>WLWG01000050.1_pt1 | contig 116467 bp, 135 predicted proteins | sample 6712871 | NCBI WGS metagenome assembly WLWG01 (sample SAMN12718693, study PRJNA515312) | sponge metagenome | isolation source: marine sponge | host: Mycale hentscheli | place: New Zealand: South Island, Marlborough, Capsize Point | collected 2003-05-01 | reverse complement strand
TATTAACACTATAAATACAAAGATCCATCTTATCATTTATTTTTGTCGCTCCAATCAATTTCTTCATAGTTTTTGTCATAAGTCTCTTTGTCAACGGGTCGCTGACGATCACCTTTACCACTCATTTGTCAACTCCTTCAAAGATATTTCCAACCACTTCCCAAGATTTATCAGGAGGGCAACCGTAATAAAATTCTATTTCTGGCAGTTCTCCATCCTCTTCCTTTTCTGCATAAACCCATCCTTCTTTTTTGTATGGGATGTATTGATACAATAAAAGATTCCAACTAGATAACCTAGCATAATTATTATCATTAAAGTCAACCAGACCTCTTTCTCGTCGTCTTTCTACAATATCCCCTTCATAAATCTCTACTCCATTCTTGTCTTTAAGTCCTGTGTATTGTTGAACAGCCCATTCTGCTTGAGTTTCTAAATAACGACTACCAAGAGGTGTGGTAGTCTCAACCATAGCCAAGCCGTTTGCTTGATGAATAACAAAAGACTCTCTAAACTTTTCACCATCCCACGCCCTAAACTTAATCTCTCTCATTCGTCAACTCCTTCTACCATCCTGTAGAATATTCTAGCACAAGTATTGTCAGTAAGGAGCAGACCGATTAGATGACCATTTTTTGCTGCTTCGTACATCATGGTTCCCCACAGGGCAGGAAATGTAGTCTTACCTAGAGCATACCAAACTTCTTCGCCTGTGACTTTATCTTTACATTCTTTGTTCCAATCGTCCGCAATTACTTGCGACATTTCTTCATAGGTTATTTTATCTTTATCTTCTTTATGTTCGTCAGAACTCATTTGTCAACTCCTTCAAAGATATTTCCAACTACTTCAATACTGCCTAAAAAGTCAGTTACCAACCATCCAGCCTTCTGATAAGAATGACCATTGAATGAGATACTTGGAATCCATAGTCCCAAACCAATACCTCCAAGGGTTTGATCTGTATTCCATTCTATAATACCGTTGTAAACTTCGCCACCAATATCTGAATTATCAAAGATAATCATATCCCCCTCATAAATCTCAACACCATTCTTGTCTTTAAGTCCAGTGTATTGCTGCAAAAAGACTGTTGCATCAAAAACATTCTCCCATAATGGTTTATCCTCTGTGCCATAATTTTCATATATGGTTCCGTCAATGCCTATCATATAATTATTTCTAAGTTTATCTGGGTAGATTATACTTTTATGGGAGTTCCAGTCGTGGCAAATCCTAAACTTAATCTCTCTACTCATTTGTTAATTCCTTTCAGGGTACAAAACCCCTCCACTTATACATATCTGGCGGTCATTTGTCATTTTTTGCTGTTAAATTGTGTATAATATAGTAGGAAAAGTGAACAGTTCCTAACTATAATGTAATATAAATAGCCTCGCTTGTGGTCGCGATTCGTCGCCTGTTCACCCACTTGTGAGGTTTTTTTATTGGAGTTACTATGAATCATACCAAACGATGTACCAAATGTCAAGGGGAATTTCCTGCTAATTTGGAGTTTTTTTATAAATGTAGTCAAAAAAAGGACAACCTTAGACCAGAGTGTAAAAAATGCACCAATGCTCACCAAAAAGAATACAGTAAAAATCCAGAAGTAAAACACAGGAAAAATCAAGCGAGTAAAACGTGGGTAAAAAATAACGAGGAACGATCTCGTCAAATAAAAAAACGACATTATGAAAACAATAAAAGCAAATACATTGAAAGAGTAAAAAGATGGAGAAAGGAAAAATGCAATTCAGACCCTTCTTATAAAGTTTTACTTTCTTGTAGAAGTCGTCTGAACGGGATCGTTAGAGAGCAGGATGGATCAAAACTGGACTCTACTTTGAGCATTATAGGATGTTCTACTAACGAACTTAAATCTCATCTGGAAAAACAATTTACTGACGGTATGAGTTGGGAAAATTACGGACTTTATGGTTGGCACGTTGACCATATCCGTCCTTGCTGCTCGTTTGACCTGACCGATCCAGAGCAGGTTAAGGAATGCTTCCATTACACTAACTTACAACCTCTGTGGGCAGAGGACAATCTTGCGAAAGGCGGATCATTTCACGAATAGCGGCATCCTTATTTTTTAATTCGACATCATAATCTGCGTCAACAAGTGAACTGATTAAAGGTACAAAGGTTGGCATATCTGCGTGACATCGTGGATTGGGTTTGTCGGGATGACTCTCTGACAAGTGGAATACAGGCTTGATGCCGTTCCAAGTGGACTCACAAAGTAATGCCGCATCTAGTTCTGACAGGCTAGAACTATTACATTGGTTATGTAGGTTATCAAACACGACAGGAATGTCAAAGTGTTCGCACAGGTTTTCTGCGTTCCAGCAACCTTTATCTTCGGTTTCTACTGCTAGACGCGACTGTACGCTCTGATCCGTCTTGTTTAGGTTGGACATAAATCGTGCGGCAATATCAGCAGGATCACCCTTGCTGCAATTAACGTGTAGACATATAACATTGTAATGGTTACGCTGACAACCCAACTGATCCATAACCCAACCGTGATGGTTGAGTTCTGCGATGGACTTATCTACGGCATCTTGATTCTCACTGGCAAGAACTACAAACTGGCTTGGATGCGTAGACAGTCTGACTTGCCATGTCTCATTGTAATAAACAATGTCACGAAATTCCTCCATGATCTGCTCGTACTGAGGCACGTTCTGTACGCTGTACTCAAACTCTGGATGAGTCAAGCATGGAAACAGAGAAGAAGATACTCGGTATCCCCAACCGTTGTCATGGCAATGCTCTATACATAATCTAGTAACCTCTACGTTATTGAGCCAACGCTGACCTAACTGGTCTAGTGCGTACTCTACACCATGCTCGTCGCATAGTTGCGTCCATCTCTTCCAAGTCATAGTCTGAAACTTGTAGCCTTGCTCTTTGAGTTCGTTGCTGATACAGCATAAGTTATACATAGTTTTACCTTTTCTAAGTGAGTATGTCACTATTATAGTCTGTATATCGTCTTTCGTCAACAATTTATTTAGATAATTTGACACATATTTTTTTAACATAGAGAATTATTTCTTAATAAATGTGTATCATATATTGTTATAACACACACACATTAAGGATTATTAGCATGTCAATCGCAAGGTCATCGTATTTAAAAAACACTTCGGGTGGAGATTTTGTAGAACAAAAGCAGGGGGGAGTTGTTCTTGGTCAAGAGTTAGCCCTAAAAGATTCTGCAACATCTAAAGACCTCTCTCTTAAACAAAATTCGTCCACAAACAAAGTTATTTCCGGCGGAGAGTTCGGAAGAATGAGGCGTAGGAAATTCTCAATCTTCGGCTCGATAGATAATTTAGCGGGCTTAATTTCTTCTGTTTTAAACAGACTTGGGAGCGTGAGAAATAAAAAATCATTTTATTCAGATAGATATTCGCTTAGAGTTAAACCAGTATTGGAATTTAAGACTACTCCCCGTTCCTATGTTGTAATAAGCAACGAATACGGATTTTATGATGATTATGCGACGACAATCCCGACTCCACCTATCGTAGATTATACGATAGACTGGGGTGATGGAACTAAGGAAAATTTCACAACAGCAACCTATAGCTGGACTAGAGCCTTGAGTGGACAAACGGCAACTAGTAATACGACATTAATTGAAGAACCCCCACCATCTCACACTTACAGCGATGGACTTACAATCCCCAGAACTATCAGAATCACAGGTAATTATAATGGAATAACGGCATTACCATCGGCTATTGAAGTTTTTCGCGATACATCGGAAGCTCAACTAGACAGTATAACAAATTTTGGAAGACTTCCACTTTTTTGGAAACCAACCTCTCTGAGGAGTTTATTCCAAGCGGACGATAGAGCTAATGGCGATTATCCATCCAACATTAGTTCTTGGGATACGAGCAGCGTGATGGATATGGCTGAAATGTTTGCTGGATTAGACTTTCCCCGTGCTACCTACGTGCAAAATAATTTCAACCAAGACATTGGCTCTTGGGATACTAGCAACGTGAAGAATATGGCTAATATGTTTGAAACCGCTACTTCTTTTAACCAAGACATTGGCTCTTGGGACACAGGAAACGTAGAGAGTTTCAGCGAAATGTTTGCGGGAGCGGAAAGTTTTAATCAAGATATTGGTTCTTGGGATACTAGCAACGTGAAGACTATGTACGGTGTGTTCATGAAAGGTTCTCGAAACGCATCAGCTCCACCTTTTAATCAATACATCGGGGATTGGGACACGAGTAATGTGACGAATATGAATAATATGTTCTATTATTGTTCCGCTTTCAACCAAGATATTAGTGGTTGGGATACGAGTAAAGTGACTGGAATGAGTCAGATGCTTGGTGGTGCTACTTCTTTTAATCAACCTATCGGCTCTTGGGATACAAGTAATGTAACGAATTTCTTCGCCGTTTTTAGAGGTTGTGAGTCTTTTGACCAAGACATTAGTGGTTGGGACTTTAGTTTAGTAAATCAATGGGGGTTGCAACAATTCGGAGAAACTAGAGACAGTAATGGTCTGAACCTCTCACCCGCTAATTACGATGCTCTGTTAATCAGATGGGAGGAGCAGATACAAAATGCACAAAACCCCAACATGGCAACGTCAACATTCACGGCAGGAGGTGCGGGAGAAGTAGCCAGAACCGCACTGATAAACGATCATGGCTGGACTATCGTTGACGGTGGAGCAGTATAACCTTTAGGAGAAAACAATGAAAGAAATTATAAAACCAAGCGTGAAACAGTATTACTTTGTAAAAAACTCAGATGGCGACCAACTTCAGGAGGGAGTTGTGCATCCGAATCAAGTTTTATCAACATCTGACGCAAATACAATTTTTTATAGCGACAAGAGAATTGACATCATTCCAGAGGTAGAGGCAGTTATTGGACCGCAGGTTGCATTTAATGACATGCTAACATTATCAGAAGATGGGGATTTTAGTTGGGGTTCAGGGTTTGATATACTTGAATCCTTTTTTGTGTTTGCAGACAAGTCTGTGGCTGAACCGCTTTCTCGCGGGCTATATGAAGTTGTAAATCCGGGTCAAGATGGGTTGTATGCAAGAGTTTACGATCATCCAGATGGAGAAACCGAATATAGTGTTTTAGAATTTAGAGAAACGGATATTGTGCCAATCGCTCTGAATGCTGACGCAACACCTCTGGCTGAAGCTCTAGCTGTGACAGTTGAGGATGGTGCTTTGACTCAGGAGGAAGTAGATGGCATAGTAAACGCTATATCTGCTTATGCTGGTCAAGAGATACGTCTTGTTGACTTTATTCCCGCTTCATGGCAGGATAAAATCATAACAAGAGAAGGTGCTATCGGACTTGGATACAATATCTAGTTATTATAGAGTATAAGTCGTCATTGTCAAGTGTAAACTTTTCCAACCTTCAACCATTATGGGCATCGGAAAATATTAAAAAGGGGAACAGGATAAAATCCTGAACCCCTACCTTCGACCAACCACGATCTAGGAAATTTTAAAAAATGGGGGCAGATTTCTCTACCCCTGCTAAACCAACCATAGTTTAGAAATCTTTATAATTGCATACCGCAATCAAGTTAATAATTCTCTCCTAGTTCTTCATAATAGTTGACAGAACTTTCGTCGTCATACATATCATCATCCTCATCTTCCATGTAGAATGGTTCTTCCAGTTGCTCGCGAGCGATTGCAACAACCTCATACTCGCTGACTCGCAACTTGGAGTATTGACAGTCCGATGGAACACTTACGATGTTCGCTGGATTAAACTTAACAAGAACAACAACACCACTGTTACCTGCCCAGTTACAGGCGTACTCGTAAGTGCCGACATGCAAACCAGAAGAACAACCTTGAGTGTGGTCGTCACAAACTTGTCGTCGCTTCATGCTACACTTGTCGCCAACATTATTGCGAAAAGTTTTACCAGTGTAAATGTCAACGAGGTCGCCATCGTTGATCTCACCATTCTTGGCATTGATGGTATCGCCAGCATGGGATCGAACGCCTTTATAACCAACCATCATACCGTCCTCGGTAATTGGTAGACCTTTGTGACTTGTCCACTTGTAGGACTCTTGAACTGCTCGCTCACTGACGTTATCATAAAGATTTGTCAAGTAGTTAAGCATGAACTTGTGAGGGAAACCGCCAGCAATACATTCAATAATCCTGTTGGTAGGATCAGTAGCGATCTGCTCGTCCTCAAAGTAGAGGAACCCTTCACGAAATTCAAAGTCGCCCTCCGACCAGTCCTCGATCTGATGACCAGTATTAAAAAGATTAACAAACTCATCTACATCTTCACTGTGAACGCACTCGACCAAACCAGTATAACGTGGATGTGTGTGGTCAAAGATGAAAGGCTGACCACCAAGAGTTACAGTCCATTCGTTTGAATTAGATTTGATGTGAGTTAAAGCCATTGTATTCTCCTGAAAAGTGATTGGAAGTTTTCTTTATTTTAATATGTATATCGTATATGTCAAGTGGTTTCTTTTATTTTTTTTAAAAAATTGTGTATAATATAGTGACGCAATTCTTTAAATAAGGAGAAACAATGAATCAAACTAAAAAATGCACAAAGTGTGGACAGGAAAAGCCTGCAACAACTGAATTTTTCACAAAACATCCTGCCTGTAAGTTTGGGGTTAATAGTAAGTGTAAAGACTGCCATCATTTACAGTACGTTAAAAATAAGGATAAAATTAAACAACGAAACTTTAAAAGGAAAGACCAGCGAAGTGAAGTCTTTTCTAAATGGAGCAAGGCCAACAGAGAAAAGCGTAACGAGTATCAGAGAGCCAGAAGGCAGCAACCAGAACACGCAATTAGAAACAATCTGGCGAGCAGAATGTCGAAAGCTATATCAAGAGGTTTTAAATCTGCTAAAACTGAATCTCTCGTTGGCTGCCCTTTCAATGAACTTAAATCCTATCTTGAAAAACAATTTACCAAGGGGATGAACTGGGAAAACTACGGCGACTGGCACATTGACCACATTCGCCCCTGCTGCTCATTTGATCTGACCGATCCAGAGCAACAGAGACAATGCTTTCATTACACTAACTTGCAACCTCTGTGGGCAGCAGATAATTTTTCTAAAGGTAGTCGCTAAAAGCAGTTCTTTAAATTATCTTCGATTTCTTCTTCAAGACTTCGATAATAATTGTCCATGCTTTGATCGCAGTCGTCAGTCCAGTGACGACGATCAAGCACATTTACAACATACGTTTCATCTGGACAATACACACCACAGATAAAACCATCTTCATCTAATTCAACAATAATATTTTTACTCATCGAAATGATTTTCCTATTCTTTCTGACCCTTTAGAAATACCGCTAAGTTTAAAGCCTTTATCTTCCTCTACATATCTACCAGTAGTTCTATCTGTGATAGTCTTTTCTGCTTTATTATAATGTAAGAAAAAACTACGTTCACCTATGCGGTTCGTCCAACAAAAATCTCCCTCACCTTCTGGGTAGAACCTATCAAACACATCCAGACGATGGCGCTCGTAATCGCCCACGGTCCACAGGTACGCATCTCTCACTTTTACGATCTCTAAGCCGTCTATCTTGACATTGTTCTCGACCCAAAACATTAACTCATCTTCTGGGATCATCTTACCCTTTTTCCTCAAGGGCGTTGGACTTGGTAAACTCATAATCATCTCCTATGGTTGGTAACTAAACAACTCTCTTATTATACTATACAAATCGTCAAAGTCAAGGGCTATTCTTGAGATTATTTCCAAAATATATTCTGAATTGTGTATAATATCTTGGAGGAATAATCATGTCAACAAAAAACTGCTCAACCTGTAAGTCTGAACTTCCTGTAACGTCAGACCATTTCCATAAAAAATCATCATCAAAAGATGGGTTCATGTCTGTTTGTAAATCTTGCAACAAACAAAAGTCTCGCAAGAAATACCAAGAGAACAAGGACACTCATATTAAACACATGAAGTCTTGGCGTGAGAACAATCCTGAATACATGGTAAAATATAGACAAGAAAACTTAGCCAAGACTCGACAACGTGAAAGAGATAGATACCAAAACGATTTAGATTTTAGAATCAAAAAATGTTTACGATCTCGACTCCATCAAGTTGTAAAGTTTAAATTTTCCTCCGCTGTAAAACTGGTTGGTTGTTCACTGGATGAATTAAAATCTCATCTCGAAAAACAATTCACTAATGGTATGTCTTGGGATAACTACGGTGAATGGCATATAGACCATGTTCGCCCCTGCTGCTCGTTTGATCTTACTGATCCTGAACAGCAGGAGCGATGCTTTCACTACACCAACCTACAACCCTTGTGGGCAAAGGATAACATAGCCAAAGGTGGTCGTTAGTCCTTCACAGTACCATTGATATATTCCGCAATAATCTCCTTATTGTTTTTAATTTGCCAGTCAGAAACAAAATGTAGCATCTTATGGTTTTCATTCCATTCATCCATCATATCTTGCAGTGAGGTATCTTCACTCATTTTTATGAAAATACCAATCTTCCTACATATATCAGCAATCTCAGTATTCTTACAAGAATTTGCAAGCTCAACGATCTCACGAACTTCATTACTTTCAATTACGTTATTTATGTCTTTGAAAGTAGTTAGTTGATCGCGGTCGTACTTGTAGAAAGTTTTAGGTGCTTTGGCGGCAAGTTCTCGCTTCAGGTAATCGTGTAGGTGAATAAAGTTACCATCACGAAATGCCTTGGTCTTGAGGAAAGCGGTTTTGAGTCCAACCAATTCAATATTGCCAACATGCTTCTCCGTTGTTTCTAGGGTAGACTTGACCTGACTGTTACAATCTAAATATGTAGCACCATACACTACCTTATTACGATTGACTTCTACATATACAACTTCTGAACCATCTAGTTCAAGATCGTACTCGTTCCAGTAATCAGCATCATTGTATCCGTAACGAACTTTGACAAACTTTAAAGTTTTACACTTGCTAACATTACCACCACGAGAAGAAGTACGCTGAATCTTTGGTAGATCGTCAAGGTCAGACAGAATCTCCGCTGGAACACCGCACTCTAATACCTGTGCCATATCCTTGAAGATAAACATAGTATGACCATTAGACATATCTTTAAGATAATTCTTGATACGGGTTTGCATACGGTCTTTATGAATGTAATATTCAGAGTTATCATTAGCATAAATACTATGGGTATTATACTTTTCGCTGCCACGGTACTTGGCTTGCCAGTATGTCACCGATTCTGCTGGTTCAGGTAATACAAACTCATCTAGGTTCTGACGACCAATCAGAATACCAACGCGACCTGACCGTAGCGTTTCTGCTAACTTGGCACGCTCGAAAGTTGTAGCCTGTTCTTTGATCTGCTCGATAGCAATATCCTTGAGACTGCCTTTTACTGACGCAAATTTAGCTTTGAGTGCTGCCTTGGTCTTGTCGGTCATCGACAGATTCTCGCGAGCAGTATCAAACTCTAACTCTCCGAGTTCAAACTTTAAGTAACCATCAACGTCAAACTCATCAAGTTCTGATGGAATCTTATAAGCGATGTTGCCCATAAGAGCATACATATTACCCCACGAAGAAGTAAGTCCAAAGTCGTCGCCCTTGAAGATGTATTCATCTCGACGATCTTTACAAGCCTTAACAATGTGTTGATTATTTATGTTTGGTAGAGTACCCTCCCAGAACATGAATACAAACTCTGCTTCTGTCTCAAACTGTGAGACTTTGCCAGCAACAGTCAACTTGACCTCTAAACCATTAGGTTCATCGGTAGGTGCTGACCCCAGAGGAATAACCTTTGGTTGACGCTTTTCGTCACGCATACATTGGTAGGTGCGAACAGTACCATTAAGATAACTTTTAACAACAAAACTATCGCACATGCTGTATGGAGATAGGCTACCGATACCAAAGCATCCGATAACCTCGTTGCTATCTCGCTTGGTGCTGACCCCAATAGCACCATACACATTGGCAATATCGTCGTCATCAAGACCTGTACCGTAATCACGAATAGAGAACCAAGGTTCTAGCAGGGTAGGTAGATGAACGTCGAACGGAACGTCCGCTGTGCCTGCCATAACGTGAGAGTCGTGAGCGTTACACGCTAACTCTCTGATAACAGCACGTTCTTTGTTGCTGTAAACTTTGTCAGCAAACATATCAAGGATGAAAGCAACATCACCAATAGCAACGTCACGCTGCTCGAAATCGTCACTGATAACAACGTCTTGAGGTGCGGTAGCAAGTTTCATAATCTAAACTCCGAAAGAGGGTGGTTGGTTTGATGCCCTAATTATACAGTAGGTATCGTCACTGTCAAGTAAGTTCTTGAGAAAATTATTTTAATTTGTCATGTTTTTTACTTCGTATCCATTGTGAACTAAAATCTTTTCACACATATCTAATAATTCTTCAAGTGTCATACTTGACTTCATTTGGTTTGCCATTTTGGTTGTTTGTCCAGCATTTGTAAGATCGTTGGTTCCGCCTCTGGATTTGGGCAGGATATGATCTAGTGACCACTGAGTTGAATCATAAGGATCGAATTGTTCGCCTGTAATATAGCAGTAAGGGTCATCTAAAATCTTTTTCTTTAACTCTGCATTAGTAAACATATAATTTCTCTTGTCTCCGTTTGCTTTTCTTTCTGCCTTGCTTCCGCTTTGAGCGAAGTGATTTCTTCTTACATTTATTATTTTGTTTATCCCGCCCTCAATCTTCCTTTCACAGTGGTTATTCTTGCTTGCCGGTCTATCTTCTTTGAATCTTCCTATCTTTTTTATAATAGGACAGGGAGGTTTTCTTTTTTTTACCATTTTCTTAAAATATTCCACATGATTAAAATATTACAGATTATTGCCTGTAAAACTATAACGGTTCTAATCAAAGCAATAGTGTCTGCTTCTTTATCGTCACCAATCTTTTCGCCAAGGGCTTTTGCCCATAATTTCCAAAACTTTTTCATAGCACTCGCGGCAGGACTCGAACCTGCGACCGGACGGGTAGAAACCGTCTGCTCTGATCCACTGAGCTACGCGAGCGTTTCAGAATTGAGAGTGGTACAAGCGCAAATGAGTCGCATGACACCGTGTGACTTTGTTTCCACCAATCCAGAGATACAGCAAATAACCAGTCTGTGTCTAACCAGTCATTGTTAATTACTCTAAACCGATTTCCATTGCTCCCACTAACAATTCTAAGTAGACTCGGAGTGACTTGAACACTCGACCTGCCGATTATGAGTCGGAAGCTCTAACCAACTGAGCTACGAGTCCATAGCGACCTTGACGAGACTCGAACTCGCAATCTCTGGATCGACAGTCCAGTGCATTAACCGATTATGCTACAAGGCCAAAAGTAGTGCAGGTAGGAGTTGAACCTACGGAAGCGAGTATATAAGACTCGCGTGGATGACCGATCCGCCGCACCATGTTGTCCCTATTATAACATCGGGACTTCGTATGTCAAACATTATTTTCTATCAATAAGCATAAAAAAGAGTGGCGAAACAAGAAGTCCAAACAGCGCAATCCAAGGCCAATAGCTAGACACTATGAACCCCCAACTGTTCATCCAAAGTATTTAACATTTGTTCAACATTAAAACTTTCTTCTTCAACGCAATCCACGTTATCCTCGTAGGGAGATAGTTGAATGAGAGTATTCCACAATAGAAATTTCATCTCATCTTTACTTACTTCTACATCGTTCATCAATTTATCTGCAATCTTCATCTCCAACTCCTTACCCTTGTTACAATTTTACCATCTTTCGCGGTCGCATCGCCCGTAAGTTTCATACTGACTCTTGGCGTACAGGTGCTAGGGACGCTACCGTTTACACTGTAGCCACATCCCTCAAATCGTCCAATCGTTCTGCCAACATGAATGTTTTTGCGATACTTCAACATAAAATCCGCTTCTGCTTGACACTTCTCCTGATCTGTCATCTTGTCAGTCCAAATGTCATCACTTGTTCTTAATGGTAACATACAAACTGCGACTGTCAATCCTTTGACTAATAAATTCATAAAGTAATATCCTCGATTTCAATCTGTTCCCAGTCTAAACTGTCTGCCGCAGTCAATACGTCAATCATACTTTGAAAAACGTATTCTGATTTTTCTTCGTCTGTTAGTTTTAAATACTTACAACCATTTATAACTGGTTGCACTTTTCGGTCTGCGCCGAGATACTCAAACCTCACTCTGCGTGGATCGACCGAGACAAAACCAGAGAAATCAATGTTCATCATTCCATAATCAATCATCTTCGCCTCTAAATTTAGCATTGGTAAAATCTTCTGGTTTGTATCCAAGGTCAGCTAAATTAGCATGGAATACCTCTTGATCGTCTAACATAATAGAATAAATATCATCATATACATGCTGAGTTAGTTCTTGGTATGACATACCATTAACAATATACTCTGCGAGATTTTGAATCATTGCATGTGTAGGTACTGTATCTTTCATTATTTTATCCTTATACTGGTTGGTCAACATATGCACTCAAATCCATCCACTCTCCATCGTCTGCATCACGAATCGCAGCAACCGCATCTTCAAGGATGTAATCGCCTTGCTCGTCCTCAGATAATGCCTGCCACTGAACACCGTCAATATTCTGTGGCATATCATCCTGTCCGATATACTCAAACCTAATATTCTTTGGATTCATTCTAACCCAACCACTGTATTCTACAACAATATCATTCATTATCTAATTCCTCCAAAGTTAGTTCAAGGTCGTTAGCATCTTGTACCGCTTGATCGCAGTCAAACTGATAGTCGTCAAACAATCCAGCAACAGCAAACTCTATTGTAGTAGACATATCCCAAGTGTCAACAACTTTTCTGGCGATTGCCTCAATTCTATCGTGAGTTAGGTCTGTATCTTCAATCTTACTCATTGCCAATTTCCTCTAGCATATCTGGTTCAACCCACTCTGCCCAAGTTGACACATCAACATCGCCACAGTCGCGGAATAGTTTTACACTACCATCTTCGTTGAGAATCTCATCACCGTTCTCGTCTAGTAGTTGGTAAGTAACTTCCCAGATCGCAACGGTACAATTTTCGTAATTACTCATCTTCAATCTCCTGTGTCTCGTAATCAACAATTATCTTACACGAAAATTTGGTGAAGTCAATACCCATCTCTTTCAGTTCTGCATGGATCGCTTCTTCAAGTTCATCAGGATCAAAACACAAATCCTCTGGATAAAATTCAATTTCTTTACTCATCGTCATACTCCTGTGGTGGTGAAAATTCTAGCTGCCAGTATTCGTAAAAGTCCTGACCCGCTGCTTGTGACTCCATTTTCATTTCGTCGTAGCAGTCCTCACAAACTCCTAGCACAAATGAAGGGATCGCATCTTCACAGTGGCACATTTGACACTCACTCATCGTTATTCTCCTTATGTATACATTTTAATATATTCAACAGAAAAGTCAATAGCTAAATTGTAAACACTTTCAAAAAATCCAGCGCGATTGAAAGCATCGTAAACGTCTGTGGGAGGATCGCCCCAAGACATACCGCCAGTGACGTTGAGTTCGTAACGCTCGCCCTTGTCGTTGTAGGTGGTAATTACGGTAGTCTCGCGACTAACAGTAGAACAAGAACTCTCAATATCTTCTAGTAGTTCTTCTAAGTTGTAAGATTCTTCGTCATCAAGACCGTACCAGTTTTGAAACTCATCAGTTTCGCTCTCTGGTAGATTGACGATCAACTCGCGGAAACGCTCGCGGCGATAATCGGTCATCTCAAAGTAAGGAAAAGTAAAAAGAGTAAAATTAGCACCCATTTCAAAGTCTCCAATCAAAAGTTAAAGGTAAGTTGTGCTTTTATTATACTATTAGTATCGTCTTTGTCAATCCTAATCTTTATTTTTTATGTAGAATACTCCAAACTTATTGTTATGCCCTAAGACTTCAACGCCCACCATCTTAGCAAATTCTGAAATCTTGTCGTCATCACTACTCCATAATTCAGCACTTATAGTATCGTGAATGAGTTGAATGAGATTTCCCTTGGTTACTTCTTCTGTGTTAAAAAATCCATCTCCAACATCTTGAACTAACCAGCATTGGTCAGCAGGTCGTGATTCGATGATTTCATATTCAGTTCCATTTTGCATAAATGTGTCGCCTTCTCCAAGAGTATCACAAAGATGTCCAAGCCGCGCAGAATCCTGAATAAGATCGTAGTAATACTTATTACTTTCAAACATATCTTTTTGCACTAGATTGTTCCCCACAATATGTAGATTAAATATCCCAATACTAAAGTCTCAATAACAAACACTACGTCAAGTATATTAAATTTATCGTCCATGTCAACCCCTATATTCAAAAATTCTTGCTACACATTTGCAATTTACCCCACAAATCTTGCATGGGAAAGCCTTGTTATGGTCTTTGTTCCAGTATCTCCTAATATCCTCCACTGGGTAAAATTCATTATTCATTAACATTTTCTGCGCTGGAACTCTGCCGTCTACAAACCAAGCGTATGATTTAATGGTCTGAATATTTTGCTGCTGTAGCCACTTTATTCTGTGTTTGACCATAATATCACCAATTCCACCTCTTTGCCTTTCAGGATGCACAACAGAGGTTTTCAGGATTCCCAGCAGTTCTTCTTGTTTTATTTGCGCAGAACAATATCCTACAAGTTCGTCGAATCGCCCTTCATCTAGGACTACCCATTGATGAATACTACTGTCCCAAGTTTGTTTGAAGAACATCCCTTCACCAAAAGCGTTGTCTACTAATTCTTCTGCCTGAATAGCATAACCTATATGTAGGTCTGATGGTATTTTAATTATTTTCATTGTATAATTATTTTAAATCTTCTTTATCTAATGCTTTTTTTAATGTTAGGTAAATGCCTCCAAGATTTTCTAGCATATCCTCGTATTCCTGCTCGCTCCATTTATAGAAATCTTTTTCGAGTTTGTAAATTTCAGTACCTTGGATTCTATCCAGAAGTTCTATTGCGATCATCATAGAATTGACTGATGATTTTAGTTTTTCTTTTTTGTTCATGCTGCCCTTTAGTTTAATCTAGTTTTATTCTGTGTGTTATGATTGTATATTTTTTATGCTTGAAGTCAATATTTGCTTTAAGATGATTCTACTATATTTGGATTGGGGGTTGAGTTCTTTCTTGTTCCTCTCAAAACCCACAATTCATAACAGTTTTTGCATTTAACAATATCTCCCCTGTTTGTTGCTACTTTGTAATAATCCTGAGTCTCTCCTGAGCAGTCACAGCAAATTTCTGTTTTTTTATTTTTTTTATTCATTAAAAATCCTTTTTCTATCTTAGAATTAGATGTATGTATTTTTCTGTACGCTAAATTATGGTGAAAATAATGGAAAAATGCACAGTATAGTGGTGGTATTTACAGTAATAAACTAACCATTAGATTGGTCTTATAACAGTAGTAAGTCTATGTTAAATATGGATTGTTTTGAGCAGTGAAATGTTGTTTTTTATTATAATAAATAGTACAAAGTAAAGTACATACTAATAAAGACACATAAAGATATAGAGTATAGTACACATAATACATAGAGTACATGGAGATGATGGTGGTTGTTTTGATTTGTTGTGTAAATTTGTTCAACCTCGTCACCTCGCAATAAGTAATCTATAATATGTCCCACCCATCACGGTTGCCTCATAATTGTGCAATAGTGCCTAAAAAAGAGGCACAGTAGGATCATAAGTGATAAATCGGCTACAAAACGACACAATTTTAATCAAAAGTGTTGCAAAATGCTACATTTGCGCATAATGCCCTGCCTATTTATTGTGCAGTCATGTGCTTAAATATTAGGCATGTAGTCAAACTGGTGACATTGTAAAATAATATTTTATGATGCAAATTTTGTCCTACCTGTAAATAAGTGTGCAAATCCTGACATATTAAGCTAATATAAGGTATATTGTCGTCAAAGTTTGTTCATCCCCATAAGGAAACCACAATGAAATTCCCAATGCTCGTAGAGTTAAGTATGCCCTTGCGGGCGTTGAGCAGAAAGAAAGAATTAGGTTGTGAAAAGTTTATACTTCCTATATGGGAAAAGTTATTAACTCTTATAAAGGAATTGCAAATCCCATGTCCAGCGAAATCTCCATAGATAGTTCTCTTTTCCTGCCAAAAGTGGACAGCTTTATGTCCAGACGGAACTCTTACGCTAAACAGCAGAGAGAAGTGTCCAGACTCACAATAGAATACGCTCAGGAGTGGCTTGACTCTAGGGCTGATGATAAGGGCGGGCCAAAGCCTGAGACTCAGAGAACAGCAAGATTGGAGATGTCTAGCTATGTAAAGAAACGCCTTGATCTTAGCAACGTAAAAAGGAGTTATTTTGTTCCTGTATTTATTTGGCAATGGTTAGCCTCTAAGGTTATAGCATACATTGTTAAGTTGATCATAGAGCATTATTGGTCCGATCTTGTTAAAGAATGGCGAATAGACATATAGTTATGTGTAGACTATCTTGTAGGGCGGGTTCAAGACTAAGGACTTTCTATAAGTGCCTAAAAAATAGGCAGTGCAAAATAGTAGATATAGTCATGCGAGATAACATAACACTTGGTTGTATGATGTTTTGGGTTTGGTTAGTTAGTATGGTTGATCATTATTTAACCATAAAACTACACAGAGAAATAATGCTACACGAAAAAAATCCCATCGGCCTGTTGCTGCTTGATGCAGATGGAGGCAGTGTGGCTCTGTTTATGACAGTCAAGATGATAGGTCTGTGGCTGATCTTCTTTATTACATTAGCACTATATAGACGGAGAAAGGCTTATGGTCTGTCCGCTATGTTGTTACTATCTTTAATACAGTTGGCATTGGTTGTATATTTCTTTAAGGAGCCTAGCATAATACCATAATACATTATTGCAATCCCTACTTCACAATTCCTGCCCAAAATCGCTGACACATCCAAACTGGGCCAATCTTTTAGGATAGGGTAGGTCAAATCGCTGACACATCCAAATTGGACCAATCGCTTGGGATAAGATAGGTCAAATCGCTGACACTGGTGGATCGGGGCAATCTTTTAGGATAGGGTAGGTCAAATCGCTGACACATCCAAACTGGGCCAATCCGTTAGGAACGGATGAGACAGTATCCATCACTTGCACTTTGCAGTTTTGACAAGTCTGGTCACTGGGGGGCAGGGCTAAAAGCCTCTTTCAATTATACCATCTAGATCGTCGTAAGTACATAGATAGTTTAATGTAAATACATACCACATAAGGAGTTAGGTAAATTGTTATTGTTAGTTATGTCGATTAATTGATAAATTTTCGTAAGTTGTTTACTGGTAAGGGTTTAGGTAGATCGCGGCAGCCCCGTCCGCCCTAAGTCCTTTAATATCAACGACTTAGGTAAATCTATAAAAATAGGGGTTAGCAAGTAACCCCATAGATCAATCTCCTATTATCAGGCAGATAAATATTGTGACAAGAAGAATGATCAGCGCGCTTTCTCCGATTCCCATAATTCTACCCCAAAAGAAAAAACCCCACCCCAACGAGGGGCGGGGGACTCTCTCTGTAGGTTAGACGCCAAGGGCAAGAGTTTCAGCAGATAGAACATTGCGATCAGACGATGCACGCAGGATTCTAGCGAAGTCGGACTTAAAGCCCTCTTTAGCTTGTGCGTCATGCTGAACGTAACCCTGAACAGCATTGAACGCTTCCCAAGCGGAGACTATTTTCTTCTCGCCAACTCGGAACGCATCACGCCCAGTTTTATCACGCTCAGAGACAACGCGATCCATGATGGACTCCATCAGTTTCTCGAACCTAGTGACCGAGCTTTGCTTCTTCTGCTCATGCAGAATCAACTCCTCAGCAGATGGAACGCGATCAGCGTACACCTCACGCACAAACTCGGACAGATTAACGTCACGCTCTTGCATCCTTTGAGCGGCAACGGTCATATTTTCCCAGCCTTCTTCAAGGCGGCTGAAAGTATCAACCAACTCAGTCATGCGATCACGCAGGCCGGAAGTGTGACGAATCGACACAACGCAACCTGAAACCTTGCGAAGCATCGCGAGATTGTCGCAAGCGTCACGCCAGTAGCCCATGCTACCGTGGAAACCCTTACCGTCAAATCCACCGCGAATAATTACGCGAGGGAAAATGTTATCGTCAGTGCCAAAGATAGCACGACGACGATCACGGGTTGGAGCCACAGAAACGTATTGACCTTTATTCCAGTGCGTCTTGCACTCAACCTCACCATCGAACATGGTCGAAGCTGCCTCAACCAACGCACAAACGTCATCAGTCGAGTGAGGAACGTAACGGGACGAGATGGACTTAACGCCCTCAATGTAGCCGGTATCAGACCTGAACAGACCGTATTGATCCGTAGACATATTATCAGGGCCGAATAGCGGGAACTTGTCAACGTCAAAGTTGAAAGCGGAACGGACAGAAGCGGAAACGTCAGATGCTTGAATGTTGCTCATGGCAAACCTTTCAGAGAGAGAGAGAGGAAACTAAAAACTTAACTCTTAAAATATAACATAGGAACGGGCGTTGTCAAGCCCTATTCTTCATCATCTTCTGGAAATAACATATTCCAGCAAACATCGCAAGTGGCAGAAATCAACATCTCGCGATCTTCTGCCGATAGTTCCGGCATGGCGTTTTGAATTAACTCGCCTTGCTTCCAAGCATGATAGCCGTCAAGAGGCACATCATGAATTTCAACTTGGGCAGCACAGCAAGAGCAGTTTTTGACGACAGTAGTAGTTTCCATGTCTATATTTTAATAAATGGGTTGTGTTTGTCAAGTAAAAAAAGCAGGAAAAACTGGGATCGAACCAGAATACCGTGGGGTCATCACGTCCGTCCCCGCTCTGGGACTACGCTTCTAACCGAGCGTCCACAGTAGGAAAACCATCCTTTCCTTCTCTCATTATAATAGTTATCGTCTATTTGTCAACCCCTTCTTGATATGTTTTTGTAATTATTTTTTAATTGTCGTAAACCCTTATGGCGTAAGGACTTACGTTGGCCGGGGCCGCCCCGCCGGTCCTAAACCCTTACGGACAAAGGACTTACGTCGCAGGCTATTGTTATTCAGCGAATAATAAGCATAATAAAATAGTAAAAAAAAGAAGTAAAATATAAAACATCCTACACCCCCGCAATAGGGGTATTCTTTTTACTGTAAGAAAACTTGACTTTTTTCTGCTTTAGGGTCTTGACAGCTTGGGCGGCTTCGGAACCCTTGGGTTGTACGCCATGAATCAGCAGAGCGAACGATTCGTTGCGGATTGCTGGAATCGCTGCGAGTTCGTCGGTGTGGTCAATCTCATAGCCTAGTGCATCGGCTTCGGCTTCGGAGAATACAACCTTGCTCTCGCGTAGATTATGCTCGTTGATTAGATGATCCAAGCGACCACCACGGGAAGCAGTCAACACTAGATTTTCTGGTAGGTCGTTACGGTCGGCAAGCCACCAGTTGAGCGACTTTGTGTAAGCGTAGAACAAACGGTCGGGATGCCATTCTGCTACAATATGCCAAGCACGAAAATATAGTTGATTGAAAAAATCACCAGCAACATGGATTCGGCAGATGCCAAGGTTAGCGGGCATAGCGTCAGCAATAGCGTGAGCCATAGAATAGCACGACCTGAGACTCTTTAGAGCGTCAAAGTTACGTTTGCGTTTGTTATACGTACTTGGGAAGGTAGCTTCCTGAGAAGCAGAGAAGCAGCGGAATTGGCAGTCTTTACCGTCTTTGATCTTGCGGCTGTCACCGATCTGGACAACTTTAGATAGGCAATCTTTAGCCTGTGGACACGACCAACCGGAAAGCAGGTCGAAACTATAAACCTTGCGGTTATCTTCTAGCCAAGACTCTAACTCGGCAACATCGTACAACGCTTCCAACTTGGCGTTTGCCTTGGAAAATGCAACAGTCATAAAACAATCCTAAAAAGTGGTTGAAACTCTACTGTATCTTAACTTATATCGGCTACTTGTCAAGTGGGACATAAATCTTTTTTGTAAATAATATCATACGCTAAAACACTCGCGCCTAGTTTGTGGGCGTGAATATCTACCCATGTTGAACGGTCAACGTAGTGATCGTATGGTACGTTTTCCAGTTGCCAATGCTCGCAACTGTAGGGATTGTAATAGACAGAGTGCCACCCAAAATCCAACAATTCGTTCGCTTCGCGTGAGGTTTTTACAAAACCTTTGACGAAGGCGTGAACGTTCTTTTTCTTCTCTTGGCGAACTCTACGCTGTCCCGCTTCTGAAACTATAAACTTACAATTCTTTAGAACTACATTGGCGGTGTGACAACGTACAATCCCGCCTTGCTTTACACTTAAACATTTTTTGTGTAAATTACGATAAACGTAAACGGGTTTTTCTGGGTTGATGTGATCCAGCACCTCAGTAGAGGTTTCGCAAAATGGTTTCATTGTTTCTCCTTGTGTTATACTCCCATTCTACTAATATGATCGGCTTTGTCAACCCGTATACTTTAGGAAATACAATAAAAATATAAATTGACGTAAGTCGTTGTGGTGTAAGGACTTACGTTCGCCGGGCCTGCCCCGCCGCCCCTAAGTCGTTACTGACAAAGGGTTTACGGCGAGCAAAGACTAATGACGGCAATCGAAAGTCTAACAGTAAAGAAAGAAGCGGGGCCGAAACCCCGCCGCTTCCCATTCACAACACAACAACAACTAACTCAGAGCGGCCACGATCTTTGACTCCGAGAAGGACTTATGCAGTCCATTGGACTCATGCACAGTGATGCCCTTGCCGCCCGGACCAGTGAAAGACTTAACCTTCACTCCGGTCACGGTTCGTAGTACGTTTTTGTTCCCGTTGACAGGATACAAGAAAGAAACCTTGCGACCATTACGCTTTTTTGACAGATTCAACATCTTACAATACCTCTTTTTCTACAGTTGCGAATGAAAGAAACTGAACGCCAGTCTCACCTAATACCTCAATTTTACCATGAAAAATGCCGGTTACAACACCTTTCTTCAATTTTGTGCCAATTTTTACGATTGGCGTTTGTACGCTACTCATTCTCATTCTCCTTGTTGAAGTGTTCTGCGTTTTTCTCCGCGATTGCTCTTGCGGCTTCTTCCGCTTCGTCGGCACGTTCTTTGCGGATACGCTCCGCTTTTACCGCCAAGTTTTCTGACAACTTCAGATAATCATCATCGGTCATCTTGATTGAAACCTCATCACCGTTCTCGTCAGTGAACTCCAGCGAGTTCCAAGAACAATAAGCTGCGTAGAACTTAGTGGTGACAATTTGTTTGACTTGCATAGTCAATCTCCTAAAAGTGTTGTGAAAAAAAATGGGCATCCGAACGATTTTTACTCGGCTGGCTTTGACTAGCTACCGTTTCTGGCAGGCGGGAATTTAACCCGCTCCCATGCCCTTATACTACCATTATACTATACTTATCGTCGTTGTCAAGCGTATTCTTTAATTATTTTAGAAAGTTTTGCTTGGCGTGTTTTTTGCCGCTTTGTGTTTTTGTGGGCAAACTTACTCGCCCGTAGTTTGGGCATTGCAATTCTCTTGGTGGTCAAGGTAATCCTCCGCTTCTTGTTTACTCCAGAAAATCTTTTTGATCTTCATTCCTTCCATTATAACAAATCTTGTTTTCTTGTCAATCATCATTCGTAATTTTTGCTGATCTTTTTTGCTCATGATCAAATTCCTCAAATCTATTTACTACAATCTCACATAGGTCATTAACGCAATCATTTAAGTGTTCGGCAGGAATACTATCACCACCATGACTCCAACCAGCCATAGCACAGATAATGTCATCTTGAATCGACTCTCTTAAATCTAGTGTGTCCATCGTTGTCTCCTTTCCTATATTATACTATCGTCATTTTGTTTGTCAAGTCTTTAATTTATTATTTTGTTTTTCTGCTAACTGACTGGCTGTAGTCATCTCAGTCAATCTTGCTTGATAAGGTAAGACACCCCTGCCCGACAGGAATTCCCAGTTGCAACCTAGTTACGAGGGGCAGAGGCCGTGGGTTTCACGTTGTCTTACTCTATCATTATACTATTATCATCGTCATTGTCAAGTGGGATCTTAAATCTTTTTTATTATTTATTTTATTTGTCGTAAGTTGTTGGTATCAAAGGGTTTACGTTCGCCGGGCCTGCCCCCGCCGTCCTAACCCCTTGCGGGGAAAGGACTTAGGGCAACAACAACACAAGTTAGAACATCAGGTCAAGGTTGAATTTCTTCTTGGCAACCCGCTTGATATAGCGAGGCTGTCCGGTGTGAAGGACTTTGCGCCCTTCGACGATTTTCGCCCACTGGTGACGCTGTGCGTTTTCAGTGTTGAGGATAACGCGAACGATGCGGGCTGGTTTTGCTTGTAGAGTTTTCATAATTAAATTTTCTCAAATTGTGGTTGGTTAAAAATATTTTGTTAAGTGTTGTTTGCACATCAAGCCGAGGATCTTAGGTTTCTTTATCGGGGTTTACCCCTGCCTCTCTAGTTGTCCATTGGATCAAGTCCTCCTTATGGTCTTAATTTTACCAACGCATTGGCTGGCTGTCAAGTTAATTACCAAGGTTTTGGTTGATTATTTTGGTATTCGTTATTCACATCCATTGCCACTTCATCCCAATGAAGATCGCGGTCGGTTCGATCTGCTTCAAGTTGGTCACAGAAAGCGATCAACGCTTCAACCTCTGAATCGTTGAATTCAAGAAAAGCTCGGTCATCAGCGAATTCTTCAACATGGACTTGGCAATCAAAACTGTTCATCGTTTTTCCTTTGTGTTGTTTGTTTCTTACTCCCTTATTATACTACTATCGGCAAATTTGTCAAGCCCTCTACACCTTATTTTAGATATTATTTAGAAAGTTTTTTTGTCGTCGTAAGTGGTTGTCAGTAAAGGACTTACGTTGGCCGGGGCTGCCGCGCCCGCCCTAAGTCGTTATAGGGCAAGGACTTACAACTATTATGATAAAATTGTGATTTTTACTCTTGACAACTTGGCTCAATCAACTCGCAACCAAAAAATAAAGCACCACCAAACTTCCGTTCTAGGTGAGCCGAAATTGTCCGAAATATTGAACGGTGTAGTTCCTCGTCAATAGTATCTAAGCCGTTGAGCATATCGCCATAATCAGCGGGCAATTCATAGGTAAAGGTGGATTCACAAATAACATCCGGCGAAACTTTGTTGGTAAGTTTGCGAACCATTTTAACTTTCCATCTATTATCTTGCATGTTTTTTCCTTGGTTTGAAAAAGCAGTAAGCACCCAGTATAATAATCATCGACCAATAAAGCAAGGTCACATTAAGATAATTCATCAAATCCCTCAATAATACCGTTATCAATTCCAGCGGTAACAAATCGCATTTCTTTTTTATATTGTTCTATTTCGTCGGTGTGTCCATTGTAAACGAACTCGCCGCTTTCTTCAACTTGTTTTCTGTAGTTGGCGGCGTTTTCTGCCTTGATACGCTTGAGCTTGCGGTATTCGCTCTCGGCGTTTTCTTGCTCGAAAATAATATCTTCAAGCTCTTGGAGCGAGCGACCGCCATACTTCACGCGACCATCGCGGAATCGCTCTGGAAGCATAGCGTTGGGGATCTCGATAGAATCGCGGATCAGTTGGGCGAACTCGTCGAACATTCGACCGGTCGCGGGATTGGACATTTTTTCTTCGTAACTCATAGTTGTTTCCTTTAAGGAGTGTTGTTTGTTGTATGCCTACATTATACATACTTTTGTCTGTTTGTCAACCCCCCTAGTGGGGATATTCTGGATTTTATACCAAATAAGTTTTTACACCTACCTGACCGGCAAGATCAACATTGTGTTGATCGTCATCGTAGAAGTAGACCACATCGAAAAGCTGTTTCAAGGTCTGCAAAACCTTTTGCTTTTCTTCTGCGATATTTACTTTTGAGTCGTCAGAACCTACAGCGTGAACCTTGACCGGCTTCACACCAAAACCGCAAAGCCATTCAGCAATCTCCCACGATACCTTATCAGCCCTCGCGGTCAAGACATAAACCGCAAAGCCGGAATCGTGAACTTCTTTTGCTAGGTGAATCAGGAAAGTAGGATTAGCAGAGCGGATAAACTCAGCAGAGCGGAATTCGGAAAAATCATATTCTTCACCGTCTGCTAGAACGTCAGTATTGAACTCAGCAGGAGTCAATTTGCGAACGCACAACCGTTTTGACCTAAGTGTGCAAATACTACCACCGCGATCCAAATAGCGGTCACCCCGAACCAATACACGGCAATCGGTGGTTGCGAGAGTGTCATCAAAATCAAATACAAATGCTTTTTTCATAATTTTATTTCCTTTTAACATGCTGACATTATAACATAATTTGCCGCGTTTGTCAATACGTCATCACCTTCTAAAGTCCATTTTAATGGAAATTTCTTGGGAAGGCGTCTGATCCCAAATGTTGGGACACCTTGTTTGAAGTTGGTAGTTTATCCGGTTTGCCTCATTGCGTTGAGCAGCACAGCCGCCGGTAAATAACAACCCCAACAAGAAGGCCGCCACCAAAATCAAAATCGCATTTCTTTCTTTCATCTTTTATCCTTTCTTGTTACTTATATTATCGTCCATGACCGTGACACGTTAGGTCAAAGACCTTCCTCAATAACAATTAAAATTGAAAATAAAATTGTCATTCCAGTGCAAAGACTCATCATTAATTCTAACATATATTTTTCCTTTCTATATATATTATCGACCATATAGCCCCAAGACTTTAGATAAAAATAAATATTTTATAATTGTTCTAAGTCGTTGGTATCAAAGGACTTACATCGGTCGCGGCAGCCCCGGCGCACCTAAGTCGTTGGTACGAAAGGACTTACGTCAGCAATCGGACTATATGGGGTAAGACTACCAAGGCCAGTAATGTAAAGCTAGGTGGGCTAGGATACATGCACCCATTATAAAGCCTAGAGGGTAAAAGATAATCCCCATAATTAGAGGAATCCATCCAAGCTCGTCAAGTACAATATTCATCAATTTGTTGATTTTCTCTGAAATAATGCAGTTATTCATAATTTTCTCAATAGTATTTTATTACGGCTTCAAGGCTGATAATTGCCTGTTGTAATTCGTTGACGTAACACTGTGCGTATGCGTTGGGAACTTGTTGCGCTTCTGATAATCTACAACGTAGAGTGTAGAGCGTGTTTTTTAATTGTCGGTAGGTGGTTTGATTGTCATTTTCTAGTTGTTCTGATTCAGGGTTGTAGGTTTTCATGATTACTCCGATGCAGTTCCGTGGGTGTTGAAATATGCTATTTTAGCATCTCTTTCTTTTTCGTCAACCAGTGTGGCGGTGATTACTTCGATTGGTTTGTTATAGCCGGTGAACCACGTTTGACCGTGTTCGTCGTTTCGTAGTAGCGAAGCGTGAACGTCTAGGTGGCGGCATTCGCGATTGGTCCAAGGGTCGACGTAGGTGATGTTGAAAATTTTCATAGTGTTTTCCTTTAAGGAGTGTTGTTGTTTGATATTAGTATTATCGTCTATGGTAGTGACACGTTAGGTCACTCTGCCGATACAATCTCGAAAGTTTTTTGACTGTCTGAATCCAGTCCTCCACAGAAGTCAATCAAGTATTGCTCCCAAGTGCCGGACCAAACGATTTGTTTTGTGGTTTTGAATCGAATGTTAAACATGTTTTTCCTTAGTTAGTTGTTTCTTACTTGTCTACTATTATTATCGTCTATAGGCGTGACACGTTAGGTCAATCGTCAAGGTTATTCTCAAAGAATTTGCAAATTGCTGCCCATCGTGCGTAGGATACATCCAAGGGTGGTTGATTCCCGCCGTAGCAGTAAATGTTCCAAAAGGCGGTCATTTGTCGTGATTTGTTGAATTTCATAATTACATTATACCATAAATAGCTGCATTTGTCAAGGGGTCTAGAGGGTTTTTCTGAAAGTTTTTAGCTTATTTTTTTTGCTGACCGCTGGCACTGACTGTTTTCTATATACCCCTATTATATGGGGTACGACAAATGTTGTCAACCCCAATTTTCATAATTTTTTATAATTGCCCTAAGTCGTTGCTACATAAGGACTTACGTCAATCGCGGCTGCCCTACCTTACCTAAGTCGTTGTCAGTAAAGGACTTATGACTATTAGGCTTTGAGAGCAACGAAAACGTCACATTCGTCAGAATCGTCGAAAAGACAAATTACGCCACCTTCAACTAATTCCAAGGAGTCAGCCATTCGCATGACGCGAACCAATTCGCGGGGAACGTTTTGAGCAACAGCGAGAGAGATAAGATTTTTCATAGTTAGTTTTCCTAAAGGAGTTGTTTAATTGTTATACTGTATTGTAACACAGGGTAGTGACACGTTAGGTCACTTGAGATTGATTAGTTTGAAAGATTTTTGATTATCCTCATCGAAGCCCTTTGGGAAGTCGTTGAGGAATTCTCTCATGGAAGCGTAGGTTTTCACGATGTCGCCACTGTGAATGTTTTGGATTGCATATTTCATAGTTGTTTTCCTTATAGGTGTTGTTTACTGTTATGCCTCTATTATACATATATCGGCATAAAAGTCAATAGGTCTACAGCCTAAATCGGGAATTTTGTAGGAAATAATCCTAATCGCCCTAAGTCGTTACTGTGTAAGGGTTTACGTTCGTCGCGGCTGCCCCGGCTGCCCTAAGTCCTTATGTGGTAAGGGTTTACGTCACCTCTAGGCGGTTGACTATGGTATGACACGTTAGGTCACTACTTCTTAGAAATATCAAAAGAAGTGTCACATTCGTGAGGTGAGTGGTGGAGGCAGTGAACCACATTACCCTCTAGGATCAACTCATCCGCCCACGTCATAGTGTGGAGAATGTTGGTGTTGACATTGTTCTTGCGGGCAAGGTGGATGATTTGTTGTTTAGTCATAGTTGTTTACCTTAGTAAGTGTTGTTTTTGTTATGCTTTAAGTATACCATACTTATCGGCATTTGTCAAGAGCTATCTTGATTATAAATTGATAATGCGGAAAGTTTTTTGATTATCTTCGTCAAAGCCTTTTGGGAAGTCATTTAAGAATTCTCGCATTGAAGCGTAGCTTTTGACGATTTCACCAGATTGGATATTTTGGATTGCAAATTTCATTTTTAAGTCCTTAGTAGTATTGTTGTTTGTCATGCTTCTATTATACATATATCGGCAAGTTTGTCAAGGCTTCATCAGCCTAATTATTAAAAAAAGGGGGTAATTTTAATTTCGTTATTTTTTCTGGTTTTGGTATTGACAAAAGCCGGGGTGGTTTAAACACAATTCACCCAAAATATAAATATATGTCCTATCCAAACCAAGCCCATTGAACCTTTTAAGCCCTGTTTTGTCTTAAATCGCTACAAAGTGTGTAAAATCAACGTAATAACATTATAACAAGGTGTGGCGCTTTAGCGTTTACATAAAAACAGAAAGGTAAAAAATGGCAAAGAAAAAAATAGTCGCTAAACCGGAGCTACGGTTGCAATCCAAAGGAACAGACGCATTAAACAAGTCGGTTGCAGCTGATATGCAGTTTCCTGATCGACCATTAACTATGAAAGAGTTGCAGAAATTAAATAAAAAAGGCGATCAAGCTATCTCATGGCTGTCTCAAGATGAGACAAACAGTCAAGAGGAAATAGATGCAAAAATTAAAGCCGAAATAGAGGCGGAAATGGATGCAATAGATGAAGAGGTTGACTGATGCGGATTCCTGAAGGACTTGACCACGAATATGTTACAGAAACAATATTAAGAATATCTAAAAAACTCGCCCCTAAATATATCTTCGCAGGTTATGAAGTAGAAGATATCGAGCAAGAGGCTTTTCTTATTGGGGTTTCGGGGCTTGAGAAATATGACACTTCTCGCCCCTTGGAAAACTTTATGTATACACACATAAATAACCGTCTTAAAACATTTAAAAGGGACAATTACTATCGTTTAGATTACGGAACAAGCGCCCAGAAAATTCAGGACCGGAAAAAGTCTTTGTTAGAACCTGTGTCAATAGAGGCTATTTATAGTGTATTCACCAGAGATAGTACATCTAATGAAGTACATCTTAAAGAAATCATGGAATTGATTGATAAAAAGCTTCCATCACATCTAAGAAGAGATTATTTAAAATTACAAAGCAACTCTCCTTTGCCCAAAAGCCGAAAGGCATATATAATTCAAGTGGTAGAGGAAATAATCAGTGGAGAATTTAAATAATGAAAAAGGGTAGATTTTCTAATTCAGACATGCAGTTTATCGAGGCGAATGCCGAGGTTCTTTCTATTGATGAAATAGCTTCTGAGCTGGATCGTGATCCAGAAAGTGTCAAAGACTGGATAGCTAAAAACATAGGGTTTTCTGTAAAGCAAAAAAAAGAAGCAGAAGTAGCCAACGAGCTAAAGAGCCGACCTTACTATCGTGAACTCAAAGGGCAGTTTTCTGACCCGGAACTGGAAATGTTTGAGTTCCACTTCAAGAAGATGTGGAGTCAGTTCAAGGACGATGTGTTCCATACCGAAGAAATGCAGATTATCGACACAATCAAGCTCGAAATCCTAATGAACAGGATCTTAAAGGGGCAGCAGGATAATCAACATCAAATATCAGTTTATGAACAAATGGTCCAAGACGCAAAGCAGGTTGATAGGGATCAGTGGGACACGGACCTTATAATGCAACTGGAGCGTCAGGTAGCCGTTTTGAGGGCATCGCAGGAAACTCTTAGCAAGGACTACAAGGATCTCCAGACTCGCAAAGCAACGATGCTCAAAGATCTGAAAGGAACCAGAGAGCAAAGGATCAAGGCTATCGAGGACAGCAAGCAAACTTTTGCCTCACTTGTAAAACAGATAGCAACAGATTCCGAATTTCGTACCAAGATTGGTATAGACATGGAAAAAATGCGACTAGCCGCCAATGCAGAGAAAGAACGCCTTTCTCAGTACCACACATACGAAGACGATGCTGTAGATCAGCCCTTTCTCACACCAGAAACACTAATTCAAGAGGACGACGTTAATGATTGACTTCAAGGTAAACGAAGAGTCTCCATATTCAGACAGAACAGAAAAAGAGTCTGTTTTAAAAGCTCACTTCGATTCTTGCATAGATAATTACAAAGCAGGAAATTCTAAGCTTGATAAAAAATCAGAAGAGATGGATGGAATGATAGGGCAGGGTGCTAGAAATATTTTGAACCTACTCGCAGGCTTGGATAATTGCAGCTATTTACAGGTTGGTACGTGGAAAGGGGCTTGCTTGTATTCCGCTTTGTACGGTAATGATGTAGATTATGCATTTGCTTGTGATAATTTTATGCAATACTCTGTTGGGCAAGGTGGAAGCTTTAAGGCTGCTGATGGCTCAATAAAAATGAATCTTAATCTTAATTTAGATGTCATGCTGAACTTTATGCAGCCAGACGAGAACGATACAGATAACGTTTTAGAATTTAGCTTCCATAACGGGGACTGCTTTGATATGCCACTAAGCAGAATCAAAAAACCGATAGATGTTTACTTTTACGATGGTGGACACAATCTTGCCGATCATTTTTTAGCCTTGTACTACTATTATGATGCGTTAGACAATGATTTTATATTTGTTTGTGACGATTGGGCCGAAGAAAAGGTGCAAAGAGGAACTAATGCGGCAATAGAGCATTGTAAACTAAGAGTGGTTAACGAATGTGTTCATGAAAATATGTTCATCGCACAAATGCAGAAATTCAAACTCGACACTGGTAGAAGAGTTTCTGCAATAACGGCCTCTGAAAAAGATGCGAGCGAAAAAGGATACCGCCCGGTTCAAAATTGTCGCCTAACGTCAAAAGAGATACAAAAAGGATTCATAGTATGAAAAAAGCTATTATTTTTGGAATAACAGGACAAGACGGAAGTTACCTAGCCGAACTTCTTGTGAAAAAGGGTTACAGCGTGGTAGGGGTCACTCGAAGAGTAAGTGTACCTACTCTAGAAAGAATTTCACACGTACTGCCCAAAATCAAGATAATTGAAGGCGATATTACAGATGCTTTTAGCGTAAGTAATATAATCAAGGAAGAACAACCTGATGAGATTTACAATCTTGCTGCACAATCTCACGTAGGAACAAGTTTCAAGCAACCAAGTCTTACTTGGGATATCACTGCCGGTGGAGTATTAAATATTTTAGAGGCAATAAGATATTCGGGCAGAAAAGACAACATTAGGTTTTATCAGGCAAGCTCTAGTGAGATGTTTGGTAAGAATTTTACAGAAAACAAATTTCTTAGCCCTAGTTTGAAAAATGTAATTGGAACCGTTACCTTAGATGAAAAATATTCTGATTCTGTTTGCGACTCTGTGAAATTCCAAGATGAGGACACTCCATTTATGCCGCAAAGCCCTTATGCTATTGCAAAGTTAGCAGCACACCATCTAGTGCGAAATTATAGAGAAGGATATGGCATACACGGAAGTTGTGGTATATTGTTTAATCATGAGTCTGAACGCAGAGGAGAAAACTTCGTCACCCGCAAAATTACGAAGTGGATCGGAGAATTTGAGAAATGGAGTAAATCACACGAAGACGCTTGTCAATATCACGGCGACCACGATCCCTTCACCTTCACTGAGGACGACATAGTTTCTCAACACGTTAGCTCATTCAAGAAGCTGCGTCTAGGCAATCTTGACGCAAAGCGAGACTGGGGTCACGCAGAAGATTACGTCAATGCTATGTGGCTTATGTTACAACAAGAAACGCCAGATGATTATGTGGTTGCTACTGGTGAGACATACTCAGTCAGAGACTTCCTAGATGCCGCTTTTGCCAGAGTTGGAATTGATGACTGGAGCAGCCTAGTGGTGATTGATCCAGAGTTTTACCGTCCAGCAGAAGTGGACTACCTGTTAGGAATACCGAAAAAAGCGAAGTGTGCGTTAGGATGGGAACCTCAAATTTCATTTAAACAACTTGCAGAAAGAATGGTAGATAGTGATGTCGAAGAGGCGAGACTACAGCGACCCGATTTACAAAGAGTTTAGGTTAAAAGTGCTTAAAAGAGACAAATACACCTGTCAAATGTGTAATAAGAAGAAGAGGTGCGTTGTTCACCACATAATGAAGTGGAGTACAGCGAGTACATTGAGGTTTGACCCAGATAACGGTGTGGCACTTTGTAAACCTTGTCACAAAGAGGTTACTGGACATGAATCACACTATATAACATATTTTACCGAAAAAGTAAGGAGAAACAAGAAATGAATTTTCAAGAACAAATTGCCCAAGCTGCCAAAACCCTGACTCAAGAAGGTGACTCTATAGAAGTTGTTCCTAATATAAGTAAACCTAAGCAGTTTAGAGACTGCCAAATAGCAAATACAAAATTAAAAGAAGATGGTATTTCTGTTGTTTGGAGTGACGCAAAGCTTTGCGCGATTGTGTCTAAAGTTAAATCAGTAGTGGAGGAAAAACCTAAAAGCAACGACGAGGTGCAAGACAAGGCTTTATTTAGTAGGTTCTCAGATTGGGGAAAGGATGAAGAAGAATAAGTCTAAGTATACAGTAATACAGGACACTAGAGAGCAAGAGGGGTGGTTTTTTACCCCTTATGATAGATGTGATGGAATGGAGATTGGAACACTAAAAACCGGCGATTATACCCTAAAGGGTTATGAAGAGGTTGTTTGTGTAGAGCGCAAGGCATCTCCTTCTGAAATAGCTCAGAACTTAGGAAAGAAAAAGCAAACGTTCTACAATGAGATAGAAAGGATGAGGGATTTTCCTTTTCGTTACATTGTTTTGGAGTTTTCTGCATCTGATCTCATAGATTATCCCTTGAGTATTCTGAATAAAGAGGATAGGGAAATTTGGGAGAGCCATTGTCAAGGCGGAGCATTGCCAAAATACAAGAGGTTCCAAGTTGTAAAAAACACCAAGATAACTGGGAAGTATTTGCTGAAAGCGTTGCTTGAAATTGCAATCAAGTACGAAGTGCAGATATTATTTGCTGACAATAAGAAAAACGCTTTTACGATTTGTAATAGTATATTTAAGAGATTAGCAGAGTTATTCGACGAGAGGTCTGAATATGGGCACAAAGAAACAAGAGATTTTGATTTCTGACATTCATCTTCATAATTTAGATGTCGATAATAGAAGAATATACCTACAGGAAAAGGATGACTCAGGAGACAATCCCGGCGTGGACTATAGGATGTACCACACGTTCTTAAAAAACCTTCACATATTAAAAGAGGGTTTAGACATAGAAATATACCTACAAACAGGTGGTGGCTGCTGGTATTCCGGTATGGCTATATATGATGCTATAAATAACTGGCAAAAAAAATCTGGCAGTAGACATAAGTGTACGATTTTTGGCTTTGGAATGATTTGCTCTATGGGCACGATTATCATGCAGGCAGCGAAAGAAAGAGTGCTTTCTGAGAATTGCATGTTTATGGTGCATTATGGGTCTACAGAAGCTTCTGGTGACGTTCAAAGTATGCAGAATTACGCCAACTACCAAGATTATGAAAAAAACCTCATGATTAACATTTATGCCAATAGAGTTACCGAAAGCGAATTTGCCAAAGAAAAGGATTATAATATTTCTAAGGTTAGGTCATTTCTAAAAAGGAAGATGGAAAAAGGAGATTGGTATATGAACTCAGAAGAAGCTGTCTATTACGGATTTGCGGATAGAATATTAACATGAAAGAAGATTTAAAAAGACAGTTAGAAGATGCTTGGCTAGGTATTGATGTTGATGAAAGTACATTATTTAATCCTATGGATTTTGTAATGGGCGAAGACAACGAAGAATTAATAAAGAGGCTCTCATGGATAATGATGAGGCCGGAATATTTTAGCTTTGCCTGCAAGCATATTCTAAATATTGAACTTTCTCCCTTTCAAGCCGTCCTACTGGAAGAAATGTGGAATAGGAAGTTCCCTATGCTGATCGGAAGTCGTGGTATGGGTAAGTCTTTTATACTTGCTCTATATGCCGTTTTACGGGCTTTATTCATGCCACGACGAAAGATCATTATTGTTGGTGCCGCTTTTCGGCAGTCAAAGGTTCTTTTTGAGTATATGGACACGATTTGGAAAAACGCCCCTGTGTTAAGAGATCTTTGTGCTAGTAATAGTGGGCCTAGAAGAGACGTGGACCGTTGCGTTATGCACATAGGTCACAGTACAATAACAGCACTTCCTTTGGGAGACGGAAGCAAGATTAGGGGCCAGAGGGCTAATGATATTATTGCTGATGAATTTGCTTCTATTCCTAGAGATATTTTTGAGAATGTTGTCGCTGGATTTGCTGCCGTTGCGGCGTCACCTATTGAAAAGACTAAACAAAAGGCAAAGGAGGCAATGGCGCTTAAATTGGGAGTTGCTATTCCTATCGCAAAGAGTGAAAATCCAGTAGATATGTCAAACCAGATAATTCTTAGTGGAACCGCATATTACGATTTTAATCATTTTTCTGAATATCATAAAAGATATCATACTATTGTCAGTAGTGGTGGAGATGTTAAGAAATTAGAAGAGGTTTTTAATGGCGCTGTCCCACTTGATTTTGATTGGACTAACTACTCTGCTACCCGTATACCTGTCGATAAACTGCCTTTAGGTTTTATGGATGCTGGTCAGGTGGGTAGAGCTAAGGCTACTGTCCACACTGGTATTTATCAAATGGAGTATGGAGCAGTTTTTACTACCGATAGTCAAGGGTTCTTCAAGCGTAGCCTAATAGAGTCTTGCACAACTTCTCCTACCAAACCCGTAAAGCTATCTTCCGGGGACGTTTGTTTTGAAGCCTCGTTAAAGGGCGACTCAGGTAAAAAGTATGTCTTTGGTGTTGACCCTGCTTCTGAGGTGGATAATTTCAGTATTGTGGTTATGGAGGTTGAGGAAGATCATAGAAAGGTTGTTCATTGTTGGACCACCACAAGAAAATCCCATAAAGAGTTGCTAAAGTCTAAAATTGTTGACGAGGATGATTTCTATTCTTTCTGTGCTAAAAAAATAAGACAACTTATGAAATATTTTCCTTGTGCTGAAATAGCTATGGATGCTCAGGGTGGCGGAATAGCGGTTATGGAGGCTTTACATGACAAGGATAAAATTCCACAGGGCGAAGTTGCCATTTGGCCTGTAATAGATGCGGATAAGGCTAAGGACACAGACGATCATGCCGGGCTTCATATCCTTAGAATGTGCCAATTTGCTAAATATGACTGGCTTGCAGAGGCCAATCACGGTCTTAGAAAAGATTTTGAAGACAAGTCTGTTCTGTTTCCTTATTTTGATTCGGTTAGCTTAGGTATTGCTCTAGAGGTTGACAAGTCAGTAGGAAGAAAGTATGACACGTTGGAAGATTGTGTCATGGAAATAGAAGAATTGAAGGATGAACTTTCTATGATTGTTATGACAGTAACTTCAAATGGTCGTGAGCGATGGGACACGCCAGAAGTTAAAACTGGAGCAGGAAGAAAAAGTAGACTAAGGAAAGACCGTTACTCATCATTGATAATGGCAAATATGTCTGCCAGATATCTTAGCGTCGAAAAGACCACTTTAGATATTGGTGCTATCGGTGGATTTGCCGATGGAATGCCTCATTTTGGCGCAGTAGACGAGAAGCTTTTTCAGGGGCCATCTTGGTTTACTGAAAAAACTAAAGGTTTGTACTAGAAATTTGTTTATTGTGTATAGTAATACAATCGACAATACTACTGTTAATTGTATTAAAGGAAAAAATTAAATGCCAGATAAGCCTATGTTCAAATCTTGGTCTGATGATCGAGAAAGAAACGACATGATTCAATCCTACCAGACAGAATCCGGTTCTTATGATGGGGTTGTGCATCGCTCAGAGGCGCATAGGGGTAATTATGGATCTGATAGACAGACATATCTTGATATAGAACCTGATCGCAGTGTGCGACCTTCTTTTAACCGCTCTGACTACGATGCCTTTCGTCCGGGTGAAGCCGTTCCATATAGGCAAAAAAGAATTATGGCTGCCTGCGGGACAGCTTATGATAAAGTTGGAATTATTCGCAATGTAATTGATCTTATGAGTGATTTTGCTAGTCAGGGATTGGTTCTTGTTCACCCTAACAAGCAGATTGAGAAATTTTATCGTAAATGGTTTAGTCAGGTGAAGGGTTACGATAGAACAGAACGTTTTCTTAACTATCTTTACAGACAAGGGAATGTTGTAGTTCAAAGAAGAACTGCCAAGCTAAATAAAAAACAGGAAGAAAATTTAAAAAGAGCTGCCGGTGCAGATATTGTACTTGAGCTACAAAAGCAGGTAAAAAGAGAAATTCCTTGGGTTTACGATTTTATTAATCCTGTAGCTATTGATGTAAAGGAGGGCACTCAAGCTACCCTTGGTCGGCCAGAGTTTATGTTGAATATTTCAAAGTATACCTATAATTCTTTAATGAATGATATATCTAATGATACAAGTCCAGTAAAAACTTTACCTTTAGATGTCCAGAGAAGGTTGGCAGCGGGTGAAAGAAAATTACCTCTGGATATGAAAAGAACATTCTTTTATCATTACAAAAAGGATGACTGGCTTCTTTGGGCGAATCCAATGATTTACGCTATTCTTGATGATGTTAATATGCTGGAGAAAATGAAACTTGCTGATCTTGCTGCTTTAGATGGAACAATAAGTCAGGTCAGGTTATGGACTGTTGGTGATTTTGATAACAAGATTGTTCCAACTAAGGCTGGTCTAGAAAAGATTAGAAACATTATAGCCAGTAACGTTGGTGGCGGTACTATGGATTTAGTTTGGGGGCCGGAGCTTTCTTTTACCGAGAGTAATTCTCAGGCATATAAATTCTTAGGTGCTGAAAAGTATCAGCCAGTTCTTACTAGTATATATGCCGGATTAGGAATTCCTCCTACTTTGACAGGCGCTTCCGGTTCCGGTGGCGGTTATACGAACAACTACGTTTCCTTAAAAACACTTATAGAGAGATTAGAATATGGAAGAGAGGTTGTGGCAGGTTTTTGGAGGCAGGAGATAGAGTATGTTAGAAAGGCTATGGGTTTTAGACTTCCTGCTGAAATCCATTTTGATTCAATTATACTGTCTGACGAATCAGCTCAGAAAAAGCTACTTATGGATTTGGTTGATCGCGGGATTATGTCTGACGAAACTTTGTTAGAAAGAATGAGGGAGATTCCTAGTATCGAAAAGGTTAGAACAAAAAGGGAACAAAGAGAAAGAGCTAATCAAGATATACCCAACAAAGCCGGTCCTTATCATAATCCTCAGCATAAGGAGGATATTGCTAAGATTGCTATGACTAAAGACATTCTCAACTCAGAAGAATACTTGGAGGATAATCTAGGACTGCCTTACAAAGAAATAGATATACCAAAGCCACCAGCTATTCCGGCTAAACCAAAAGATGAAGACTCTCCACCACAGGACGCAGGTCGTCCTAAAAATTCCAAAGATGTGAGTCCTAGAAAACAGAGGCGTGTACTACCGAGAAGTGCCGAGCCTACTTCTGCTGTATTGTGGGGTATCGAGGCGCAGGAAAAAATATCAAAGTATATGAACAATTTTGCTTGTCGACATTTTAATAAGTCTAGCGCTAGACAGTTAAATAAGTCAGAGGTTGACCAATTAGAGTATTTAAAGCTTTGTATTTTTACAGGTCTTGATCCTATGATTGAGGTTACTCCTGAGATAATTAAAGATGTATTATCATTAAACACTAAACCAAGTCAGGCTTTTTTGGATATCTCTGATGCTAAGATAACAACCTTTAATACAGTTATAAGAAGAAAACCAAGTTCTTCCGATATGCGGCATATTTACGCCTCTGCCTTCGCTGAGATTTTTTGCAGTTGGTCTGAATAAAACAAAAAAATAACCATATATCTATTGTTTTGTGTATTATCATTTATGGAGAAAACTAATATGAAAATACCCATCTATCAATCTGAGATTAACTCTGGATTAGAAGATCAAATAAAAAACAATTCTGTGGCATATGTTTCTGCGGCAAAATCGGACCCAGTTCCGAAATTAGACGTTGTAGAGAATTTGCACAAAATGTTAGCGCAAAAAATTAGCGACAACCAACTAGCGGTCGCTGACAACAGGGATCAGATTGATTTATATTACATTAAGTCTGTTTTGGTAAGCACAGGCTGGAACAAAAACGATGACGTTTTTGATCCTCAAGAACTCTGGAATGCAAGAAACACTCCAGAAGACAAGCCATTTAATTTTATGCATGATGAAAAAGATATCATCGGACATATTACTGCTAATGAGGTTGTCGACTTTAATGGTGTTTCTATCAATCCTTCAATTGAAGTTGCGCCTAAAGAGTTTAATATTCTTACCTCCGCTGTTATCTATACGGAATGGTCTGATATCGAACAAAAGCAAAGATTAAATCAAATCGTTGCTGAGATCGAAGATAATAAGTGGTTTGTTTCTATGGAATGCTTATTCCCTGACTTTGATTATGCTCTTAAAAATTCTAAGGGTGAAACTAAGGTTGTTAAAAGGAATGAGGCTTCTGCATTTTTAACAAAGCATTTAAGATCATATGGAGGAAATGGAAATTATGATGATTACCAAGTGGGAAGACTGTTAAGAAACTTATCGTTCTCTGGTAAAGGCTTGGTTTCAAAACCAGCAAACCCGCGAAGTATAATTCTGGAAGGAAATGATTTTTTCGACGAATCAAAATCTAAATTGTTAACTTTATCTTCACTAAAGGAGAAGAATAGTATGTCAGATCAACTAGAGGCTCAGGTTAAAGACCTTAGAGCATCTTTAGCAGAAGCAAAAGCTGCTAATGAAGCACTTAAAGAAAAAGTAGAACAGGAAGCAAAAGCTGGTTACGAAACCCAAATTGCTGATCTTGAGACTCAAATTCAAACACAAGCAGTAGAGCTTGAAAAAGTAAATGTAAGCTTGGCTGAGAAGTCAGAAGCTTTCGACGCTCTTACCGTAGCAAAAACAGAACTTGAAGAGTCTGCTGAAGCTATGAAAAAAGAAGTTGAAGCAATGAAAAAGAAAGAGGCTATGATGAAGCGTAAGGCAGAGCTTGCAGAAGCAGGTTTTGACGCAGAAGAAGCTGAGACTACGGTTGCTGAATTCGCAAACCTTGCAGACGAAGACTTTGCTAGAGTTGTGGCACTTGTTAAAAAGTCAGCAATGAAAAAAGAAGAATCAGAAGCGGCTATGCCTCCTGCATTAAAGGAAGCTATCGAGAAGAAAAAGAAGGAAGAAGAAGAAAAAGAAGCTAAAGCTAATTCAGACGAAGCTGACTCGGCAGAAGCTAGTGTTGAACTTCTTGATAATGTTGAGACTTCCCAAGAAGCCGCTGTCGCTCAGATAAGCTCTCAGCCAGAATCAGAATCGGATACGCTTCGTGCATCGGCATCAGAATGGATTGGATCTCTTTTGAAATCCACCAAATAATTTATACATATATAATAGAATCCTTAAAGGAGATTAAAAATGGCTCTAAAGCAAGACAGATCAACTCTGCAAACTGACATCAGCTTCTTCATGAATGAAGTTGCAACAAGAGGGGGTGTAGCCGCCCTTTCAACCGCTGGATCGGGAGCATCGCTAGATAACGGTAGCGCAGTTGCTACTTACGCAGCTGACCCATCCGGTGTAGCACCTCTCGGTCTCTTGGTTAACGATATGGTCAATTACGACCTTACTCGTCAACACTTGAACCAATACAAAGACGAAGTTCAGAAGGGTGGAAAGGTCACTCTTCTTAACAAAGGATGGGTTGTTACCAACTCATTGGAAGGAACACCTGCGGGTGGAGATTTGGCCTACTTGGGCCACAGTGGAAATATTGCAACGCCTACTGCGGCTGACGGTATTTCCGGTGCAAAGGCTAATGCCGTAGGACGTTTCCTTGGTGGCGTTGACCAGTATGGCTACGCTAAAGTCTACATTGACTTGCCTAACAACTAATAGATTCTTTTTTAAGGAGAACACTTACTATGTCAAAAGAAAGACCTTCTGGCGAATTTTTGGAACTGCTTCGCAGATCCGGCGATAGCGACAAAACTGTTGCTATTCAGGCACAGCGAGAAATCGCTAAAGCTTTAGAGACACCTCTTCGTAAGGGTGTTTTGTTTGGTGATGTTGTTCGTGGTATTTATGAGGCTATGCCTCTTGAGCCGGGAGCTTCACCCGAGTTTCCGTTGGACCTTCTGGCCCCCGGAACAGAGATTGATCACATTGCTTTCACGAACCCCGGTAACGGTCGTATTCCTGAGAAGCATGTCGAAAGTGATTACGTCATGATTAACACTTATGGTGTTACTTCTTCGATTGACTTCCTTCTTCGTTATGCCCGCGAAGCTAACTGGAATGTTGTTGGTCGCGCTATGCAGGTTCTTGAGTCGTCCTTCGTAAAGAAGATGAATGACGATGGCTGGCACACTCTTCTTGCTGCTGCTGTTGATCGTAACATCTTGGTATACGATGGTGACGCTGGCGCTGGTCAGTTCACCAAGCGGCTTGTAAGTTTGATGAAAACTGTTATGCGTAGAAACGGTGGCGGTAATAGTGTTACTGCTCCCGGTCGACTGACTGACCTTTACATGTCACCAGAAGCTATTGAAGATATCCGCAACTGGGGCGTTGACCAACTTGATGACGTTTCTCGTAGAGAAATTTACGTTGCAAACGACAATGGTCCCCAGCTTACTCGCGTGTTTGGAGTAAATCTTCATGACTTGTTTGAGTTTGGTGATGGTCAAGAGTATCAGGATTACTTTATTAATGATCTTGGTGGCAGTATCGAAGGTAGTGACGTTGAATTGGTAGTTGGCATAGATCAAAGTGCCAATGATAGCTTTGTAATGCCTGTGAAGAAAGAAGTTGAGATCTTCGAAGATCCTGCTCTTCATCGTCATCAGCGTCAGGGTTATTACGGATGGGCCGAAATGGGCTTCGGTGTTCTTGATAACCGAAGAATTATCGCTGGCTCGTTCTAATTTTTAGAGTTAGTGTTTAAACTATCCCGTCCCGCCGATTTTGGCGGGGCGGGTTCTTTTGGTCTGACAAACAGGAATTAAAGGATGATTGATTTCATTATAGATGTTGAACCTCTAGTAAGCCAAGGTCTCGACTACAATGCTATAGCGGAGCATCTATCGGCCAAAACTTCTAGCACAATGGTAAGTAATAATTGTAAATATATTCTACAGCAGTCTGGTGCCTGTTTAACCGACCCGGTTTTGATTAATCAAAGAACCGGCTCTCTTATCGAATACTACAAAACATTAGATCCTGCAAGTGAGCAAAAAGCATTAATAGCATGGTTTCTTGATGAAGTATTCACTGGGGATCAAATTCGCACAAATGAGTACCCCATATCGGTACAATTTAGTTCTGTTCAATCCGCACTTCCTGAAAATCTACAACCGGTGGCAGAAGCCTTGGTTGAATCGGCTGGTGGAAGACGGTTAAGTGTTACTGTTGCTGACATCGAGGCGGCCAAGCAGGCCCACGATCAACAAGAGGTCGACCGGTTGGCTCAAGAAGAGCAGCAACGTCTAGAAGCCGAAGAGCTTCAAAGACAGCATGAAGAAGAAATGCAACAGCAGATTTTGGCCGAAGAGCATTCACGAAAAGCCCAATCATTATGGAACATTCACATTGCCCCATTGATGGATTCGATAGAGGGTCCAGTGACGGATGGTGCTGTCTGGCAGGCAGCTTTACAAACAATGGCAAATGAATGGACGGCTTAACGCATGACAGCTCCAAACGGACCAATTTTATTTAATAACAGTACCGGGTCGGATACTACTGCGTCTGGACTAGGTGCTGCGAATGTTTATGGCACTGGGGCTTCTACCACTGGTGCATCTGCCGTAGTAACTGGCATCACAACAACTGGCGTGACTGCTGGGGATCTTCTTTGGGTTCAATCCTCTAGCGGTCGTCAATTCAGCATCATTGCGACCGTTGATAGCTCTACTCAAGTTACTTGCGATGATGTGTTTGCTAATACGGAGTCGAGTCGTACTTGGGCGATTGGTGGCAAGCGTGCCACATTAAACAATTCCGACAGTCAGCAGTTGTTTGCGAGTGACATTCCTTTCGGATCTACCGTCGAAATTGAATATACAGGAACACACTATTTTTTTAGTACAAGTGTGTTCGCGATGCGTGTCGTGGGTTCCGGTGCTTTGGATCAGCTTGTGACGTACAGGGGTACGGGTTCACAGCGTCCGAGAATACAAGGGTCTGCTGGAAATTCTGAGTCAATAAGGGCGTCGGGTAATAAATTCGACAATCTTGAATTTGAAAACAGAGCAACTACGGGTCAGCCTTTTCTCGGCGGTAATTGGGTGTATGTTTATAACTGTAAGTTCATCGACAGTGGATCAGCGACGAACGGCACTGGTGCTTTTTTGTACTGTGCTAGTTCTAACAATTCAGTAGCCGCAAATTGCGAGTTTGTCGGCAAAAGTGGTTCGCTTTCCAATTCGGCTATTAGACAATATTATGTTTATGGCTGGTATGGCACTTGGAATGTAGTTGACTGCAAGTTTACTAATTTTATAAATGCCTTTAACGGCGAAGAAGGTTCGGGTATATCGGTCAAAAACTGTGTTTTTACAGACTGCCAAAACGGTATAAATCACAAGTCCACAGGTGATCGAGGCGGGCATTCTGTAACAGGCTGTATATTCCATAATCTGAGCGGAGATGCGATCAAGTACGATCATGGTCACGCAGTAAAAGCGTCTTCAGTTTCTAACTCGATTTTTTCTAACATAAGTGGCAATGCAATTTCTGCATCTTCTGTTTGGGGCCAGAAAGATTCTGCGTACTTCAATCACAATGCTTTCTACAGCATCACTGGAAGTAATTACAGCAATCTCACCGCAGGTGCTAACGACATCGCTCTCACCGCCGACCCCTTCGTTAGTGCCGCAAATGGAAACTTTAATTTGAATGATTTCCCCGGCGGCGGAAACCTTCTACGTGCAAAATACTATGAGTTAGGAGGTTGATATGGCATTTAATGAAAAATATGTAACTGTTACTGGCGGTGGTCTGCATGACGGATCATCCGAGGCTAATGCTTGGACGTTTGATGAGGCGTATGCAAATCATGTAACCGGTGATCGAATTAACATGAAGGCAGGAACGTACACGCTAACGCAAGCAATGACTGTATGGCAAAGCGGAACGAATAGTTCGCCTATTTCGTGGAGAGGATACAAAACTACCATCGGGGATTTAGATAGCAGACCAACATCTCAGTTGGTTGACGGAACAGATTTGCCGCTAATTCAGACTACTAATTCGAGCTATTATTTCTATCCGCAATCTAGCAAGAGTTTGTGGGAGAATTTGTCATTTAAGGCAACAGTTGCTCGCCCAGCCGCATACGTTAGAACTTCAAATTCAATTTGGAGGAGATGCAGGTTTTCAAGCGACGATTCAGTAAATGGATTGATAAATAGGTTCCGTGATTATGCAATCTTCCAAGAATGTCATTTCACAAGCCCTTCTGGAACCGCTTCTGTATCCTGCGGATACTCAACAATTTTATGTCAATGTGTTTTCGATGGAATCGCGTCCATAGTAGCGTCTAGGTTTCTCGATTTAACGGAATGTATCATAAGAAACACTACAGCAGATGCGGTTGTTTGTAATGGTTATGGATCGTTCAGCTTGCGAAACAATACGTTTTACAATATCGATGGTGACGGTATTTCTTTCGGATCAGTTTTTCCTGCGTTTTCTCCGAGTCTCGTAGTTAACAACGTGTTCCACACAGTCAGCGGTGACGCGATACAAGCAAATTCAACATCACTGTTTCAATGTATTAACCAAAACAATCTCTTTTACAACGTGACAGGAAGCAATTTTGCTAATGACGGTTTCGGGATGTCTCGCGACGAGCAAAACGATTCGACCGATCCGTTCGTCGATGCTGCTAATGGTGACTACTCCCTAGTTTCTGGAAGCAACGGATACAACAACGCAGCATCAAAACCGTTTGAAGTGTTTGACGTAAACAGCAACCGTGACATCGGTGCCATACAGCATCAAGACCCCGCATACGTAGCACCTCCAGATGCATCTGCTACCACAAAGATATTCCCGTTTCGCTCATGGGTCGAAGGCGACTTCCAACAAGAAGGGGCGGACGCTGATGAGTTTGTTGAAAAACATGAGTTGCAAGCCCTGCCCGTGTTTGAGTTCTCGATAGGTACTGGGGCGAATAGAGATTATAATAGTCTTACAGCTTTCTTTGCGGCATTTGATAATACATTGGTTAATGTTCCCAATAGTAAAGTTGTTGTTACTTGTTATAATGATACTGGGGCGGATCAATGGATAGCTGAAACATCCCCTTTAACGGTATCTAGTCCAACTAACTGTCTAGAATTTGTTTTGACCGTCGATGATGACAGTTGGCATAAAGGCGACCCATCAAAAGGCGTTGCCTTAAAATTCTCTTCAGTGCAAGGGTCTTCCCTTCTGTCTATTGGAGCAATGAATGGTGCTAAACTGCTCGTAGAAAGGCTAGTGATAGATGCAAATGCTCAACTAGGGGGCGACCTTTATTTGCCAGCCGTAGTTAGTATCACTAATGGTGCTAGTACATCATACATACCAGTTCCGGCTAACGTATTTAAGAATCTTATCATTCGGGGTGGTGACGGGACGGCGAACTATTCAAGAGGCTTGAATGGATTTTCTGGAGGGAGCAGACCTGCACTTTTAGACGGTTGTATTGTTGAAAACATTGTTTGCAACGGTTCATCAAATTCTGCCACAAGCGTTGGAATATCAGCTTATTTCCGTTCGACGGTAAAAAATTGCACCGTCAACAATGTGGACTTTACGAATACGACTGGAACAAATTTAGGCATTGACGGGCCAACAGACGCCACTTATGGATTCGTCAACGAATGTATATCAACTAATGTAAACGGTGATTGCTTTGGAGCAAGTCTCGCTAATACATCTAACTTGATTGCAGACGATGCGACAGGAACCATTCAAAGTACAGCCGCCGGTGAATTTGTTGATGCTGCAAATAGTGATTATAAGCTCAAGGGTACGGCTTCTTCTGCTGGTATTGTTACTGCCACCGACGCTAAAGTGACAGATATAACAGGCAAACTAAGAAAAGCCGGAGTCGCCCAAGATGCTGGTGCTTTCAACAACGTGGCTGGATACGACGACTCTCCGGTATTTCCTCCAGATCAGCCTACAGATCCTATTATTCATCCATTAAGGAGTAACTAATGACGGCTCCAAGCGGTGCGATTAAGTTCAATAATGTTACTGGCAGTGACACGGCGGCCAGCGGGCTTGGTCCTGTGACTGCGGTAACTGGCAGCGGTGCTTCTATTACCAGTGCCTCCAATGTGGTGACGGGCATAAATACCACGGGCGTTTCGTCGGGCGATTTGCTTTGGGTGCAATCTTCTAGTGGCAGACAGTTTTCTATTATCACTACTGTTGATAGTGGTGCTCAAGTTACTTGTGATGATAATTTTGATGCTACGGAAACTGGTAGGACTTGGGCGATTGGCGGCAAACGAGCTACGTTTGACAATGCAGATAGTCGGAGGTTGCTGATTAACGACACAGGAAACTGGACTATTGGAACTGAAACTGACCAATCTTTGACATCCAATGTTGGTTCCCCCGTTAATGCTGCAACTATAGTTGGTATCGGTGGCAAAAGAACGATTAGCTGCACTGGCAACTTTGCTGCATTTACACAAGGCGCTGGTGCGTCACGACAATTTCGGAACCTTAAATTTCTGGGGTCAACTGGAAATACAGTAGCAGCAATTTATGGCGGATGGACGAAGGTTGTAGATTGCCAGTTTGGTGAGGATGGTGGTTCAAACAATTTTCTTCAGGGAATTAACAATTCGTCTACCTCTGGAAACTCGTCGGTATTTCGTAGTTCATTTTTCGGGCAAGGATCGACGAGCGGTATTGCGCTTTACAAACAGGCAGGTGGCGGAGCCAACGCACCACAAGCGTATGACTGTTTAATCAAAGATTTTGGAACAGGAATTGGTGGTGTGTACAACGGTGGAAATGCAAATGTTGCAAGGTGCATTATCGCAAACTGTAATTACGGATTGGACTTGAGTTATGCTTTTGTTAGAGAAAGTGTTTTTTACAACATCACAACCGATGCGATAAAACTATCATTCACAAGCAATACAAGCGACTACATAGTGAACCGTGGTGGTCAAGGAGTTGCTGCGTTAAATAACTGGGGATCAAATGTGTTCTCAGAGGTTGGTGGATATGCAATCAACGCATCTGTAACTTCGGTCGGAAGCCTTAGTGATTTCGGCATCAGCGACACTCAGTATTTGCACAACGTAACATCTGGCATGACCGGTATTGAGTTTAATTCATCCTCATTAACTTCATCTCCCTTCGTAGATGCCGCAAATGGTGATTTTAATATAAATAATGCAGCGGGCGGTGGTGCAGTCCTGCGATCCACAAAATATACATTAGGAGGCTAGGTAGATGACGATATATTACGTCACAACATCGGGTTCTGACAGCAATAACGGCTTGAACGAGGGGACTGCGTTCGCGACTCCCGGTTATGCTGCGGGTCAGGCGACGACTTACGGCGACAAAATCTACATCAAGGAAGGTACGTATAATCTAACGACAGCGACTCAAAATGTTAGCGGCGGCACAATTTTAGTTGCCGCTCGCGTGCAGGTCGAAGGCTATAAAACAACTACGGGAGATAGAGCGGCGCGGCCAGTCATTAGTACGAATGGTGTTACAGTTAGCGGTGCGGTTATGAGTTTTGTTGCCCCCAGCTATAACCAAATTGGATCTTACGCCATAAGCATTGAAATTGACGGACAAAACACAGCAAGCGAAGGTTTTAACTGCAATGTTTCATATACAGGGTTGGTATTTGATTGCATTGCAAGAAACTGCGGTGATGGGTTTGTCGGAGGTTTTTCTCAAGGAACAGTATACAACTGCGAAGCACATGATTGCACAACTAGCGGATTTAAGTCCGGTGCTTTAGTTTACTGCTGGGCAGATTCATGCCAAGTGGGTTTTTCTTCAACTATCAAAAACATGGATTCGTGTATCGCAAGCAACAGCACATCGCATGGATTTTCTGTCGGGAATACTTATTACTTTACGTGGAAAAAGTGTGTGGCGATTAACAACGGAGGACATGGGTTCTTAAACGGCTACGATATTGGTTATGCTTCAGAAATGATTTCAGTCGGTAACTCTGGTTACGGATACTCGTTGGGAGGCGCAAACGGGACTGCGGCTATGTTTGACTGTGCAGACTATAACAACACAAGCGGTCGCACAATCAACACAAATACGTCGAGAGATTTCCGACCCATAAATCTAACCGGCGATCCCTTCATCTCTGCATCCACTGGCGACTTCAGATTGAACAGTGATACTGGTGGTGGAGCTGAGCTTCGTCAAATACAACTTAGCGGACTTGCTGGTGTCAACGGCGTGTTCGATGTTGGTGCTATTGATGCAGTCGTAACAGCAGGCGGCGGCGGTGGATCAAGCTCCCCAACGTACACATCAACCGCTGGCACACAAATCTATCCGTTTCGCACGTTTGCCGAAGATGATTTCGATAAAGGTCACACAAAATTTCATCCATTAGGACAGTAACGTTATTCCATATCATAGGTAATATAAATGACAGCTCAACAAACAGCCTATGCAGGCGACTCTATTAAGATTTTAATAAATGTGGTGGATTCCACAGGATCTCATGTTGTAGCCGTGATTGATACATCTACAACAAGGTTAAACGGATATTCTACAGTTCCAACCGTTAACACTATTAATACTGGTATTTATGAAATAGTTTTTAGCGGCGTTACGCCCGCTCCTTCAGAGGGGGATAGGCTGGTTTGTAAAGTGAACGGTGCTATTAGTGGTGTAGCTTGGAGCGAGTATGCTATTCCTGTTTTGATAGTTGCTGATGAGCGAGGCACAGACAGTGTCGTAGTGCCTACTGCGGATATCACAGCAATCAAGACAAAAACTGATCAGCTTACTTTCTCTGTAGCTAATCAGGTCGATGCTAATTCATTAACAGGAGGCACGTCTCCCGCTGATATTTGGTCTTACGCGACGAGAACTATCACCAGCGGTGGCATAACGGCTAGTGAAGTAACTGACGCTGTTTGGGATGCGAGTTACTCAAGTCATGTATTAGCTGGAACTTTTGGAAAGCTAATGGATCAGTTACGTAAAGCAAACAGGGCTATAGATGGCGAAGTCTCTGGAACGCCAACTGTTTCTGCGTTTGACTCAAATATCACGGGGTACGCAACAGGTGCGTTTGATAGCGAGGTGTTGGTGTTTGTGTCAGGTCCGCTTGAGGGAGAAGCTAGGCCGATTCTTACATATAACGCTACAAACGGTCGATTGACGTTCGAGGAACATTGGACGGGCGTTCCAAATGCTTCAGACGAGTTTGTTATTTTGCCGCAACATGTTCATTCTATTAGTGAAATAGCAAGTGGAACATACTCGGAGTTTATTAGTGGATCTAATGAGGACGCATTCAAGGCAGATATTTCAGGTTTGGCTAGTCAAGCAAGCGTTGATACGATTGATACAAACGTCGACGCTGTGAAGATCAAGACGGATCAGTTTGTATTTACTGTTCCTAATCAGGTGGATGCGAATTCACTAACGGGCGGCCTGAGCGAGTCCCAAGTAAGAGATGCTGTTGGTTTGGCTAGTGCAAATCTAGACATCCAGCTTGCCGATCTTCCAACATCTGCCGAGATAGCAACTGAAATATTGGCGGCTGGAGATGTGGATGGTTACTCATTAGAAGAAACGTTAAAATTATGTCTTGCTGCCCTTGCTGGAAAGATCAGTGGTGCTGGTAGCGGAACCGTTACAATTAGATCTGCTGATGATAGTGCTAACAGAATTGTAGCCACCACAGACAATTTAGGCAATAGATTATCTATCACAATTGATGAGGCTGGGTAATGGCTTACTATACTGGCAATCTGGACTTCGTTTATTTTCCGAGAGATTATTTCCCGATTAGTTACTTTCCGGGACTTGTTCCGCTCGATACTGCGGAAGTTAGTTTTACTTTCAAAATTCAGACTCAATCTGAGAAGAAATTGGGTATAAATAGAGAGAGCGAAGCAACTTTAAAAATCAATCGTCAACTAGAATTTAAACTAGAAAGATAACAGGAGAAGTTATGGATTACCTTACAGATATTAAGCTATTAGAGGATATTGGAAAAACGGACGCAGAGATTGTAAATATTCTCAGTGGTAAAACCCAATCTCCAATCAAGATTTCCGATCTAGAAAACTTTTTCACTTTTGAAGATTTGGCAAGCAAAAACGCTATTACTTCAAACTGGGAAGGCGTTTTGATTGATGAAATCAATAACGATGTGTTTGGTTTAAGTACCGCCCTTGTGGAGCTTTTCAAGCATGTCAACAAAACCAGATCAGAGGTTATTGATACCACGGTCGCTGAATGGGCCGAGAAATCTTGGCTTTTGACAAACGCTCTTGTGGCTGCCGGAATTATTACCAGTGGTCAGCAGGACGCATTTTACAACTTGGGTCGCGGAAGAAGGCATGTGGGCTTGAACGAAGATGGTGTAAATTACTTGCGAACAAAATATAATGATGAAGAACTACCAAGGCTTGAAGCTGTTGGTCGTGTTAACGAAAGGGCCGGAGCTGCTCAACAAGCGGCACAAATAGCACTATTGTCTGAAAAAACTCCACAGGAAATTCTTGCTGACGCAGAAACTGCTTGGAATAATTCTTAATTCTTACAAATATGAGGTTAAGATATGACTGTTCCAAATGGTTATGTAAAATTTAATGCCGATACTGGTAGTGACACCTTGTCTAGCGGGCTTGGTCCGTCTACCCCTCTTAATGGTTCTGCTGCCAGTACCACAGCATCCTCTTCAGTTGTAAATGGAATAGATACTACTGCCGTAACTGCCGGTGATTTATTGTGGGTGCAATCTTCTTCTGGTCGCCAGTTTAGCATTATTGCCAGTGTTGATAGTACAACACAAGTAACCTGCGATGACACCTTCGATAATACGGAAAGCGGTAGAACTTGGGCTATAGGTGGAAAAAGAGCCACTCTGGACGATGCTAGTTCCCGTAGACTAACTTCTGGCGACATGGGGCAAACTTGGATCGAGCTTGAAACAGATCAAACTATCACTTCTGGTTTAGGCGTGGCTGGGGAATACGCAAGAATAAAATCTTCTGGTTCTACAAAAAAGACCATTACAATTTCCGGTGTTGGCGAATATATGTTCGTTAGAGGTACTTTCTATCTCAGGGATATAAAGATGCGAGCATTAGATAATAATGTATTCGCTGACGCTGGCGGTAATTCTACCACGATGTTAAGAGCTAATGGTTGTGTAATCGGAGATCCTGATTATCCTTTTTCTGCTTTAGTTTCTTCAAATTGGTCTGTTAATTTTGATTTATATGAAACTTTGATTCAAGAAATAAATCCCTCTGGCGATATTGCTGCGGGAAATACTTTGCTTGCTAGTAGACTAATGCTAGACAACTGCATTATGAAAAATTGTGGAAGATTTAATATGGTTGGCCCCGGAGGATCTCTGTTTGGTTTTAGAAATTCTATATTTATTGGGACTGGTGGCGATTTAAGTTCTGGTAATTATGGAATTGTCGATGTTCAAAATTGTATATTCTACAACTATGACTCTGTATTTATTGGCGGATCTTGGCGATTTGAGATTTATAATTGTATTTTCCATACCGTTAACAATATAGTCAAAGATATTTACAGTCGCCCAGAATTATATTTCGGTGTAAGAATTTACAATTCTTTTGGATATAATACTACCTCAAATACAATTACGTCTAAAGATGTAATCAGCTATACAGCATTAACAGAAGATCCTTTTGTGGATGTGTTTAATGATGACTTTAATATAAATAATACTACGGGGGGAGGAGCTGTTATAAAAGCAGTCTCGCATCAGTTATGACATTACCCAATGGAAATGTAATCTTAAATTCTTCTACTGGTAGCGATACACAGTCTAGCGGTTTAGGCCCCTCTACAGCTGTATATGGATCTAATGCGTCTATAACGCTGGATAGCAACGTAGTTACCGGAATCGACACAACCGGCGTAACAGCAGGTGATCTTTTGTGGGTACAATCTTCTGTCGGTAGGCAGTTTATTATAATAGCGAGTGTTGATAGTGCCACTCAGGTAACATGCGATGAAAATTTTAATGTAACGGAGTCGGGTAGAACTTGGGCGATAGGTGGAAAAAGGGCAACGCTAGACAATGCGGATCTTAGCACTATTTATGGTACTTATCCATATAATCACCCTGACCGGGAGTTGTGGATAGAGCTAGAAACTGATCAGACAATAACTTCTGCGATTGTTGGATACCAAGCAGCGGCTAGGATAAAATCCTCTACCGGAAGTGTAAAAACCATAACTCTGGCATCTGGGTCTTCAACAGTTTATGTCTTCGGCATATCTAGCGTATTCTTAGACAGAATTAAAATCAGATGTGAAAACAGTGACCATTCGGTATTCTGGGGGTTAACGTCTGGAGGATGTAAAGCATATTTGTTTAATTGTGTTGTTGGGGAATCTTCTTATCCGATCAAAATGTTGGGTCATGGTGGCACTCAAGGGTCTAACGTTTCTGCATTTAATACAAGATTTGAAAGCATAAAAATAACCCCCGCTTCTCAATTCGGTCTTGACAATGGCGATATGCACGGCTGGAACTGTGCTGTGAGGGCTAATGGTTGTTTGTTTTATAATTGCGGGAGTATTCATGGTTCTGGGTCTAACATAGATAATTATTTTGGAAGTACCAATATATATTCCCAGCTTACAAATTGTATTTTTATAGGCGATGGGGTTACGGATTTATCTGGACCATATCTACCATCTTTTAAAAATTGCATTATAACAAACTATAGATATATAGGAAACATAACGACCGACGCAGTTCCATACGCAACGATACAAACTTTTGGAAATATTAAAAATTGCTTAGTACATAATGTTGACTCTATATTAAATATAAACCCAAGCACGCTAGATATTAGAAGGTTGGATGTTACAGATAGTTTCTTTTATAACGTTGGTAGTTTTTCCAATGTGCAAAATATAGAGTCTTATATCGGTCTAGACAATACAACTTTAACGGCAGATCCGCTAGAGGTTATAAACGACACCGTTCAAATAAATAATTCTGTTGGTGGTGGCAACCTAGTACGAAATTCGGAGATCAAACTGTGACAACTATTTATACTTTTGCCAATTTAGCAGACGCAGACCAAGGGGCTAGAACAGACCTTCGCCCATTTGGACAGTTCTATGCTCCAACATCTGTCGCCACCCAATGTTATAACGCCCTTTTTGGTAAGGGGCATTATGATGGGCCAGATAAAAATCTTGCCGCCAATTTTGAGATGCAGGATAATGATAACACAACCTTGGTGAGAGACAGTAGCGGTAACGGAAGAGATGGATACTTTAAAGATCAAACCGGCACTTTGGGTGGAGCATATTCATTTGGCACAACTTCTGATCTTTCTTATGAAGATGGTCCCAAAGGTTATTTGCCTAGATCTTTGCATATTCCAGCTACCGCAAGTAGGTATGACCCGGGAGAAATAGCGTTTGGGGTCAGTGCCAGCACTAAAATAGACTGGGCCGATATACCAGAATCTCAAGGTATGACTATTGTAGGCTGGAGCCATATGAATGGAACTCGATCCGGTTACGCATTTTTTAGAAGATTGGCTAACGGCAACCCTTTAGCCGGTAGCGTTTATAATGCCTATGTAGGAGCGGGTCCAGATCATGACCCTTATGCTGCGGCGGTGCTATTTACTGGAGCGGTAAATGCTGGCGGCTACTTGACGTATAGGACAAATAGTCCGCCATCTTCATATCACGACCCAGATACTTGGTATCATCATGCTTTCACAATTAAAGACTCAAATAGAACGATTTTTGTTGATGGCCAAGAAGTGGCAACCACGACTTCTGGTTACTCTATGAGCTATGCTTCTGATGCTGGACTGTATATAGGTAATAAGGGTCGCCTAGCAGGTGCAGCGTTATTTAGTAGAGAATTGTCGGCAAATGAAATACAAGAAGCCTATTCCGGCCCAGAGCCATACGCACAAGTAATGCCCACAATATCAGGCACGCCCGCCGTGGGAAGTTTTATTACAATCAACGCCGGAACTTGGAACTCACAATCCAACGGGACGATAAGATATACATACAAAATGTATAGCTATAGCGATACCGCCGGTTCGGACGAAAGATTAGAAAAAGAAGTTACTACTTTTCTAACATCGCAGAAGATACTTCTTCGTGGGTCATCAAGACTAGCGGGCCGCTATCTAAGATTCATTATTTCTGCTGAAAATGATGGCGGAACTGACCCGCTTGAAGTTTATGAAACATCTTATACTGCGGCTGTTGCTTCGGGATCTGAGCCAGCTTATGTTAGCTATAACGCTTTGTTTGGTTATGGAAAACATACACACGATCCAGAACTTCAAACACGCATGTTATTTGATAGTGATCCAACACTAGAAGAATTTCAGCAATATGGCGATTGGACTGTTAATAATATAGCTTTAACTGACTCTAATTTAGTAGACGTTGGACCTACTTCGTATTTAACTAAATCTTTTAATCAATCAGTGGTGGGTCAAAATATTACATTTAGTTCGCCTAATGCAGATTTAACATCTACTGGATACACTGCTGGTTCTTGGGTCAAGCTAGATGCGTATGAACCTGTCGGCATTTCTAATGTCATATCTATGGCAAATCATAGTGGTGGCTGGATAGGCTTGCGGGTATTTGCAACTGCCTATTTTGCAACTGGTGCAGTTAATCCGCCGGTTGGTTTTAGCTGGAATAACGAAGTTGGGCTTGGTGGCTGGGGACATATTGTAGGAAGGCTCGATACTACCGGTTTTCAACAGCCTTCTACTGCCGAGATATACTTAAATGCCGAGTCTCAAGCTTCTTCATCTTCCGCTGGAAGTTGGCATATCCGGCCAACCTCTGGAGATCTTATGTATCGTATACCGGGCAACATGGCGGATTTTTGGTGGATTCAAAGAAGTTTATCTGACACAGAAATTTCAGAAACTTACACAGGCCCAGAACCAGTTAATGTTGTCCCGGCATCTATTTCGGGCGATTTTAGAGTTGGCTATACGCTTTCCATTTCCTCTGGCGTATGGGACTCTCAAAACAACGGAATCATGACTAAAACTTACCAATGGTATCGTGCAGACGATATTAATGGAACAAACTTAACAGCAATCGCTGGAGAAACTTCTTCAACATACACTTTAACAATAAATGATTATAAAAAATATCTAACCGTTAAGGAAAGATCCAGCAATGACGGGGGCTATGACGAGCTTGAAGACACGTTTGCAACTTACACTTCCCAAATAGCTTTACGTGGCGGAATGTTGATGTTAAAGGCTGGATAATTTATTTTTTACAATTACAACCCTTAAATGTAAAAATTTGGGTATAACTATTTATAATCAAGAAAGTTTTATCGCTACCCTGTACAGCCTAGAGAGAAGAAAATGACATGTTCGGAAGAAGAACTACATTATAATGATGTTGGAACTGTGTTTCTAGTTACCATGAATGATTGCGTTTCTGGTACTTCCACCGTTCTAGATATATCGTCCGCTTCTTCTTTGCAGCTTATTTTAAAATCACCCTCTGGAGTTTCATCAACAAAAAATGCGGTTCTGGATTCAGACGGAACTGATGGGAAAATGAAGTATACCAGCGTAGCGGGAGATCTAAACGAAATAGGAACTTGGAGAATTCAGGCAAAAGTAGAGATTGGCGGTGGAGTGTTTAGATCAGATATAGATACGTTCAAAGTATACGAAAACCTATAGGGTAATTATATGTCGTGGCAAGTAGATATGGTTTTAATGTTAAGGTCTATAATTGGAGATCTTGATGGTTTAAAATATACGGATGAGCGTTTAAAGCAGGTTTTAGTGATAGGAGCTTATAATGTTCAGAATGAGGCCAGCTTTGCAAATACTTATGTGGCTAGTGTGGGGCAGGTTTCTCTTTCTCCTGATCCAATTAACACAGGAGATTCGGACTTCGCCGTTTTAAGCGTTTATAAAAGTGCCTGTATTCTTATAGGTAGTGAAGTAAAAACAGAATCAGCAAACGCGATTTCTATTAAAGATGGACCTTCTGCAATTGACCTAAGAGGTGTTAGCGGAAGTTTGTCTGCGTTGTTTAACAGTATTTGTGCAAAATATGATGAGATGCTGACAAAATACCAATATGAAAGCGGCAATGGAGATGGAACACCTGTTGGAACTGCCGTTCTCGGTCCTTATAGCCCCGGTAGTTGGGGCGTTGCCCAGAACCGTAATAATGGCGGTTTTTATTAACATTTACCTAACTGGAGAAAAGATATGGCTTCTGTAAAAATTATTGGCGGGAATGGGTTTAATGAAGGGGGTGCTGTTACTTTTGCAACACCTACCGGAGTTGTTTCAGAACTTACTAATCCCGCTCTAAATAGACAAGACCTTCCGCGAGATTACAAAATGTATGGCATAGTGGAATACGCAGTTATCTCTGCTGGGGCTGTCACTCAACAAATTAGAGCTGGCATAGAAGGAAGACAAATAGAGGTTTTATCTTATGCCTTTGTTTGTGATGATACTACTTTGGTAACATTTAAATCTGATACTACGGCTATATCTGGAGATTTTCCTATTGCCACAAATGGTGGTATATCTTCACCATCCGGTGATGATGGTGTTATGATTACCGCTGTTGGAGAGGATTTAAACATAACAAATTCGGTAGGAAATATTGCAGGTCATGTGACATACAGGATTATTTAATGGCTATCAATATACCAAGTGGTGTTTTTGACGTATACAATGATGCTATTCTTCTTTTTACAAGGTCTGCTAAATTAGTATATCCTGAATTTAAAGAGGATTGCCCTAATTGTATACTTGGTTCAATGGGTACAAGAAATAGATCTGTTAGTATTTATCAAGCGGGTGGTCCTTACCCTTTTGAAAGAGGTATGCCATGTCCTTACTGTGGGGGCAAGGGTTATAAAGCAACAGAGTCTACGGATACTGTTACGTTAAGAATTTACTGGGATAGGAAAAGCTGGGTAAAAACCGGTGCTGAGATAAATATTCCAGACGGAGGAATTCAAACCATTGCATACCTTTCAGACCTTGATAAAATAGAGAAGTGTAAGTATATGATTCCTTCTTATGACGGAATAGAAAACTACGATACTAATGCTAGATATGAAAAATCAGGAACTTCTTTTCCTCAAGGTTTTAAGCAAAATAAAACGAAATACGTTGTCACATTTTGGACAAGGGCTTCTTCGTAATGATAAGAAAGACGAGTGTAAAATTAGTAGAGACCAATAACCAGTTCAAAAAGAAGGTAAACAAGGCGATAGCAGAAGATGCTAATAAAAATGTTCCTAAAAAAATTCCAAAAATAAGTAGTGACATCAAACCTCTTGTTTCTGCGGCTCTTTTATCTAGTCCAGAAATTTTATCTTTACAAAGTGGAATTCTTCGTTCGGAGTTTGGTCTTGAACAAGACCCTACTCAAGATATCATAGGTGCTATTCTTTCTAGTTTAAAAGTTCAATATTTTCCAATAAGTTCGAAAAACTTGACAGGAGGATTGAGAATTGTTATGCAGCCTTCCAGTTTTGAAAATCTTTTATCTCTAGATGTCGCTCAACAGTCAATAAAGGATGGAAGTATTCCTTGGTTGCAATGGTTGTTGACGTTAGGTGATTCTATTATCATAGTTGATTTTGGAGTTCAGTTTGGTGCCTATCCAGAATCTAGAACTGGTTCGGCCAGAATGAGTAGAAAATTTGCTCCTTATAAGGTAAATAACTCTTTTTCTGGAACAAGAGATGATAATTTTATAACTAGGGCTGTGGCTAAAATAGAACCACAGATTACAAGGATACTTAAAGGAGCTTTCTAATGCCCGGAGACAATACAACAAAACTTAATTTAGCTTGGGGCCAAGATAAGGCTACAGATATAACTTTGTCAGAGCTTGTTTTAGATAATTTTGTAAATTTTTACGACTGGGGATTGTTAGATAAGGGTGGATTTTACAACATAAATATTCCCCAAAGTGGTATATATGGCGGAGATCGTCACAGATTAAGGCTCGTAGATTCTCCTAATTACAATGACGGTCAGGTTTGGGAGGGGTATCGACAGAACTGGGTTTGGGAGGGTAGTGGTAGTGTAGACGGTACTACCGAACAGCCTATTACTCCATCTGGTGTATTTGTTGACGGTTCCTTTTATGCTGTTGATAATGTTACAAAGCCGTTTTACATTGATTATGATTTGGGAAGAGTTGTTTTCGATTCTGCCGAACCTACCACAAGCGAGGTCACTATCGCATATAGCCATAAAAGGGTTCAAGTAGTTCCAGCCAAGGGTATATCTTGGTTCCAGCAATTGCAAACCAATTCATTTAGAAACGAGTCTGATTTTCAAGTTTATGGTTCTGGTGGATGGGTTCACTTGGGGCAAACAAGAGTCCAACTCCCGGCAATAGCTGTTGAGGTAGTTCCTGCTCAAAGTACCAAAGGTTATCAGCTTGGTGGTGGTCAATGGGTAAGACCAGATGTTGTGTTTTATATTATGAGTGAAAATCACTGGGAAACAGTAAATCTGATGGATACTGTGATTTCTCAGAACGATAGAACAATAAAATTATACGATTCTACACAGGTAGCGGCTTCTGGTGTTTCTCCTTACACTTTTGAAAACGGTAGGCAGAGAGAGTTAAGAGATCATGCTAGAGCTAGTGGTATTTATCCTAGTTTGGTTGAAAACTATCCTTATAGAAAGTGCTGGATTAATAATTCTAAGGGAAATGCAATTACGCAGCTTTCTGTTGATCTTTATATGGGGGTTGCTCGTTGTTCTACGGAAATTGGGCCTGTTTAGTTGATTTTTGTGTATATATTATTAGCCCTTTACCAGAGGACTTAAATAAAATCTAAGGAGAATAATTATGGGTAGAAATGATAGAATTTTCTACGCTTGTCAAGCAGTAGCAATTGTTAAAACCGGGGTCAGCCCCGAAGCTAAACATATTGCCCGTGGTTTGCAAAGTGTTGGAATGAACTCTAACTTTTCACTGGATCAAATTTTTGAAATTGGTCAGCTTGAAATTTATGAGAACGTAGAAGATGTTGCAGACATCGAAGTTTCGCTTGAAAAGGTTATTGATGGAGAGACTTTATTGTTTACTCTTGCTTCGAATGGTCTTGCTTCGGTCGACTTGGTTGCCGCCGTTAAAAATCGTTCAGATGTTTATCTGTCGATCTTTGATGATGCTCAATCAAACGCTACGGGGACGGCTCGCAACGTATGTTGGAACTCTGGATGCTATATTTCCAACGTTTCTTACAGCTACAATGTTGACGGAAATGCAACAGAGTCTTTAGGTCTGGTTGGTAACGATAGGTTCTGGAACAGTGTCGCCGGTCCAACTGATTCCAGTGCAACCGCTCAGTTTGCAACAATCACTACTGGTCAATTTGGATCGGACTCACCACTTTCCGGTGTTGTTCGTAGAAACGACATTAACCTTGCTAATAGTGAACTTCCAGATCTTGTTAAGTCTCAAGAGGGTGACTTGGCTAATGTTCCCATTGGGAATGAGAACTACCATCTCCAGTCCGTTTCTATTAGTGCTGACTTTGGTCAGGAGAACTTGCTTGAATTGGGTCGATTTGGACCTTACGCTAAGTTCGTGACTTTCCCAATTGAGGTTAGTTGTGAGTTTGAAGTTATTGCAACTTCCGGTGATCTAAAGAGTGTTTCGGGTATCAACAAGAACTTGGTAGACCAAGATATTCTGATTAAAGATAGCGCCGGAACTGTTATTGACCTCGGTAGTGGTGGCAGTGGAAAGAATAAACTTTCTTCGATCTCTTACTCTGGTGGTGACGCCGGTGGAGGTAACTCGACTGTTACTTACTCTTACACCAATTTCAATTCATTAATCGTTGATGATGGCTCAGACTTTGCAGCATCATCTTAACCTTTAAAGTATTAGTAAAAGGACTAGGACTTGGATGATATTTACTACGAGGGAATTTTAAACAGAATTATCCAAGGTCGTCTGCGAATAAATGTAGACGGCCTTGTTCTGTTTATTTATGAACCAGACAGCTTTATTTTAGAAGAATCTTACGAGGTTTACGAAGAAGCAAAAAGAAAAGCTTATTTTTCTGGGTGTTATTTAAAAGATGATGCGGTTAATTTACTTTGCGAGTTGGGGTTGTGGACTCCGTTTGATAAAAAAACATCGAAAGAGTTAGAAAAAACCATAGAAGATTTAAAGGTTCATTTATATGAGAACTTTTTTAAAAAGAAGGAAGCGATAGGAATAAAGGCTAATATTAGGATGAAAGAAAAATTGAGGGATGAGATACTTCAAAAAGAGAGGCAGTTTGATTATCTTACCTGTGAAGGTGTTGCTGGTTTTACTAGAAAGTCTTGGATTCTTTCCAACACTACTAAAACTATCGAGGGTGACACTTATGATTTTAAAGAAAACGCTCCTAGCAAAATTTTAGACATATACGGAGCTAAGACCATAACAACAAAAGAATTTAGAAAAGTTGCTAGATCTTCTCCATTTAGGTCTATGTGGACAAGCTCTAAAACAAGAGGTGACGTTTTTGGAAAATGCGCTGTTAAAATGGATGGACAGCAGTTGGCTTTAGTTTCTTATGCAATGATGTATGACAATGTTTACGAAAACCCGGAGCAACCATCAGACAGTGTTATAAATGATGATGATGCTTTAGATGGCTGGTTCATTGTTCAAAAAAGAAAGCATGAAAAAGATAGAAAAGCATCAGAAGCTGATGGAATATTATCTGGTTCAATAAATCAAAACGCTCAAGAAGTCATGCTTATGGCTAATAGTAACGAAGATGCCAAGAATATTTATGACCTAAATAATGATCATGCAAGGATGAAGCTCGCCACAAGGCAGAGTCAGATTGATGCAAGTGATGGCGAATTACACTTTAAAGATTTTGCGGACATTAAACAAGAAAGAGCTATTAACGCAGTACAAACTGGACTAGCAGCGGTTAAAGGAAGTAAAAAATGACAAAAGAAAAAGAAGGAGAATACAACAACTTCTTAAAGAAGTCAATAGACTTAAAAAACATAAGGGAGCAGAGAAAAAAAGAGGTTTCTAAAGATGAACTCTTTAAAATCTGCAAAAAGAAAATTCAAACTACCATGATTGGAGCGTTGGACGTTGTAGAAAAGCGTTTTGGGTTTCTATGGTCTTTTGAAGGTGGTGACGATTTATCGGAAGAGCAAAAACAACTAAAGGATATATACGACGAAGCCAGAGCCGATATTCTCGACAAAGGAAATACTCAGATAAGAAACTTAGAAGCAGAATTTTCAGATTACGAGGTCACAAAAAAGAGATATTCAATTAATTTACCTATTTCAGAAAATAACTTAGGAGAGTAAGAATGGAAAATAATAAAACTATTGACGGTGTAGATAATAGCGGTAACTCGGTAAAGGTTATGCTTAAAACGCCCGGACCACAAGAATATAGAGATTCTCAGATTGAATACAACAAGGCTTTCAGGAAGGCTCTGGATTCAGGAGCGTTGCTGCGGCAAAAGTTAACTGATTATATGACTGATCAGGGCATATGGAACGATGATAAGGAGAAAAAAAATGAAAGGTTTATCGAGGAAATAAGTGCTAAAGAAGAAATTATCAATAGTGGCGGTATTAAACTATCGGAAGCTAGAGATATTGCCTTGGAACTAAGAGGTCTTCGTTATGAGTTTAGGGAATTTATTGCAGAAAAAAATTCTTTAGATCAAAATTCCGTAGAAGGACAGGCGGATAATGCCCGATTTTCTGAACTGGTCAGGCTTTGTATGCTCAACCCTAACACAAAAAAGCCATATTTTCAAACTCAAAAGGATTATGACGCAAGTAGTGATCAGCCTTGGGTGGTAGAGGCTTCGTCAGAACTTGCTAGTATGATTTATGGGCTTGATCCTGACTATGACAATAAGTTGACAGAAAATAAGTTTCTTAAAGAGTTTGATTTTGTAAACGAAGACCTTAGACTTGTTAATGACAATGGACACCTTGTAGACATAGAGGGAAGACTCATTGACGAAGACGGTCGTTACGTAGCTTATCGAAATGACAAACAGATAGATAAAAATAAGTATTTTGTTAATAATTCTGGAGAAGAGGTTATTTCTATCACGGACGACGATGGAAATACTACTTGGGTAAAAAAGGGTAAAGAAGTTAGACAGCCTTTCTTGGATGATGACGGAAATCCTATAGTATCCGCTAAAAAGGAAGACCTAGAAAGCGAAGAGGATTTGGTTGCAAAGGAAGTTAAATCAAAATCCAAAAGGACTAGAAAACCTGTTGAGTCAAAAAAAACATCTAGTTAATAATAATTGTGTATAGAATTATGGGAAAATAATAATGGGGCACATTTTGCCCCGTTAGTTTTAGCATAAGAAGGTAAAAATGGCAGCTTTCAATCTAACGGCAGAAATACAACTACAGGCTCCTAACACAAAAGGAGTCGCTAGTCAAATTCAACGAGACCTTAATGGTATAAAGCTTAATATTGACGTTGGTAAAAACGCAAGGAATTTAGCCTCTCTTCAGCAAAATTTGAATGGTCTTGCTAAACAAGGAGATAGGACTTCTAAGAGCTTTAATATTTTGAGCCGAAATGTTGCAGAGGCGGCCCGCAGGTTCAGTGTTATTACTGTTGCTACAGGAAGTTTCATTGCTCTTGCTAGAGGGGTTAAAACCTCTATTGGTAGTGCTATTGAGTTCCAAAGAGAGCTTGTAAAAATTTCTCAGGTTACTGGAAAAAGCATAGACCAATTAAAAGGACTGCAAAGTGAGGTTACTAGGCTTTCTACTACTTTAGGTGTATCTAATGCTGAACTTCTTCAAACCTCTAGAGTTTTAGCTCAAGCGGGTCTTTCTGCCTTGAAAACTAGGCAAGCCTTGGATGTTCTGGCGCAAACAACCCTAGCACCTACGTTCGATACAATTATCGACACTACGGAAGGTGCAATTGCTATTCTTAATCAGTTTGGTAGACAGGCGGCAAAAACTGGCAATGATATCAGGTTCTTGGAAGAGTCGCTAGATGCTATAAACGCTGTTTCTAAGAATTTTGCTGTAGAGTCTTCTGATCTTATTGCAACGGTTCGTAGGACTGGTGGTGTATTTGAGGCTGCCGGTGGTAATCTTAAAGAACTGATAGCATTATTCACAAGTGTTCGTCAAACTACTCGCGAGGGTGCTGAAACTATTGCTACTGGTTTCCGTACAATTTTCACTAGGTTGCAGAGAAAGGATACTATTGAAGCTCTTAATGAATTGGGCATTAGTTTGCAGGATGCGGAGGGTAAGTTTATAGGACCGCTAAAGGCCATTGAAAAATTAGCTATTGGTCTTTCTGGGTTAGATCCTAAAGATGTTCGATTTAATGAAATTGTTGAACAGCTTGGTGGTTTTCGTCAAATTGGTAAGGTTATTCCTCTTATTAAACAGTTTCAGGTTACACAGCAGGCTTTGGCTGTAGCCAATAATTCTGTTGGTTCCACTTCTAAGGATGCTCAAGAAGCTCAGAAAGCTTTGTCTGTGCAATTAGGTAAAACTAGAGAATCTTTTGACGCTCTTATTCGTAAGTTTACAGACAGTTCTACTTTTCAAGATTCGGCTAAATTTGTTCTTAAACTTGCTAACACATTCTTAAAGTTTGCTGAATCTCTTGAAACTGTGCTACCATTGTTGACACAGATTGCCGCTATAAAGTTAGGTAGAAGTTTAGCTCCGGGACTTAGCCAGATTTTTGGCAGGGGTGCGCAAAAAAGAAATGCTGGTGGAAAGATATTGGGCTTTAACTCTGGTGGTGTGGTTCCCGGAAGCGGTAATCGCGATACTGTGCCAGCCATGCTTACTCCGGGAGAATTTGTCATAAGAAAGAGTAGCGTTAATAAGCTAGGCGCTGGTACTCTCGCGGCGATGAATGAAAATAGATTCAATAGAGGCGCTCGCATAAAAGAAGAATTAGATCAGCAAAGAAAAACAGATGTTTTTGACTTTAAAGAGGGCGCGACTATAAAGGCTGGCAAGGGCGGATCTGGAAGCCTCAAGGCGGCATTAACTCAGGCAGATTTACAAGCTGATGTTGATCCTTACCAAGCCGTATTTCTAAGACCTGAAGCTAAAGGCAAGCAATTTAATGGTGAGATATCAGCTAGTAATTTAAAAACAGCTGTTAAAGAGGCGATTGAAGGAACTAATATTCCGAAAACAGAATTAGGCACGGCAAACCAGATTGCTGAAAGATACGCAAAAAGAAACAAATTCACATTAACCGCCGGATCTTTAGCCGCGCCTGAATCTGCGAGACTTGAGGGAACTCTTTTAGATGGTGTTTTTGAGACAGCTAAACGGGGCGCTAAAGATATAAATAATAGTCTTGGTATACAGGGCGAAAAGAACATAGCGACAGCTCTTAGGTCTGCCAATATAGATCAAGTTTTGGGTAATTTGTTTGAAGTTGTTTTAAGTAATGCTGGCGCTCCGTTTGGTATGCCGGACACAGATCCGCCCAATGCTCCATTTGATTTTCCTTCTGGTCTTGGTGATATTGCTAAAAAGTTTGGATTGCAACAAGGCATAGAGACAGAGGCAAAATCATTTTTCTCAGGGGATAATTTAGCCACGATAAATAAAAAAATACAAAATCAATTAATAAATGAGTCTATAGATGAGCTTAGGGCTATATACAGACAAAATTTGACTGGGAGCAAAGAGATATCTTTAGATGAGGCGAAAAAGGCTTTTGGTTCAACTAGATTAAATAAAGATGATGTGACTAGACTTGCAGAGGAAAGAGGGTTAGATTTTACAGGACTTGGAGGCGGCAAGTATACTCTAAATAAAAAAAATGCCGGAGGAGGTATTTCTGGTTCTGACACGGTTCCAGCTTTGCTGACTCCCGGTGAGTTTGTTATGAACAAAAGTGCTTCACAAAGTATTGGTTATACCAATCTAAACAGAATGAACAAGCATGGCGTTCAGGGGTATGCTGATGGCGGAATAGTTGGTTTCCAAAGTTATGCTACTGGCACCGGCACTCTTGGCGCAAGGAGTGCTGGGGCTGTTAACTTTAAAGGCATTAATAGCATCACGGGCGCGGTTTCAAGGCTAAGTAAATCACTGGCTAAGATGGGAGTTTCTGTTGATAATCAAATTCCTGTTTTGAAAAAATTTGAAGAGGAACTAAAAAATGGAGTCAAGGCTTCTGAAGCTATCGCTAGAACCTTTGAAGATACTGATATTAATGTTAGCAAGACTTCTGATAAACCAGATGGTAGTTCCGACGATCTTCGAGAGGCATTGGAAGGCGTTGCTGACTCTTCCGAAGAAGTATCGGACGCAAATAAAGAACAGGCTAGTAAAATTAGAGGAATTGGGGAAACTTTTAATAAAGTATCAACTGCTGCATTAGCTATATCTTTCGCTGGCGGAACTTTAATTGAGTCTTTTGGTGGTATCACCGAAGAACAAAAGGTGTTCAGTCAAGCGGTTCTAAATACGGTTAGTGCAAACCTTGCTTTAGGGGGCCAATTCGCATCTTTAGGCTATGAAGTCGCTGCTCAAATTTCTACCAGTTCCATTCTTAAAAAATCGACACTACAAACTGCTTTAGCTTTGGATAAGTTGACCGGATCTGCTACTAAAACTAGTTCTACTGGTGGCGGTGGTGGCGGTGGTAGCGCTGTCGGTAGTGCGGCTGGAAAAGCTCTTGGCGTGGCTGCTACGGCAGTGGCTGTGGGTTTTATTGTGTCCTCTATTGTAAAGGGTATCACCGAGGGTTACAAAGCGGTTGAAAGACTTCAACTGGATGCAGCCAACAAAGTAGCCGATAAGCAATTAGAGGCTTTGGAGGAGGGTCGTGGTGCGAGTGAAAAAGATTTTGTATCGGCAAGACAGAAAGCGGCGGGAGCAGACCTAAATATACAGAGATTGGAAGAACAGGGTTCAGCCGGTTCTTCTGCGGCTCTTACAACGGGCGTAGGTGTTGGGATTGCTGGCCTTGCTGTATCAGCGGGTTCGGCTGCCATAGCGGCTAGTTCTTTAACGGGTAGTCTCGCGACTGCTGCCGTTTATGTCAACGCCATTCCCGTAGCGGGACAGGTCGCATCCGTTGCCCTTATTGCCGCTGCTGCTGCTGCTGGCGTTGCTACTGTTGCTTTTTACGCTGCTGCTGAAAGCGAGAAGGAGAAGGCAGAGGTTAATGAATTATTAGCTAAGACTTCTAAAAATTATGCCCTTACTCAGTTTAGGTCTATCAAGGCCGCAAAAGCTCTAACAGACAACCTGCAATCCGCTGCTGACGCAGGTGCTTCTGCCTCGACCCAAATAGGAATTCTTGCTAGTGCAACAAACAATGCACAATCCGAAATTAAAGATAACGCATCTCGACTTTCCGAAGCAACTGAACAAGAAGCAGAGCTTCGTAAAAAACTTATAGATCAGGGGGTTCTTACCGAAAAGGGCAACGTTTCTTCTGGTGCAGACACCGATGACGACAGTATTAGAGACCAGATAAAAGATCTTGAAGAAGCAACCAAGCAAAGAGAAGCTGCCGAAAAAGCGGATATCGAACTTATAAAAAAAACCACACAACAAGCCGCTGTTTTTAGAACTTTGGCTCAAAAGGTTGTTTCAGAGGGTTTGACAGAGATTGGCAAACTGGGACCGGCTGCTTTAGCTAATATTAACGGTCTTGACGGGTTGGCTAAAATTACTCCGAATCTTTCTAGATCAATCGCAGTCGCAAATAACGAATTTAAAGAGCTTAAAAATCTAGAACTTAAACAGGCTTTAGAAGGAGAAACTGACCAAGGTGTTAGGAACGCATTAACAGCAAAGTCTAATGCGGAGTTAGAGCTTTCACAGCAAGAGCTTATTAAAAGCGCACAAGAACAGATTTTGGCACAGCAAAGAGTGGCAAGGGCATCGCTTTTAACAGAGCAGGCAGAAAGACAAAAGGCTTTGACCCTGCTCAAAGTCAATAAAAATCTTAGTGCCTTCAACTTGTTACTATTACAGAGTGACAAATTGAGCGGTCTTTATGACGCTGTTGAAGACTTTGGTAAAGGGGGAAGTTTTGGTGCCGTTAAGTTTGACACAAGTATTTTTGATATCACTTTCAAGCAGTTAAACGACAAAGCGATTGAAAGAATTAACAATCTTGGCAGGGGTGCTATTGGCAAGGATGCCACTGGATTTGCCAAAAATATAAGAGATGTTAAAAATATAACAAAGGGTTTACCATCGGTATTTGAAAGTTTCCGAAGAAGCGGTAAGGATTCAGAAATTGTAGATATTCCCACTCTTAAAAAACAGCTTTCTCAACAAATAGCAAGAGATGTGCCCGGAGGATTAGGTGGGCTAGGCGGTGACATTCGTGCTATCATAGAGAAAAACGCAGACGAGGCTATTGGAAGCGGCATAAAAGGATCTTTAACTTTTGAAAGTCAGGAAAAACTTAACAAAGAACTTGAAGAGGCTATTCAGGGACAGATAGACGTTTTCAAGCGAGGGGTAGAAATTCAAAACCAGTTTTTACAAAAACTTGCAGATTTAGACTCTAAAATAATATCCGCTCAGGGAAGAATAATTGATGCTCAGGTTAGAGTTTCTGACGCATTTGAAAGAAATGCAGACAGGCTTGCAGACGCTAGTGGAAGGCCCCGATCAAGACAGGAAAAAGAGGCGGGAAGACTTCGCACAGCTAGTATTGGTTTAGGGGCAACGGCTAGACAGGCCGGTGCTAGGGCTGGTGATGTAACCGCGACCGCAAAAGCTTTTAAGAGGTTAACTCTTGAATCAAGAAATTTAAGAGAAAAACAAAGACAGCTTGCCAGATCTACTTCACCTAATCCTAAAACTACGAACATGATTGCTAAACTTGGCAGCTCGGCAAACGATGCAGCTAAAGGTGCGGCCAGAGCAAAGGCAGAATTAGAAAGGTTGGCAGATCAGTCGGCTAGAGCCGCAGATGTAGAAAAGGATTTGACAAAACTTAGAGAAAAAAGATCAGAAGCAGAGAGCCTGCAAGAATCTGTCGCTTTTGGAAGTGATGAACAAAGGCAGGAAATATTTAAAGGATTTAGATTACTTAATCAATCAATAATGCAGGGTGGTATCCAAGGCGCTAATAGTGAACAAAGGGCGTCTATTGGAAATGCTCTAGATTCTATCGGTAGCCAGCTTATTAATTTTGAAGGTCAGCAGGTTACAGGTAAAGAATTAAAACAAATCTTTGCAGCTAGAGAAACTGGAAGATTGGGCGCTTTCGGACTTAATAATTTCATAGATAATCTTAGGAAAGCTGAAAACCCTTTGTTGGGCGAACTTAAAGACATCGCTAAAACAGAACTGATGGCTACTGCCGCCTTAGCGATGGTTGAAACTCAGGAACTTCGAGTATTAAAAGATATTAGAACTGCACTTGTTGGCACATTCCCAGAAGAATTAGCTAATGCTCAGAATGATGCCGCCAATGATCTTGGTAAAGGCGAAGAGGATGCCGGACGAGGGATTGCTGCCAATCAAGATACTTTAGTTAAGTTAAATCAGACCATCGCGACACAGACAAAAAGAGTTGCCGATTTAACAGAGAAAATGGCGGAGAAACAGGGCATTAACATAGAGGCTATTGAAAATTTAGACAGGGCACGGCAACGGCAGAAGGAGGCGCAAAATAAATCTAGGGGCGGTCCTATATATATGAATGATGGTGGAGTAGTTCCCGGCAGTGCCCCAACGCCAAAAGGAATGGAAGAAGTATTTAAACCAAAAGGTACAGACAATGTTCCTGCATATTTGTCAGAGGGCGAGTTTGTTATCAAGAAGTCTTCTGTTGATAAAATTGGAACGGATGCCTTACATCAGATAAACAACGGCGGAACAGTTTACGCTGATGGCGGTGGAAGTATTACTGAAAAAGACTTAATGTCGGCGTTTGGCGTTAAACCAAATCAGGATAAAGTCGACCTTAATGAATACATTGTCAATTTAGATCAGGCCACTGCTAGAGCTAATGTTGGTGAAGATATAAAAGATACGTTGCAAAACGTTATACGTGCTGGAAGTGTGTTTGATCCTACCGGGGCTACAGACGCTGCAAATATTGGCATAAGCGCAGCAAGAATTGCTTTTGGTGGAGACCCTACTGGGGACTTGCAAAAAAGTATGTTTACGGATGCTGCGTTTGCAGCCACCTCTATAACTGGTGGTCGTGCAATCGCTGCGGGTGTTGGTGCGGTGAGGCGCGCCAGAGCGCCCGGAAAATACGTTGGCAATCTGGCTCCAATCTCGCCAAAAGTCAACCCTGTCGGAAAACGGGTTGTGAGTCAGGTGGATGACCCTGAGATGTTGCGGGAGGCTATTAAATTAGGACAGCCCGGAGTTACTGTAGCGCAAGCGCAAGCATCAAAAGCTGCGATGAAAGCAGCTGAACCGGCAACAGCAACTAGCAGAGCCGCACAAGAAAGCTCTGCAAAAACTCGCGCGATTAGGCAACAAAGACGAATAGCAAAGGCGCTAGGTCTAACATCTCCCGGTGGAGCGTCTGCTAAAGCTGCTGATGAAGGTTTTGCATATGGCGCACAGCTTCCACAGGGCGGCGCTGAAATGAGAGCGCTTTTGGAAGGTAAATCTGTTTCAGAGGCTGGGGCTGCCGGTAAATCTTCTGCCTCTAATATTGCTGAGTTTATGAGAACCAATGAAGGATTTCAACAGGCTGTAGCTGCGGGCGCGAGAAAGCGAGCCATTACCGGTGCGGTGAGTTCTGCGGCAGCGCCGCTCAAGGCTGGCGTAGGGGCTGGCGTTGATGCAGGCGCAAAGGGGTTAAAAAAATTATTATTTGGGGACGAATTACACGCTGGTCTTGCCGATCACTTAAAAAATATTTTTAGCAAGCCTACGACCCCTGCAAATCTTGGAAAACAACTTAGAGAAGGTTTGTTAAGCAAAGGTCTACCTCCGGGCGCGGTTAAAGCGTCATTATTGCCGTCTATTATGCAGGAAAATGATAGTAATCCAGCAGCCCAGCAATTTGGCGCTCTGGGTGGCGGCGTAATGATGACTCCAGCTCAAATTGCCGATGCAAACGCTACCGATTTAGTCGATGCCGTTGCTAAAGATTACCTTAAAACCGTTCCTAAAGATCTTATTAAAGATGTAGAATCAGAAATAAAAGATAGTCCTTGGCTTCTTCAGGATCAGTCTCAGCGCCCTGAAGAGAGTAAAAATAGATACGGATCTGTATTTTCTGAGTCTAACCGGATTGCTCAGCTTCGGAATGCTTCTGCAACCGGCGAGGCAGACATAGCCAGTAAAACAGAAGGAAAGCTCAGGGCCGCCAAAAGTAATAAAAGAAGATCAAATCCCACCGCAAAAAAAGCTTTAGAACTTGAAAACAAAAGACAAAATCTAGTAGACATTAGCAAGCTAGACGATCAAGCTAGACAAAGAGAACTTGTAAAACAAATACTTATAAAACAACAAATAGAGAAGCAGGAAAAGGAAGGCAACGAAAGACGAAAGAAAGATAAACAAAAAGTAGCAGATCTTGAGAGAGAGAGAGAGCTAAGAAGACAGGACACATTAAATATAGACGAAAAAGCTCAGAATGTGTTAAATTCGGCAAAAGACTCCGCATTTCGGTCCAAGCAGAGGTTAAAAGAACAGCAAGAAAGGCTTTATCCAGACAAAACAAATAACGGCCCTTCTATGAAGGGTACAGATTTTAATAATAAATTGACGAAAAGACAAGAAGCTGATAAGAAAAAAAATCAGGACATAGAAAGCAGAAGACTTGAGGAAGCTATATTCCAAAACTCCGCAGATAAGGAGCTATCGAATCTTGATCAGCAAATTAAAGATACTGGGTTTAATGCAAGTAAACGCAAGGCGCTAGAGGTCAAAAGGGATCAACTATTATATGCGAAGGGTAAAGGTTTCACGCAAGAAGAATATGATAATAACTTAGCCAATTATAACGCTAAACAGGAAGCTGCGGATAATATTCGAAAAAATTACTATACTATGGGTACATCAGCCGAAAACGAAAATGAAGCAAGGCAAAATGTAAACTCAAGAAGAAAGGCTAGATTAGCAGAACAGCGAAAAAGATTATCTGGTACAAAATCTGCCACAGGTATGAATAAAATCCTTCCTGATGAAACGAAAGAAGATGAAGATGGTTTTTCTAGAGATAAGTACAACAGACTTCTTAGGGTTAATGGTCTAGCGGCGGCAAGTAGATATGCAACATCTAAAAATAAAAATCCTCAACAGCTAACAACAGGCAATAACCAACCCGGACAACAGAGGGCCGGAGGACAGCAGCAGCAGCAGATTCTACAATTCATCTTCAATCTTTTAAAGCAGGGAGGAATAGATCCTATAGAGCTTGCGAAAGGCTTCAACAAAGGTGGTGGAACCGTGGATAATGTTCCTGCCATGTTAACAGAGGGTGAGTTTGTTATGAATGCCAAATCTTCGGCTGACGTGGGACTTTCAAACCTAAAATACATGAACGAAAATGGTGCCATACCCGAGAAATTCGCTAAGGGTGGTGTTGTTGGAGGGGTGAAAACCTCATATTTGAGACGTGGCGGTTCTCCTCGCGGATCAGGGGGTCCACTAGAGATAAATACTGGGTCATTTAGTGAGGTATTGGATAAATTTAGTGCGGCTTTTGGTAGTAGGCTTGATAATATGGTATTAAACTTTGATGTTTTAGGAAATGCCATGAATAATCTTTCCTCAGTAATAACACAAGGAATGAAAGTTAATCATTCATTTAGTGGAGACATGACGATGACATTCAATCTGCCAGATAGTGCGGTTTCGGATATTGTGAAATCGGTAGCAGATGCTATTACTCCTAAAATGAAAGAAAGCATCAAGCAAGAAGTTGATAAGCGATTTAATCCAAATTCATTTAATGGGGGACAGTAAAGTATGCCTATAGTGGGTGGTATTGGTCTTCTAACCAATAAAAATTTGTTTATTAAAGGTTATCCAGATGGATCTGGTGTTTCGCCTTTGTTTATTGGGCCTGCAAACAGGGAGAATATTGAACAAACCCTGTTTACTACTGGTCCAGTAGCATCTGATGTTCCTCTGTTTATTGGATTTGATCAAGTTTCTTCTGGTTCCCAAAGTGCTTATATACTAGGGACTCAAGGTTTTGGAGGTAGTCCTGACCAGTTAGACATAACTTTAAGAATCGAAGGAACGGATGGATCGCTTTTTACAGACATAAACACACTTACGCTTTTAGGACCGGAAAAGATTGATGATAATTCAACAACAACTTTATTTACTGAAGCTGGCTCAATCCCAACCGGGTCTGGAACTTTACAGTTCTTTACCGAAGGGGCTAGTGCAACCACAACCAATCCCGTGTTAGAAAACTCCACAGTAAATCTTTTTATTAGAAATGAACAGACATTTAATTCTGATGCCACGCTTTATGTAGAGAAAGACTTTAACACTGCTGAAACGAGTACCCTGTTTCTAAAAAGCAACACACCTAGCGGAGTCGCGACCTTATATTCGTCGGGGGTTGGGGTTAATACTGCCTCCGCTAACCTGTTAATAAAAGCGCCAGAAGTTAGAAAAATGAGTATATTTTCGCGTGGATATAATTAGGAGATAATTAATGACAAGTTTTACTTACACTATCCCAAACGTTAGCCCGATACAGATTTCTGGCGCCCCTTTGCCAGCGGTAGATCCTAATACTGGCAGCGGTTTTCCTCTGGCTGGCCCGTTACCAAGCTACACAATTGAAACGGAGTTGCTTCGCAAGGGAAATTTGTACCTTGGTCAAAAATTCATTATTACCATTACCGGAACAACTCTTGTAGATCCTTCAAAAAGTATGCTTGTTAAAGGAGAAAGACAGGCGGCTGTTGCTGAAAAGGTTACAGAGATTATATCTCTTACTTATGGAAATAACAAGGATATCGGTCCCCGTGCTGGATCTTTAGTTATAACAGATAGGGGCGGAATAAATCCCATAACCTTTACTGATGCGATTTTGATAAGCGTAGAAGCATCTGAGCAGACTGAGGAAAGTCAAGGCGTTCAAGATCAAAGTTACGTGTTCACCTTTGAAAGTAATAATTTTTCATGCAAGGATGAAAATGGAAACCCTATATCAACCCTTGATAGCTTGTATAAACCTAGTGTAGATTCTACTACTGGCGGTGCAGTAGACAGGTCATTACAACCAGACTCTAGATATATTATTGACTATTCCGAAGATTGGTCGCTAACGCCAAATGAAGATGTTAAAACAATAAAAGACCCATTCAAAAAAGAAGGTCTAGAACCTAGACAAGATTTAGATCCTGATAAGGCGGAAGAGTCCCCTTCAAACGTGTTTAAGACATGGACTTTAACTCACAATATATCTGCGACAGGCATTCCGTTTAATAGCCCTCTAGATAATAGCGAAGAGCCTCAAGATGCGATTGGTTATGGCAATAATGCCGCTGGTTTTCGTTGGGCTAAGAGGTTTATTGATGCTCGACTGCGAACTATGGGTAACGATCCTCTGGATAATACTACTACGGTATGGGGAGAAGGTGAGGGTACAGATGGTCAAGGAAACTCACTTAGATTTAGAAAACCTGAAACTATCACATCTGCACCAATAAACAACGACCCCGGCGACAAAATTTTAGGCGAAAATTCCAGTAACCTGCCTAAAGAAGCTTATACTTATAAAACTAGCGAGAAGGCTTCAAATTTTAAAGCTTTCAATCAAGTGAATCAATTTCAAAGAGGCGTGACAGAAGGAACTTATTCTGTTACTCGAACTTGGCAGATTGCTAATATGTTTGGGTTTAAAACTCCCGCAAAAATGGAAGTGGACTTTACTTTAGACGGTGGAATTGCCGGTTCCAGTGTAAATACAATAGGTGTAAATATTTCAGTAGAAGGCTGGAGCGAGCCTAACGACGGAGACAACGCTGCTGTAGGCTCGATTGATGAGTCTGTTAATCTAGGAGAGATGGGGTTAGATACTAAGTATAAACATGCTTGGAATTGGGTAAATAAGTACGTGTTAGCATTACCTTTGCCAAGAAAAGCACCTTCTTCGCCAGAAAGTTTTATCCCTCCCGGACCAGAAATTGCTGAACCTAAGACTTATGCCACGGATTTGATATATGAATGGGCAAGACGGTATTACGAAGACGTTGTGGGTTCGAGGCCACAGTCTCCTCAAGAGGGCAATGTTAGGATTGTGGAAGCTAATATTCCCGATTGGAGAAGGGATAATAAAGCTATTCAGCTTCAGCCGATACCATTGACTTTTAGCAGAACAGATAATGAGACTGCTGGAACTATCACTATATCAACTTCGTTTAATGATCAAGAACCCTTATTTAAGGGCGCGACTTCAGCAGATGTTAGTGTTGATATGGGCAACGAAGATGGATCAATTCAGGGCATTGCTATAAAGCCTGTCATTGGTAAAGAAGATGGTCCAGTCATTCAAGATATGAAAATTACACCTGAGAGAACTAGAAGTGTTACATTGAATTTAGTTATGGATAGATATTATAGATATGTTGTACCTGATGGATTTATCTGGATCGACAAGTATTGGAAACCTCTTCTTGGTAAATATACAAAGGGTCCAAACGCAGGTAAAGATATACCTGTTTATATAAGAAGTAGGAATCAAAACTGGAACCCTATAACGGGACAATATAGCGCATCAGTAGAGTATGTTTGGACAGAATTTAATCCTTTACCTTTCGAAGATAATGAAAAACCAGAAAAATATGAACCGCAGTCGAACAAAACTGGAGTTAATCCTGATGGAGCTGGAACTATACGTAGAGTAGACCAAGGTCCAGTAGAACAAGCCTAATAAACATATATACAATTAGAGGAAGGTAATGCCACCGCCTATTATAATACAAAAACCTATTTTTATGTTTGGAGCTTATGTTTCAAACCTGTCGGTGTCTATTGGATGGGGAGGGCAGGGGGGAAGTCTGCAAGTTACTTTAATTGAAGATCCTATTAATGGTATATTCATACCTAAAGAAAACGGAGAAGTGGATGGAACTGGCAATCCCTTTTATGGGGCGCCAAACTCACCCTCTACAGGAACTCCTTGTTTTTTTAAGTTGGGAAAATTCTATTTTGCTGGAATATTTCAAAGGTGGACATATAAAGAGGATGCTGTAAATGGTAGAACTTATGATGTTATTTTAGAGTCTCCATCTAAGCTAATGGACGGTGTTCAGCTCATTATTGAAAACTTTAACGGTGCAACAGATCTTTTTGCTAACCAGTATAATCAATGGCAATTTTCTACAAACGCTTATGGTGGTGGAAATGAGCCTATTTTTGACGCTGTTTATGGTAACACAAAGTCTCGACAAGATCGAAATGGAACTGCGACAAATATATTTAACCTTTTTGCCTATTGGGAAAATCCTGATTATGGATGGCATACAGCGATAGATGACGGAGTATTTGGTAAAGGCGGTGTTAAACCTAATAATAGACCTAAGCAGATATATAATAACTTTGGCGCTTCTGGTTTTAATTCTAGTGGAACGTCTATATTAAAACTTTTGATTGCTTCTGATGAGTTAATGAAAGTTGATTCAGAGAACAAGTTTGGTGGAGGTATTCAGTTTGGACTAGATAAACCTGAGATTGAAGCAGGCGTCAGCTCAGAGTATGATTTTGATTGGGATGCGCTGGCAAAATTTTATGTAGAAGAGGGTATTGATAGTGCAGAATTAGACAATATAAGAATCCAAGGTCCGGTAAAGTCTATCAATGGATTAGTCTCGGAGTTGGCAGAATTTCATCAGTTTGATTTTTATTATACAATCAACCCACAAGGTGGTCCAGATACTGTTAATAATCTTATAGTTTATCATAATGATCCGAAAAATTATGGTGTAGAAATTCAGTCTTCTGAAGGTGGCGGCCTTTTATCAGATACTCGACAGCCGATGGTGACCCAAGAAAGAGCAGAAATTGCCTTAAAAGTTACTTCTAAAAGAAAACCACCAAAAGCACACGCAATTAGGGATTTTATTAAAGAAGAAGTTGCACTCCCTAAAGAAGAAAGGTCGATAATGTCTTATGACCTTGGTAAGGAGTTTGCTGACTCTACGACTCAAAAGATGATATGGGGATCTAGAAGAACTAGGTATTTAGAGATCAACGGTAGAGTTAGGACAGGAAGTACGACAAAAGCTTTTGGCTTTAATCCTTCAGTTTCTTCTCAGTACGCAGTTTGGGGAAAAAATAACAGCAATGTCACAGATGCTTATAACATGGTAGGACTTGCTGGTATTGTTTATGGAAACTTATCGGGAGCGCGTAGAATATTCATTCCGGGGTACGGGGATTATCTTGCGACTCCTTTAGAGATGAGAATGGCACTTGGTGGAAAAACTCCTTGGCAGATATACAAAACCTTTCAAACTTTGTCAAACAATGAGCCTAATGGTCAAAATGACATTTTCAGCACTCCTTGGAGTGCTACACAAGATTTTACTAGTGACCTTCTTAATCAGCTGAGTCGAAACATAGGTAACAGTTTTGATTTAACGGTAACTAATCTTACAAAAGCAAATAACCAATGGTTGCCTGCTCTTAATCAGATAAATGACACTATTTTTTCTGGGGTCAGCGCTATCGCTAACAGTTCGTATAAGCAAGAGTATTATTGCCTCCTGCCTAACGAAATTTCTAATCCTTATTACAACGTTTACTATCCCGAGGATGAGTCTGAGGCTATAAAAACTTGGGACATATCTAGCTCTGCATTTATCAAGTATGGGCAGTTTTCTCCAGTTTTAGATGTTAGTTATTTTGATCAAAGTGGAAAAATGCTTCCCTCTGTAGGATATCCGTATGCTAGTACACAGGGTCAGATTGACTTATCTAGCTTAGGTTCTGACTATACATTGGGTATAAATGGAGCTAACGGTCTAGTTGTTTCTAAAAAAGGAGGTCCGTCAGGAGAGTCTTATTTCTATTCACCATTTGGAAGATTTGGAACCTTATTTAAAACAGGGTCGCAACCAAAGATTTTTGACGCTATGACTACTCCTGATTTTGGACTAACCAAGTTGGCAGCTTTCTTTTTTGGAATAAATATTCCTCCATCTGCATATATAGCAAATGGCAAGGAGTCTTTACAGTTTCAAATTCCTCCTGATGTGTTGCAACCAGAATATTTTGGAATACCTCAAGAAAGTCAAAGGTTTAGTTATGGTCCTTGGATTACTCTTAATAAAGAGTCTGGAGGTTTTTATAGCCCATTTGGAAAAGCCGAGGCTCAGGAGATTACACAGCTTAACCCAGAGACATTCGGGGGTTATGCTGAGTTACAGGACGCTGGGGGTGTTTATGCCGCCGTTGCAAATACGGATATGTATGAGTCAGAAAGTGGTTATATGCAAATGGTTGGCGCTCCGGCTTGGAATTTAGGAGAAAGGTTTGTTAGTTTAGGTCCATATGTGAGTAGTATGGATATAACTGTAGACGCTACAGGAGGTATTGCCACTTCCTATAAATTTAATACTTGGACTCCTGAATTTGGTAAGCTGTCAAAGTATAATGTTGACAGAATAGCAAAGACTAATAAATCAGCTTGGTCCAGATCGCAGCAATTACGGGGAAAAATATCCAAACCACCATTACCTAAATTGCCTTTCGAAAGATCAGACTACAAAGAATTAAATAAGGCCAAAGAATCTGCTCACGCTATGAATGTTATAATGACGAATATGGCTAATCAAATACCTGACCCCCAAAATTAAAATAAACAAGAGAACCCCCAACAGTAAACAATTGGACAAAATAAAAAAGGAAATTAAAGAATGACAGATATATCAGCTACAGTAGTAGATGCAACAGGTGCAGCCGCAGCTTTAGCTAATGATCCGGGCAATTCTGCGTTGAGCAGTAGCGAACAGATTTATTCTCCTATATTTATAGTTAGATCTAACAATGCAGCGGGTCATTCGATAAGCTCTTTTGCTCAACCCTTGGCGTCTTCGTACTCTTCTGGTCAGTACGAATCTGGGCATGTAGGACCAACAAGGTCGGAATTAGACCCATATTTTTCAAACTTTTTAAATTCTCCTTCTGAATGGATGAAAAGTAACGATTTTCAGATGATGTCTAATAACGGAGCGAGTATTCAAAACGGGGGAGCGGATGCTAATATTAGAAAAGTTAACAGGGGGGCTGTTACTCAGGTGGCAGTAAATCACTTCAGGGGTCCGCTCTGTATATCTGGGTGGGGGACCGATCTAGCCGATAGACCTGTTCCATCAGTTAGTTCTAGTGGAGAGCTTAGTTGGGAGTTAGACCCTTCTGCGGTAAGTAGTAGAGCGACTTGGCCCGCTGGTCCTGTGGATCTCAAATGGGATGAAGAAAGGTCTGTATGGTCTGGCGGGCATCATTTGCTTTGTGGCTGGACTAAAGAGGTTCCAAAGGGGGAAATATGCGCCCCGTCTTCATTTACTATGCATGTTCTTCGTCTTAAAAACGGTATTGGTGGAGGATTAGATAGCGCATTTCGTGGAGAAACTGTTACGGTTCTGAACCATGATCCTAGCCTAAAAGAAGATGCAGAAGATGGAAAGAAAATTTTCGTTATAGCCGGAAGAATAAACTACGAATGGGTTCCGCTTTGGGTGGGATGTCCAGAATGCGATAAGGGAGAGTGCAAGATCGAACCATGTGCTGCATAAGCGGCGTTTGGTATGAAGCAGTCAAAATATTCAAAATCTACTTAATTATGTGTATAACACTATATAACCTAATAACAGGAGAAAATCCAAATGGCAGAGATACGATTTCAATTACTAGGAAACTCAGACGGAACACCTTCTGTCGATACGTTGTCTGGTTCGGGCATGGCATTTTTTGGTTCTACAGCAGGATCGTCGGTGCAAATTGGTGCATATCAGGATACTAGTTACGTTTCGAACGGTGACGGAACCTCTTACACAAATTCTAGTTCTAATGTAAAATTTCAAACAACTTCAACTTATCCCAGTGGACAGGTGGTTCTCGATGCTGTTGCCGGAACGCCCTCCAGTATGGGACTGTCGGGAGTTAGAACTATGTATGGAACTGTCGGTATTGAGTTTGGAAACTCTTCCGAAGTTAATGTTCAAAATGTGCAGCTAAGGGTTTATGACCGTGGAAATATTAATTACCCTGCGAGCGGCGTTAACACAAAGGTTGCGGAGATTGTAAACCATAATGGCTCAACTTTTAACTCTCAAGGTTCTGACAATGGGCTTTGTTCAGATGCTCAAGGAAGTGGAGACTTGTGGTGGTGGGGAGAGCCTTGGCCTAGCGAATACATTACCGGAGGAAAGAACTACTATACAAACAGTGTTGGTGAAACCTTTTACAATGGAACAGATAGTGACGCTGTTGTAAATGGTGATGCTAGACTCGCTTCAGCAGCTATTGCCGGAAGTTACGATTCTGTTGGAGGTAGCGGAATCAAGGTTCCTTTGCTAGATTCTCCGGGATCTGGACAGAAACAACTTCAGAATTCTGAGGTAGTAAGTGGCACTGGTATGGTTTGGCCGAAATGGACCCAGTACATAACAGACACTACTGATCAGACAGAAGTTTTTGGATTTTCCTTTGGAGATGGGAGCGATACGGTAAAAGTTGCTGGCATAGCTCCTATTGATAGGACTTTTGGAGGCAGTGGTGTAGATACTCATCATACTTGGTCAGTTGCGCTTTCAGCATCTCCATTATCCACTGGACCCAAAGAGCAATACGGCTTATATGTTTCTCTTGAATTTGTTTAAACCGAACTAGGAAGTGGAATGGCTAGGGTTGATGTTTCTATTTGTATAGCCACTTGGAACAAGGCAGGTCTTTTATCACAGACCTTAAAAAGTATTCGTAAACAGGAAACAAAGCTCAACTACGAAATTGTCGTGGTTGATGATGGAAGTTGTGATGGTACAAAAAAGGTTTGTCAGAGTTTTGATGTTGTTTATCATTATTTAGATAGACCTTATTTGTGCGGCTCTGCTACTGCAAGAAACATGGCTTGTGACATAGCCAAAGGTCGGGTTCTTATTATGCAGTCCGACGACGTTGTTCACATGTCCCCGTCCTATTCGTTGGGTGCTTGTAAGTGGTTACGCGATAATAAAGTTGGTGGTGTTATTTCTTGTGAAAACCTTAAATCTAGCATTGATAAACTTTATGAAGTTCCAGACAAGTCTGCCCATTTTGCCCCAGTTCTTAACGTTGCATACAACAGATCAAATCCAAAGGCTAGTAAAACACTTCGGTGGTATTGCAATTGGTGGAAACAAAAACGTCCTTTGTTTTTTCTAGGGTCAATGTCCAAGGATGATTTTTGGGCGATTGGCGGAAACGATGAAGATTTTACAAGGCCGGGATATGAAGACACATATCTTGGTGCTTTGATTACTAGGCTTTATGATGTTTATTTCAGGGATGATATCATAGGTTTTCACCAAAGTCATAAAGGAAGAATTAGTGGTTTTTTAGATATGAGAAAGTTATACGCAAAAAAGATTTTAAGTATTGATAGCAAGGTTGAAGGTTTAAGAAAAGAAATTTATGGAGAGGATTAATGACAGCATATTCGTCAGGAAAGGTTTTTCATCACAGGGATAGAATTGACCAGTTAAAGGCAGGAGAACAAACTGTACCATTACAAGTACACTTTATAATCTCCGACCTTTGCAACCAAGATTGCTCTTTTTGTGCTTATAGAATGTCGGGCTACACCACTAATGAATTATTTAAAGTGGTTCATCCCGAAAGCGGTGAGATAAACAATAATCCAAACCGTAAAATTCCTTACGAAAAATGTCTGGAAATTCTTGATGACTGTGCCGAAATGGGCGTTAAAGCAATTCAGATTACCGGAGGCGGCGAGCCTTCTGTTCACCCCGATCACACAAAGATCTATCAGGCTGTGCTAGATCGTGGTATGGAGCTAGGTCTGGTTAGTAACGGTGTGATATTCAAACCCGAAACAATTCCTCTTTTGCTACAAGCTACTTGGGTTCGTTTTTCTGTAGACGCTGGTAATCCAGAGTCTTATTCACGTATCCGAAACGTCTCTGCAAAACATCACGACAGAATGTGGAAGAACGTAACAGATCTTGCGGCAGAGAAGAAGCGTACAGGATCAGATCTGACGATTGGTATGGGTTTTGTTGTCACTGATGATAACTGGTCGGAGGTTGGGCAGTTTGCGGAACTTGCGAAGAAAGCTGGCGTAGATAACATAAGGATTAGTGCAGTATTCCAGCCAGACAATGAAAAGTATTTTACACAGTTCTTTGACAAGGCCGCTGAACTTTGTAGGGAGACAAAAGAAAAATATGAAGACGAGAACTTTGCCGTATTCAATAACTTTGGCGAGCGTTATGCCGATCTTGTTCAAGCTGCCCCAGACTACTCGTTTTGTGGTTATCAAGAGCTTGTGACCTACATTGGCGGCGATCTGAATGTTTATAGATGTTGTGTTACTGCCTACAATCAACAAGGAATGGTTGGATCTCTTGCAGATCAAAGATTTAAAGACCTTTGGAATTCAGAAGAGAAAAAGAAAAACTTCTCTTGCTTTGATGCTAAGAGTTGTGACAGATGTATGTTTAACAATAAAAACAAGACCATATTGTACGCTATTGACAAAGACCCTCAGCATGTGAATTTTGTATAGGATAATTTAATGAGGCAAGTACCACCTCTTTTGCAAGAATCTTTAGGTTAAGTTATAGAAATAAAAACAATATGAAAAATAGAGAATTGCTGGTACTAAACGACATAATAAATAATTATCTCCGTTGCTCTAGGTTGGAGAGATGAATATGACAAATCCACATACGGTTGCATGGAACGCAATAAAAGATGAAATGCTTGGAGAGGTTTGTGAAGTTGCCCGCCGTGTGCCGTGGGGCTTTAAGGCTGATTATCCTTCTATACATAATGTCACTTGTGATCAGTTTCTTGAGACTGACAAGGTTTTTGGCACTGTTATTCTTCATATCTTGATTGGAGAAGGTGAGTCTTTAGATATTTTTGAAAAGGTGTTTCAACACGCCTACAAACACGCTCTTAAAGTAATTGTTCTAGAACATTCTCCATCTTCATCAGATTGGGCAAGAAATGATAATGTAACCGAAGAACGTATTGATTTCCTGCAAAACCTCCTAGATGAATCTGGTGAAAGGATTCGCACTAAAGACTTGGGAAGAAATGTTGTTCATCTATTTACTACAGTAAAACCTTTGTTTATAGATCAGATAAATGATAACTACATAAAAGAAAATTTAAACAAGTCTTGGAAAGGAACGAAAAAAGCGGCTTGGTATTCCGATGGTTACTACACCCATACTAGCGAATCGTTAATCTCGCAAGAAATAATTGATAAACTTCCTGTAGACAAGGATTTTTATTGGGTTATTGGGGGATTAATGTTTCTGGGGAATATTAACAATATACCAGATCACAGACATAAACTGATAGACTCTGTTTTCAAACAATGTTTGATGGCAAGAATTGTAATAGATCCTGAGTCAGATGAGTTAATATCAAAAATAAATACCATTCAAGAAAATTTAGGCAGTGGTATTCTTTCAAAGATTAATTCTGCTCCTGTTTATATAGATGCTTTTGGTAACAAAAATCATTGGTGTAATTTTCACAAGATTCATGGTTGCGAGGATGTCCTTTATAAAATCTCTTCGATTGAGCATCTCAATATCTCGGATTTAAAAACTTCCGACCAAATAATTTACACTAGCACAGTTCCTCTTCCTGCTTACAAGCATCTGAAATTTAAAAACTGGGTTATTACCTGCACAGAGGGTATTAAATGGGATGTGCCTTGGCTGATGGAAAAAGTTGAGGAAGGTTACTCATCGCCATTGAGAAAAAAACCTGCCGATTTATGGAATGAACAAAGATGGCAAAGATGGAATAAAGATAAGCGTAGAGGTAGAGGTCAAATACCTGACTATACGGCAGCCAAGAAGTTTATACAATCAGGGAATGATGTTCTTGATCTCGGTTGTGGCTTGGGGCGATCTGGTCAATATGCTTATAGCGAGGACGTTAAAAGTTTCACTAGCACAGATGTGAACTCAGAAGTTTTAAAATATGTTCCTAAGTATGGTGACAATCACCACGTTGTCACAGGGCTAGACGAATCTAAAAAGTATGATGTTGTTTTATGTATGGATGTTTTGGAGCATGTAGAGCACGATGTTTCATTTTTAAAAAAAATTGACTCCTTATCAAAAAATACCATAGTTATCACTACCCCAAATTTCAATTATTCAAAATGTCGAAATCGCTACCACTGTAGAGAGTATCGTCCTGATTTCTTTGAAAGACTTATCAGAGAGACTATTCCTGCCGAAGAGTATATCTTTGATACCAATGGTGCAAAAATGACTGCCACTATACTCAAAAAAGAAAAACCCACCACTGTTCGTGTGCCTAAAAAAATATTTTTCTATTGGGGCAATGACACAATGTCTTGGTTAAGATACATGACCCTATACTCCTTTAGGAAGTTTAACCCAGACTGGGAAATGGAACTACACGTATCCCATATAGATATAAAAAATAAATATTGGAAGACTCCCGAAGCTCAGGATTTTCATTCCTACGCAGGTAAAAATTGGTTGTCGGAAGTTGAAAAACTTGGAGTAACAATAAAAGAGTGTCCGGTATTTGTCGAAGGGGCAGGGCCATCTCACAACAGCAATTTTTTCAAGTGGAACGAACTAGCTACTAGCGGAGGTATCTACTCGGACATGGATATACTTTTTATTAAGCCTATCGAGGAATACTACAACAATATCAAAGATCTAAAAACAGGAATATCATACAGCACCGAAGTTGCACACCGCAGTCACGGAGGATACTATTCAATCGGATTCATGTTCTCTTCTGGTAACAATAGGTTTTTTAAAGATGTCTTTAACTTTTCTACAGAGCGTTATGATTTTAACAGTTATCAAGGTGCTGGAGTAGATCGTCTATACGAGATGCTGGAGAAAAATCGTCTAGGAATGAAACCATATCATAAAGGCTTATGCTATATACCTATGAATTTAGTTTATCCTTGGAGACATTATCAGCAGGGCGATTTCTTTAATCACTGCCATACAACACTACCGGAAGAAACAATAGGGATTCATTGGTTTGCTGGACATCCAAAAGCACAAGAATTCAATAACGCGATTAACCCAGACACACTGGATAACCACAACAACACAATGTCACACTGGCTAGAAAAAATAATTGGACGTTATCAATTATGAAAACAATACCCAAACGAATATTCTTTTATTGGGGCAACAAGGAGATGTCTTGGTTGCGTTACATGACTTTATACTCTTTTAGAAAGTTTAACCCAGACTGGGAAATTGAACTATATGTATCAGATGTAAAGGTTTTGAAGAAAATTTGGAAGCAGAATGTTGTTCAGGATTTTCATAGCTACAGGGGCAAAGACTGGATGCCAGAGGTTGAGAAACTAGGAGTTGAAATAAAGGAGTGCCCTGTTTTTGACGAACGAGCAACACCAATTCAAAATAGTGACATTTTTAGATGGAACGAATTAGCTACCAATGCTGGTTTCTACTCGGACATGGACATACTTTACATTAAGCCCATTGAAGAATACTACCAGAAAATAAAAGGTTTTCAAACAGGCATATCTTACTATGTTGGAAAGCGTTCAAGGATATATACTAACTTTACTGGTTACTTTTCAATAGGTTTCATGTTTTCTGCTGGCAATAATAGATTTTTTGGAGACATTTTAGACTCGGTTATGGCAAAAAAAAATTTAATCGACTACCAGTCGGCAGGCGTTAACCCGTTGTATAATATGCTTGGTAACACGAAAGGTATTGATAAATACCAAGAAGGTATGCATAATATCCCAATGAAGGTTGTCTATCCTTATAGGTCACATCAGGGGAGGGATTTTTTTAAAGTTCTTAATAATCATCAGATTCATGGTGACTTAACAATAGGAATACATTGGTATGCAGGCAAGCCAATAGCACAGAAGTTTAACAACTCCATTTCTCCAGAAACGTTAAATAGCCAGAGCAACACCATGTCACACTGGCTAAAGTATGTTCTAGACGCTTAACCTACTCACTCAAGTGCTGATTTTAGTTTAAGTTCTGTTACAGGTACGCTGCTGTCTTCTACTGTTTGAGCGGCTAAATAAGAGTTGTAAAGTTCTTCTGAAATCTTGTTCCTAATGATAGGTATATCTAACGTCAGAAAATTATTAACTGTTACGGTATTATTTATATTTCCGTCTCGAAGAACAGAAACCGTAACCACATATCTATCTTCTGGCTTGAGTTTTTTTACAATATCTATAGCTTCATTTTGAGCCATGTTACTTTTCCTTAGTTATATAGTTAAAAAATAAGGCGATCAAAGACCGCCTTATAGTATTTAAACAGCTGAATTACTCAACGGTTTTAGTTTGAGGGTTCCATCTAACCCAGCCACCATCAGGTAGCCAGTTACCGTCACCATCTTTTCGTTTAGGAAAAATTCCCCCTCCCTTTTTGTTACTGCCAAAAGCTAATTTAGCACGACATTCAGGGTTCTTGCAAATAATTTCACGAAATTCGTTGTCTTGATTTTTTCTTACACCATATCTCAAGTCTACGCTTCCACATTTACCACAAGATTTGTGACCAAACACCTCTTGAAAGTCAGCGATAGCGTTAAAGTTTTCACCCAAATCGCCTTCAAGTTCCGCAGAAATTTCGCCACTACTTGTTACAATAATCTTCATTGTTACCTCCAGTTTTCTTGAAAGCCTAAGATAGTATCAGGCTTTTCTTTTTCTTTAGTTTGATACTCATTTAAGACTCCTAGCATTTTAACTGCTGTCTTTTTAGAAACCTCCTCAATCTGATTATAATTAGCAACTCCCATGTTTACAAATTTCATCACATTGATGTCCAACTGTTTACATTTCGATGTAATAAAACTAATCTGATAATCGTTGATACTGTCCCCTTCCTCCCATTCACCTGTAGTTTCCGCAATAGGAACGGATTGTTGTATGGCGCGTTCTACAGCTTCGGCAACGTCTTTCTTTGCAAGCTCTTCCGCCGCCAAGCATTTGACTTTAAGTGCTTTTCGTAAAGCTCTACCTTCTGCCCGTGTAGAAGCCGTAGCAACCGGATGCCCTGCGAACAAAGCGTCACAGTTGCCGTGCCATACATCTGCTACTTCTGAGTAAGTTCTTAGTTGTCCTGAGTTCATCCAGTCGATAACAACCTCAAACACTACAGTTGCCCTTCCGGGACCGTTAGCGTCTGTCGAGGGCCACACCTGAGATGGTCTACTAACAACGATGTCTCCTAATAGTTCTTCCGCAACCCGTCTGAGTCCAGCGCAAACTGGATTGCCATCAAATAACTCATTTTTATGAAACTTACTCATAACATAATCATTCCAACCCTCTGATCCATATTTGGGACCATACAGCTCTTCGTCCTTTTCCTTGGCGACCTCTTCCTTTATACTATCTGCGTCAAAAAGAGAATCGTCATCTTGTCCTAGTTTATTCATTTAATCTCCAATTCAATAAGCCTTTGATGTTTAGGCGGGAACTTTTTCTCAATCTTTTTTATCTGTTCAGATACAGCGGACCATATCTTACGTTCTACAGATTTGTTCATACCTTTGCAAAGATATTTTAATCTGACAATACAGAACCCCTTTCCTATTAGTAAGCCGTTTTTAATGTTGTCCATTTTTATCACATTTTGCAGCTTTTCTTCTCCGAAGATGGGAAGAAAGTGCTGTGGTCCATCTATCTCTATTATAGTATTTAGCTCCGGTAAAAGCAGGTCAATTTCAAAATTTCCCTGAACTAATCCTTTCTTATGCATAACTACCTGATAGCCCAAATCGTTTAGTTTTTTCTTTAAAAACTTCTCAGCCTTAGACCCTTCTATAGAAGAAATCCTCAAGGCACGACCGGCCTTTTCTTGCATTTCTCTTTTTTTCAATGGGTCGATTTTGTCCCACCTTTCTTTGGCAGCATCAGAGAAGGCTTTTCTGTCCAAGTCGTCCATCTTATCCCAAGACTTCTCTACGCCTTTGCTGATAGCCTCCTTCTCGGCCTCTGTGCGTTTCTTGCCCTTTGTTGGGTGTTCTAGCCTTCCTTTGTTTATTGCCTTCTTGGTTGCATCTGATCGACTTCTGAGCATGACCCCATGCTTCTTGAGTAGCCTTTCAATTTTCTTAGGGTAAGTGCTGAAATGTTCTGCTATTTCTGCACAACTAAGACCTTCCTCGTACTTCTTTGTTACTTCTTTTATATTTAGTTCTTTCATTTTGTTTCTCCTAGTTTTTTCCAGACTGCCGTTTTTCAAGCGGTTATATTTTTGCCAAAGTCGCTATTCGTGTTGATCTGTTCTATGGGCATATTTCCCACTCCAATCTTCTAGTGAAAGGTAATTCGGGCCGGTCGTCGTAAAAGAAAAGTTTAGCCATTGGATTCATGGAGTCAACCAAATGAACAAACGAAGAATTTATACAGTGTATCTCGGTTGCACGTTCTATTACTTCCATCCAGTCAAACATACTTTTTTCGACAAGGGGTCTGGTTAAATGTATTTTCGGTAGCTCTGTTTGGATGTTTACGTTCGCTTTACCGGCACTTGCTACATCGTTTACTAATGCGAATCTAGGTGGAAGATTTAAATAATCCGATACTAGCTTTTCTTGCTTGTAGTCTCTTTCGATGTGAAAAGAGTCCCATCTATGCGAAAAATCAACACCGGCATGTTTGTAAAAAGTTTCATCAAAATTTAAAGTCCTATCTCCGTTTGCAAGCCACCCAAGGTTTACTTCGCCGTAAAACGTTTGATGACTTTCGGACACTGGGGCAAATGTTAAGTTTATATCTCTAAACATTCTCATTACATTATCTAGATTTGAATGTTTAACAACTAGAGTATTAGCCGCTCCCAATTCACTAGCCATAGGCATGAACCTTGTCGCAGAACCTAGCTGCCTAACAAGACCATTGCATATAATATGATCGCCAAGACCTAAATGATGATGAATAATCACTCCACTATCTCTCTTATTTGCTCTAGGTTCCAGTTATCAACAATTCCTACCGGTTTCTTGTTGCAGAAATTTTCTATCATGTCTGCGTGTTCTTCGCTTCTGGCTATAAGTTTTAGTTTATCGTTTGATATCACTTCATACATTGCGTTGTAATCAGTTGGTATATTTAACCAGTTAAAATCCCATAGGTACAGATACCGATCCATTTTTGTAGGCATTTTTAGCGATATTGCTGCGTTTTTTATCGACGTAGAAATTAACACACCTTCGTAACTGGAAAGAAAAGAAGAAAGCTTGTATGAAAAAAGACACTTAGTTACAGGAAGGCAGTGGGCGTTTACAAATGTTCCCAATGAAAGCTTTGTATTATCTAATCCCTTGTTCCACTCTTTGATTAAATAGAAGGCATTTTGTGAAGGTCCAAGGTTCTCCATAAAGGCCGATATGTTTTTTACCATTATCTTTCCAAGTATTGATTCATTCTAACTTCTGTACCGGGAGGAATAAATTCAAATATTTCTCCAACAAAATGCTTGTACTCGTCTAGCGGATCTGGAAAGTCTTTTGCAAAACTTTCTGGCCTAAAGACCCATTTGCTGCTGTCGAAGTCTTTGGCCTGATGAACCATAGAGGTTAATATGTTTCCTCCATACTTAGGGTAAATTACATCCCTAAGAAAATTCATGTCCACCATTCCCCAAGAAGACTTGTCGTAATAACGATTTTCGGGAGTAACCCTTATTCCTTTGGAGGTCTGCCATTCGAGAAGTGCCTTATACATATCAATCCATCCACCTTGTATGCCCCACATTCCTCCGAGCATAGGATACCCATGATGGGGATGATCTCTCATTATATGTAGAATACTGCCGGAATCTACCCATTCTTTTACAGCATTTGCTTCTCTTTGGGTTATTCTTGAGTCAGCATCTCTAAAAATTGTATAGTCATAATCATCTGCAACTATGAATCTCCAACTAACAGGAGCTATAGGTTGCCATCCTGCTCCCCAATTTGCATGTCGCCCACCCCTATGAACAACCGCATTTGGAAATTCTTCCAGTTTTAATAGGGTTTTTTCAGGAACCGAATCGTCAGCACATATATTGACTGTCCATCCCGGATAGTATTTTTCCGCAAGGTTAATGTTTCTCAACATTCCTTCCGTATATTTAAACTTATCGCCCCAAAGGCTGAATGCTATCGCTTTTTTTGTCATTGAAACGAAACCCTTCCCATTATTCCTATTGAATCAGGCTGTAAAGTATTCATTAATTCTAAATTTTGACCAGCAACATTTGCAAACGATCTAAATGTTGCACGTTCTACATCGTGAGTGTTTGCGCATGGCAAATTTTTCCATATGGTTTTAAGCGTTTTGGTTTTTCCAAACATAAAGGCTGGACTTAACAACTTATCTTTTGCAGGATTTTTAGACGTGCTTAAACAAGAAAGTTTCTTATTATCAAAAACTTTATCAATATTATTAACGAAATAATTGTAGTCACATACAGCAGTATACATCAATCCTGCTTTTTCGCATGATGCCAAACCTTTGTTTATACACTGTTGGATATCTCTAATTAAAAATTTACTATCACTTGAAGCAGAAAGACATATGTCAAAAGTTCCTTCAATTCGGCTATCTATATCTTCTATAAATTTAGAATCTAGCATGTTTTCGCCAAAAGACATAGAAACCGTAGTAAAAAAAGAATCTCCATTACTTAGTTCTTCAGATTTCCAATGTCCTACTCTTCTTACTAACAAATTCCAGTCAAACGCTTTATCTAAGCGTCCATAGAGTATGAGTCCATGTTTCATTCTAGATATTCTCCACAGGTTTTGTCAAATAATTGTTTGATTGTAAGTCCCGTAATATCTGATGGTGTTTTATAGTATGAACAATCTATAGCATATTTTCTTGTATCTTCTTCTATCATTATGGCTCTTTTTTCTGCGGGAAGCACACAAACTTTTATGTCGCAACACGTTTTAAACTTAACTCCACTGTAGTAGGACCGCATAGCCATCTCTCCATCGGCACAATAATATTGATAAGATGTGTTATAAAGCCCGTAATTACGAAATACGTCTTTTTTGTAAATTCCGTAGTTCATAACCACCTCTCCCTTGATTGGGTTGGGATAGTCATAGTCGGCGCAATTGTGAAGATTCCATCCATTATCCCTCATTCCTGTGCAGATTGTCCATCTCAGTTCTTTCATAGATTGCGTATCACCTTCTTTCCAATTAAAAAGATAGGCATCATGATCGTCGCTAATCGTTTCAAAAACATCATCCCATGTATTGCAGAGAAGAACGTCATCATTCCATTGACAAATATTTTCATACGATGCGGTTTTTATGCCGAGGTTCATATAGTGTGGATAAGAACTTCTCTTTCCAACTTCTACCAGTTTAATATTGGGATGATTTAAACGTTTGATATACTCTATGGTTCCGTCTGTGCTGCCACCGTCAACAAGGACTAATTCGAGTCCATCTCCGCAATCTGACTGGACAGTATTTTCTATCAAGCCGCCCAAATATTTTAGGCGGTTTAATGTTCCTGTTACAATACTAATTCCTTGCATAAAAAGCATCTCCCCAACTCTGTGATTGCCAATAGGTTGCAAGTCTAGAAAATCCAAGCTCTTCTAGAAATTCATCCAAATCTTCCACCATAGGACACCCTTCGTAAACCTCGTCTCTGTTAACTTCTAGAATCATAGAGTCTACTGTTGTCAGCGAATTGACCGCACCCTTTAGAACTTCTAACTCATAACCCTGAACGTCTATATTGAGAAAATTGTAAACCGGATCGTAATAGTTGTCCAGAATGTCTACCTTCACACTTATAGAATCATTAAACAAAACATCGGTATGTTCTGTTAGGTGTTTTTTTGGCTTCATTAAAGAACTAGATGCACCACTACCCTGCTGAACTCCACCAGACCTCCAAGAAACATGCATTTCTTTTTCACATTGCCTAGATCCTAGTGCAACATTGTGGATCTTTTCGGAGTCTATCAGCTTGCCTTGCACTAGATTATATAAATCTGGCTGGGGTTCAAACATCACGGTGTTTTTTAATCCTAGATTTCTATAGCTGATTAACTCTTCGCCAGCGAAGGCTCCAACGTGCATGACACCGGTAATTGGAAATCTTGCATGAATTTTTCTAATGTCAAAAATCATTATCTAACCTTTCTACTAAATTCCAAACCGGAGCGCATTTCATAACTATCACCTTGAATTTTCTCTAACTGTTCCGCCTAGAACCTTTATGTCTTGAATGACTCTGCCAGTCGTGCGCTCTTCTTTAATCATGGCATCCAGAATGTTAATTTCCTGATGGGCACATATAATGTTGTCTAAGTGTCCCGCTTTTTTTAGTGTTTTGTAACACACTCTATATCCATTGTTAAAATCTTCCAATAGACGATCTGCTTGAAGTGGATAAGTTTCTCCAGAGATGTTCTTAACAGATTCATCATGATTGAAATAATCAGAGACTTGGTTGTTTGGACTATTTACAACGCATCCCAACGGAGGCATAATAACAAAAGGGGGACATTCTTGGCAAAATCTTTGCAAGGCTCTTTCTAGTTCATTTGGATTTTGTTTCCATTTCTTAATTTTATCAAGATAGCACAATTCTTCTGTCCAAGCTTGTACTACACTTTGTTGAAAAATGTGACCGTCTAGAGAAATGGGATAATTCCAATAGCCGCCATAGTAATGAATACTTCTGTCATAGTAAAGTAGACGTTCCCACTCTGTTGCGAGAGGTCGTGGATTTATAAAAGCCCCAAAATCGCCAACTTCCTGCTTGAACATTCCCTCAATCCCTGCTCCTGATCTGTATTGAGTATTCTCACCGAGCCGTAAACTTATATGACTTAATCGACCAACTTCCGATCCAAAAGCTCCATCAATCCATCGCTGCGTAAGCAGTATGTCATTGTAAAATATGTTATCATCGGTAAAAAACGCAATGTAAGGAGAAAGAGAGCATGACACAGCAACATCAACATCCTTAAACAAAGATTCACTCTGTTCCCAGAATGACACATTTGGATATTCTTTTGGTAATTTTTTGTATGCTTTTTCGTACTCTAAATTGCTACATTTGTAAATAACAATTTTTTCTTCAAATACGTCGTTTACGTCACACTTTTCCATGCTCGAAAGCAATAGGTCTAGTTGTAAAGGTCTATCTTTACTGAATATGATCGAAGTAATTGGCAAAACTTTTTTCTCCCTTATATCTATAGTACCAGCTAACAGTGTGTTTTAGTCCTTCGTAAAGGGGCATACTCGCCTCAAAACCAAAGACTTTATATGCTTTACTTACATCTAAGCATCGACGGGGTTGACCATCCGGCTTGTCTGAATGATAGGTAATATCGCCCGTGTATCCCATTATCTTTGCTAGTGTTAACACCAAGTCTCTGATTTTGATTTCGCTGCCAGTTCCTACGTTTATAGGATGGGGAGTTGTTTCTTTTTCAATGCTTTTTCTGATTATTTCTGCACAATCATCAACGTACAAAAACTCTCTACTAGCGTCGCCTGTCCCCCAGATGTCTATGTTGTTACTTCCTCTGGAAATCGCTCTGTCTATCTTTAAAATTAGGGCAGGAATGACATGACTACTTTCCGGGTTAAAGTTATCATTTGGTCCGTACATATTTACAGGTATTAGGTTTGTAGATTGTAAACCATACTGAGCATGGTAGGCGATAAGCATTTCTGTTAGAGTTTTTTTGGCTATCCCATATGGAGCATTGGTTTCTTCTGGATAACCATTCCATATATCTTCTTCTTTAAATGGAACGGGCGTAAACTTAGGATAAGCACACACCGTTCCAACCATGATAAACTTTTTAAGTTTACCGTATTTCCTAGCTGTTTCAATAAGATTCATTCCCATGACTAGGTTTTCATACATGAACAGTCCGGGGTTTTGTTTATTAGCTCCTATTCCGCCGACTTTGGCAGCAAGGTGGACAATAACATCAGGAGTATTATGCGCAAATAAATACTCAACATGTTTTTGTTTTGTTAAGTCCCATTCGCCTCTTCCTCTTAGCGGAATAATAGTATCATTAGAATCCGATAACGCTTTGCGAACAGCCTTACCAAGAAAGCCAGTGCCGCCAGTAATTATAATTTTAGACATTTAATGTATCCTTATAAGCTTTCAAAATCCCGCCAGCCACATCACTGTATCCAAACGCTTCCATAATTGTTGCAATCCTGTGGAAGCCTGTGTGGTTTTCCGTAACAAAATCTTGACCCTTTTTAATAATAAAAGATCTATCTATCGTGCCTTCGTCAGTATTTGCATAGTATTCAATCTTATCTCTAAAATCTTCTGGAGAATTCGCAATTACGATACCGTCACCAAACATCTTGTATCCTTCTACATTATCACTAACACAGAAGCCTCCCGCATACAAAATCTTGAATATTCTTTCATTTACATCGAATCCATATTCTTGCGCATGTGGCTCGCTTAGGTTGGGGCAGATTTTCGCAGAACGGAACAGATTTTTAACATCTGAATCTACTATTAGGCCGCAGTATTGGTTGACAGGCCAAGGTTGATTACCGAATATTTTCACCTTATATTTTCCCAAAGGATGCAAAAGCGGTGTAAGATAACGATCCATCACTTGTGCTTTGTAAGGCCAATAACCCCCAACAAAACCAATATCGCATTTCAGCTTTTTGTCAAATTTTGCGTTGTTGTACTCAAAGGTGTCAGCGCACATCATTAACGAAATAGGTTTGATACCAATAGACTCAAAGTAGTTATGTGTAACTTTTATAGCTTCTTCTGGATAATGAATGTGAACAAATTTAATTTGTCCCGTTTCTTGCTGTAGCTGTTCTAGTAACTTTCTTTCTTTTGTTCCGAGAGTTAGGATGTTAAATCTATCATGATCTATCTCCGAGGTTTGAGTGCCCCAGTCTCCAGCTCTTAATCCAACTTTTAAATGTGGTCTTTCCCTAATGCAATCTATAGTTGCTTTATTTAAGTTATAAGACTGTCCTAAAAATAGGTCTGGCTCAAATTGATCGAACACATCATATGCAGAATGTTCTTTTATTTCCCAAAATCCTACATCAAAACCATAGGCTCTTAAAGAGTTAGCCCAAGCTATTCTTTGATAGTAATGAGCATGTCTACCGTCATTTGCGATTAGTATCTTCATTGCATATCCCCTATTCTGTCGATTTCTTTGATTTGCATACCATCCGGCTCTAAACATTCAAAGCTACCACCTAATTTTATTACTTCGTTAATTATTTCGAAAGACAATTTTTTCTTATCTCTGTCTTCAAATTTTTGCATGATTGAATTGAGTAGTTTAAATTCTTTACCTGTAAAGAAAGCCATCTGTGCCCATTTCAAACTAAGACCGTATGAAAGTATAGAAGCTTTGCCTTTTACCTTCGTGACACCGATTTCTTCTTCTTTAATCATTTTTTTTGAATCAACAATTATAAAAGATTTAGAATATGGTAACTGTAGGGTTTTTTCGTTGAAAATAATGTCGCCATGACAAAACATTAAATTTTGATGGCATGAGTTATTTAAACCTAGACGTAGACTTTCAGAAGAATTTGTAGAGGCGTAGAGTTGATTCTCTACAAATCTAATGCCTGTATTTTTTTTCTGCCTCTTTATTACCTTCGTTGCATAGCATCCCACGACGGCTATTATTTCAACGTTATCAAAATAATTAATAACGTTACTAACCTGATTGTCGATAATACTTTCACACTTGTTTAATTTTAACAAACTTCTAGGCTCATATGATTTAATTTTCTTTCCACAACCAGCAGCAAGAATCACAAAACTAAGTCTGTCTTCTTTTAAATTATTCTTTTTTATTTTTCTTACGTTTCTAGTCATTACTTACCAGTAATTATTTTTGCGTTTTGTTGAAAAATTTCCGTAGTCATTTTCATAGATTGATTTCTTCCATGTTGGTTAGCGATGGCTAAACACTCTGGCACATGGGTAATCATACAAACCTTAGACAGTCTAAGCCATAAGTCATAGTCTTCTGTGCAACCTATAAAGCCTTTACTAGCAGGACCGTGGAGTTCGGATCTATAAATCTCTCCATTAGGCATCCTTACTGCATCTAAGTATTCTTTTTTAATCAATGCGTTACTATGCACCATGCAATGCTGCCGCAAACCAGCCCTACTGTAAGAATCTTTGAACTCAAGCTTGGAATAATCCGGGAATACATTTTCGTAGTCTGCGTATGCCACTCCTACTTCTTCGTGTTCGACAAGTTTGGCTACCAGCTTTTCAACCTTCTCTGGGTAGTAAGCGTCATCAGCATCTAGTACACCAATAATATCGGCCCAGTCCCAGCACATATCAATCGCTACATTACGGGCGACACTAGCACCAGAGTTTTCAATTCTTTTCCTAAAAAGGACACTATCTGTAACTTCCTCGATAGTGTCCACCATTGGATTTCCGAATGGGTCTTTATCTTGAAAAAATCTCGTCCTTAAAATCTTTTCCCAAGAATCGTCAGTCGATCCATCGTCTACAACATACAAACGAAGCTCCCCTTTGTATGTTTGACCTATGATACTTTCTATGGCAGGAATAATGTAGTCCCCATAGTTATAATTCGCACAAATAATAGCAACTTTAGGCAGCATAAAACTCCTCCCAAGTGTAAACAGTTTTTGTGCCGCCCCTTTTCTCGGCTGCAAGAACCTTATTCAAGAAGGATCGAGTATCAACCATATCATCTTTGAAAACTTTTGCGCTATTTCCGTTTAAAAATTTAAACAGGAAGGCGGGAAATGTAAATCCCGAGAAAGGACTATCTGACTTCGGTAGTAGCATAACAATCTGCTTCATTTCTACGTTAACAAAATTATGGATTTTATTTAAGAAATTGTCAGGAACTTCGTCACCTGAAGTTAGACATTGTACCCATCCATTTTGAAAATGAGTAAAAGTAGCGTCGATTATGGTAGATAAGTTCTTATGAACTTGGTTTAATTGAACAATGTGATATTTGGTTACAGGATCTTCTCCAAAGTAAGAAATAAACTTACCCCAAATATCTTCATTGTATTCAACCTTTTCCGTCACCACAATAATATATGGATGTTCTTTTCCGGTTGGTGTTTTTATTTTTTTAATTGAAGCTAAGGTTTTATCAAGATCTTCAATTTCGTCACCCTTTGTATGATCTAATTTGATTATAAAACCTGCTCTTGGAGCCACTTCTTTCATTGCGACTTCTTTAATATTCAGCCTGTCTTCGAATTCAAGATTGGAAATCCATTCTTCTGGACGGTAAGTATTGCAGAATCTTTCTAATGTAAAGGTTGTTTCGTCGGAAAGAGTTGAAAATCCTAGTTTTTCATGCCTTGCTAAATCGCAATCGACCTGCTTACCTCCCTCAAGCTTTGAGAAAACGCATCCTTCACATTTTGTTACTGGAGTTAATGATTCTGCCGACATTAATTTGCCCTCTTTATTTTAAGTTGGAATTGACTCCCGTTTTGAATAAACATACGGGTCAAGGTTGTGAAATTATTAGGAATCAGTGTTTCAAGATATTCTAAAGACAAAAAAGAATTAATTCTATTTCCATAAAGGTTAACATTAGGAATATGTACTTGCGAAGGATTGGAACGAAGAGAATTAACATATTTACCGAAGTTAAAAACGTCTAACTCCTGAAAACATATAGTGCCACCAATTCTTATCTTGGAAAGTAGAGTTTCAACAACCTTTGAAACTTCTTCTTCTTTGAATTGACACAGAAACCAATCGCAGTTTATCTCTGTAACAGGATTATCTTGAATGTTAAAAACACTCATTCCGCTACTGGCGTTATTTAGTTCTATCTTCATCTAAATTCTCCAACGGTTTTGTAAAGTAATTTGCTCCAACTCTGTACAAATCTGTCAAGACTATATCTTTCTTCAATTGTTTTGCGTCCAGCCTCACCGATTTTGCGAGCGAGTTCTGGTTTATCTAACAACTCCCTACACCAGAATTTCATATCCGATGCGTTATCGGCTATGATTCCGTTTACACCGTGTTCAATGATTTCTGGAATCATACACGTCCCTGTTGTTACAACAGGACAACCACACGCCATAGCTTCCATCATTACCGATGGCACGGGCGAGTGAAGCGATGTGTTTAAGAACACGGCAGCGGTTTGATAGATATCTCTTAGATGCTCCCTGCATTGAGCGGGTTGGGAAAATCCGGCATGTTCCCCTGTGCATTTTCCTACTACTCGATAAGGAGCAATAGGGCTGGATGCCACTTCTTTCCATAAGCTAAAGCCGCAACACCAATCTCTTGAAGGAAACTCATTAACAACCGATAAGCAATAAAGTTCTCTCGATGTATTACTAGCTCCCCAACCCTGATTCCAAAACTCTGTATCAACACCATGCTCTACTACACTACTATTATCTGCTGAAAAACCCCAAGTGTCACGATTAAACTCGGAAATAAAGGAATTGCTGGAAACAGGAATTTCGCCATATCCCTTTATTTGCTGTTGAACATCACCTCTGACATCTGGCAAAACATGGCAATGTCTAAGGATCGGTATTGCTGTTTTATTAGCTTGTCCCCTTGTCTCACTAAGGAGGTCATGAGCGACCTGTAGACGGTTGCAAGAGGTATGGCTTAGTACAATGTCTATATCTAGGTAGTCGGGCAGAGAGTCGATTATGTGGTAGTTCTCTGGAACCGGTGCATATGTAGTGTCCCACTCCTTGCCAACTCTTAGAGAGTAAAAGTTGTGTCCAGTTTTACATAGATTTTCTTCGTATCGCTCATGTGTGGCAAAAGTTAATATGTTCAGCTTCCGGTCTGATGTGGGCCGGTTCATAATTAACTTAACCGATTTAGCCGACGCTCTAGCTGTCATTTAATAGCCCTTTCATTTCTAATCCTACGGTTTTGTGGAAATATCCATTGGCAGCAGTCTTGCACTGGTTTGCAACATCTTGTTTTATTTCTGGAACTACTAATGTTTCATACATTTTTCGCATTGCTTTAGAAAGTTCCACTATGTCAATATCTTTCCAAGTTGATGCGGATGTATCAATGTCTGGAAGGGATTCTACTGCACCAAAACAAGGAACGTCTCTAGATGGCACCGGAATACCAATAACCTGATCCATGCCGATTCCTTCGGTCCATATGCTGGGAATACCCATAAACAAAACCTCAAGCGAAGGAATACAAAAAGACTCTCCACGACTTGGCATAACAAAACAGTCTATCTGACTAAGAATGTCAATGTATTCTTTTTGCGGCACTGATCCCGAAATTATGACCTCTTCTGAAAAATCTTTTGATAGCTTGAGTCCTTTTCTGATGTGGTTGCAATATTCTTGTACATCTTTTACGGATTTTTTTGAAGTTTTAATAAAAAGTCTTACACTATCTCTCCCGTCAAAAGTCATATGAAAAGCTCTGACAAAAGCTTGGATGTTTTTTCTTTCAATAAATTCACCCACAAACCCAAATACAAAGTTGTCTTTCATCTCTTGTATCGCAACTTGACCACTGGGTTTATATTGAGTAGGGTTTAGAGAATATTTGGCGAGTCTTACTGGAACCTTAACATTGCTTTCTAGGCAGATTTTACGAGTTACTTCATTAGGAACCCAAATCTCGTCCATCATGTTACAATTTCTTGCCCAGTCAGTTTGATTAAAGTTAGAGGATTCAGCGCAAAGAACTCCAATATTTTTATCAAATTTACTGTTGTAACAGTAATTGCTAGGAAGTGTATGTTGAATAACTATATTACAACCCGTTTGTTCCTTCTTCTCTAGGCTTTGCACGATCTCATTTTGAACCCTGTCTTCCGCTTCGTATGTAATAGCCCTCGGAACAACATCTACTCCGGCAGTGTTAAGTGCAAGTATATTGTTTAGCGCGGCGTTACCCCAGCCAGTTCCGTCTTTGTAGTGACCTATGTATAATACTTTCATTATTTTAGCTTTTTAAATATCTCATGAAAAGTTATGTTATCTTCTGCTAAATGTCCCCACTCTTTAAAGAGTTCGTCATTTACATACCAGTCTTCTATTTTTTCATCCTCTCTTAATCCGACATTACCAAACAATATCTTGTATCCAAGGTCTTGAAATTTTTCTCTAGAGTAGTCCTTGTCCCCATCGTAAAACCCTTTAAAGTTTGGATTTCCTTCGGTGCTAAAGTTATGTTCATACGTCATAATCTTAAATGAATATTTGTTAAAATCGAACTCGTCTAATACTTTGCGTTGTGCCATGTCTACGTCAAAGGAAAGATAATCGAAGTGTTCTGGACAATCCCTTTCCGCAAGAACATCATTAATATTATGCTCCATAAGGTCGACACAATGCACGCTCTTTCTATATTTAGAAGCGGAATCGTAATAAGTTTTGTCATAATCTAGCGCTATTCCCTGCCACTTAAAAACACTTTCCAAGGTCCAAGTATTACTCATAGAAGACCAGTGAGAGTATCTTAGATCTAAATCGCTAGTTCCACAACCTATGTCTACAAAAAATCCCGGTTTGAATCTTGTTATCTTTGAAACAAATAAATCTTGACCAAACTGGCTGTAGAAATTAATTCGTTCCATTTATGTTCTCCACATAAAGCATACCGCTTCCAAATTCAGGCAACTTTTCATAGTCGATACCCTTTTCGTCTAAATACTTAATAAGATCAAGTGCTTTGGTTGGAACATCGTCTACCAAAACCGAGACAGTATCACCCTCGGAACTTTTGGCAATTTTTTCTACAGCAATGAACTGATTTAATGTTTGCACATGTGCGTCAGGTGTTTGTGAAATGTCTGCACCATCCAAATAATAAACGCCGCAGCGTGATACTTGTTGCAGGCTATCTAAGCCATCTCCTATTCTTAAATTAACCCTGTGGCCCAAGGAATTAGCTAAAAAAAATGAGTTTGCTATATGGTCAACATTAATGTCTGCAACATAATATTCACCGCCAAATTTTTTGGTATAAGATCCAAACCAAATATCGCTCCAGCCAGAACCCATTCTAAACTTGTCTTCAAAAGTTTCTATAGCACCTATCTGAAAAATATCAACAGGTTTTCCCTTGAATCTATCTAACGCTCTTTTAAAAAGACTGTCTCTAAATGGCGGTGGAATTACTTTAAGGTTATCCCAAGTTACCTCATTTTGCATGTACTGAATAATCGCACTATTTTGCATTTGCATTAATTTGTCCTCTTTGTCTTTCTAATTCGTTCCAATTTTGCCTCATGTTTGTTAGATCTCTTACAACGCCTTCCATGTTATAAGGTTGATACTTATTTTGCGAAGGAAGGTGGGATTCGTTGAAATAATAGTCATCTTCCGAGGGATTCACCCTGTATCCGAATGTGACATCTTTTATAACTTTAGACCAAAACCAGCCCCCAATCCATTCGGGCTTGTGTAAAACATATTTAAATAGATAACTTACCTGTTCTTCGGTTGAAACAATATTGTTAGGCATTGAAGTTGCTGGTTTAAGCACTTTTATTGGAGACATGTATGTTTTAGACCAGTCTTTTATCGGAATTGTTTTCAAATGCTCTATCCATACCCGAGCAGTTTTATCCCAGTCGTAGTGATTTCTGGATTTACTGTATATAGACTCTCCATTGTGTCCGTCATATTTTGTTTTATCACGTTTATTTTTATATGCATCTGCTATAACTTTAACCAACAAATCGTTATCGGCAATGGCTCTATAGCAACCCGTTTCACACTCCATAGAAAGTGCCAAAGGGTTCATCGCAATTCCTCCGATATTTTTCATAACTGAGTTCATGGCAGAGTAATTAATGGCGGCCACAGGAACGCCACAAAACGCCGCTTCTAACTGAGGCATACCAAATCCTTCGCTATTAGCGTACTGAACATACAAATCAAATGTGTTGTATATTTTGCTTAGTTCTGCGCCATCAACGGAGTTGTTTACGCCTATGAGTTTTTTCTTAAACTGTTTACATTTTCCGCAGTGACACATGGAGTCTCTGTAAAAGTCCATAGATACATCGCCGCAGTTTTTACACTTGTAACCAAAAAGGACTCTGTTTTCTAGTCCGAACCTATTAAGAAGTTCAGGGATTTCCCATCCGATGTCGGGATAAAAAACGTGACAGTAAAGGTAGGCTTCTGGGGTTTTGTTTTCGTCTAAGTATTGACGGAAGGCTTTAAACAAGTCTGGGTATAATTTTCTTCTTTGGTTTCTCATAACCGTTCCTACAAGAAATACACTTGAATCAAGTCCCATATCATCCTTGTGTTTATTCTTATCTGGAACCTTGTCAAATATTTCCTTGTTTGCACATGGAGGAGCTATTCCGACAAAGTTAATAGAATCACTTTGCCTAAGAAGTGTATCCCTACCAAATTCAGAGTAGCTCAAAACAGAATCCGCAGAAGCGAACGTATTTATCCACATAGGATTTTGTGGAAATGCGTCTACCGTTGGCATAATTGCCCAATGAAAAAAGTCTCTGTATGGCGACCTCTGCTGGAATTCAAACATCCACCAGTCTCTAATATCCATAACAATATCAGGCTTAAAGTCTATCAATACACTGTTGAAAGTGTTTTCCCCAAAAATTCTAGACGGACTACTTATGTATGATTGAAAGTCTTCGTCGGAATCAAGAGGTCGATTTGGATATACTTTCCAAGGAGAGTTGGCAATTCTTATGTCTTTTCTGTCAACATGAGTAGCCAGCTCCGCAACTTGAAATTCTTCTACCTTGTTTAATCTTGATAGAATCTCTTTACCGTAAACAGAGTATCCGGTTCCTTGCCAATGGGCTTCATTGACCCAAAGTATTCTTTTTTTTCTCATTGAACAATAATCTTAAAAGAGGAAACTCTGAAATATGTAGTAAGCGATACTTCGCTGGAATCATCCTGCTGCCAAGATTCTTCGTTTCGGGCACTGGATTCTACAGCCATTATAGACCCTGTTTTGGCATATTTATTAATCGCTAGAGCAGCAGAGTCCCAAGCTTCGAAGGCAAGATATGTGAAATTTTTTACCTTTTCTCCGTTTGAGTCTTTTCTAAACTCTTCTATTTCTAAATCAAAGTTGACACATGACACACCGTTTACATTTACCAACTCTGGACCGTGTGATATTTTGCCCAAAAACATACATTTGTTCACATTTATTCCTTATCAAATCTGTGTTGCTTTATTAACAATGAACGAACCTTTACTAACTTCGCCATGCAATAATACTGTATTACCCTCAATTAAAACGTCTTTGTTTTCTTTATAACAGTCTGGAAAGATTACAACATCTTCTAGATCGCCGGAACCATCTTCTACGCTAAGAAAAGCCATTTCTTGTCCGGGGTTCTTTCCGTTTTTAGTTTGTACAATTTTCATACGAGATATTTCAACAGCAAGAATTACTTTACCTGTTATCACACCTTTTGCCACATCTTGACACATATTTGTTGAATTAATTATATCTAATCCGTCAACTTTGCTACAAGTAAGTGGTGATGCAAGAAATTTTTCTTCGTCTATCGCAACAGTAAGTGCATTGTCATTTATGTCATAAAATGGATTGTCTAAGGAGTCTTTTATATCTTTAACGGTTTCCATTCTCTTTGCATTAATCTTTAATCCTCTGCCCTCAATTAAATGGCCTATCGCCTGAGAAAGATCCTTAGCGAATACAGACGGTTCGCCTGATTTGTAATTGGAAACAATAGTTTTTCGCTCTCTTTCAGTCAACTTTTTCCAAGAGTCAAACTCATAAAGCATTTTTTGTCGAGAGTTTAAGTTATTCCTACCGTTAAATCCCCCTACAGAAATCAATGCGATTGTAGACCTTTTGTTTAATCGAAGATCGTTAATGATAAAAAAAAGACAATCTAACCAGCTAAAATCTTGGATTTCCCTGTCTTTCATAAAATCCATAATCTTCTTGGTTTCTATGCTGCCTACGTTTTTAACATGGTTAATTCCGTAGTATATAACGTTTTTCTTTTTATCTCTAGAAAAATCCGCAACTAAATGTTGCAGTCTAGGTGGAAGCACTTCGATGTTTGCCTTCTTGGCGTCATTTATTAGTTGTTTTTTTTCTTCGTCTGGATAAGGTTTTCTATTCGCTCTATTTAAATAAGTATTGTAGAATTTATTTCTACGATGAAACTTACAATAGGCAGACCAGTAAGCTAGGTATGCATAAGAGACTGCGTGAGATTTATTGAAAGCGTACCTACTAGACTTTTCGATCCATGAGAATATTTCTTCCGCGACACCAAGACTTATTTCACCTTTTTTTTCTACGCCATCCATAAACTCCTTCTTAACAGATGCCATAACATCTGCCTTCTTCTTTCCGATAGCCTTGCGTAGCGAATCAGCTTGTACTCCGTTAAAGCCTGCCAGTTTTTGAACGATAGCCATAGACTGTTCTTGGTAAACAAGAACGCCATATGTTTCTCTTAGGATAGGCTCTAGTGACTCATGTAGGTACTCGACAGGAGCATCGCTTTTTCCAGCTTTTCTATCTGCATAGACCTGTGTCATACTTTTTCCGTTGGCATCTTTCGCCATAAGAGTTCCGGGTCGAATAAGACTGATAAGTGCCGCAAGATCTTTTCTATTTCTAGGCTTTGTCTCTTTTGCCCAATGTCTACCCAAATGTGATTCTAGCTGGAAGACGCCTTTTGTATCACCTTCGCATAGCAAGTCCCAAACATTTTCATCGTCAAAATCGTTAATGTCAAAATTAGTCATCTTTTTTACTTTCTTTCAACTCTTGTTGAATTCTCTTTTGTTCTTTGTAAAAATCTTCTAGTTCTTCAATATTTATCATGAAAAAATTTCCATGAACATCGTTAACTCTGATGGTTTTTTTGTTATCTGACATACAAATCTCCAGAACCAAATGCTTTTTCAAAAGTTATTTTCTTGGACAGGTTTCTCTGCATTTTTAAGAATTTGATAAGAATATTGGCCGTATCTTTAACGTCTTGCAAAGCATCGTGAGCGTTGTCTTTCGGTAGACCAAAATAATCTCGCATGTAATCCATACTATATCCTTTGCAGTCTGTGTTGTTTTCAAACCAGCAATATATATGCTGCATTAGATCCATTGTAAAGATTGGATTAAAAAGTGTCTGTTGGTTCTTTTTTTCATTCCAAGGTCCATACTCTTTGCACATTCTATTCACAATTGGCATATCGTAACCATTGATATTGAAACCCGCAGCTATTGGAGCAGTCCAGCTAGTACCCTTCCAGTTAAACTTGTCGCAAAACTTGTCAAACTTGTTCCAGACGGTTTTTGGTTTTGGTCCCTTGCTGATTTCTTCTCTTGTTTTCCTAGTTACCTCTAAAGCCTTTTCCTCTATTGGATCAAAGCCCGCCTCTACAGCTTTTTCGTCGTCAACAATGCAGCGAATCTTACTTTCAAAAACTCCTCCCGGCTGTAGTTCTAACTTTCTAGCGTGAATAGCTACTGCGGCGATTTGAGTTGGTTGGCACTTGTATGGATTTTGACCAGTGGTTTCAAAGTCAAATACGATAATATCTCTGTAATTAGCCATCTTTTCCTCGTTATTATGATTTAGCTTCTACGATTTCTTAAATTAATGATTGTTTCTAGTTATATACTATAAACTTTTTTGGAGTATAGTACAAGTTAAAATCTGGATGATTAACTATTTCCCTACAGAAAGTCCCATCTTCTCCTAGTGGCATATTCTCTTTATACTTGAAATGTTGTGCAGAGGATGCTCTGATAGAAATAGGTCCATGTGCAACGGGCTGCTTGTTTTTAGTCATTACATTTGTTCTAGGGATGTTAAACCATCCTTCTGGAACAGGGTCTGGATTTGGTTCTACCAATATTATAGGCTCCACGTTTAAAACATCCTTATCGTTAACCGACTCCCAGATAGGAAACAATTCTCCCCGACTATAGTTATGAACAAGTGCATCCACATCGGGATTCACGAAAACCTTTTTGACAAATTCGCATTTTTTAGGATGAATATCGTCGTCAACATCGCAAAAAGAAATAACCTCATCATCGTCCCGGTTGTGAGAAGTGAGGATGGAGGAAAATGAACCTTTGTTTCTAGCCCATCCCGGAAGCTTTCTTGTTGGCGAGGTCGTGATACTATATTCATCAAACCATCTACCTAGTCTTTGGCACAGTGCGTGGGCAACTTCGGTTCTATCTAATAATCCGCTTCCCACAAAGGTTACTTTTTCAGGTTGTATACTTTGAGCGGCAATAAAATTAACACATCTCTCTAATAAGTGCCAATCTTTATCGCAAAATGTTATGCAAAAATTTGATTTTATAGTCATTTACTGAAATTCACTTTTTTAAAGAGATGAATTGATCTACGGCTTCATCTAAAGTTCTGAAAAGTTTGCTGTAATTATGACGCTTGCTATAGACTTGATACTTATCTTTTGGTACATGTAATGATGTAACCATCGTGTCCTGTAGGTTGCAAAGAGATACTCCTTTAAACTCAATAGAGCATCCATCATATATGATTTCTTTGTAAAGTAATTTTTGTGCGTTATTCATTTTTGCATATCTCCATGATTTTTGATAATAAGTCAATTCCTAAAACGTCGAATTTAACGTGTCCCTGTTTTTCAAGGGGGTTCATTTCAAAAGCAACGATTGGATCACCGTTTTTATCAACCGTCATCGGACAAACGTCCGAAAGTTTATGTTTTGAAATAATTACACCAGCAGGATGTTTTCCTTGTGATTTATTAGTTCCTTCGATATTTATAGCTTGGGTAAAGATGTCCTTCATAGGACCGTCTAATTTTCCATCTTCATTAATGTAACAGTAGTTTTTAAGTTTTTCTGGTTGGTGTTCCAAGGCCCATAGAATTACAGACTTGCTATCCATTAACTCTAGCTGATCGGAAATTAATTGCTCGTCAGGCAGAGCCGCTGTCATTTCGTTGATTTCGGCAAAACTAGAAGCTTCATTTACTCTACAAACCTCTTTTATTGCAGACCTTCCTTGTAGCCTGCCCATTGTAATCATTTGTGCAACATTTGATTCTCCATACTTTTCCTTGATGTACGAGATTACATCATCCCTATATTCTGCCGGAACATCCATATCAATATCAGGAATTGCCACATTATCTTCTGTATTACGTCCTTCATTATAAAAACGCTCAAAGAGAAGATCAAACTCAACAGGATCAACGTCTGTGATTCCTAAAAGATATGATATCAAGCAACCAGCGGCAGATCCTCGACCCGGACCAGCGAGCCAACCTTGTGATTTAACCCATCGAATAATATCCTGAACGATCAAAAAGTAACCAGAAAGCTGTGCTTTAAAAATAACCTTTAGTTCGTGTTTGATTTGTTTCGTATAGCGATCCTTGTCTTCTTGGGTAGTAATCTTTTCTGTGCCTACAAGTCTTGATTTCCAGCCCTCTCTACATAATTCTGTGAGATAATCATCCTCGCTGATTCCGTCAGGACATGGAAAGGTAGGGAATGATGGTTTATCAGCAAGGTCGTATTCTTCGCATTTATCCACAATTCGCCAAATATCATTTTGACCCTCAGTAAAGCAAATCTTGGTAAATTCTTGGTTTTGGTTTTTTAGGTGAAACGTTCCATAGCTTTTATGAAGAGGATCGAAGAACTGCTCATAATCGTGTTCTAAGTTATTTACCTTCTTTAGTGTGGTTTTCATCTTGCCACATAACATGATTCTATGACACTCAGCGTCACTTTCATCTACATAATAGATTGCCTGTGACTCATAATCAAGCTGTACATGATTGCTTTTAAAAAGGTTGGCAAATCCATTTTTTTCTGCGGTAACACAAAGTACATTTCCTCGACTGGCAACATCTTTAAGAACATTGAGAGTCTGGTTTGATACATATTTTACAAGGTCGAACCATCCATCCTTATTTTTGGCGTAAAGAATATAGCCATCAAACTCGCATCCAATAATTGGCTTGATACCATTTTGCTTACATTCCTGTTGGAAATCTACGGCCCCGGAAAGCGTGCCAAAATCAGCTATTCCACAAGCCGTATACCCATACTCCGCACAGCGTTTTGCTAATTTATCAGCCTTGCAAAACCCGTGCTGTAAAGAAAAGTGAGTTTTGCAGTTAACTGGGTTCCACATATGTTCCTCAAATCTATTTCGCAAAGTTTAGTGTACGTCTTATTATAGTATGAGAGTGCTGATTTGCCAACTGGTTTTTTCATATTTTATTTAAATCACCTCATCTCCAATGAACAGATTTAAGACCGCTATCCTTGAAAAAATGGTACAAACTAGCTGTGCCACACTTATTGAATCCTATTTGAAAAATCTTCATCATCCCGGCGCCTCGTAATATCCTACACTATGACCTTTTTTAGTACACTCTTTAACAGTTGCGTCATGTCCTATGTCATAAAGCCTATCTTCTACATAATTGCACATAGACTTATCTGTTCCGGGCCATTTTTCTTTGTAAAAGTGACATAACCTTGTACATTTAAAACTAGACCTGTTTTTTGAACATGGTCGAGGGTAGTTCGTTTTTCTTATGTCTTTGTATCTTTTTTCCAGCATTGTCAAAAATTTCTTTTGGTCACTTTTGTCAAAACACATGCTGAATGGACCGCCATCGCGAGTAAAAAATATACTCATAATTGCTTGTTTATACTGCGGATACAGCTTAGATATTGCATAATTATATAATAATAACTGAGGATCTTCTAAAAGTTTCTCGTATGTTTTCTTTTCTCCAGTCGCCCAATTCTTTCTTTGTCCCGTTTTCCAATCTACAACTTCTATTATGTCGCTATCAATTTCTGTAACTAGGTCAATAGTTCCTTTAATTGCAAGCTGTCCTTGGGTTCCATCTTCGTATGTAAAATTAGCCCAGTCTTCTTCAATAACTATGTTGAACTGAGGCTCTGTGTCTACGATCTTTCTTTTACGGGGGTCGAACTGTCCGTCGTTAAATAACAAAGCCTCGTTGATTTGTTTGCTGCAAAATTTAATATCTGCCGGTGTGTAATTATGATGGTCGTTTGAAGAATACCATTCAAAGCTTCTGTCTAGTAGTTCCTTTACGAATTTTTTGGTTTTTAGTTTTGTTTCAGTAAAGTTTACCTCTCCAAGCGCATCATCTACAATAGATCTTGGCGTTTTTTTATCTGCCGGATGGTCTTGAATATCTTTTGTGCAGGAGGCGAGGCACTCCATTACTTTGTGGACCATAGTTCCTAGTTGGGCCTTTTTTCCAGAAGGAGACTGGTAACCTAAGTTGTAGGTGATAAAATACTGCAATTCACAGTATTCGAAATTATTATAGCTTGAACTACGTATATACTCTACAATCATTGATTGGCCTTTATTGTATGAACAGTTTTTTTACCATTGGTGACAGTAGCGGCTCCTAACCATCCCCAGTCATTAAGCGTTTTGATTATTTCTTTACAAACTTCATGAATTTCCATATTTTTATTATCAATTAAACAATCCACAAAATCCCAGTTTTCTTTAATCTCTTTTTCGCTAGAGTGAGTATCTCCGTAGATATCTCTTGTATGTCCTATTACTTTACCTCCGACCTCTTGGATAGCCAAGATTTCATTTTTGAAACGGCAGTCGTCAATCACCGCTAACAATGGACGTTCTTCTTCGATATCTTTTAACGTTCTTTTTATCCAAACGGGTTCCCATATTTTACGCATAATGTCTGTGCCAAAGAATTGCATAAATTCGCGAGCGGTCATTGGGCCAGCTTCGTGAAATACCATTCCGTCAGGTGCGAAATCACCAGTAACTCCCGGCATATTTTCCCATCTTAGGTGAGGAACAATCTGGTCTTTATAAGCATTGCTGCCATAACACTGCTCGTAAGTAAGTCCGAACAAAGACATACAGATACTCTTCAAAGAATCTGCAAAGGAATACTTTTTAACAAAGGGCCACATATTATACATAGCCCATTCAACAAATTCAGGATCTCGCCTAGAGATATCCATAAAGGTGTCACCCTGTTCAATTTTACCACCACTATCTACAATCTCTGTGTTAACAATCAACCTACCAGTATCTGGAGCTATTCCAAAGTTTTGGATAACTTCTTGGGCGCGTAACTGATACCCGTGAAGGAAGTTACATGCGGTAGTTTTTCCTGACTGTTTCGATCCAGCAAAGGCAAGTATTCTAGTTTCTGATTGATTATTCATTGCTTTTCCTTGTAAACGGTAGATAGGGTATAATTTCTTTTTCAATGTCTTCGCTTGTCATTTGTCCCAAGTCGCGCTGCTTTATTGGGATATCCTTACTGTCAAACCAGCTATCTAATTCTGGCCTGAAGTAATTGAATCTCCTACCACATTTTTTAATTATGGAATCAGCAGACTTCTTTCCAGCTTCATCGTAATCTGTTAGTATGACAACATTAAGCGCTCCTGACGATTCTAGCAGTATTAATTGATCTTCACTTAGTGATGTTCCAAATATTCCTACTGTCATGTCTAAACCAGACTCAAATGCTCGCCAAACATCACCTTGACCTTCTACCAAAATAACTGTTTTAGTTTCAAGTATATTGCTTTTGGCGTAATTTAGTCCATAAAGAATATTCTTAGTGAATCCTTTGCTATGTAGCCATTTTGGCTGTAGATGTTCTTTAATGGCTCTACCAACACATCCTACATAGTTATTATCTTCATCATATAAGGGTACAACAACTCTTCCTGACATTGGCTGATTTTCAACAGTGCATTCTCCAATATCAAATTTTTCTAATATATCTACGCTGTGCCCTCTTCCTACAAAATATTGCGAAGGAATATTTAGTTTGTTTCTAATTGAAGACCTCGTAAATTGAGACTCCTTCCTTGCAATCTTCCTGTTAAACACGTCTACTGTTCGACTACTTCTGTCAACAAAGCTAGACTCTATTTCTTCTATGTCAGTGTCTAAAAACCAACAAATAAAAGAAGCGGTTTCAAGCATAGAAATATCTTTGTTTCTATGTCGCTTCAAACATCCCCGAACAAAACCAAAAAGGTTTCCGATATGTTCTTCCTCGCAGTGATTTGTCCAGCAAGACCAGTTTCCAGTGTTTGATTCGCCGTCAGTAAATATACAGCAACCTTCTGGATTGTCACCGCCATGAATAGGGCAAGCAAAGGCCAATCTATTTGGAAACTCTACCCAGTTTACGCCGAAATAATCTAATAACTGTTTTGATTTTGGAAGCAGGGCTTCACAGAGTGACGATATTTTCTTCTTCGTCAAATTCTTCGGTTTCAAAACCCTGTTCTCTTGTTCTCGAATTATCATGTATCTCGTTCCTAGTTAAACCCTGCTGGATTCTTCCAAACTTACCGAACATTTTCATACTAATATAATCTCCATCATCTAGTCCCTCTCCATGTCTAGCAACGACAGGTACAATCTTTCTGTCTCCATTCTCAGGACCATCCTCCGCTTTTTCTTCGTCTGATTTTAATTTAAAGATTGAAAAACTAGTACAGAGCCATACAAGCCTGTCAGAACCAGAAACAACGTCCGTAGTTTCTTTTGTAATTCCATCCCTGTTGAGTTGAACAAACGCCAAACACGCAACATCATATTTAACCACAAAGTTGTGCAGTTTGGTAATTTGAAAACCGAGAACCTGATACTCTTGCATTGCAGCGTTAATACCCTCTGAACCCATTAGTTTCAGATAGTCATAAACAATAACACAATCTTTTGTTCTACCAGACTCATCGAATCCTACATGCTGGTAAATCCATTTTCTCATTTGAGAAATAATGTTTTCGAAAGACTCTCCTGCAATACTGATGTAGTGATATGGAATTTCTTTTAGTCTTTGCGCCGCATTTTGAACCTTTTCTTTTTCTATTTCACTTTCGCTAAAACGACCAGTAGAAATTCTGTTGATTTCTACACCAGACTCATCAGCCAACATTCTGTTGTAGTGATCTTCTTTAGACATTTCTGTGTCTAAAACTAAAACTGGAACATTAACTTCAGATGCTACGTATTTCGCTACAGCGTCACCAAGCATAGACTTGCCGACCTTGGGCCTAGCAGCAACTAGATCAACGCATTTTCTACGCAAGCCACCGCCGATAGCAGCATCTAACGCAGGGAAGCCTGTAGGTATGCCTACGAAGTCGGACACGTTATCAGATAAGAAATCTAAATAATCCTCTATGCCATCTCCAAGCAGTTCGGTTTTCTTACTAGAAGATTTGTATATGTCACCAGTCGCATCTAGAAGAGGCTCTTCAATCTTGGACACAATGTCCATTATATCCTCTTCCCCACTTACCTTGCCCAGCTCTTTTTCACAAGCTTTTAGTGTTTGAGACAAGTCTCTAGCAAGTTTTAGTTTCGCTATTTTCGCTGCGTATGATCCTACGTTTTGTTTTGTTATTGGGAAATTAAACAAAGAACGTACAAAGGATATCTCATCCTTAGAGTTCATCTGCTCAGATACGCCTAAATCATTCGCAGCAGATAAAATTGAAGATAATTCTACCTGAGTATTTTCAGAAATTGATTTGTATATGCAATCGAATAATAGCTGATTCATAGGATCTGTAAAAGATCTTGATTCTATGAAATCAACTTCTAGATAAGCATCTAAACCATATTGGCAAAGTGCAGCTAATACAGCTCTTTCTGATGCTAAGTCGCTCAATTTTTTATTCATAAGTTTTTATCGTCGCAAGCATGAATCGCAAGTAAAAAAATCCCTGACGAAAGACGGATTAACACTCACTACTTTACTACACCTTTGGCAAGTTTGGTCAACCTTTTTGAATGTTGGTCTTCGTCTTTCAGTTAATTCTACATTTGGCGTGATATTATGCTCATCCTTATGTTCACCTTTGTCTACATAGAGGTTCGTTCTTTTTTTTACCTCCACAGGTTGTCGCATTTTACTTTCCGACTTCATGGAAAACTCTGGAAATTTATTATCTAATTCCGCTTCGTTTTTAGTGACTTCTTTATTGATTTTTTCTTGACTATTTTTTATAGATTGAGAGTCAATCAAGTCCGTAGCCAAATCTAATAGCTCCATATCGCCAGTTTCTTTAGCTTTCTTAATTAGTTTTTTTATCTTTACACTTAGATCGCTCATTATTTTCTCCTAGCCATATTGTTTAGAGTGTCTGCCATCTTGATAATTCTTTCCTGTTTTCCTTCTAGCATTTGAACCCTAGCATGTGCATGGTTTTTAACCTTTAAAATCTTTGTAGCTAGTGGATTTTCTTTCACAGCAGAATAATACTTCTTTTCCCATTTTGTAAACCCATCACCGTATTGGTCCAGTGTACTACCTATTATAAACCAAATAGAACCTTCTGCCCAATCAAAAACAATTTTTTCTTTAGCTTTTACCCCAGCCAAGTATTCTGAGTATGCGTAGAGCCTAAAAGAGTTGATGTAACACGTTTCCTGACTCCATGACTGCATTTCTTCAAAAGAAGCATTGATTACCGTCTCTATCTCTTTAGGAGGGTCTACTCTAGCAAGAAACTTGGAACTAACCCATTCCTCGATAGTGTTGACAAACTCGGTACTTCTATCCTCTTTCATACGATGCCTTTTTGTTAAACGTTTTTTCGTATAGTTCGATATCCTTACTCAAAAGGTTGGTAGCCCTAGCTAAAATTTCCGGGTTGTTCCACAGGTATACCGATTTGTTTTTTGGTTGAGTATTTGTTTTTGGAAAATTGTTGACCTCGATATCGAAGCGTGACATAATCTTTCTAAAATCTCTTTCTAGGTTGTCAAAGTCTCCAATGAAATCAACTTTGGAATTAAGCCAAAAGGATTGTAGACGGTCGGACTTTAATCCGTCTCTATTTTCTAGACAAAATATAAACTCAGCAAATGCCAGATCTTGATCGGGATTATCTATAACTTTATTGTAAATTTTGTTCATCGGACTTGGTATGTGCTTTCTATGCCAGAACAAGGACGTTAGCCAGTCGTAAGGATTCCTTAAAAAGGCAAAGTGCCAAAAATTTTTTTTTAAATGCTTTGTTCTTGGGTTTCCGTAGAGAATCTTTTTAGTTAAACTTACTTGGTTATGTGCCCCAAATCCGTTTCTAAGACCAGCGTGTTTAAACCACCACTTCATCCAATTATTGTGGTCAGGATTGCTCTCGCTCCAACCTACAAACATTTCTCCTTCTGTGTCCCTAGTAAGAGTACGAACCCCTCTCTGTCCTACAAAGTACACTTCTTGTCCCATGTTTTTTGCTATCCAGTTTCCGATGGATGTTCCACCGGTTTTTGGAATATGATGACAAACAAAACCTTTTGTCTTATGAGCCATTGTTACCATTTTAGTCTCTGTCTCCACTGTTCGTCTGTTTCGTTAAAATTAAGCTCTATCAGGGTTAAGTCGTTTAACTTAAACCAATCCTGCTTGGTCCTATCTCTTGCTTGGGCACGATAAAAATTAATCTTGTTTTTGTGGTAAAAATGAATGTATTTAAAGTGCTGCTCGCCATGAACTTCTACAAACATTTCCCTATTAGGAACAAATATGTCGCATCTAAGTTTGTTATTTTTAGTTGTAGCAGAGCCGGGAAGAGAAACCTCTTCTAAAATAACGTCAAAAGGAAACAACTCTTTAATAATTCCCACTGCCCGCTTGTGCAGCTTTGATCTTTTCCCTTTGTTCCCCTTTGGTTTCCAGTTATAGTCCTTTCCGTCAAGTCCTACTACTTTCATTCTAACCCTTGAGCGGTCATTTTAGTCAAGAGGTTCATAAAATCAGGATTTTCTGCCATAAAATTGTAAAGTTTTATCTGACCTTGGAACTTAAACCCTTTGGTTGATAGTAGTTCTTCTTGATTATCAACATCAATGTCTGGTCTCGCCTTCTTTAAAATTGCTTTAAAATCTTTTTCATCATCCCCTCCGCCAAAAGTAACGAAATCACAGGTACACCATGCTCCGCTTTTTGAAACAAGTCCGAGATCCATTCCGATTTGTATATTTTCTTGAACCTTGTCGATTCCTTTTCCATATCTGATATAACTTTGCACCTGACCTCCCGGTGGTCCACAGGATGAACAGATAATTTTCCAGTTTACAATCTGGCCGATTCTTTTACCATTCTCATCAACCCAACCTTTAATTGCTGGACGATCCATCCCACTGCCAGCTATTTCCATTCTTGTGTCTGCCTGATACTGAATTTTATTACCACCATCAGACATTTTAGCCTTGCCAAATCCACCAGTATTTGCGATATAGTGAGTTATAGCTATTACCAACCCTCGTTGCTTAGGAAGTAGTTGTCCAATCTTCTTGGTGAAAATTGATAAAATCTTAGGTAGTCCAGCACGACCCGGACTAAAATCTCCTTCTATTTCTTTCTGCGGCAGAAGAGATGAAACCGAGTCGATAATTAACACAGCTCCGGCATAATCTGGATGGCTCATCATCTTATAAGCGGCTTCTAAAAATACTTCTGCGGAAAGAGGTTTGTCGACAGGTGCAATTACGTGAATCTTGGATGTATCAAACCCTTCCACTTGAAAGTTCATGTCTTTAAGTCTACCTTCAGCGTCTAGATAAATCACTGGGCGACCTTCCGCTTGACAATTGGCTGCAATTTGCATTGCTGTAGTTGTTTTGCCGCTTTTAGGATCTCCTGTAAGGGTTAGCCAGCATCCTTCACGAACACCTCCACCCAAAGCTAGATCAATAGCAGGACTAATTGAAATCATTCCTAAATTTTTCTTTTCAGTTAGTACATCTATTCCGCTTTTAATAATTTCGCCATTATCTTTCAAAATGCTTTTTAAATATTTTGGTTGAGTGGACTTTTTATCTGCTTGAAATTTATTACTAAATTCACTTGTTACCATCTGCTTTCCTTATTTTTGATAATAGACTATTGTTTTTCTTCTTCTTTTTTGACTTGTATTCGCCTTTAGGTAAGTTCACAACTTTTTTTTCTTGCAGCTCTTGGGCGTCAGTTATTTTCTTGGCTTTTTTTACTCCCTCTTCTACGAAGTCGAGTATTAGTACAAACTTTTTACTTTTATGTAGAAAGCCCAACGAATAAATACTTTTACCACTTGGGCTGTTTAAATAGTAAAATATGGGCTTCTCTCCATATTTCTTTATTAATCTGTTGGCTACTCTTATCTGAATTTTGTAAGAGTCTCCTTTATTCCAAAATTTGTAAGCAAGACTTCCCTTGTTTTCGCGTTCAGCTTTTCTAATGCAAACCATTTCAGCTAAATACTGAGCAGCAGTACAAGGTTCACCCGTTGAGATACTTTTGAACTTTTTCTCGTTTTTCTGATTCATTTTTAAAAATCAACTGTTCAATGTTTACTTTTGTCAACTTTCTCTTTCCCTGCAATTCTTCAAAATCATTCAAAGGCCAGACAAACTTTCTAATGTCTATATGTTTGCAGTTTTTATTAAGCAGTGCCACTGTTAGACTTTGGTAGTCTTTAAAGTCGCCTGACATTGACTGTTCTCTGGCGACCCCTCTCGATATAGAAAACCCGTCCAAGCCATCTGGGTCAGAAAAAAATTCTACAGCAGGACATCCAAGCATATGCAGCTTGATGCTTGTTGGCGTTGTATTAGTTTTAAAGCAATGCTTTTTAAATCTTTCCCAGCATTTTTCATAACCCTGTCTTTCATAGTCTCCATAGACAAGGCTTCCGTCTGTCATAGTTGCTATCCAACTCATTGTCAAGGATGACATCAGTTGTTTTCTCACAAATGGATCGAAAGAAGTACATACAGAATCGTTTAAAAGATGTAGGGGTTTATCTTTAACTTCCGACATTTACTTACCTTTTCTTTATTTCGTGAATATGTTTAGAGTATCGTGGACTAACTTCTGGTGATTTCCTTTTTGCTCTTGATTCGTCAGCAGCCATTGATGCTGCTTGAGTTCCAATCGTAGAACGCACAACCCCGTTTTCCGCTACGTTTCTGGCGTACAAAGGATTTGATTCAGGTGGTGGGCTTATAGCTTCTGATGCTAGTTCTTCTTCTTGCTTTTCCTTATTGGCTGTAAAGGAAAGCTTCATGATTTGTTTATCAACCATGTGAACGGATCTATCTAGTAGATCTGCTATTTCATTGGGTGTTGTGTCTTGGTAATTTTTAGCAATATATGCTTTTTCTTTTTTTGAAAGTGGTCCCTTCTTCATTATTTAATCTCCATTAATAAACGTCTAGCGAAAGTGTAATCAGTTCTTTTTTTGCTTTTTAGATATTTCATAAAAGCTTCAAATGTAGCAACGTTAACCTTTCTAAAAGAGAATGTTGCAAGCCTAGCTCTACCTACTCCAGAGTTGGTGTAGTAAGGGTCAATCAATTCTCCGCTCGAAATTCTTAGGAAGAACTGTTTTGACAAATTTTCGTAATCATACGTACAAGAAACGCTTTTTGCGAAAGCAGTTCTTTCATCCTTTACTTTTTTTGCGTCCATACCAAACCATTGTACAAGAGTTTCTGTGGGCTTTGGTAGTCCCATTTGGTCAAAATCTTCGCTACTATGGTTTTTCATTAAGGTTCTCCAATAATTGTTTTACTTTTAGGATACATTCACCTTCTGTAGCTCCGGCAATCATTATCCGGGCTTTATCTCTAATTCCAAACTTAGAAAGTCTACCGTTACCGACTACGGATTCTCCTATGATTCCATTAGAGTCTAGCTCTCTGACTTCTATTTTTAGCGTTATAATTGCCGTATGTGGATTAGCTCTTGGTGGATCGGGATCTTTTTCTATCCCGCTTCTCATCATTTTTGAGAAAGCTGTTTCTCTCATGTCGATGGTCGCTCCCCTGTCTTAACCCAATGCGTTTGCTGTTCTGGTGTCATTGAAACAATCGCTCGATGACGTTCTCTTGCGCTCTTTTGTTTTGTAGAAAGTTCTGAGTTTATCTTATCGCTAGACCGCTTAGTTTCTAATTCATACTTTCCCATTTTTGCCGTATTTCTCTCGGCCTGCTGTGCGATTGTGGTAGGTTCTCCCTTAACGATAATACCGGGAGCGTTAATGAATATTTTTTTTAAGCTTTTCTGTTCGCAAATAGGACAAGTGTGATTTTCGGGTTCGTCATGTCTCTGAACAATTTCTATATGATAAGCACAAGGTTCGCATTCAAAATCGTATGTTGGCATCTTAGTTCCTCGTTCCTGTTCAATAAAAGGGAGTTACTGTATTATAGATACAAGTAACCCCCAAAGCACATTTTAGTTTATTTTAACCTATTTAAAATTCTAGATATAATTCTGTTTCGAACAATGTCTTCATTAGTTAGATAGCAAATTCCAACACCCTTTAGGTCATCTAGTTTTTCCATGCAGTTATTTAATCCTCCTGATGTATCATAAGATCCTCTTAGATCGGTTTGGTCTAAATCTCCATTAACAACTGCTTTAGAGCCGATGCCGATTCTTGTCATAAACATTTTGATTTGTTCATACGTGGCATTCTGTGCTTCATCTAAAATCATAAATGTGTGATGAAAGTTTCTTCCACGCATATATTCCAAGGGACACACTTCTATTTTGTTTGTGGCCCTCATTGAATTATATGTTTCCACCCCTAGATAAAGTTTCATTTCTTCAATTATTGGAACCATGTAAGGATGAACCTTCTCATTAAGCGAGCCGGGCAAGAAGCCCAACCCTCTTCCTGACTCTATTACTGGCCTTGTTATTATTATTTTTTCTATTTTTTCTTCTAATATATATTCACAAGCCATTCCTACTGCTACTGCGGTCTTACC
>WLWG01000046.1_pt1 | contig 120205 bp, 115 predicted proteins | sample 6712871 | NCBI WGS metagenome assembly WLWG01 (sample SAMN12718693, study PRJNA515312) | sponge metagenome | isolation source: marine sponge | host: Mycale hentscheli | place: New Zealand: South Island, Marlborough, Capsize Point | collected 2003-05-01 | reverse complement strand
ACCCTGATGGCTTCGGTGAACAGGCGGTCGGGCTCGCCGAGGAAGAAGCGAGTGAGGTCGAACTGATGAACCGACACATCCGCGATGATCATGCGCTCGGCATCCATGCACCATGGCTGTGCGGAGTAAACGTCGTGTGCGGTGCGAAAACTGATTCGGCCGAAGAATGGTCGACCGATGACTCCGCTATCGAGCACCTCTTTGACCTTGCGCATCGGATACTGGAATCGAAAATTCTCGTGAACCATGAACGGTAGATCTGCATCGGCCATGGCGCGAACCATGGCCTGGGCATCATTCATGTCCCAGGCGAGTGGCTTTTGGCAAATGGCGGCCACTTGGTGCTGTGCGGCGAGCTCGACCATCATGCGGTGCGTCGGTGGGGTGGTGGCAATGTCGACGAAGTCGAGTTCTTCGTTGGCAAATAGCTCGGCGGCGTCGGTGTACGGGGTTCCGCCGAATGTTTCGGCCGCGGCCGCGGCGCTGTCGGGATTGATGTCGCAGGTGGCGACGAGTTCGACGTCGGACATCTCGGCCCACGCCTGCAGGTGGTTTTGGGCGAAGAAACCACAGCCGATCAGAGCGAATCGATAGGGACGGCTCACAACTCCACCTCACGGTCCGGGTCGACAATCCATTCACTCCACGATCCGACGTACATGCGGGCTCCCGGCAATCCGGCGTGCTCCATGGCGAGGACGTTTTGAGCGGCTGTGACCCCGGAACCGCAGTAGAAGATGATCTCGTCTGCGTCCTGACCGTTGCGGAGGGCGTCGTAGTGGACTCGCAGGTCCTCGGGGCTCTTGAAAGTGCCGTCGTCGTCGAGTGTCTGGGCTCGATCGGCGAGGCCCGCTCCCTTGATGTGTCCGCGGACGGGGTCAAAGTACTTGCCTTGCCCGTGGTAGCCCTCCGGTCCTCGGGAATCGAAGACGCGTGTGGGCGTATCGACGCGGACGCTGTCGACCTCGTCGACCTCGGCCAGCAGATGAGGTCGCACCGACGCGACGAAGGCGTGATCCGGTGCGGGGGGAGAGGTCGCGTCAGACGTCATCGAGTACCCGGCACGTTCCCAAGCTGGCAGGCCGCCATTGAGAACAGCCACCGCGTCGTGACCGATCCAACGCATCATGAGCCACACACGAGATGCCGCCATCAACCCGCGATCGGCGTCGTAGACGACCACCTGTGTTGTCGGCCCGATGCCCCACGATCGAACGGTGCGCTCGAAGTCTGCTGGCGCAGGAAAGGGCCGCCGGCCGGTGATGCCCTCGATGATTGGACCGCTCAGGTCGGTCGCCAGGCTGGCTCGCTGAGCTCCGGGAATATGTGACTCGGCGAACGCCCGATCCCCCCAGTCTTCGTCGTCGAGATGGAACCGGGCATCAAGGATGACCACGTCGGTCTCGGTGCGACACAGGTGATCGAGCTCGGATGCGGTGATCAACGTCTGGAATGACACGTGGACGTTCCTACCCTTTCCTGGTTGATGGCGGTGCCCCCGATGATGTCCCTTCCTAGACTACGAGCATGGCCAATCCTGTGCGTATGAAACCCCGCAGCTTTCTGGTGACCGACGGACCCGACCGAGCCCCGAATCGGGGAATGTTGCGTGCGCTGGGGATGGACGACGACGACTTCAGCAAGCCTCAGATCGGAATCGCCAACAGCTATAACCGCATCACGCCCTGCAATATGTCGTTGCGCGATGTTGCCGTGTCAGTTGCGCAAGGTGTGGAGGCCGGGGGTGGCTTCCCGATGGAATTCGGGACGATCACGGTGTCGGACGTGATCTCGATGGGCCATGAGGGAATGCACTTTTCCCTCGTGAGCCGAGAGGTGATCGCGGACTCAGTAGAAACCGTCGTTCAGGCCGAGCGTCTCGATGGGATGGTCACGCTGGCGGGATGCGACAAGTCCATTCCAGCCATGATGATGGCTGCCGGCCGACTCGATATCGCATCCGTGCTCTTGTACGCAGGCTCACTACTTCCCGGGCACGTGCGTCTGACCGACGGCACCGAAGAGACCGTCAACATCGTGACAGCTTTCGAGGCCGTCGGTGCTCGCGCTCGCGGCTTGATGAACGATGAAGACGTCGATCGAATCGAGCGAGCGGTATGTCCGAGCGCGGGAACGTGCGGCGGCATGTACACCGCCAACACAATGGCGAGCGCTGCTGAAGCGATGGGCCTGGCACTTCCTGGTTCATCGTCACCCCCCGCAGTCGATTCGCGACGGGACACCTTGGCGCGGCGCAGCGGTGAAGCGGTTATCGAGATGTTGCGACAAGACATCACGGCACGAGACATCATCACCAAGCAGTCTCTGGAGAATGCGATAGCCATCGTGATGGCACTCGGTGGTTCGACTAACGCTGTCCTGCATCTTCCAGCGATCGCGCACGAAGTCGATGTCGATTTAGGAATGGACGATTTCCACCGAATCGGAGCCCGCGTGCCGCATGTCGCGGATCTCAAGCCGTTCGGTGAGTACTTGATGTTCGACCTCGACAAGGTCGGGGGTGTTCCCGTTGTGCTGAAGGCCCTACTGGAAGCGGGCTTGCTGCACGGTGATTGTCTGACAGTGACCGGCCGGACGATGGCCGAGAACCTTGCGGATGTTGAGATTCCCGAACCTGACGGCACCGTTGTTCGACCGATCTCGTCACCGCTTGGGTCCACTGGAGGGATCACGATTCTCGGCGGCTCGCTCGCTCCCGAAGGGGCAGTGGTGAAGAACGCCGGTGTTCCCGTTGAGGTGTTCGAGGGGGTGGCGCGTGTGTTCGATCGTGAGCAGGCTGCCATGGATGCGCTCGAGGACGGGACTATCCAGGCCGGTGACGTCGTCATTATTCGATACGAAGGCCCTAAGGGTGGTCCGGGTATGCGCGAGATGCTGATGATCACCGGCGCCATTAAGGGTGCGGGTCTGGGCAAGGACGTGCTGTTGATCACCGATGGCCGTTTCTCCGGCGGGACGACGGGTTTGTGTGTTGGTCACGTGTCCCCGGAGGCCGTCGACGGTGGCCCTATCGGGCTGCTGCGGGACGGTGACCGCATCACGATCGATATTCCCGAACGGACGCTGGACGTTCACGTCGATCCCGCGGAGATGAGCGAACGCCTCGCGTCGTTCGAACCGTTACCTCCGCGCTATGACCGAGGCGTGCTCGCGAAGTACGCAAAGTTGGTGGGTAGCGCCTCGAAGGGAGCCATCACGGGGTAGGCACCGAGAGTGCTGACCGGCCGTGAATCCTCAGGGTGCGGCGTCAACTATCGCGTCGATCCGCTCGGCGAGGGCAATGTCGAGTCCGGTGACTCCGTGTGCCGAATGTGTCGATAGGCGGAAGGTGAGGTTCCTCCATCGGATGTCGATATCCGGATGGTGGTCCATCTCCTCGGCTGCTTGGGCGATGGCGGCGACGTCGTCGATGCCGTGGAGGAAGGTCGGAGCCTTCACCTGGGCCACGAGGGCAGTGCCGTCGTAGCTCCAGCGGGGGTGCAGGAGGCAGAAGTCGTCGATGTGGTCATCGTCTAACAGGTCGGCAGATGGTTCGGGCACGAAACGAGCCTCCTCGACGGGCGGTTCCTTAGTTAGCACCCGAGCCTGCCGGATTGCCCTGGCGGCCGCACGTGGGCGGGCTGACCGGGCGCCAGGGGTTGACGAGTGTCAGAGGTGGGGGCTACGGTCGTGTCTGGTTCGAACAGGTGTTCGAATACCTGGTAGGTCGGGGTTGCCCGACACGAGGGTTATTCGGGCACATGTCTCGTCGGACCAAGCACCTCGGATTCGCGGCCGGGGTGGGAGTTCTGTGGAACTCAACGAAACGGGCCCGTAGGCCGCTGAGGTTGCCTCGACCCCAGCCCCAGCGGCCGGGGTCCGTTTTGGAGTAGAGCACGTGGGTCGAGCACGTGGGTCGAGCACGTGGGTCGAGCACGTGGGTCGAGAAAACCAGCACACCCATATAGAAGGGATCTTCGCGATGAACTCGACCCGCCCTAGGACCAGCCCTGGGACCCATTCTGGTGATGCTCTCCCCGCATCGAATCTCTGTGAGTTGACTATGACGCCGGTTGCCGCGGACGATTTGATCCACGGCGCTCAGCGCAGTTTGGCTCGTGCCGCGCTAGCGGGCACCCCGCACGAGCGATACGCCGCCGCACACCTTGCGGCCTTACGGGCAGCTGCCGCGGTTATCGCTGTTGTTGCCTCCCGGTCTTCTCAGGTGCGCGCCAACCGACCGGTGCGTCAGCAAGTGCGAAGCGCGTGGGTGGTGTTACGTGAGGTGTGTCCGCCGCTGTCGGAGTGGGCGGATTTCTTTGCCGCTGGCGCCCAGACCCGTGCCGCTGCCGAAGCCGGAATCCCGTGCGTCGGTGCGCGCGCAGCGGACGATCTCGTTCGCGATGCGCAGACGTTCCTGGCTCGAGTCTGTGACGTACTGGAGTTGACCCATCAGCCAGCGCTCGATCTACGGCTGCGTGCCGTCGGTTAGGCGTGGGAGTCTTTTCACCACCATTCGCCCATTTGCACGTAGCTTCCAGCCATTCACTTCGGTACGGCGCCACTCTGCCGGAACTACTCGTGCAACGCAGTGCCGAACTTGGTCAGTCGATCGTCGCTCTTACCGACCGAGACGGCTTGTACGCGGCGGTCCGGTGGGTACGTGAGTGTTCCCGGCTGGGCATACGACCGGTACTCGGAGTGGATATCGCGGTCGAGGCAACCCAGGCGGCGCGGGTGCATCCGGACGTGCAGGCACGGACACCGGCGCGCGGGGGTCGGTGGATTGATGAGACACGTCCACGAGTCCTTTTGCTCGCGACGGGTTCGCGAGGGTGGGCATCACTGTGTCGCCTTGTGAGTGCTGCACACATCGGCGATCACACCGCGCGCGGTGAACCGTGGGTGCCGTGGTCGGCGTTGCGCGAGCACAGCGAGGGGATAGTCGTCATTCTCGGTGCGGACTCCGAGGTTGGTCGATATCTCGCAGATGAGCGAGCGACTCTCGCTGAGGCGGCGACGCGGCCGTGGCGTGCGGTGTTCGATCGGTATCTCGCTATCGGTGTCACGTCCCATCGGCAGCCGGGTTTTCCGCTGCGTCGTCGACATCGATACTCCACAGCGACGGCAGCGCGCATGCTGGGATGGGCGCGTGAGCAGCGGTTGCCTGCTGTTGTAACTAACGCGGTGCGATACGCCCATCCCAATCAAGCCGGTATCGCCGAGGTGCTGGATGCCTCTCGATTGCTTGTGCCGTTGAGTTCGCCACGGCTCGAGCGCCAGCAGGGAGCCCACGCGTACGTGAAATCAGGGCAGGAAATGGCGGAGATCGCAGCGGAGATCGCCCACGCGTCAGGGGGACAAGGCGAACGCGGTGGACAACGCCTACTAGAAGATACGTGGCATCTCGCGCAGTACTGCGCACTCGACTCCGGGCGAGATCTGGGCCTGGGAGAGGTTTTCGTTCCTGAGCTCGACGTGCTGCTGGGAAGGGAGATTCCCGACCCGGTTGCAGAGGCCGCGACTTTATTGCGCCATCGATGTGCTGCAGCGATACCCGACCGCTACTCGAAAGAAGAAAGAAGCCAAGCCGAGCATCGACTCGACGCCGAACTGCGAACCATCACGAGTCTCGGTTTTTCTGGATATTTCCTCACCGTCGCCGAGGTGGTCGACATGGTTCGAGACCGAGGAATACGGGTGGCTGCGCGTGGATCCGGCGCTGGAAGTCTCGTTACCCATCTCTTGGGGATCAGTGGCGTTGATCCCATTCGCCACGGATTGTTGATGGAGCGGTTCTTGTCACCGCTTCGACGAGTGCTCCCGGATATCGATATCGACGTCGAATCAGCCCGACGATTGGAGGTCTACGACCTCATTCGCGATCGGTTCGGTGATGACCGGGTCGCAAGCGTCTCGATGATGGAGACCTATCGCGTGCGACATGCCGTTCGAGATGTTGGTGCCGCACTCGGTATGGACGTGGGAGAAGTTGATGCATTCGCAAAGGCGTTTCCGCATGTTCGTGCTCGACAAGCTCGCAGTGCACTGAGTGATCTTCCCGAGTTGCGGAACTCTCACATAGGACAACTCGCGAATGATGGACAGCTCGACCATTTCCTCGACCTCGTCGAAGGCCTCGATGGGTTACCCCGAGATATCGCCATGCACCCGTGTGGCGTGGTCCTCTCCGATGCCACGCTGCTCGATCGAACCCCCGTGGAGAGCAGCGCCGCGGGCTATCACATGAGTCATTTCGATAAACACGATGTTGAGCACATGGGCCTACTCAAACTCGATGTTCTCGGGGTTCGAATGCAGTCGGCGATCGCGCACGCGATCGCCGAGGCTGAGAACAACACGGGGCAGAGCATCGAACTCGATGATCGTCAACTTGATGATCCGAAAACATTCGAGCTCATCCGATCGACCAAGACCTTGGGGTGCTTCCAAATCGAGTCACCGGGTCAGCGTGAACTTCTCGGCAAGTTCGCACCCGATCGTTTCTCTGATTTGATCATCGACATATCGCTGTTTCGCCCAGGACCGGTCAAATCAGACATGGTTACGCCATTCCTCATGGCTCGGCAGGGGTGGTGTGCTCCGGAGTACCCGCACTCCGATCTTGAATCGATATTGCATGAGACCTATGGAGTGGTGGTATTCCACGAGCAAGTGCTGCGCATCATCGCAACTATGACGGGATGTTCTCTCGCCGAAGCCGATGAATGCCGACGCAGTATGGGATCACCGGACGGGCAAGACGACGTCCGAGCGTGGTTCTACCCAACCGCCATCAACCACGGTTACGACGTCCCGACTGTCGAGCGAGTGTGGGAGATTCTTCGGGCATTCGCGTCCTTCGGCTTCTGTAAGGCGCACGCAGCAGCCTTCGCGCTCCCCACGTATCAATCTGCATGGCTCAAGGCGCACTATCCAGCGGCCTTCTATTGCGGAATATTGACGCACGATCCGGGTATGTATCCCAAAAGGCTCTTACTCGACGACGCACGAGTGCACGGAATCCGAGTCCTAGGTATCAACGTCAATATTTCGGGTGACGCCTATCAAGTGGAGGGAGCGGACGCACAAGCTATTCGAGTTCCCCTGACTGAAGTCGCGGGTATCAGTGAGCGTGAAGTCCAAAGGTTGATCGATCGGCGCCCTTTTTCCTCGCTCTCCGACGCGATAGGGCGAGCAGAGTTGTCGCGACCGGTTGCAGAAAACCTGGTGGTGACAGGGGCATTCGACGCATTGCATCCCTCACCCGTTACTCGCCGAGATCTGTTGCTGCAGGTCGCCGATATCGACAGACACACACGGTCGACGGGTATCGATACGCAGTTGTCGTTCGATCTCCTCGGATCAACAGCTGAATACGTTCCGATTACGGGACTACCGGAAATGAAAGCAAGCGACCGAGTTCGATCGGAGATGTCGGTCCTGGGCTTGGACGTCAGCGCCCATGTGGTGGATTTCTACAAGGATCTATTGAGCGAGATGCGCGCCACTGCTGCCTGCGATCTACTGAAGCAAAGATCCGGTAGTGACGTATGGGTCGCCGGTGTCAAAGTCGCAATTCAAAGTCCCCCCGTGCGTAGTGGGCGGCGAGTGATCTTCGTAACCCTCGATGACTCCACGGGCCCCATCGATGCAGCCTTCTTTGATGATGTCCAAGAGAACTACGCATCGACGTTGTTCAACTCCTGGTTGCTCATCATTCGTGGGCGCCTTCGGCGATCCGGGCCGCGAGGAGTGTCGATGCGAGCCACTGGTTGCTGGGACCTCGGGGATGTGCGGCGACTGTGGAAAGACGAAGGGATGGATGCTGTGCGCTCGTTATTGACCTATGACCCTGCTTCCGAGCAGGCGCAGGATGTTCAAACAGGGCCACGGAAAGTGTTGGTGCATGCAAGTGGTTTCCAGCAATCTCCCTACGCCGACATCACTCCCGCCGGAGTTTCCGTGAATCGTCCGCCGGGGAAGTTTTGGCACTCCAGCCCGGGAATATCTGGCTGAAAGGTAAAAAGTTTAATGCAGAGCGCCGGCTCTCCCCGTACCGTGCCCATGTATACGTTTTTAAATTCGACCTTGATTAAGGAACCCAAATGACCACTCGCCCATGGCAAGTTGTAGCCCTTGCGACATTGTGCTTCATTCAAGCACTGCACCTTTTTGAGCACGTCTTATCAAGCGTCCTTGCAGCTTCAAATCATTCCAATGTCGTCGAACTAGCTGAAAATGGCATCGGAGGCGACGATGCAAATGCTGTATATGAACATCTTTCCCTCAGCCAAGATGTTTTTGGGCTCATGGCCGTAGTGGTTCTGATGTTCGGTGTGTTGCTTTACCGCAATCAATATCTACCCGGCGTCAGACTCACGGGCACTATTTATGCCGTGGTCGGGTTGATTGGTCAAATTGTTCTCACTGGATCAACCGACGAAGGCTCAATTGGGGCGGTAGACAACACCTTCTCGGTACTATTCACGGCTTTACTCCTAGCCGGCTTCGTTTCCTTATTCTTTGGCAAGTCAGCAAAATGGGTAAACGAGCATCGCAACTAGCAACGGGTTGCCGTTGGAACTCCTAATTCACGGGTCATCATGCCCCAGCCCCAGCCCCACGCGCTGGCGGCCACTTACAGTCGTATGCGGTCTCGGTGCCGGCGGACACAAGGTGGAACATGCCACTCAGAAGGCCTGTGGGTCGACGAAAAATGTCAGACGCAAAAGGTAATTTTCAAGAGTGAGAAATGCGCCACGCGTGTATTTAGGGTTGTGGCATTCCAGCCCGGGAGTGGGGGGTGGCTAGATAGACCAGCCACCCCTCCGCCCTCGGCCTACACGAGTTCGCAGAAGCGCTGACTCGGCTCGGATGAACTGTTGTTGTGTTAAGGACTATTCGCTTGAGGGAACGTTCGACCGAGAGTCGGCGTTCCAGTTGCGCAACCCACTGATGAAAAGGAGTGTCGCCAGAATGATGGTGAAGGGGATCCAAAATACCAAGCCGCCCAATTCCGCGTCATTGTTCAAAAAGACAACCACGGAACTTATGGGGAGAACGAGGAATCCGATCGTTATCACGGTCAAGATGCGAGCCCGGACCTGCCGTCCAGGAATAAAGATCAATGTGAACAAAGCCATGATGGGAAAAGCCAAGAATGCGAATTGCAAAGCCAACTCGTACGCGGCGTCATGCCCAAGGACGTTTCCTGCGCCCCAAGTTTCTTCCGCGGTGGCCTCCGAATCAAACATTCCACCCAGGGATCCAAGTGCTACGACAATGATGAATACGGTCAGCCAGACGGTTGGGTTAAAGACTTTTTTCACGACTCCTCCTCCGTTGAGCGTCACAGGGATATGTGAAAGCTCCCAAACGTAGTGGTCGGATCCCGCTCAACGGCGCAAGAAAGACCACTCGTAGGTCACTCAAATTCAGGTATTCCAGTCCTGGTGTCTCCGGCTGGTAGAAGCGACAGGAAGGGATGATGCGGGTATGAGCCGTAGCCAGGTTCGTCGGTCTCAAGGGTTGGGCAACTTCGGTGATGACGACACCGGAACGACGATCCTGCATGTGGATATGGATGCTTTCTACGCGTCCGTCGAATTACTCAATTATCCGGAACTTGCAGGTACGCCCGTCGTCGTGGGGGCCAGCACCGGTAATCGCGGAGTCGTTCTTTCCGCCACCTATGAGGCCCGAGCGCTGGGAATTCACTCCGCGATGCCTATTTCTCGAGCACGACGTCTGGCACCGCAGGCAACATTTATCCCTCCGCACCACGATAAGTACGCGCAGGCGTCGCGAGAAGTGATGGACATCTTTGGATCCATCACCCCGATCGTTGAGCCGCTGTCTCTTGACGAAGCCTTTCTCGATGTCGCCGGGGCGATTCGTCGCCTGGGGAGACCCATTTCCATCGCAACGCTCATTCGAAATCGAGTCCGTGATGAGGTTGGCATTACGTGCTCTGTCGGGGTGGCGTCGAGCAAGTTCGTCGCCAAGCTCGCCTCCACGCACAGCAAGCCGGACGGACTGCTCCTCATCCCGCACGCCAAGGTCATCGAATTCCTTCACCCACTCCCCGTCGGCGCCTTATGGGGTGTGGGAGAGCGAACCGAAGAACAATTGGTGCGCCTCGGATTGGAAACCGTCGGCGACATCGCCGAGACACCCGTGGCCACCTTGGAGCGAGCCCTCGGCACGGCACAGGGTCGTCATCTTCACGATCTCTCCTGGGGCACAGATCCTCGGGCCGTCATTCCCAATGAGCCGGAGAAAAGCATCGGGAACGAAGAGACATTCGATTCGGACACCGATGATCACGAGTGGATTCGCTCGCGGATCGCCGGACTCTCCGACCAGGTAGCGCGTCGCTTGCGGGCATCCCAATCGGTTGCCCGGACCGTTGGTCTCAAAGTGCGTTTCGCAGACTTCACCACCATCACCCGGTCCCGGACCCTCGACGTGTCCACCGATGTCGGTGCCGACATCTACGCCACGGCCTGGTCGCTGTTCGGTGCGCTGGGTCTTCAGCGAGCGAGAATCCGACTCGTTGGGGTGCGAGTGGAGGGCCTAACGCCTACCGACGAGACCCCCACCCAACTCGCCCTGGACACCCCCGACCGTGGCCATCGCGACGCCGAGGTAGCCATGGATCGACTGCGGCAGCGATACGGCCCCGGAGCGATTCGTCCGGGCCGGGTCCACTGACGGCTGTACCTACCGGGGTGCGGGTTTCCCTCGAAGTCGATTGCCACTTATCCTGAGAGCGACCGCCAGGAGGCGTGGTCGAGGACCGTGGGGCACAATAACGCCAAGGTACGACCACGAGATGTTGAGAGGGGGCCGCCATGCCGCTGTCAGAGCATGAGCAACGTCTTCTTGAGCAGATGGAAAAAGCCCTCTACGCCGAAGACCCTAAGTTCGCGACGAGTCTGCAGTCTCGTGGTGGGGCCGCTAGTCGATCCCGAGCGGCGCTGGGTGTTCTCGCGATTCTCGGTGGCCTCGGCATTGTGCTGGCCGGCATGGCCGTTCCTCTCGCGATTCTCGGCGTGGTGGGCTTCGTGGTCATGTTGGCTGGAGCCGTACTCATTTACTTCGCCTTCACCCGGCGGTCATCGGCCGCGGCCGAGGACGGCGAAAAAGGCACCGACGATGCCTCTGCTGCAGCCCCACCCGCCGTTGACGACAAGCAAGGTGGACGCTCAAGCGGCTTCATGGACCGGATGGAAGAGCGCTGGCGCAAGCGCGCCGATGGCGATCGCTGACATGATGGGACGATGAATAACGTCGTTCCCGCCCAACTGGGCCGCTTCTTCGAAGACTTCGAGGTTGGCACCACATACCAGCACCCCTTCGGGCGGACGATCTGCGAAGCGGACTCCACATGGTTCACCCTGCTGACCTGCAACACCAACCAGAACCACTTCAACGCCGATCTCGCCCAGAGTAACCCCATCACCGAAGGACGGATCATCGTGAACTCGGGGCTCACCGTGGCCTTGGTTCTCGGCCTGTCGGTCATCGATATGAGTCAAAACGCCGTGGCCAATCTGGGCTGGACCGACATCAAACTCACCCACCCCGTCTATATCGGGGACACGATCTACGCCGAGAGTCTGTGCTTGGAAGCGCGGGAGTCGTCGTCGCGACCCGAGATGGGCATCATCCGCATGAAGACTCGGGGTTTGAATCAGGACGGAGACGAGGTTGTTTCGTGGTTCCGCTCCGTCATGGTTCCCAAGCGGGCCAGTGGCATCGGACAGGACTACTTTCCGAAAGCTACGAACGGCCCTTTGACGGAGTAACGAGCCTGGATGATGGTGGCTATGTCTGATCGCGAAGTGGTCGTTGTTTCTCGACCCTACGAGCCCGAGGGCGATTCGCTGTCGCTTGCTCGTGATTTGGCGGCAAGCACGTTCGGCCTGGTGGTCTACAGCACTCAGACCGCCGTTGCCCTGACTGAGGCAACCTTGCGTTCCGTTGTCGGATCGGTTCTCGACAAGACCGTTCCTGCCATCGCCGACGCCATCATCTCGAGGATCGATCTCACCGACATTGTCGTGCGGCAGGTGGATCTGCAGTCGATCATCCTTCGTGCTTTAGATGAGATTGACATAACGCAAATCGTGATGGACCGAGTGGATGTCGACGAGATCGTCGGAAAAACCGACCTTGACGCAGTGATCGATCGGATTCCTATGCTGCAGATCGCGGACTACATCATCGAGGAGATCGACCTTCCGCAGATCATCCGCGAGAGCACGGGCGGCGTCGCCCTCGACGCTTTCACCACCACCCGCGTGTCGGCTATCCGGGCCGACGAGATCATCTCAACGATGGTGGACGCCGTCCTGTTGCGACGGCTGCGTCAACGTGAACGCAAACTCACGGTTTCCGGCGGCGAATCCGACTCCGAGTCCGAGCCCGATTCGCGAGCAGAAACGACCGAAGAGTCTGGGCGATGACGTCTTTTGGGCAATACCGCGACCATCACGATGCGCAAGGACCGCCGGTCTTGGAGACCGTGCCCGCTGCCGGACGTCGTTATCAAGGCGACCGTGCGGGGTTCGTCATCCGGGCGATCGCCGCTGTCTTGGACGTCGTCTTCGTCGGCATCGTCGTGGTGCTCTTATGGGTGGGGCTGTGGTTATTCCTTCTCATTTTCAACCCCGTCATCGATCCCGATCTCACAGTAGAAGTCACTCCACCGTCGGGCTACTTCCTGCTCGCCGGATACCTCCTCATGTGGTTGTACTGGACATGGATGTGGGCGACAAACGGCCGAAGTTTGGGCCAATACCTGATGGGGTTGAGGGTGGTCGGACGTCAAGGCCGTCACTTCGGGTGGAAGCTGGCGATGCTGCGGTCTGGATTCTGTGCTGTCTTCCCTCCAGGGTTGGTGTGGGCGATCATCAGTCCACGCAATAGGTCCGTCCAAGACGTCATGCTCCGCACCAGCGTGATTCACGACTGGTCATCTTCATCATCGGCGTCATCATCGTCAGAGTCATCATCGTCCGAGTCATCGCCCGCGCCATCGCCCGCCCCGACTCCGTCACCGTCGGACGCCGGTGAATAGAACGCGCCGTCATCGCACGGCGAGTGCGGCCCTAGCGTGTGTGTGCGCGTGTGTGTTCGCCTCGTTGGGCGTGCCCGCTCACGCGGAGATCGTTCAGAGCCCCGCCGGATCCACGGCGTCGGTCCAGGTGTCGGTGACGCTCGACAACGATTGGCAGTTCGTCGACGCCGAGTGCCTGTTCATTCCGCTACTGGTGACCTACGGCCGCGCGGATGACACGTCGATCTTGGGAGAGACGACGGTGACGAAAGTCGGTAGTGAGAGTGTTCGTAACGAAGGCACCTTTCTGGTGCTGCCGGGAGACGCCGTCTCGGGGCAGCTGCTGGACGAGATATTCGTCTGCCCCGCCGACGGCACGGGGGAGTATCGCCTCTCGACCGTTGTTCGTGCGATCGAACCGGCAAGCGAGGACAGCGTCGAGTTGGACCCCTTGACTTTCTGGGTGCGTCCGGCATCGTCCCGCCTCAGCCGAGTGACGGCCGTTTCTGTCCACGAGGGGACGCGTGTCCGCGGTCGCGCGACGGCGAGCGATTCGGTCGGTAGGTCGGCGGCCACCGGCGTGGTGGAAATTCGGTTCGCCAAGAACCGGCGCTGGGGCGCGCCGTACTACGCATCCGTCACCGACGGGCGCTTCGACCAGGTGATCCCGCAGTCGATTACCCCCGGAACGCGCATGAAGGCGACACTCACCCGATGCTCGTGGTGCTCACGGGCATCGCGAACGGCCCGGGTGCGGTAAGACGAGCGCGATAGGACGAGCGCGATAGGACGAGTGCGATAGCGGGACGTGACGGCACGTACAGTGCTGTGGTGTTCTCTCTGGGCTCGCGGGCGCCGCTGACCGTGGCGCGACGCCGCTTCCGGAAGCTGTCCGCGGTGTGTGTGCTGATCCTGGTCGCCGTGGGCGCCTCACCCGCCTACGCTGCGGATGTCGTCGTCGGTGCACGGACGTATCAGCAAGCTGCCACCGTCCTGGGAAGCGATGTCGCGGTATGGCGTCCGACATACAGCGCGGGCTTGCCACGCCGCGGACCGATCGACGTGATCGCGTACGGCAAGTCGTCGAATCGAGCGACCTTCGCTGGCGCCACCTACGGCCGCAGGGTGCCAAGCTTCACCATCGCCCAGAAGGGCGCCGCCGATCAGTGGGCGGCGCGCCCCGTCGACCGTGCGGAACAGGGTCTGGTGGAGACGGTCGCGGTGCGGATAGGAGCCCCGGGGAGCAAGCGGGTTGTTCGGGCACGGGTCTTCGCGGACTGTCGGGGCCAAGACCCTTCCAACAGCGATCGACGTCGTTGTGATCGCCGAGACGTGGCGCGCTTCGGGGGGAGTGTGGAGCTGCTCGCTCGCACGATAAGTTCCGGAGAGCCGCTGGCTTCCGATATCCGCATCGATAGCCAAGGGTTGACGTATGCCCAATTGGTGCGGGTTGCGTCCGGATTAGTGCCCGTCACCAAGTGAAATGTCAGTCGGTCTCGCTAGCCTGACGACACCGATACGGAAGGGGCGATGGTGACGGACATAGGCCTGGGTGTTGTGGTGGCGGTAGGAGTTCTCCTCGGGCTTGTCGCTGGCATGGTTGTGGGCTGGATCGTCTCCCGGCGGATGGGTCGCAAGGATTTCGCGCTCCAATCCGAGGCCATTCGTGCCGAGTCCGAGTCCGAGGTTGCCCGCCTGAATGCCGAAATCATCGAGTCTCGTGGGCAGATTCGGGTATTAGAGACCGATCGTGCGTCGTTGCAGGGGGAGAAGTCCTCGGCGAAATCACTCGAGGATCGCCTGGAGCCAGTGCGCGAGGCACTCGAAGGACTTCGACGCACGACCCAACAGGCCGAGATCGAACGGGCGAAATCCGCCGCGGAGTTGCGCACGCAGATCGACGGCGTTCAGCGCAACTACACGTCGTTGGAATCGGCGACCAAGCAACTCGTCGCCGCGATGAGTTCAGGTCAGTCCCGTGGTCAGTGGGGGGAGATGCAACTCGAGCAACTGCTCGAGCATTCGGGCCTTGTCGAGGGAGTTCATTTCCGACGTCAGGACTCTCGTATGACCGAGGCAGGTGGCGCACGCCCGGACGTCGTGGTCGATCTGCCGGGAGGCGGCGAGATTCTCATCGACGCAAAGTTTCCCTTCGATGCCTATTGGCGCGCAATCAAGGCGGACGACGAAGTGGAAATTGACGCTCACCTGCACAAGCACGCAGAGGACGTCCTGGCCCGAGCCAAGGAACTGTCGTCCAAGCGCTATTGGGAATCCAACAGCAGCCCAGACTTCGTCGTGATGTTTCTGCCCTTGGAGTCGTTGCTCTCGAGTGCACTGGAAACCAACGGCTTGCTGCTGGAGGAGGTCTTTGCGCGAAACGTCGTCCTGGCGACGCCAACGACCATTCTCGGCATGCTGCGAACAATTCAATTCGGCTATCAACGCAAGTTGATGACGGACAACGCCGAGGAGATCCGGGCCGCGGGTGCGGAGATGTTGACCAGGCTCGAAAAGGCCGTCGATCACCTCGGGACCTTGCGCAAAGGCTTGATGAGCGCGGTGAAGGGCTACAACGAGTTCATCGGTTCGATGGACGGCAGGGTGATGGTTCAAGCCCGCAGGATGAAGGAACTCGGCGTCGCGTCTTCGACGGACTTGGAACTACCGTCCGATGTAACGGAGACTCTGCGAGAGTCGAGGTCGTCGGAGTAGAAGCTCGACGTTCCACGTGGCGTTCTGCGTTGCTGGTTCGCTCATCACGGTTCGCCCATCACGTAACGCGAAGGATATGAAGGTCCTTAGTGGCCCGGGTGGCCGCTACGTAGATGTCTGCTCCGCGCGGGTGTTGAGAACTCAGGGCATCGGGGTCCACCACGATGACGCAATCGAACTCGAGTCCCTTGGCCTGTTGGGCTGAGAGCACGGCGATGGGGGCATCGAGCGCTGCGCTGCCGAAACCGAAGCGCGGCTCGGGTAGCAGCTCGTGCAGATGGGGCAGCAGCGAGTCGGGCGCGATGACGGCGCTGCGTCCGTCCTCAGAGGCCACCGACTGCGCGTATTGCGGCAAGTCGGATAGCGGCAGGGATGCCTCGACTACCTCCGATCCGTCGCGGATAGGGGTCAACACGGGTGGATCGCCACCCGCATCGAGCAGTAGGCGCGTGGCCACATCCGCGATCTGACGAGTGATCCGATAGGTCACTGTCAACGTGTGCAGCGCCGTCTTGCTGCGAGCCCAGGGAAGCGCCTCCTCCCAGGTGCGAGGACCGGCAGGGTGAGACGACTGCTGGAGGTCGCCCACCACGGTCATCGATCGGCGTGACGCCCGGCGGCGGATCGCGCGCCAGGCCATCGCGCTCAATTCCTGAGCCTCATCGACGATCACGTGACCGTAGACCCACTCTCGGTCGTCAATAGCTCGATCGGCCAAGGACCCGGCATTGCCGCCGGAGTGTGATGGTCGAATGCGGTAGGCATCGGAGGCTTGCAGCTCTCGGTAGTCCGGGACATCGGGGGGTGCAGTTGAGGGCGGCTCCCATGGCCCCAATGCGTCTGCTGCTTCATCGAGCAGCGGTAGGTCATCGGATGTCCAGGGAGCATCTGGTGGGCGTAGCAGTGCTGCTCGTTCGTCGGCCGTGAGGATCCCTGTCGCGGCTTCGTCAAGAATCGATGCATCGGTGAGCAGATGGCCGATGATCCGCTCGGCGGTCGTCGGAAGCCACATCAAATTGAATTCCCGGCGAACTGTCGAGTCCTCGACCATCGACGCAATCAGATCGTCGCAGTACTCCCGGTCTTCGGGGTCGTGACCGGTGTCCCGTGCGACATTGCTCGCTGCCTGTTGCAGCACGCGCCGCAAGAATGGATCGCGACCGTCGTGGAAGCGTCGACTGCGGGAGATACCTTTGCTCGCCTGCTCGATTTCCTCTGAGGACAGGCGTATCCGCATACCCGTGTGCGTCGCCAGCGTCAAACCCTTGTGAGGAATGCGTACGCGAGCGGCGACGGCCCGCGCCACCACCCGTGCCATGCGATCCGAACCTTTGACGCGTGCCACGTCACGGGAATCGTCCGCGGTCGGTCGCACGTCCGGATACAACTGTCGAGGTGTCAGAAGAACAACATCTGTTTCACCCAGGCTAGGAAGAACCTGATCGATGTAGTGAAGAAAAACGTTGCTGGGCCCGACAATCAGCACCCCGTCACGTGCGAGTCGTTGGCGATGCGTGTAGAGCAACCACGCGGCTCGGTGAAGTGCGACGACGGTTTTGCCAGTCCCGGGGCCTCCTTGCACGATGGTGACCTGGTCGAGATCGCTGCGAATAATTGCGTCTTGATCGGATGCGATGGTGGCAAGAATGTCTGCCATCCGGCCGGAGCGCGGCGCTTCCATTGCCGACAGACTCGGGTCGACGGCTTCGTGGGTTCCATCGAAGGTCTCGTCATCAACGTGAGTAACGTGCGGACCCTGCGGTGATGGACGTGTGGCGATGCGCCGTCGGAGCACGACATCCATCGGATTCCTGTTGGTGGCCTGATAGAACGGCGCCGCTTGGGGGGCTCGCCAGTCGATTAGGAGAACGTCGCCGGCCTTATCGCGCATGCCGATTCGCCCTATGTGGTGGTCGTCACCCCCGTCGAATCGCAGTCGTCCGAAGCACATTCGAGGGCGTGCCGCCTCGGCGGCGTGTAGTTGAAGGCGCAAATTGTCCAGTAGCGCTTCGCGTTCTAGTTCGTCTTGGCCGGTGCCCGTGCTGGGAGCATTGGTGGTGGTGATGATGCGCGACCGGAGGTGGTCGATGTGCTCGTCGAGAAGCGACTGCGCATGGTCGATGAATACCTGCTCGTCCTCGATGCTGCTGGGCACAGGCTCCTCCTGCCTTCCTCCCAGAATGGGCAGTAGAAGAGTCTTTCATGCAACTGTCCCGCGCGCACTACCGGAACGCGTAATACTGCGCCGATGATGGTGCCGTCGCAGTGGCCGTGCCCGATCGACGACATCGTGATCTGGTCCTATGCCTTCGATGATGGTGATGACGTCGTCGAGCGCGCCCACGAGGCTCTGGCAGACGGAGGTCTGGCGGAAGGAGTGACGGCAGACTGGGAGCAGTTGTCCGGCGGTGCCGATGCGCCGCCATTGGGCAGCCCTCGGTGGGCGGAATGGGCCATGGGCAGGGGTGCGGTGCGTCAGGCCGCAACGGCCGTAGGGCTCACGGACGTTCGAGTGGAGCGCTCACCTACGGGTGCTCCGGTGATCGCGGACTCGGCGTGGGGCGTGTCAATCGCGCACACCTCGGGATTGGTCCTCGGGGCGGTTGGGCCCGGCCGTATTGGTGTGGATGTCGAGAGAGCCGATCGTGACGTCACTCGACTCGTGCGCGCGCTCCTGCCCGATGAGCGCGAACTCACGGTCTCATTAAGCGCGATTTCCATCATGGTCGCGAAAGAGGCGGCGGCCAAGGCGACAGGGCAGGGGCTCGAGGGCTCTCTTGCTCGCTGGCCCGTGGTCGACGTTGAACTGTCCGGAAGCGCACCTCGCATCAAAGTCGCCAGCGCCGCGGCCAGGGTCATTGATGTCCGAATCTACGAACACTGCGGATACGTGACCGGGCTCGCGAGTTATCACGACGACTGACTACCCGGGAAGGTTGACCACGGCGGAAGTGCGTCCCCGAGTGTCCATGAATGGCGACGCTGGCATCATGAAACCGTGAGCGACACCGACCCGCTATTGGCCGTATACGAGGGGGCACTGGTTACGGCGCAGGACCCAGCGAACGGGGAGTGGGTGGACCCGTCTTTCGAATGTCTTGCACGGACAGACGTCGCTGCCGTTCTTACGGCCTACAACCCGGGATCGGAACGACGGAGTTGGGCGCAGAACGAGGCAGCGAATGCCCAACTGCGCGATGTATTGCAGGCGGCCTACACCGACGTGTGGCACGCCGATGGCTTCTCGCCGGATGGCACCTGGCGAGAGCCGGGGTGGTTGGTGTGGGGGATGCCCGTGGACGTCGCTGTCGCGATCGCTGCGGACTTCCGGCAGATCGCCATCTACTACTACGACACCCACGGTGTTCGGTCCGTCGTTGCCTGCTCACCGGGTGATGCCTCGACGGCTTAGTCCGAGCTCGCTTACTCCGATTGGTCTGATGCTGATTCTTTGGACTTGTCAGTGTCTTTGGGTGGCGGCGGCGTGGGGAACAGCGTTGCGGTGACGTTGCGATTGGCGAGAACGATCCACTGTTGTCCGGGCTTGAATGCCAGCACCTGCCCCTGATCGTCGGTGAAGGTGGTACCGGATTCGGCATCGGGGCGCGACCACTTCGCCTGATACATGAGTCCGTCACGCAGCACAACAGCAGCGCCGTTGCCTATGGTGATCGCGTGGGGGGTGTTGCCGCCGCCCTTGTCGAAGAAGCGTGAGGGTTCCTGTTTCACGTACTGGATCACAACCGTCGCCGCACGTTGACCGTCGGGAGTTTCCTCCGCTTCGGCGTTGCGGCCATTGAGTGACACCCGGTATAGACGGCTGGCCTGGTCGTAGGTGAATTCCGCCGTCGAGGCAGACCATTCGTAACGTGCTGACAAGCCGACCGATCCGTTCGGGGGAGGAGTGGAGTCGAAGCTCAGTCCGATGTCACGCGCTTGCGATGCGTCCGGCGCAGCAGTGAGGCCCTCGAAACCATTGACGAAATAGTTGTATGGGGCCCGACGACTGAAATCACGTTGGTAGGCGAACGCAGCCTTGTTGGGCGAGATGTCGATCAACGATGCGTTAGCGATCACTGGCCACATCTTGCGCTGGGCGCCGGAGAAGCTGAAGGCGGGAGATCCGTACTGATCCAGAAGGTCGATGTCGGTGATCCGGGCCGAACGCACCGGCCCGATGCGCTTGGGAACAGCGGAAGAGAAGACGGCGGCGAGGCGGGTGATGCCGTACTCGACTTCCTCGATGTAGACGATGTCGGCCCGGTCCAGCCCCACGTGCGGTTGAGCGAACCGGGTGTTGTCGAGTTTCACGACCAGAACGGGTGACGGTTCGTCCTGATCGGGCTGGGGCAGGCCGTTCAGTGGAGACGTCGGCGTGGGCGTGGGAGTTGGCGTGGGCGTGGGAGTTGGCGTGGGCGTGGGAGTTGGCGTGGGCGTCGACGAGGCCTTGGGGGACGGGCGTGCGCTGGCCTCAGCCGATGGGGCGTCGGTGGCGGTGGGGGAAGGGGTGGAGCAGCCGGCCAGGGCGCAGGCCGCGGCGAAGGCCAGGGCCACGAAGACCCGAGGGGTGGTCACGGGGGAACTGTAGGCAGCGGTGGAGGCCCAGGGGGTTCGGCTCGCGGGGGAAGTTGCGGGCGCATGAGCGGGGGAGCCGCCGGGAGATTCTTGGTGAAGGGGGGTTGACCGTGGAGTGAAATGGAGTATATTGGAGGTACTTGCGAGTACCACAGTGGTCAATGGGGTCAAAGTGGTGTGAGAGGGGAAGGGCAGTCAATGTTTCTTGGCACCCACGCCCCTCGATTGGACGACAAGGGTCGCCTCGTTCTCCCGGCGAAATTCCGTGAGCAATTGGCCGCCGGTCTGGTTCTCACTAAGGGCCAGGACCGATCGATCGTCGTGTGGCCGGCCGCGGAGTTCTCCTCGTACTCCGAGCGCCTGAATGAAGCGTCGCGGTCAGACGCTCGTGTTCGGGCCTACCTGAGGGTGCTCTTCTCTGGTGCCTCGGATGAGATCCCCGACCGTCAGGGGCGAATCACGGTGCCGACGTCCCTTCGCGAGTACGCGGGTTTGGATCGCGACGTGATCGTGGTGGGCAACGGAACCACCGCCGAGATTTGGGATTCCTCGACCTGGGAGTCCTACCTGGGCAGCCAGGAGGACGACTTCTCCGGAATAGACGAGGAGGTGATTCCGGGCGTGATGTGACACAGGCGGTGAGGCCTCCTCCCGCTGGGCACCCCCTGGCACCTCTTCCCCGGTGCCAGGAAGCGCAAAGCGGGCGGGGACCTGACCGACCTGGTCCCTTTCAGCACCACACGGAACAAGCAGAACCCCGAAAACTCGAATCGACGTTCATCTCAACCGCGAACAAGGAGAAGGACATGGCAGCAATCGACGAAATCCCGGACGTGACGTCGACGTTCCACCCCGTCCGTACGGGCATGGCCGTCATGGTCGCAGGTGTCGCCACCGGAACGGTCTTATACGTGGTGTCCGTTGTTGTGGCGGGCTGGGCCTAGACCCGCGCTCGGGACACTCGTCCCGGTCGATGGGGAAGTCGACTCGTGACATCACCACTCGTTCACCACACGCCCGTTGCTAGCGAGCGCGTTCTTGCTCTGTTGGCACCGGCTCTCACGGAGCCGGGTGCCGTCCTCGTCGACGCGACCGTCGGGCTGGGTGGCCACTCCCGTATGGCCCTGGATCGATTCCCGGCTATTCGCATCATCGGCATCGATCGGGACCCCGAGGCTCTTGAGATCGCCGCTGAGCGATTGTCGGCAAGTCGGGAGCGAGTGCACCTCGTGCATGCGGTGTTTGACGAGATCCCCTCCATCCTCGCCGACCAGGGGATTGCCTTCGCTGATGGCGTCCTGTTCGATCTGGGGGTCTCCTCCATGCAATTGGACGAGGCGCGACGGGGGTTTTCGTACGCGCAGGATTCCGAGCTGGACATGCGCATGAATCCCGGGGACGCCCTGACGGCGGCGGATGTTGTGAATGACTATGCCGAAGAAGATCTTGTGCGCGTCCTTCGGCAGTTTGGCGAGGAGAAGTTCGCACCCCGCATCGCACGTGGAATCGTTCGCGCTCGGGAAGGCCAACGAGTCTCCAGATCGTCGGAACTGGCATCGATCGTCAAGGAGGCTGTCCCTGCCGCAGCCCGGCGCCGAGGGGGGAATCCAGCCAAGCGCACCTTCCAGGCGTTGCGCATAGAGGTCAACGCTGAACTGACGGTGCTGCGCACGGCCCTTCCCCGAGCGCTTGATGTGCTTAGCGTTGGTGGCCGCGTCGTGGTGCTGTCGTATCAGTCGCTCGAAGATCGGATCGTCAAGTCAGAGTTCGCGGCGCGCACATCCATCGATGCTCCGCCGGACCTTCCTGTCGTTCCCGAGAGCATGCAGCCGTCCTTCACGTTGCTCACGCGCGGAGCCGAAATGGCATCGGATGCGGAAATCGAGACCAACTCGCGGGCGGCCTCGGTCCGATTGCGCGCTGTCGAACGGGTGGCGGCATGAGCGCCACGTCGACCGCTACCGAATCGCCTATGGCGGATTCATCTGCACCCTCGTTGCCGTCGGAAAGCACCGAGTTCGCCACTGAGGCGGCCGGACGCAGACTGCGAAGCGATCGCCCCCACTTACGACTGGTGGCTCCGCTGCGACCGGAACGGGCGAGTCGAGGGCTGTTCGCGGTGGTGGTCACCATCGTGTTGGCGTTGGCGCTCATCGTCATGTTGCTGATCAACACTTCCGTCGCCCAGACAGCTTTCGTCGTGAGTGAGTTGCAGTCGAAACAACGTGAGCTCGCGCGTGCCGAAGCTTCGTTGACTCAGGCGATTGCCGCTATCGCCGCTCCGCCGGTACTCGAATCAAAAGCCCGTGCGCTGGGCATGGTCCCGGCCACACGCCCGGTGTTCCTCACCGTTCCCAGCGGCAAGGTTCGCGGGAAAGCCAAGCCCGCTCCCGGTGATCGCTCCCGGACAGTCAATCTTGCAGGCTCCCTTACGGCGACGCTGATCGATCCTCTCCCGGTTGACGGGCGTGGCGATGAATTGCCTCCGGCGCAGCGGCGGCAGGTCGGAGATGGCGCAGTTCTTGTCGACGCCACCGCCCAGACCACCGCCGATGCGGCGACGCAGCAGGCACGTCGTAACGAAGAACGTCAGGCCTTGCGTCAGACGGCCACGACCGACGGGGCTGTTCTCGTGGGCCCTGACGGCCCCCGCGCAGCAGACGTTGATGGTGCTGAACTCGGACGGGCGGGGCGGTAATGGCTACCGGCTACCCAACGAAGCAGACCCAGAGTCGGCGACCACGCCGAGCGACGTCTGGTGGAAAGGGCTCCGCAGGAGCCGGCCAAACACCGGGTGATTTCCGGCGCGGGAACGCTCGGCGCCGAGGCACCGCCCTGGTCCTGGCAACGGCTGTCGTCGCTTCTGTTTTCGCAGCGCGCCTGGTGGACCTGCAGGCGGTGCGGGGTGAGGCTCTGGCGGATGCCGCGCTGAGTCAGCGGCTACGGACTCTGGAGATTCCGGCCTATCGCGGCAGCATCCTGGATCGAACCGGCCAAGCACTGGCGGTAACGGTCGAAGCCCGCAACGTGACTGCGGATCAAACGTTGATCGAGGATCCTGCTGCACTCGCTGTGGAACTTGCGCCGATCCTCGAAGTTCCGCAAGACGTGCTCGCCGATCGACTTACTGGCGAAAAGCGCTTCATGTACGTGGCGAAAGGAGTGAACCCCGAAACGTGGGACCGAATCAACTCCCTTCGACTGCCAGGCATATTCAGTGAAGAAACCTCCCAGCGCACGTACCCAGCAGGCGACCTGGCCTCGCACACCGTGGGCTTCGTGCAAGGAGATGGATCGGGTGGGGCCGGAATCGAATCGGCTTTCAACGACCTCCTCACCGGCACCCCGGGACAGCAGACCTACGAGCGCGGTCCACGAGGTCGCGTGATTCCGACACAGAATCAATCGTCAACCGCAGCGGTCGCCGGATCAGATGTTCAACTAACGATCGATCGTGACGTTCAATTCGTCGCCCAAGAGGCCCTTCAGGGAGTGGTTCAACGATCCGGCGCATCGAGCGCGGCCGCGGTCGTGATGGACATTCGCACCGGCGAGATTCTCGCGATGGCTACGGCACCGGACTTCGACCCCAACCGTTTCACACAATCGACCGAAGATGATCGTCGACACCGAGCCATCACCGACATCTTCGAGCCAGGCTCGACCGGAAAAGTGATCACGGCAGCGGCGGTCATCAATGAGGGAGTCGTCGATCCGCTGACACCTATCAAGGTGCCGGGAAGATTGGAACGCGCCGGCAAGAAGTTCAATGACTATTGGGAGCACGGCACGCTGCGACTGACGATGACCGGAGCTTTCGCCAAATCCAGCAACATCGGCATGATCCTGGCCGCGGAGAAGATGCCCAAGCGACAACTGGCCCGTTACATGGAGAAGTTCGGGATCACACAGCGAACCGATTTGGGACTCCCGGGTGAATCTGCAGGCCTGATGCTGCAACCGGAGAACTGGTACGGCACCACATTTCCGACAATGGCCTTCGGTCAGGGTTACTCGGTGACTGCCGTTCAAATGACAGATGTTTTCGCGACCATCGCGAACGGTGGCGTTCGAGTGAAGCCGTCGATTATCGACGCCACGATTGACGCGGACGGAACCGTCACGAAGATTCCCGATGCCGAACGCGATCGAGTCGTCCGTCAGGAAACCGCACGACAAGTGATGGCGATGATGGAAGCCGTCACGGCGGAAGGCGGCACCGCTCCGCAAGCACGAATTCCGGGTTACCGCGTTGCCGGAAAGACCGGTACGGCCCAGTTTGTAGATCCCGATTGCCGGTGCTACGCAGGTGACGTCACAGCCTCATTCATCGGCGTGGCTCCGGCTGATGCTCCGCGTCTGGCCGTCGGAGTCTTCGTTCATCAACCCAAGCGCGGGCGAAGCGGTGGCGAGTTGGCGGGTCCGGTGTTCAAAGAGATAACCACCTATGCTCTCCAGGCAATGCAGATTCCTCCCTCCGGCAAGCGAGCTCCACGGCTCTCGTTGACCACCGGATAGTCCATGCGGCTCGCCGAGGTGCTTCTTGACGCCGGTCGCGGCCCGAGCGCGGACGTGCCGCGCACCCTCGATGAAGCAGTAGCGAACATCGACGTCGTGGGTATCTCGCTGTCGTCCGACGGGGTGGAACCGGGCTTTGCTTTCGCGGCGCTGCCCGGCCACCATCGCCATGGAGCCGAATTCATCGATGAAGCATGCCGTCGAGGGGCGGTCGCGGTCATCACCGATAGCGAGGGTCAATCAATCATTGCTCGCAGCGCCCACGGTGATTTCCCGATGATCGTCCACGATCAACCGCGGCCCCTGGTCGCGCACATTGCAGCGATCCTCGTTGGTTTCCCTACGCGGTCGCTGACGATGGTCGGGGTAACCGGGACAAACGGCAAGACCAGCGTCTGCGCCTTGCTATCCGCAGCCCTCGGCGCCGGGGACATCAGTTGTGGCGTTATCGGAACCCTGGGCTCGACGTTGAACGGTGATCAGCTCGCATCAGGCCCACGCACGACACCCGAAGCCCCTGATATTCAGGCGATGGCCAGGTCGATGGTGGACGACGGAGCCGAAGCCATCGTCATGGAAGTCTCGAGTATCGCGCTGAGCGAGCATCGAGTCGATGGTGTCGTTTTCGACGTCGCCGTTTTCACGGGCCTAAGCCACGATCATCTCGACTATCACGAGACCATGGATGCCTACTTTGCCGCCAAGGCGGAGCTCTTTACAAAGGAGCGTTCGCGACGGGGAGTCGTGCTGATCGATGATGAGTGGGGAGAGCGGCTTGCGCGGGAGTCCGTCATCCCCATCGACACCGTCAGCACCACCGGAAAAGCCGCCGACTGGAATATGACCGCCGTTGATGGCGGGTGGGTGTTGACCGATGGTGTCGACTCCTGCGATGTGCGAACTCCGGTGGATGCCGACTTTGTTGTCGCGAATACCGCCGTGGGAATCGTGGCGGCACGTCTCGTCGGTGTTCCGCTCGATCTTGCTTCGGACGCAACTGCGACGGCGCGCATCCCAGGGCGGATGGAACTCGTCGGACGCGAGAACGGAATCGACTACTTCGTTGACTATGCGCACACGCCGGACGCGATCGAGCAGGTCGTTTCTGCAGCAACTCGTGAGCGAGCCGCTCGTGGACAAGGACGAGTCGTCGTCGTCTTCGGTGCCGGGGGAGACCGCGACCCGAAGAAGCGACCGGATATGGGCACGGCGGCCAGTCGGGCGGACGTCGTCATCGTGACCGATGACAACCCGCGTTCGGAGAACCCGGCGGACATTCGACGGCAGATTCTCGAAGGAGTGCAGGGAACTTCTGAGATTTACGAGTGTGATTCGCGGCGAGACGCCATCGGGCTCGCGGTGGCGACGGCGAGATCGGGTGATGTCGTTCTGGTCCTGGGCAAGGGGCATGAAGCGACACAGGAGTGGTCGGATGGCGAGATTGCGTTCGACGACCGACACGTGCTGGCATCCTTCATCCACGATCGTCGAGGCGGGGAGTCGGGGAGGGGTGTCGAGTGAAGACGCTCCCTGTCGATGTCCTCGCCTCTGTGATTAACGCGTCGGTCAATGCTGCTCTCGATACGACGGGAATTCAGGCAACCGGAGTTGCGGTCGATTCTCGGGACATCAGACCCGGTGACGTCTTCTGCGCCTTGGAGGGAGAGCGGGTCGACGGACACGATTTCGCGGCGGAGGCGATCGCGGCCGGCGCGGTGGCGATCATTTCGAATCGCGATATTGCCGGTGTCCCCTGTTTGGTCACGGACAACTCGTTGGAGGCATTGGGGCGGCTGGCGCATTGGTACCGCACGCACGAACTCTCCGCGACGGTGATCGCGGTCACGGGTTCCTCAGGCAAGACCACAACCAAGGACCTGATCGCTGACGTTCTGCCCGGCGCTGTGGTCGCGGCCCGCGGCTCCTTTAATACCGAAGTCGGCGTTCCGCTGACCATCCTCGAGGCAGACCCATCGACGGATTATCTGGTGCTCGAGATGGGGATGCGGGGGATTGGGCACATTGGATATCTCGCTGAGATGGCAGAGCCGGACATCGGGGTCGTTCTGAATGTGGGGCTCGCGCATGTGGGAATGATGAACGGTCCCGAGGAGATCGCGCACGCAAAATCAGAGTTGGTGAGGGCCCTGTCTGCAGACGATGTCGCCGTGCTGAATTGTGACGACTTTGCGGTCAGCGCCATGGGCGAGCAATCGGATGCTCCCGTGGTGTGGTTCGGCGAGGGCGAATCTGCTGGAATCCGTGCCACAGGTGTCCAGCTCGACAATCAGGGGCGAGCCTCGTTCGACCTGACGGTGCCCGGGGAAGATAGCGTTGCCGTGCAGCTCTTGCTGCATGGCGAACACTTTGTCTCGGCCGCCCTGGCGGCCGCGGCGGTCGGTGTCTCGTGCGGTATGTCGGGTCAGGACATTGCGCGAGCATTGAGCAGTGCCCAGGCCCGAAGTCGCTGGCGCATGGATGTCCAAACGTCGACGCGTGGCATCACCGTGATCAACGATGCCTACAACGCCAACCCTGATTCTGTCCGCGCTGCACTCAAGACGTTGCGCGCGATGCAGGGGTCCGGCAGAACGTGGGCGGTTTTGGGCGAGATGTTGGAGTTGGGTGACAGGTCTACCGACGAGCACGATGCGATCGGACGGCTGGCAGTGCGCCTCGACATCTCCCGCCTGGTGTGCGTGGGACCCGGCACCAAGGTGATGCACCTGGCGGCGAGCAACGAAGGGTCGTGGGGGGACGAATCGGTCTGGGTGGAGGATCCGCAGGCAGCGATCGATCTGTTGGACGAGCAACTCGAGTCCGGGGATGTCGTCCTCGTAAAGGCCTCTCGCGCGGTAGGAATGGAGCGGGTGCCGATGCATCTTCTAAATAGCGACTCGACGACGCAGGGGAGTGACCGATGAGACTTGTGGTCATCGCCCTTGCGATCGCATCGGTTGTGTCGTTGGTGGGAACGCCGATTCTGATCAAACTCCTTTCCCGACGAGGTCACGCCCAGGCGATTCGCGTCAGCACCGAAAATGAGGCCTACCCCGATCATGAATCGAAGGTGGGTACGCCGTCCATGGGTGGCGTGGCCATCATTCTCGCGGTACTCGCAGGGTATTTCGGCACGCACCTGCTGACGTGGCGGCCGGTCAGTACTTCCGGATTGCTGGTGCTCTTCTTAATGGTGGGATTGGGCTTGGTCGGCCTCGCCGACGACTACTTGAAAATCTTCAAACAGCGCAGCACGGGTCTGCGAGCGAGAACCAAGTTGATCGGGCAGGCCCTGGTCGCTTTCACATTCGCGTACCTGTCGGTCCAGTTCCCCGATGCCGATGGCGAGACCGCGGCATCCATGGCGGTTTCCTTCGTGCGCGATACCCCGCTGGTTCTCCCCCTGGGGTTGTTTCTGGTGTGGGTGTGGTTCCTGATCACCGCCACTACCAATGGCGTGAACCTGACGGACGGACTCGACGGGTTGGCCGTCGGAGCATCGGTGATGAGCTTCCTGGCGTATGTCCTGCTCGCAATTTGGCAGTATGGACAGAACTGTTCGTTCGTTGATTCCGAATTCTGTTACACCACCCAGAATCCCTTGGACCTCGGAATCGTTGCGGCGTCTGCCGCGGGAGCGTGCTTCGGATTCCTGTGGTGGAACACAGCGCCGGCGCGGATCTTTATGGGCGATACCGGATCTCTCGCCCTCGGCGGAGGCATCGCCGGGTTAGCCATTCTCAGTCGTACCGAGTTGCTCCTGCCCTTCATCGCCGGGCTTTTCTTGATCACCACGGTGTCGGTCATCTTGCAGGTGGGTTCCTTCCGCCTCACCGGGCGCCGGGTATTTCGCATGGCCCCGTTGCACCACCATTTCGAGATGATCGGCTGGCCTGAGATTCAAATCGTCGTGAGGTTGTGGATCGTTCAGGGGCTGTGCATCGGAGCGGGATTGACGCTCTTCTACGCCGAGTGGGTACGTGCGTGACCGAGCACCGGGTGAGTGCACTGCAGCGAGATTCGCAATGGTCTGACCTGTCCGTCTGTGTTGTTGGGCTGGGAGTCGCCGGCTACTCGTGTGCTGACGCATTGATGCAACTTGGTGCATCGGTCACCATCGTGGACGAATCACCGGGGGATATTCACCAGGAACGAGCAGAAGTACTCGGATCGCTGGGTGCTGTCATTCGGTTCGGTGAGGCTGCTGACTTGCCGCTCGACAGCGATTTGGTGGTCGTGTCACCGGGGATACGACCGTCCGCGCCGGTGATAGCCCCGGCGCTGGCTCGCGAGATTCCGATCTGGGGAGAACTGGAACTGGCGTGGCGGCTTCGCCGCGGTCCGACAGATGCCCCTTGGCTGTGCGTAACCGGAACCAACGGAAAAACAACGGTGACACTGATGCTGGAGTCGATGCTCGCGGCATCAGGAGCCCGGGCGGTATCGGCAGGAAATATCGGTGTTCCTCTTGTCGACGTGATCATGCACGACGATGTCGAGGTCATTGCGGTGGAAGTAGGCGCGCCGCAACTCCCGTTCGTGACATCGATGAGCCCCTGGTCGGCCGTATGCTTGAACATCGCGGATGATCACATCGATCATTTCGGTTCCGTCGAGCAGTACGTCAACACCAAGGAACGCATCTACCGACACACACGCCACTCCGCGATCTATTCGGTCGACAATGACGTGACGCGGGGAATGGTCGAACGCGCGGACGTGATCGAGGGTTGTCGGGCCATCGGTTTCACGCTCGGAGTTCCCGACGTCGGAATGGTCGGAGTCGTGGACGACATGCTGGTCGATCGGGCCTACCTCGACCAGCGCCGAGATGCAGCCCTCGAACTAGCGAGCACCAACGATGTTCGGCCTCAGGCTCCCCACAACATCGCCAATGCGCTGGCAGCATCAGCGCTTGCGAGGTCCTACGGGGTGCATCCGAGCGCGGTTCGGGCAGGACTTCGTGACTTCCAGCCAGCTCCGCACCGGATAGCCGAGGTTGGCGAGTTCTCAGGAGTCAAATACGTGGACGACTCCAAGGCGACCAACACCCATGCGGCGAAGACGTCGCTTCTGGCGTACCCGTCGGTTGTATGGGTCGCAGGTGGTGTGGCGAAGGGGCAGGAATTCGACGATTTGGTGGTCGAGATCCACGATCGGCTCCGAGGGGTGGTCCTGATGGGGCGCGACGCGGGGGTAATCCGCGACGCTTTGGCCCGACACGCACCCGATGTTCCGGTAATCGTCGTGGAACGCAACGAAACTAGTGTGATGGGTGAGGTTATTGATGCAGCTGCCGGGCTCGCCCGACCTGGTGACGTCGTTCTCCTGGCCCCCGGGTGCGCCTCGTGGGACATGTTCACCGACTACACCGAACGTGGACGTGCCTTCGCTGATGCTGTGCTGCAGCAGGGCTCGCCGTCATGAGCAGTCAGACGCCGGAGCTATCCGAGCGATCCGCGAGCCCTGGCGAGGGCGGATCAATCTCCCCGCTGGCACTGCTCGCCCGTCACCCCCTGAGCGCGTACTACCTCCTGATGGGTTCGGCATTGCTCTTGCTTCTTCTCGGCCTGATCATGGTGATGTCGGCATCAAGTATCGAAAGCGTCCGCGTCTTCGGATCTCCCTACACCCTCGCGCAACGCCAGGCCTTCTTCGCACTTCTCGGCGTCGTTGCGATGTTCTTTGCGGCCCGAACATCCGTGCAGTTCTGGCGTGCCTTCGCGTGGCCGTTGCTGCTCGTCGCTTTCGGATTGCTGGTGGCCGTCCTCATCATCGGCGTCGAAGTCGCCGGACAACGCAACTGGATCGAGATCTTCGGCCCGTTCAGGCTCCAGCCGAGTGAAATCGCGAAACTCGCGTTGGTGGTCTGGGGCGCAGAAGTTCTCTCGCGGCGGTCTCGCCGACTCGACACCTGGCGTGGCCTACTCATCCCCATCGTTCCGGTAGCAGCCGTGATGATGGTGTTGGTTCTCGCCGAGGGTGACTTCGGGAACACGGTGATGCTGGGAGCCATCCTCGCGGGCATCCTCTTCGCCGCCGGCGCGCCACTGCGGGTTTTCGCCGTCTTCGCTGCGGTGGGAGCCGTGGGAGTGTGGATTCTTTCGTTGGCGGCCCCGTACCGCATGGACCGCATCCTGTCCTGGCTTGATCCCGGCTCAGATCGACTGGGATTCGGTTGGCAAGTCACCCAAGGGCAATACGCGCTCGGCACCGGTGGCTTCTGGGGCGTGGGGCTCGGTGCCAGCCGAGAAAAGTGGGGGACGTTGCCGGAGGCCCACACAGACTTCATCTATCCCGTGATCGGCGAAGAGCTCGGGCTCCTGGGGACACTGATCGTGTTGGCGTTGTTCTCACTGCTGGCCTTCGCGGTCTTTCGTCTCAGCCGGAACACCGACGATTCCTTCGTCCGCTACGCCGCGGCCGGGGTCGGGGCGTGGATCGTGGTGCAGGCCGTGGTGAACATTGGCGGGGTCCTCGGACTTCTTCCTGTTGCGGGAGTCACCCTCCCACTGGTCTCCTACGGAGGGTCATCGCTGATTCCGACCCTGACAGCCATCGGCATGCTCATGGCCTTCGCTCGTCAAGAACCCGGTGCCCGACGCGCGTTGCGACGACGCAGCACGGCCCAGGCCCTCCGGCGCCGATAGCGGTCCCTCGCCATGCACGTGGTCTTCGCGGCCGGTGGCACAGCCGGTCACCTCGAGCCCGCCCTCACGACGGCGGACGCTCTTGTGCAACGCGATCGGACAACCGCTGTCTCCTTTATCGGCGGGAGCCGAGGCCTCGAAGCCGAACTCGTGACTGCGCGTGGTTACCCGTTGCTGGCTACGACCGCGCAGCCTTTTCCGCGACGCCTGTCTGCGAGCGCGGTCGCCTTCCCGTTCTTGACCATCGAGGGTGTGTGGCAGGCCGCTGCCCATCTGCGCGCGGTATCGGCGGACGTGGTGGTGGGCTTCGGGGGTTACGCAGCCGTACCTGGCTACGCGGCTGCGTGGTTGACCCGCACTCCCTTGATCATCCACGAAGCAAACTCTCGAGCCGGATTCGCCAATGTGCTCGGAGCGAAATGGACGAAGAACGTCGCGAGCGTCCATCCCGGGGTGCTCGCCGGCGCCCTACCTATGGGGCTCCCCCTTCGTCCATCGGTGGCACAACTCGACGTTGCAGAACAACGCAGCGCGGCACGACAGATGTGGGACCTTCCCGACCAGGGACCCGTTGTCTTGATTTTCGGCGGAAGCCAGGGAGCCCGGCACCTGAATGATGTCGTCGCCGGCAGCATCCAAGCTCTGACGGACGCCGGAGTCAGCGTTCTACACGCAGTGGGCAGGAACAACCTGCTCCCAGACCCGCACCCGAACTATCGACCCGTCGCATACATCGATCACATGGACATGGCGTATGCCGCCGCCGATCTTGTTGTCTGTCGCTCCGGAGCGATGACGTGCGCGGAGCTGACAGCGGTCGGTGTGCCGGCCATCTACGTGCCCCTACCTATCGGCAACGGCGAGCAAGCGGGAAATTCGCGTCCGATTGTGGATGCGGGTGGAGGATTGCAAGTGGCGGACGAGGCTTTGACATCGGAGTGGCTCACGACCACGGCCCTCACCCTGGTACAGGATGAGGGTCGGCTCCAGACGATGGCTTCGGCTGCCCTCTGTCTCGGTGACCGGGACGCCGGTGAGGCGATGGTGCGATGGGTAGGCGACGTCGTCGAGCAGCGACGGAAGGGTCGGTGATGAACGGGGCGGATCTGGCCGACCTCGGTCATGTGCACATCGTCGGAATCGGTGGAGCCGGAATGTCGGGAATAGCCAGCATTCTGGCTGCCCGCGGGGTGCACGTCACCGGCAGCGACGCCAAGGAATCAAGGCGAGTGCAGTCTCTGCGGGCCCTGGGCATCGAGGTATCGGTCGGCCACCAGAAGTCCATAACCGCGGACACCCTCGTCTATTCGACAGCTATCCCGGAGTCGAATTCTGAGCGTCGGTTCGCGCGAGAGCATTCGATCCCAGAGATGTCTCGCGCCACTGCCCTGGCGTCAGTCATGAGTGGTCGACGTGGGGTCGCGGTGTCGGGAACACACGGGAAGACGACGACCACGTCGATGTTGACCGTCACCCTGCAAGCGTGTGGCGCCGATCCATCGTTCGTTATCGGCAGTGAGTTAAACGAATCAGGGTCGAATGCGCACCTGGGCACGGGTGAACTCTTCGTCGTCGAGGCCGACGAGAGCGATGGTTCGTTCCTCGCGCTGCCGGCGGTCGTGGGGATCGTCACGAATGTCGAACCCGACCACTTGAATCATTGGGAGACCTTCGACGCGCTGGAAAACGCCTTCGACGATTTTGGACGGCAGATCGCGGCTGCGGGTGGGTTCGTTGTCATCTGCGCCGACGACCCGGGGGCCCGCGCGATGGGCGAACGGCTCGTCGCGGAGGGCATCGATGTTCGCAGTTACGGCGAGAGTGACGATGCCACGGTTCGCATGATCGATCCGGTCCAAGACGTGAACGGTTGGAGTTTCACCGTCGCTAAAGACGGGGTTCGACTCGGTCGGATCGCCCTCCAGGTCCCCGGTCGACATAACGCCCTCAACGCCCTGGCCGCCTATGTTGCGGCGACGGGGCTTGGGTTCGCGGACGTTGATGTTCGGCGAGGGCTCGAATCGTTTTCTGGAACCCGTCGACGTTTCGACTTCAAAGGTGAAGTGGCGGGGGTCCGTGTCTATGACGACTACGCCCACCACCCGACGGAAATTGACGCGACCTTGCGAGCGGCCCGCGAAGTCGTCGGCACCGGCCGGGTCATCGTCGCGTTCCAAGCCCATCACTATTACCGGACGGCGATGTTCGTGCGGGAATTCGGGCAAGCCCTTGGTTTGGCGGACGTGGCGGTAGTGCTTGAGGTGTTCGCTCCCGGCGAGGAGGCGATTCCGGGAGCCAGCGGACAAACCCTCGCGGCGAATGTTCCCCTGCCCGAGGGCGACGCCATCTTTGAACCGTCCTGGACCGCTGTTGCCGGGATCCTCGCTGATCGCGCACATGCCGGCGACATGGTGATGACCCTCGGCGCTGGTGATATCGGCATGCTGGGCACCGAAGTCCTCGACCGCCTCCGGAGTCGGCTATGACGGTGATCGATAACCCGAGCCTCGAAGGGGACAGCGTCCCTGCTTCGATGACGGGACGAGATCGGGAAACCGGCGACGAGCGCGCAGCCGCATCGGCGCAGAAGGTCCGCCGGCGACGGTTCCTGTTCACGCGCAGGCGTCGTCAGCGTCGCGCGGTCGCCGATCGTTGGGTGGCGCGGGCGCAACGGCGACGGTGGTGGCGACTGGCCAGCGTTGTGCTGGTGGTGGCGCTGATCGGCGGCGCGGTGTGGGCCGCCTGGTTCTCGTCGCTGCTTGCTGTGCATCAGGTATCGGTCGTTGGCTTGAGTGACGAGGGGGAGTTGGTAGGCGGCCAGGAGGTTCGATCGGCTGCATCCATCCCGGTCGATATGCCGATCGCGCGCCTGGATACCGCCTCGGCCCAGGCTCGAGTGCTCGAGCTGCCGTGGGTGGCATCGGTCGAGGTTCGGCGCGCATGGCCACAGGATGTCGTGATCGCAGTGACCGAACGGTCTCCGGTGGCCGTGGTCATGCAAGGCCAGGAGCGTCGGGGTGTGGATGCCGAGGGGAACCTCTTCGATCCACCCGGAGGGTTGTGGCTCACCGATCCGATCATCCGTGGCGACGACAGCGCCATTGCTGAGGCAGTGAAGGTCGCGTCGTCCCTTCCCGCGGATCTGGAGAAGCGGGTCCGGGTGATCCAGGCGGTGAGCGTCGATGACATTCGTTTGGAACTCGGGAACAAATCGATCGTGCGCTGGGGAAATTCCCAGGAAGCAGAGTTCAAGGCAGAAGTTCTGCGCTCGTTGTTGCCGCGCCGCGCCCAGTCTTACGACATCAGCGCGCCATCGCTACCGGCCACTTTTGGAGAAAAAGGCCCCAAGAAATAAAAAAAATCAAAACTTTGTGCTTTTCGTCTTGCGTCGAAGGTGTTGCACCGCCTACTCTCCGGCCGGCTTAAGGCCAGACGATGTTTCAGCCTGAAGTAAAGGTTGAGACTTCGGCCTCAAGTCGCACGAGTCGATGCGCCCCCTCGCGTCGACGTAGAGGAAAGGACGAGCAGCAGTGGCGGCTCCTCAGAACTACTTGGCAGTAATCAAGGTCGTCGGTATCGGCGGCGGTGGCGTGAATGCGGTCAACCGCATGATCGAGGTCGGCTTGAAGGGCGTGGAGTTCATCGCCATCAACACCGACGCACAGGCGCTCTTGATGAGCGACGCCGACGTCAAGCTCGACATCGGTCGCGAGTTGACGCGAGGCCTCGGAGCCGGCGCGAACCCGGAGGTTGGGCGCAAGGCGGCGGAAGACCACATTGAAGAGATCGAGGAAGTCCTCCAGGGCGCCGACATGGTCTTCGTTACCGCGGGAGAAGGCGGTGGAACCGGCACCGGCGGAGCACCGATCGTTGCCCAGGTTGCCCGGTCTCTCGGAGCGCTCACCATCGGCGTTGTCACCCGTCCGTTCGGCTTCGAAGGTCGCCGCCGGCAAGTGCAGGCGGATCAGGGCGTCGAGGATCTGCGCGCCGAAGTCGACACGCTCATCGTCATCCCCAACGATCGGCTGCTGTCCTTGGCAGACCGTGAGATCAGTGTGATCGATGCGTTCCGACAGGCCGATCACGTTCTGCTGCAAGGCGTTTCGGGCATCACCGATCTGATCACGACACCCGGTTTGATCAACCTGGACTTCGCCGACGTCAAGAGCGTCATGCACGCAGCCGGGTCCGCATTGATGGGCATCGGATCGGCGCGGGGCGAGGACAGGGCGATGCAGGCCGCGGAAAAGGCCATTTCCAGCCCCCTCCTCGAAGCGGGAATCGATGGCGCCCATGGGGTGTTGTTGTCGGTGTCCGGTGGCAGCGACCTGGGTCTGTTTGAGATCAACGAAGCTGCTCGCCTCGTTAGTGACGCCGCCCATCCCGAGGCCAACATCATCTTCGGTGCGGTCATCGACGACACCTTGGGCGATGAGGTTCGCGTGACGGTCATCGCGGCAGGCTTCGAAGGCGGTGAGCCGCCGGTCCGCAAGATGGCTGCTCCCGTTCGGTCCAGCGACGCGACGGGTGATATCCCGGCGGTTCAACAGCCGAAGGCAGCGGCGTTCGCCGATTCCGACGACGACTTGGATATCCCAGATTTCCTGAGGTAGGGCGTGGCAGCGGACGCGAGTGGCAGTAGGGGCTTCCCTGACCTACGGACACTCACCGGCACGTGGTCGTGTGCGAGTCAGGCGTCATCGGGTGCGTCCTGCTCGTACGTGATCTCACGCGCCGATGGTGGGCGCAGCGTCGGTGATTTTGCGGAGGGAAATCTCGCCGATCATGTCGGTGACGACGAAGGTGCGGTGGCGACCAATCGACGGATGCTGGCGTCGGCTCTGAAGGCGCAGAAGGGGCTGGCCTTTATCGCGGCGTCGCACGGTGCTGACGTGGCGTGGGTGACAACCCCCGACACTTTTGCCGACGTCGATGCGCTGGTGACTGATAGGCACGACATCGGCTTGGTGGCGTTGGGTGCCGACTGCGCCGTCATAGGTCTTCACGGTCATCGCAGTGACGGCACGCCCGTGCTAGGCGTCGCGCATTGCGGATGGAAAGGGCTCGGCAAAGATGTGATTGGATCGATAGTGGTCGAGATGACTAGCGCTGGAGCCGAAGACATCAGTGCGGTTCTGGGCCCGGCGATCTGCGGCGAGTGCTACCGAGTAGACACCGCGCGGCACGCCGCGGTTCGAGCGGCGGTGAGCGAGCGGGTCGCTCATGCGGCGTTGGTATCCCTTTCACAGCAACCTGCGCATGTGCAGCAGGCGTCGCACGAGCAGAAAGACGAGGGCTTTGGCATCGATATTCGCGCCGGGAGCAGGGAGAGGTTATTGGAACTGGGTGTCGCGATCAATGGCGAAGAACTCCTGCAGGGCAGGGAATGCACGTACGAATCGGCAACATGGTTCAGCTATCGCCGGTCGATGGCAAACGGCCGCGGTGGACGCTCGGGGCGACAGGGACTTGCCGTGATCTCACCCACTCAACATGGTGTGGACGAATCGTGACGGTCACAAGGCGAGAGGTCCTGGCTCAGCGACTTCACGATGTTCACGAGCGCATCGAAGCTGCGCGGATTGCCGCGAGTCGGACGGAGGACGACGACCAGGTTCAACTCGTTGTCGTGACGAAAACCTTCCCCGCTAGTGATATTTCGCTGCTCGCAGAACTAGGAGTCACCGATGTCGGAGAGAACCGAGATCAGGAGGGGCGAGCGAAACGTTCGGGCGTGCGCAGCGAAGAACTCCGCTGGCACATGATCGGTCGTTTACAGCGCAACAAGGTGTCGTCCGTTGCCCGATGGGCGGACATTGTCGAATCGATCGACCGACACGAACTCATCGCGCCTCTTGCCGGCGCCGTGGAGCGATTCGACAGGAAACCGGTGCAGGTGCTGCTGCAGGTGAGCTTGGATCCGATGCCTGACCCAGGGCGCAGTGGAATCGATCCGAATGACGTGGAATCCCTCGCCGAAGCGGTAGCCGGGCACGAGGCTCTACACCTGGCGGGTGTCATGGCGGTGGCACCCCACCCGGACACCGGTGTGAATCCACGGGCTGCCTTCGATCGGTTGTACGAGATTTCGGCTCTGGTCAGAGCGTCGTGGCCGAATGCCCGGGAGATCTCGGCTGGCATGAGCAGCGACCTCGAAGCCGGCGTCGCCGCGGGGGCGACACAGGTGCGTATCGGGGGAGCGATACTCGGGGAACGCCCCCCGGTGCAGTAGCGTCAGAGAAGGAGAAATTCACGGGCGCCGTAGACGCGTCCGCGAGTGCGAAAAACGACATCACGGAGGTGGGCGATGGCTGGCGCAATGCGCAAGATGGCTGTGTACCTCGGGTTGGTGGAGGACGCCTCCTACGATGATTACGACGAGTACGACGACTACGAGGAACCCGCTCGAGAGTCCCGCCGCGATCGCAACAGCCGTCGTAGTTCCCGGGATCGATCCGATGAGGACGAGGATGCGTACGAAGTACGCAGCGTGCGGCCTATCAACGAGCCTCGCGCTGTTCGAACCATTCGGCCGGATTCCGTTACCGATCGGCCGGCCTCTTCCGGTTCGGCGGGACGCCCGTCTATGGGTGACCTGAGCCGCATCGAGGCCATCCACCCCCGCTCGTACAACGACGCGCGTCGCATCGGTGAGGAATTTCGCGCTGGCGTGCCGGTCATCATGAACCTGGGCGACATGGACGAAATGGATGCCAAGCGCATTATCGATTTCGCGGCCGGCCTGGTTTATGGACTGCACGGCACCATCGAGCGCATCACCGGCAAGGTCTTTTTGCTCTCACCGGCCAACGTCGATCTCGGGGATCAGGCGCGGGCACAGATAGCTGAGGATGGGTTCTTCAATCAAAGTTGACGACGCCCTTAGAGGAGAGTTGAAACGGTGAGCATCTTCGGCCAGATCCTGGGCACTGTCCTGTGGCTCTATTGGCTTGTCTTGATCGCCCGCCTGGTCCTGGACTTCGCCCGGATTTTCGCGCGATCCTGGCAGCCTCGGGGACCGCTTCTGTTGATCGCCGAATTCGTGTACTCGATCACGGATCCACCCCTACGCGCCCTTCGACGGGTGATCCCACCGCTGCGACTGGGCAGCGTATCGCTCGATTTGGCATTTCTCATTCTGATACTCGGGGTTCAGATACTCATCAATTTTGTCGTCTTGCTTTAGGGTCAAGCTCGTGACCTTGAGCGCACAGAATGTTCGTGACGCCCGATTCGGAACGACGCGCATTCGAGCCGGGTACAACATGGCCGAGGTCGATGCATTCCTCGACCAGGTGGAAGACACCATCGCCCACGAGTCAAGCGAAGTTCAGCGACTCGTTGATGAAGTTGAGGCACTCCGCTCTCAGGTTCACCAGCTGCAGAGTCGTTTGGCAGCCGCTCAGCACGAACTGCAGGAAGCTCAATCGGCACCCGTCGCTAGCCCCGATGAAGGCCGCGCAACCGTCGTCACTCCTACCGACGACGGTGCATCAGCGGCTACGGCTCATGACCTTGGCGGGGCGTCGACTACAGAAAACGTCGTTGTTGGCGATGTCCCACCAGTCGGCCGGGAAAGTTTGGCTGCGATTCGCGATCGAGTGCGAGAAATGCTCACCCGACAACTGGCCCTCGTCGACGACCTCGACATTGACTCGCCTGCGAATTCCCCACACCCCTAAGAGTTTCGGGCGATCCCGACCAACACTGGTAGGTCGGTTTCCACTGGCGCGTAGTCAGCCGGCATGTCGTTGCGATCGATAGCCGTGGCTAGAACCTCGGAAGCGATCACCGCACCATGCTCGGCGAAAGTGGTTTCGATCTCGCTGTCGTGTGAGCTCCACGTCAGTGAGATTCGATCCGAGATGTCAAATCCCAGCGACTTGCGCGTTTCTTGAATTCCCCGGATCAAATCGCGCGCTAGGCCTGCACGGCGGAGTTCGTCGTCGATATGTAGATCGATGGCGACCGACTCTTCTGCGTCGCTGGCGACCGTCCAGCCTTCGCGGGGTGACTCCGTCACGATGATGTCGTCGGCGTAGACATCCTCGCTCTCGCTGTCCACCATGATCGAGAACGAGCCATCGCCACGTACACCGTTCGCCAGGGTGGCGGGCTCGACATCGGTTATTGCCTGAGCGACGACTGGCGTCCGCTTCCCGAAGCGCTTTCCCAGTTCCCGGAAGTTCGGCTTGACCACGACGTCGACCAGCCCGGCTTCCTCACCGAGGACCTCCACTGCTCGCACGTTGAGTTCGTCGGAAACCTCGGCGACGAGTTCGACGGGGAGTTGTGCCCAGCCGGGTGCGGAAACCAGGGCGCGCGAGAGCGGTTGCCGCGTCTTGACGCTGCTCGCGGCGCGGGCCGCCCGCCCAAGCTCGACGACTCTACGAACGAGTGTCATGTTGTCGCGGAGATCATCGTCGATAGTCGCGTTCTCCATCGACGGCCACGACGCCAGGTGCACGGATATCGGAGCCTGATCGTCGGTTGCTCGGAAGAGGTCTTGCCACACGCGTTCGGCAATGAAGGGCGTGTAGGGCGCCAGGCACAAAGTGACGGTGCGCAGGGCCGCGTGGAGGGTGGCCAGCGCGGCCGCATCCCCATCCCAGAAGCGTCTGCGTGAGCGGCGCACGTACCAATTGGAGAGATCATCGATGTACTCCGCGAGTATCCGGCCGCCGCGCTGGGTATCGAAATTTTCCAGGGCGTGGTCCACATCCCGCGCGACCCGCGCGGCTTCGGACAGCACCCACTGGTCAATGAGCGGTCGCTCCTCGGTCGGGGGGGCGGCCATCGAGGGGGACCATTCCGCGGTTCTCGCGTAGAGCGATTGGAAGGAAACGGTGTTCCAGTACGTCAAGAGGGTGCGACGAACAACATCGGCGATGGCCGCGTGACCCACGCGACGGGCTTGCCATGGCGAGCCGGAGGCCAACATGAACCAGCGCACCGCGTCAGCGCCGTGCGTGTCCATCAGGGGGATGGGTTCGAGCACGTTGCCGAGGTGCTTACTCATCTTGCGACCGTCTTCGTCCAAGATGTGGCCGAGGCAAACGACGTTCTTATACGACGATTTTCCAAAGACAAGGGTCCCGACGGCCATCAAGGAGTAGAACCAACCGCGGGTTTGATCGATCGCCTCACAAATGAAGTCGGCGGGGTACTGCTGCGCGAACTCTTCTACATTCCGGCGCGGGTACCCCAATGCGGCGAAGGGCATGGCGCCGGAGTCGTACCAGCAGTCGATGACCTCCGGCACTCGATGCGCCGTGTTCGTGCACTCTGGGCACTGAATCGTGACATCGTCGACGAACGGGCGGTGCGGATCGAGATCGTCGACGTCCTTACCGGCACGTGAAGACAGTTCTTCGAGCGATCCAATCGCTGTGAGGTGCCCGGCTTCGCAACGCCAAATGGGTAGCGGCGTCCCCCAATATCTGTTGCGGGACAAGGCCCAGTCCACGTTGTTGGTGAGCCAGTCCCCGTAGCGACCCCACTTGATGGTCGGCGGATACCAGTTGGTCTGCTCGTTTTGCGCGAGAAGTGCTTCCTTAACGGCTGTCGTCTTGATGTACCAGGACGGCTGCGCGTAGTACAGAAGCGGCGTGTGGCATCGCCAGCAGTGAGGGTAGGAGTGCTCGTAGGGGTTACGGCGAAATAGCAGACCCCGTTCGTCGAGATCGGTTACCAGCACCTCGTCAGCGGTCTTGAAGAACATTCCACCTACGAGGGGAGTCGCACTTGAGAAAGTGCCGTCCGGATTGACCGGATTGACGATGGGGAGTCCGTAACTGCGACAACTGGCGAGGTCGTCTGCGCCGAAGGCGGGTGCTTGGTGAACAAGTCCCGTTCCATCGTCTGTTGTGACGTAGTCGGCAACGATGACGTAGTGGGAGTCGGGGATGTCCACGAGGTCGAAAGGCCGCCGGTATCGGGTGTGCTCGAGGTACGACCCAGCGAACTCCTCGAGGATCTCGACGTCACTGTCGCCGAAGACCTGTGACACGAGCTCCTGTGCGACGACGAGATGTTCGTTGTCCTCAGTTTTCGTGACCACGTACGTGGCGTCTGGCCGGACGGCCACCGCCGTATTCGACACCAGCGTCCACGGCGTCGTCGTCCACACCAATAGCGCCGCAGACGGGTAGCGCTCGTGGAGGGGTCCACCTTCGATGGGGAAGCGAACGTAGACCGATGGGTCGACCACCGTCTCGTAGCCCTGGGCGAGCTCGTGGTCGCTCAGGCCGGTCCCGCACCGTGGGCAGTAGGGAGCGACTCGGTGGTCTTGTACCAGTAAGCCTGCGTCGAAGATCTCCTTCAACGACCACCAGACGCTTTGTATGTAGTCCCGATCCATCGTCCAGTAGGCAGAGTCGGTGTCCACCCAGAACGCCATGCGCTTGCTCATGTGGGTGAATTCGTCGACGTGGCGGAGAACGGATTCGCGACACCGTTCATTGAACTCGGCGATCCCATATTTTTCGATGTCTTGTTTGCCGCTGAAGCCGAGTTCCCGCTCGACGGCCAGTTCGACGGGCAGTCCGTGACAGTCCCACCCTGCTTGACGAGGCACGAAGTACCCCTTCATCGTGCGATAGCGAGGGAAGATGTCTTTGAAGACACGGGCCTCCACATGGTGGGCTCCTGGAGTGCCGTTGGCCGTGGGAGGGCCCTCGTAAAAGGTCCACAGGGGGCGCCCCTCGGCTTGGGCAAGGGAGCGCTCAAACACCGCATCCTGGTCCCAAAGATCCAGAATTTGGTGTTCCATTGCCGGCAGATCGATCTGCACGGGCACGGCCTTGTACATGGCGCCTCCTGTCCGAACGGGCAGACTAGTCGTGTCGGTCGGCGTGCCGGTGACCCGTGACCGTGAAACCACCCCTACCATTCCTGCACGCAGCGGCGCGTCGGCCCGAGGGGAACATCCCGGCGGGTGCGGGCGGGCAGCGGAACGGCAACCGAGGAGATCACGATGGCGGCCACAAGGAAGGCTCCCGACAAGAAGGCGGCCCCTAAGAAGGCGGCTGCGAAGAAGGCTCCTGCGAAGAAGGCGGCCCCTAAGAAGGCGGCTGCGAAAAAGGCTCCTGCGAAGAAGGCGGCCCCTAAGAAGGCGGCTGCGAAGAAGGCTCCTGCGAAAAAGGCTCCTGCGAAGAAGGCGGCCCCTAAGAAGGCGGCTGCGAAAAAGGCGGCCCCTAAGAAGGCGGCTGCCAAGAAAGCGGCCGCGAAGAAGGCGGCCCCTAAGAAGGCGACCCCTAAGAAGGCGGCCCCTAAGAAGGCAGCTGCCAAGAAAGCGGCCGCGAAGAAGGCGACCCCTAAGAAGGCAGTTGCGAAGAAGGCGGCCCCCAAGAAAGCAACCGAGACGAAGGCCGCTCCGAAGAAAGCAACGATCAAGAGGGCACCAAAGAAGCGCCCTGTTGTTCGTGAGGACGAGTCACCGTGGACGGACTCTGAGCTCGCCGAGATGCGTACCGAATTGCACAGCGAACGCGAGCGACTCTTGGAGGAGATCGCTACCACCGAAGAGGGTCTCGCCGACCTGATCCGCGATTCCGGAGACGGAGCGGGTGACGATCAGGCCGATGCAGGGAGCAAGACCTTCGAGCGGGAGCACGAGATGTCTCTCGCCAATAACGCGCGTGACATGCTCGAGCAAGTCGATCACGCGTTGGCTCGTATCGCGGATGGCTCCTACGGGGTGTGTGAGAGCTGCGGCAAGCCCATCGGCAAGTACCGACTTCAAGCCTTTCCTCGTGCCACGTTGTGTCGAACGTGCAAGGAAGCCGAAGAGCGGTTCTAAGCACCGGTGGCCACGGACGTAGGCTGGCGAAGTGTTTCGAGGCGCCCATCGATCAGTGCTCGCGGTGCTTGCGGGCACTGCCGTGGGCATCGTCCTTATCGACCAGGTGACCAAGGCGTGGGCTGTGGCGTATCTCCAGCCGCGCATCGAGAGTGGCGAAGGCCCGATCTATCTCATTGATCCGCTCCTGCGCTTGACGTACGTCGAGAACACCGGGGCGGCATGGGGGATGGGAGCCGGATACACCTGGATATTCACCATCATCGCCGTTGTGGTGGGAGTCGTCATCGTTCGGCTCGCGCGAACAATCACCTCCAGTGCGTGGGCTTTGGCGCTCGGTGGCTTGCTCGGTGGCTTGCTCGGGAACCTGATTGATCGACTTACGCGACCCCCGGGGCCGGGGCTGGGGTCGGTGGTCGACTTCATCGGTCTTCCGAACTTTCCCGTCTTCAATGTCGCTGATATTGCAATCACGTGTTCGGCGGTCGCGATGATCATCCTCGCGTGGCGCGGCATCCCGCTGTCTGAGTCGGAACCGGGCGGCTCGAACTCGGACGACGAGCTAGTTCTGGATGACGACAAGCCGGCGGCCGGGAGCGGCCCATGAGTCGGATTCTCCCGGTGCCTGAGGGGCTTGAGGGGGAAAGGATCGACGTCGCGCTCGCGACGATGCTGGGGTTGTCGCGAGCACGTTCGAGTGCGCTCGTGGAAAGCGGAGCCGTCCAGGTCGCGAGCCGTGTGGTCGCCAAGTCACATCGTCTTGCTCCCGGCGAGATGATCGAAATCCGCGAGATCAACGAGACGCGAGATTCGTCCGACGGCGGCGGGCCAGAAGGCGGGCCGCTCGCGGGCCTGCCGACCAACACACCCTCGGTGGAGATCCCGATTCTGTGGGAGGACGACGACGTTGTGGTGATCGATAAGCCGGCGGGTGTTGCCGCTCATCCGAGCCCGGGTTGGTCGGGCCCCACGGTGACCGATTCCCTGTCCGCCGCCGGGCATTCCCTGGCGACGGCCGGAGCAGCGGAGCGCGAGGGTGTGGTGCACCGGCTTGATGTTGGGACGACCGGGGCGATGGTCGTAGCCAAGAGTGCGGCGGCGTACACCTCGCTCAAGCGGCAATTCAAGGAACGGACGGTGGACAAGCGGTACCACGCGGTCGTGCACGGGCTTCTTGATCCGCTGGTGGGGACGATCGATGCCCCCATCGACCGACATCCATCCAAGGATTACAAGTGGGCCGTCGTTGCCGGTGGCCGGGAGAGCGTGACCCACTATGAAACGCTCGAAGCGTGGCCTCGAGCGTCCCTCGTCGAGGTGCATCTCGAAACAGGACGCACGCACCAGATTCGGGTCCACATGGCAGCGATGCGCCATCCGTGTGTCGGGGACGTGACGTACGGCGCGGATCCGACGGTGGCGAAAGAATTGGGGCTCACGAGACAGTGGTTGCACGCGAGACGATTGGGATTTGAGCATCCGCATACGGGGGAGCACGTGTCGTTCGAAAGCCCGTACCCGATAGATCTTGAGCAAGCTCTGGAGCGACTGCGGGTCGGCTTGTCGGGCTGAGCGGGTAGCCGGTTCGGGCATAGAGTTGGACGATGCCCCGCTGCCGATGTGAGTCACCGTCGACGGTGACCGGTGGGGGATCGGAATGACATCGGACGATTTCGTCCATCTCCACGTGCACACCGAGTACTCAATGCTGGACGGTGCCGCGCGACTTGACGATTTAATGGCCGAGGCCAGTCGTCTCGGCATGTCGGCCATCGCAATGACCGACCACGGAAACCTCTTCGGCGCGTACGACTTCTTTACAAAGGCCAGGGGCGCCGGACTCAAGCCGATCATCGGCCTCGAGGGGTACTACGCGCCCCAGGGTCGAGCCGAACGCAAACCGTTCGACTTCACCGGGGGTTTCGACGAAGGAACACCCGAGGATCCGGGCGCTGGCCGAGGCAAACACAGCTATACCCACATGACGGTGTGGGCGGAATCCACCCTCGGCATGCACAATCTTTTCCGCTTGTCGTCTCTGGCCAGCCTTGAAGGGCAGTACCACAAGCCACGCTTCGATCGAGAGTTGCTCGATCGGTACGGAGCGGGGTTGATCGGTACTACCGGTTGTCCGAGCGGGGAGGTCAATCGCTGGCTGCAGGCGGGTCAGTACGAGAAGGCACGAGCCGCCGCGGCTGATTTTCGAGACATCCTCGGGCCAGAAAACTACTTCTGCGAAGTCATGGACCACGGCCTAGCGATCGAGCGGAGGTTTCGAGAAGACCTGATCCGCATCGCACGGGATCTGAGCCTGCCGTTGGTGGCCACCAACGATTTGCATTACGTGCACGAGTCAGATGCGGATACCCACGAGGTGCTGTTGTGTGTCGGGACGCGGACGACGATGGACGACCCCAAGCGGTTTCGATTTGACGCCCGGGACTTCTACCTGAAGTCCGCTGCCGAAATGCGTTCTGTTTGGTCCGAACTTCCCGAGGCATGCGACAACACGCTGCTGATCGCGGAGCGATGCGAGGTCTCCTTCGACGAAGGAGCCAACCTGATGCCGCAATTCCCGGTGCCCGACGGGTACACCGAAGAGACCTGGCTTCGGGCAGAGGTTGAGCGTGGATTGGAGACCCGGTACCAGGGATCGGTTCCCGACGATGTCCGCCAGCAGTCGGAGTACGAGCTCGGTGTTGTCGCTCAAATGGGATTCCCCGGCTATTTCCTCGTGGTCGCTGATCTCGTTCGCTACGCCCGTGACAACAAGATCCGAGTCGGCCCAGGCCGAGGGTCGGCCGCCGGCGCCATGATCGCTTTCGCGTTGGGCATCACCGAACTCGATCCGATCAAACACGGGTTGCTCTTCGAGAGATTCCTGAATCCCGAACGCATCTCGATGCCGGATATCGACATCGATTTCGACGAACGCCGACGCTCGGACATGATCCGCTACGCCACGGAGAAATACGGCGAAGAGCGAGTAGCCCAGATCGTCACCTACGCCTCCATCAAGGCGAAGGCGGCCATCAAAGACAGTGCACGTGTTCTGGGATTCCCATACGCCGTGGGAGAACGCATCACCAAAGCGATGCCACCGTCGGTCATGGGGAAGGACATTTCCCTGGCCGGTGCCTTCGACGCGACAGACGATCGCTACGCGGAAGCGAAGGAGTTCAGGTCGCTGTACGAATCCGATGCCGAGGCCCGCCAAGTCATCGACACAGCCAAGGGTCTCGAGGGGCTCAAGCGTCAGCCGGGAGTTCACGCTGCAGGCGTGATCCTTTCCCGCGAGGCCCTGATGGACGTCATTCCCGTGTGGCGACGTGAACAAGACGGCGCGATCATCACCCAGTTCGATATGGGAGCTTGCGAGACCCTCGGGCTTCTCAAGATGGATTTCCTTGGCCTTCGAAATCTGACGGTGCTCGAAGATTGCCTCGACAACATTGAGAAGAACACCGGAGATCGTCTTGTACTCGAGGAATTGACTCTCTACGACCGGACCACATACGAGCTGCTGTCACGTGGAGACACACTCGGCGTCTTCCAACTCGACGGCGGACCCATGCGTTCACTCCTGCGGTCCATGCAGCCGGACAGCTTCGAAGACATTTCCGCTGTCCTGGCTCTCTATCGACCTGGACCCATGGGCGCCAATGCACACAATGACTATGCGGATCGAAAGAACGGTCGTAAGCCGGTCGTTCCCATTCACCCGGAACTGGCAGAGCCGTTGTCGGAGATTCTCGGTGACACGTATGGATTGATCGTCTACCAAGAGCAGGTCATGGCCATCGCACAAGAGTTGGCCGGTTACTCACTTGGCAAAGCCGACCTCTTGCGTCGCGCGATGGGGAAGAAGAAGAAGGAGATCCTGAAGAAGGAGTTCACTCCTTTCCAGGAGGGGATGCGTTCCAGGGGATACAGCGATTCGGCGATCGACACCCTGTGGGAGATCCTTGTCCCGTTCTCGGACTATGCCTTCAACAAGGCCCACACGGCCGGCTATGGCCTGGTGTCGTACTGGACGGCCTACTTGAAAGCGAATTACCCCGCGGAGTACATGGCTGCGCTCCTGACGAGCGTCCAAGACGACAAGGATAAGAGCGCCATCTACCTAGGCGAGTGTCGACGGATGGGCATCAAGGTCTTGCCTCCGGATGTCAACGATTCCGATTCGGCTTATACGGCGCGCGGAAGCGACATTCGATTCGGGTTGTCGGCGATCCGCAACGTCGGCGAAGGTGTCGTTCTATCCATCAGTGAGACACGGCGCTCGCGGGGCCGATTTACGGACTTCCATGACTTTGTGGCCAAGGTAGAGGTGCACGTATGCAATCGACGCGTCGTCGAGTCCCTCATCAAGGCGGGTGCATTCGACTCTCTGGGCCACACACGCAAAGGCCTCGCAGCGGTCCATGAACTGGTCATCGACTCGGCAGTGGACATCAAGAGAGCAGAAGCAGCCGGCCAGTACGACTTGTTCGGAGGTCTCGCGGGCGAAGGGGAAACGACCGGGCTCGCGGAACAGACCCCCGTTCCGGTGGGCGAGTGGGATAAAGCCGTCCTGTTGGCGCACGAGAGAGACATGTTGGGCCTGTACGTGTCGGATCACCCCCTGAATGGTCTTGATCATGCACTCGCAAACATCTCCGACATCTCGATCGCATCCCTTATTGCCGACGAATCGTTGGAGTCGACGGTCGTTACCGTTGCGGGCCTGCTGACGAGTGTGCAACGTAAAACCACCAGGAAGGGGTCGGCCTGGGCCATCGCGACGGTAGAGGATCTGGACGGATCCGTCGAAGCGATGGTCTTCCCGCAGACGTACGCGTCCGTGTCTACAACGCTCATCGAAGATTCCATCGTGGCCATTCGCGCGCGTGTGGAGCGCACGGATGAAGACGGCCTGCGCGTCATCGCCTTGGACGTGGAATCTCCCGACTTGTCTGAGGCGCAAAGTGGGCCGTTGCGGTTGTCCATCGCTGCGAGTCGATGCGTTCCACCCCTCGTTGAGCGACTCAAAGAGGTGCTCCGGCAACACTCCGGCACCACCGAAGTCCACCTGCACCTGACGGGCGGAACGCAAACAACAGTCCTGAGAATCGACGACGCCTTGCGCGTGACGCCCTCGGCCGCTCTGTACGGGGATCTCAAAGCGCTGCTGGGAGCGAACTGCTTGTCGTGACGTGCCGTACGGTTTCACGATGACCTCCCATGGAGCGCCACCGGATAGCGCCCCGGACACACCGATCGTCCGGTCACGGCGCCCCGAGTGGTCGGAGTGGTCGCTGGTCATCTCAGGAGTTGTGTCCGGTCTGTTGAGCGGTGCTGCCCTCGGCGTGCTCTGGTGGCGGTTGGCGCCGCGGGCGACGGTGGCGGTACGCCCGGACGGTGCCAGCCCCCAGGGGTATCAGCCAGAGGAGTACCTCGCCGCAGACGTCTCCTTCGTGGCCTTGGCTCTGGTGGCCGGGCTCGTCCTTACCGTCGCCCTCGCGGTCATGCGCCGTGGTCACCTACTTGGAGTCTTGGTGGCCGGACTCCTGGCCAGCGCGGTCGGCACGCTTGCCATGTGGCAAGTCGGAACGCGGCTGGGCTCTGTCGATATCGAAGGTCTCATCGCGACGACCAGTGAGGAATTCGTCACCGATGCCCCGCTCGAGGTGACGATGCCCGGCGTCTACCTAGTGTGGTCGATCAGCGCGGCCACGGTGGTGTTGGTGCTCGCTATCTCCGACTGGCTTGTGGCTCGACGGTCAGGTCACGCGGATTAGTTGCGAGCCGGTGTCCCGAGCGCGGCTACCCGCGCACCCGTGGCTGTGATGAGGTCCTGGGGGTCCAGGGAGATCTCGAGGCCCCGCCGTCCCGCGCTGACATAGACCGGAGAATGCAGCAGGACCTCCTCGTCGATGACGACCGGCAATTCCTGCCGTAGCCCTAGAGGACTGATCGCTCCTGTGACAGATCCGCTGACGCGTTCGGCCGACGTAACGTCCATGAGGTGGGCTTTCTTGCCGCCGATAGCGCGCGCGAGACGTTTGGCCGACACCGTTGTCGTCGCCGCGACCAGAGCCAGCACCGCACGTGCATCCACCGACCACACGAGGGATTTGAAGACGGCCTCGGCTGGAACGCCGAGAAGTCGGGCTGCCTGCATCGCATAGTCCGGATGATCGAGACGAGACGAACTCTCGTGATCAAAGGTGTGAACGCCGTGGGGAATGCCCCGCTCGGTCAACAGTCCCAACGCCGGTGTTGCTGATGCCGAGTGGCTGGGCTCGTTCGCCACTTAGTTCTCCGATGGAGTTGTGTTGAGTAAGTCGAGCGCCGGTATCGCGCCGAATGCGGAGATCAAGGCGGATTCCGAAGAAAGAACCCGGGTGCCGAGTCGGAGCCGGGAGAGGGCGTCGGGAGCCGCAAGCAACTCTTGTCGCGTGGACCCATCAACAACCAGGGCGGCGGTTATCAGGTAACTGAGGACAGCAGGATCGGCCGGCACCTGATCGTCGTCGGCATCGTTATCGTCATTGGCCTCGTTCAACCGACCGCCCAAAATGGAGCGGTAGGTGTCGAAGGCCTGCATCGCCGACTGGACCGCAGACGCCACCCGCGGATCTTCGGAATCGACCTCTGGCTCGGGAAGAAAGGTAACTGAGGCGCGCAAGAGGGGAGCCGTTCGATCAACGTGCTCGAGCCGAAAGCGCCGGGATCCGATCGTGACAATGTCGTAGCGGCCGTCGTCGCCGCGTTCTGCCTGGCGGATCACCGCGCTCACGCCCACCGGGTAAAGCTCAGCGTCTTCTGCCGAAGGGTCGATCGGCGATGCGTCGTCGTCCGGCACATCACCAGGGGAGGACTGCTTCGGCGTCAATGTGTGCGATTCCCGAAGCGCGACGATGCCGAACTCCCGTTCGTCCTCAGGCTTACCGAGCAGTTCCTGCACCATCATCCGATACCGAGGCTCAAAAATGTGAAGAGGGAGGACCAAGCCGGGCACGAGCGCTGTTGTGAGCGGAAAGAGCGGCAGGGACTGATCCATCCATCGAGCGTAGACTCTGTGGGGTGTTGCGTCTCATCGACTTGCGTGAATCGTCGGCCGACCCTCGGTCGGTTGTCCCGCGCGCCGCCATGGATCTGACGGATGCAGGCGATGCGATCCGACCGGTGCTCGAGGACGTCCGGGTCAGAGGTGCCGACGCGGTTCTCGATGCGTGCGAACGTTTCGACTCGATCCGCCCCACCCAGCTGCGCGTGCCCGCCTCAGTGATCGCTGATGCACTGGCCGGTCTAGAGCCGTCGGTGCGGCGGGCCTTGGAAGTGTCCATCGAGCGCGCTCGGAGGGTCCACCAAGACCAACGTCGCGTGGACGTGGAAACCGAGGTGGTTCCCGGGGGCACGGTGACCGAGCGCTGGCTTCCGGTAGCTCGCGTGGGCTTGTACGTCCCGGGTGGGCGGGCCGTCTATCCCAGCAGCGTGGTGATGAATGTGATCCCTGCCCAGGAGGCGGGAGTTCCCTCGCTCGCTGTCGTTAGTCCTCCTCAAAAGGACTGCGACGGGTGGCCCCACCCCACGGTTCTGGCCGCGTGCTCGCTGCTGGGAGTCGAGGAGATCTATGCGGTGGGAGGCGCCCAGGCGGTCGCGATGTTGGCCTACGGCATTGACCTTCCCGACGGTGGCGCATGCGAGCCGGTGGATCTGGTTACCGGACCCGGGAACATTTACGTCACGGCAGCTAAGCGAGCACTGCAGGGAATCATCGGGATCGACGCCGAGGCTGGCCCAACCGAGGTGGCGATCCTGGCCGATGACTCAGCCGACGCCCGGTACGTGGCGGCAGACCTCATCAGTCAGGCCGAGCACGACGTGATCGCCGCGGCCGTCCTTGTCACCTCAAGCGAGCGTCTGGCCAACGAGGTCGAACGGGAAGTGGCGGCCCAGGTTGCTAACACCAAGCATGTGGAGCGCATCACCGAAGCCTTGACCGGGGTGCAGAGCGCGATCATTCTGGTTCGAGATGTCGACCAGGGTTTGGCCGTCGTCGACGCTTACGCCGCTGAGCATTTGGAAATCCACACCGAAGAACCTCGCAAAGTTGCCATGCAGGTACGCAACGCCGGCGCCATATTTGTTGGACCGTGGGCGCCCGTGTCCCTCGGTGACTACTGCGCGGGTTCCAACCACGTGCTTCCGACCATGGGTGCTGCGCGCTACTCTTCTGGTCTATCCGTGCAAACATTCCTGCGCGGCATACACGTCATCGAGTACGACCGCTCTTCGCTGGCCGACGTTGCCGAAGATGTCGTTGCCCTGGCGCAGGCCGAAGATCTGCCAGGTCACGGAGACGCCGTGACCATACGTTTCCACGACGCCGACGATGACTGAGTTTCAGCCGCCGGTTCGGGAGGATTTGCGGGGCCTGGTGCCCTACGGAGCGCCACAACTCGATGTCGATATTCGCCTCAACGTCAACGAGAACCCCTTCGCACCCTCGCCGGAGTTGGCCCGTGCGTTGGGCGTGTCCGTCACCGAAGCTGCACAGACGTTGAACCGGTACCCCGACCGAGAATGCGTGGAGTTGCGGCAAGCCCTCGCTGACTATCTGTCCCAGGAGTCGAGCGCGGAGTGTGCCGCCGACTCCATCTGGGTGGCCAACGGATCAAACGAAGTGATGTCCCACATCATGGCCGCTTTCGGTGGACCTGGGCGGGTGGCGCTCACCTTTCCCCCTACGTACTCCATGTATCCGGAATACGCACGAGAGTCCTTCACCACCTTGGTGTCCGTCCCGCGGACGACTGATTTTCAGATCGACATGGCAGCCAGCACCGCCGCTATCGAGGACCAGCGCCCCTCGGTCGTGCTTCTCGCCTCGCCCAATAACCCCACCGGAACCGCCGTGAGCGCGGACGACATTGATGCCCTCGCGCAGGCCACGGCAGGCGTGGGGGGGATGCTCGTCGTTGATGAGGCCTACGCGGAGTTCCGCCGACCGGGTCAGCCGAGCTCCGTGGCCGGCCTTGCCGATCATCCCAACACGATCGTGACCAGGACGATGAGCAAGGCGTTCGCGATGGCGGGTGCCCGCGTGGGATACGCCGCAGCCGAACCGAGTGTTATCGACGCCTTGCGCGTCGTGCGACTCCCGTACCACCTGTCGGCCGTCACCCAGTCCGTCGCGTGTACTGCGTTGGCCTTCGTCGAGGAATTGCAGTCGAACCTGCAACTCCTACGTGACGAACGGGATCGAATGCGCCGCGACCTGGAGTCTCGAGGGTTCGTGGTCACCGACAGTGACGCTAACTTCTGCTTCTTCGGTCGCTTCCGCGATCGACGACGGGTGTGGAAGGGACTCATGGATCGCGGAGTCCTGATCCGAGAAACCGGCCCCGACCAGTGGTTGCGGGTCTCCGTGGGAACACCCCAGGAGAACGCTAGATTTATCGAGGTCTTGGATGAGGTTGTGGTGGATAGTGACCTGATGTCTGACGGAGATGGTGGATCGACATGAGTAGGCAGGCCCGCGTCGAGAGATCGACGAAGGAGAGTGAGGTCCTCGTTGAGGTAGAACTCGACGGGACCGGGGTAAGTTCCATCGAGACAGGCGTTCCCTTCTTCGACCATATGCTCGCGCAGCTCGCCAAACACGGTGGCCTCGATCTCACGGTGCGGACCAAGGGTGACCTCGAGGTGGATGCGCACCACACAGTCGAGGACACGTCACTAGCCCTCGGCCAAGCACTCAACGAAGCTCTTGGTGACCGTGCAGGTCTGCGCCGGTACGGAGATGCGCTGGTGCCCTTGGACGAATGCCTCGTGCAGTCTGCTATCGATTTGTCAGGGCGCCCCTACCTGGTGCACGAGGAACCCGATCTGGTCGAACTGATCGGGTCCTACGACACCACCCTGACCCGTCACATTTGGGAATCGATCGTGGCGACCAGCCAGGTAACGCTGCACGTCAAGGTCCTCAGCGGGCGCAATGCTCACCACGTCGTGGAAGCGCAATTCAAATCGGTTGCTCGTTCCCTGCGCGATGCAGTGGCGATTGACTCACGGGTTGTGGGTGTCCCCTCGACCAAGGGCACGCTCACGGCGTCCTGATCGACACCCGGACACTTCTTCTTTCGATGAACGCACCTCGTTGATGAGCACATCGTTGAGGCCGTCCGTCGTGGTACTGGACTACGGCAGTGGAAATCTACGCTCGGTTCAACGCGCCCTAGAGCGGGTCGGCGCGAACGTCGAGATAAGCAGCGACGCCACCTCGGCTGCGTCCTGCGACGGGCTCGTTGTTCCAGGAGTCGGTGCGTACGCGTCCTGCATGGCGGGGCTCACTGCTGTCCGCGGAGAGTCCATCATCGACGCCCGACTCGCTGGAGGGCGACCGGTCCTCGGAATCTGTGTGGGTCTGCAAATCCTGTTCTCCTCGGGAGTCGAACACGGTACGCGCACCGCCGGTCTCGGACAATGGCCCGGGACGGTGGAGCGCCTATCGGCACCGGTACTCCCGCATATGGGCTGGAACACCGTTGATGTCGGCGAGGGGTCCACTCTCTTCGCCGGCGTGGAGTCAGAGCGCTTCTATTTCGTTCATTCATATGGGGTTGTGTCCTGGGACTTTCGTGAGGATGCTCAGCCGGTGATGAAGCCACCGGTGGCTTCCTGGTGCACGTACACCGATCGCTTCGTCGCAGCAGTGGAAAACGGCCCGCTTGTTGCGACGCAATTCCACCCGGAGAAGTCCGGGGACACTGGTGCCTACATTCTCGGGAATTGGCTCGCCACTCTTCGTTGATCGCCGAAGGTGACAAGAGACGAAAGCATGCGATCCATGGTTGCGTGGATGACCTAGGCTTGTGGCATGAAACACACTGGAGAAGTCGGACCCGCCCTCCAACTCCTCCCGGCCGTTGACGTAGCCGATGGTCAAGCCGTCCGCCTGGTTCAAGGAAAGGCCGGATCGGAAACTGTCTACGGGCGGCCGATCGACGCGGCTCGGTCGTGGGTCGAACAGGGAGCCGAGTGGATCCACCTGGTCGATTTAGACGCTGCTTTCTCGCGCGGATCCAACGCCGCCACCATCGGTGAGGTGGTCAATGAACTCAAAGGCCAGGTACGGATAGAGCTGTCCGGGGGAATCCGCGACGATGAGTCGCTCGCGGCGGCGCTGGCAACGGGATGCACCAGGGTCAATCTTGGAACCGCCGCGCTCGAGAATCCTGACTGGACGGAGCAGGTGATCGCCGATCACGGTGATCGGATAGCCGTCGGACTCGATGTTCGCGGACACACGTTGGCCGCTCGAGGATGGACGACCGAAGGCGGCAATCTGTGGGAGACGTTGGGTCGTCTTGATGCAGCAGGGTGCTCCCGATACGTCGTCACCGATGTCCATAAGGACGGCACCATGAAAGGTCCCAATATCCACCTCCTGCGCGACGTGTGCTCGGCCACCGACGCTGCGATCGTGGCATCCGGGGGGATCAGTCGCCTCGAAGACCTCCACACGCTGGCGGATATGACCGGGCAGGGTATCGAGGGCGCGATCATCGGGCGCGCGCTGTACGAGGGAGCCTTCACGCTGGCGGAAGCCATCGCCGCCGTTGAAGCGCGTTACGACCCGTACGAGTGGGGGCCGCCCCGACCATGAGTCTGGCCGTTCGGGTGATTCCTTGCCTCGACGTCGATGCCGGTCGGGTCGTGAAGGGAGTCAACTTCGTTGACCTGCGCGATGCAGGGGATCCGGTCGAGCTTGCCGCTGCCTACGGAGCCCAGGGCGCCGACGAGCTCGTCTTCTTGGACATCACGGCGTCATCGGCGAGCAGAGAAACGACGTATGACGTTGTTCAGCGCACCGCGGAGAGCGTGTTCATTCCGCTCACCGTCGGTGGCGGTGTCCGAACGGTCGAGGACTTCGATCGTCTCCTGCGGGCGGGGGCGGACAAGGTCGGTGTCAATACGGCCGCGATCGCCGATCCGTCCTTGATCACCAAGGCAAGTGAGCGCTTCGGTTCGCAGTGCGTTGTTCTCAGCGTTGACGCGCGGCGATGCGCCGGCGACGTCACGACCCCGAGCGGATTCGAGGTGACCACCCACGGCGGTCGGCGTGGCACAGGAGTGGACGCGATCGCATGGGCCGACGAGGCGGCGCAGCGCGGTGCGGGTGAGATCTTGCTGAATTCGATGGACGCGGACGGGACGACCCAGGGATTCGACACCGAACTCATCGAGCTCGTCAGAGGCCATGTCGACGTTCCCCTAATTGCGAGCGGTGGGGCGGGAGTCGTCGACGATTTCCCTCGCGCGGTTGAGGCGGGAGCCGATGCTGTGCTGGCGGCAAGCGTTTTTCATTTCGGCCATCTCACGATCCCCGACGTGAAATCGGCACTCGATAGCGCAGGGCTGCCGGTCCGTCGGCACAATGTCCTCTATGGGTGACGACGCAGGAGACCTCCTGGCCTTGTCTCCCAACGACGTTGTCGCCCGTGTGCGATTCGATGCAGCGGGTCTGGTCCCCGCCGTTGCTCAAGACTCCACTTCGCGGCAGGTCCTGATGCTCGCGTGGATGAACGAAGAAGCCCTGCGCGCAACAGTGACGACGCGACGGGCCACTTACTTCTCTCGAAGTCGACAGAGCCTGTGGGTGAAAGGCGAGACGTCGGGAAACTCGCAGCAGGTCGCGCAGTTGCGCGTGGATTGCGACGGCGATGCGGTTCTTTTGCTGGTCGACCAGCAGGGGCCGGCGTGCCACACGGGCGTGGAGAGTTGTTTCGATGTCGGCGGTGTTGATGTTCGGTGAGAGCGAGCCAGGTCTCGAGGATTTTCGGGAGCGCGCGACATCTCATCGGGTTATCCCGGTGTCACGAACGCTCCTTGCCGATGGATTGACGGCCATTGGACTCTTCGAAACCCTGTGCACAGACCGCGCTGGCACGTTCCTGCTTGAATCAGCCGAGGCGGGTCGTTCGTGGTCTCGTTATTCATTCGTCGGAGTTCGTGCGGCTGCGATGTTGACGGAGCGGGACGGACAAGCGCATTGGTTGGGAAAGGTGCCGGTGGGTCTGCCCACCACCGGTGACGCATGGTCGGTTCTTCGTGACTCCGTGACGATCCTGAACAGCACGGATTGCCCGGTGTCCCATGGGCAGCACGACGAGAGTGGGCCTCGATTCACGTCCGGTTTTGTCGGCTGCCTCGCCTACGACGCGGTGCGCTTGTTCGAGAAGTTGCCCGACGACAACCCGTCTGCGGTAGATATTCCCGATCTAGCGTTTCTGCTGGCCACCGATCTGGCGATCCTTGATCACTTCCGAGGCACGGTGACCCTCATTGCGGCGGCAATCAACTTCGATGCAACTGACGAACGAGTCGACGAGGCCTGGTACGACGCGATGTCTCGGCTTGGTGCGATGCAAACCGCCCTGGCCAATCCCGTCGGAGTGAATGTCTCCCGCGCGACATCGGTGACAACAGCAGGCACGGAAAGTATTCGATCTCACACCACGAACGAGGAGTATCGGGAGGCCGTCGATAGGGCGCAGAAATACATTCGCGAGGGGGATGCTTTTCAGATCGTCCTTTCTCAGCGCTACTCGACTCCGATAACTGCACGCCCCCTCGACGTCTACCGAGTTCTTCGCTCCTCGAATCCGAGCCCTTACATGTATCTCATGCGGATGCCCAAGGAGTTGACCGATGATGGTGACGGGCACATGAGCGACATCAGTGCCTTTGATGTGGTCGGGTCGTCTCCCGAGGCGCTCGTCACGGTGGAGGATCGCCAGTGCACCGTGCATCCGATAGCCGGTACCCGGCAACGTGGGCGAGACGCGCAGGAAGATCGTGAATTGGCGCTCGATCTTCTAGCGGATCACAAAGAACGCGCGGAGCACGTCATGCTTGTTGATCTCGCGCGAAACGATCTGGGTCGTGTCTGTGAACCGGGGTCGGTGGACGTGACGGAATTCATGGAGATCGAGCGCTATTCGCATGTCATGCACATCGTTTCGTCCGTCGTTGGTCGATTGAACGAAGATTCGTCTGCTCTTGACGCTCTGCGAGCAACGTTTCCTGCCGGCACGCTCAGTGGTGCGCCCAAAGTCAGGGCGATGGAGATCATCGATGAACTAGAGCCGGATCGGCGGGGTCTGTACGGCGGCGTGGTCGGCTATGTGGATTTTCGCGGGAACCTGGATATGGCAATCGCGATTCGGACGGCTGTAATTCAAGACGGAGTGGCGCACGTTCAGGCGGGCGCCGGGATCGTTGCTGATTCAGATCCCGAAGCCGAAGCTCAAGAATGCGTGAACAAGGCGGGTGCGGTGCTCGCGGCGCTGGACGTCGCGCAATCGTTGGCACCGGTTGACTCACCAGGCGAAAGTGCAGGGGACTAGGTGGCCTCGACGGTTCGCCCCTTTCTTGACGGTAGGCGCGGCTACATCGCGGGATTGGGTTCGATGCTGGTGGGGTCCGCTCTGGCATGGTGGGCGGCCTCTGCGACGTGGGTTCTCGTGGAGCGGTCTCTGTTGGGAGATTCCACAGCTTCAGAGATGACGAATATCCAAGCCGTGGGTCTCCTTGCCGTGTCGGGTGGCAGTGTCGTATCGGTCGCGGCCGCCGCGCCAATCATCGGTTTCGCCGGCTTGGCGGGTGTCATCGGATCGCGTGGGTGGCTGCGACGCAGCGTTGGCGCTGTTGTCACGATTACGGGGATCGTGTTGTGCGCATCAGCCGTGCGATTCCTGTCAACGATCGCGGTCGGCTCGCCGATCCCCGGGGGAGTCGGTGGAAGTGGCGATCAGAACGTGGTGAGCGTTTCGACGGTGTGGCCGGTAGTTGCCATCGTCGCGGGTCTGCTGTTGCTGGCCGGCGGACTTCTCACCACCACCGTCGGTCACCGATGGCCAACCCTCGGTGCGGGCTATGAGCGAAAGAGTGCCCAACCACGCGATGCGTGGGATGCACTCGATGCCGGACTGGATCCGACGGTGGACGAAGAGAGTGGCCTGGGGAGCAATACCGACACCAGCACCGCGAAACGGCCGGAGCCTGAACCCGAGCGATGAGTACGAGTGATTGGATACCGACATGAGTTCCTCCGCATCGATGAGTCCTGGTCCGTCGTCCCGCGGATCGGGGGAAGACATTGCGCCCGACCATGACTCGCACGGTTCGACGCCGGCCGCGTGGACGGCCGTCGTCATCGTCACGGTCGCCTTCACCCTCGGCGCCCTCGCGATCATTCTTGGTAACTGGCTCTTGTTCTGGGTCAGCGTCGGCCTGGTTGTCTTGGGCGCGATCGTCGGAAAGGTCATGCAGTCCATTGGTCTCGGGAAGCACGGCAAGACTGCCAAACCCGCGAATCGGTAGCCCACCTGCTGCTGTCTGCGCGTCTTCACTGTTCTCGAACGTTCTGGGTACCTTTTCGTAACCGCTGACACCGCGAAATAGCGTTTCCGTCTGACACTCTTAGGACATGACCGACCGTGGCCTGGTTCTTGTCGTCGAAGATGAGAAACCGATATCGGACCTCCTTCGCCTCTACCTGACCCGTGAGGGGTTCGGAGTGCACGCCGAATTCGACGGGGTCGGCGGATTGACGGCCGCTCGCACGCGGCATCCGGTCGCGATCGTGCTCGACGTGGGCCTGCCCGGCATGGACGGAACCGAGGTCTGTGGACAGTTGCGCGCCGAAGATAACTGGGTGCCGGTCATCTTCTGCACCGCACGAGACGATGAAGTCGATCGCGTGCTTGGTTTGGAACTGGGGGCGGACGACTACGTGACCAAGCCATTCAGTCCCCGGGAGATGGTTGCGCGCGTCAAGTCCGTCGTTCGGCGTTCGCGGGTGAGCCGGAGTTCGAGTGAACCCGTATCGGTCGGAGCCGTATCTATGGACACGGCACGTCGTCGGGTGTGGGTCGGTGACGAGCCCGTCGACTTGACCGCGACGGAATTCGATCTGCTCGCACATCTGGTTTCCGAGCCCGGTCGGGTGTTCAGTCGGGATCAACTGCTCGCGGAAGTGTGGGGGTACGCGTCCGTGGTGGGCAGCCGCACCGTCGACGTACACGTGGCCCAACTGCGGGCCAAACTTGGTGATAACAGTCCGATCCGAACAGTGCGCGGAGTGGGCTACTCCGCGGAAGTGTCCGGCGATGAGTGAGGAGTCGGCTAAGACGTCTCCCCCCCCGACTATGCAGCCCCGAAAGCGGTGGGGGATCGTCACGCGAACTGTCCTGTTGATCACGTCGATCGCGACCGTTGCCGTTGTCGTCGCCGGTATCGCGGTGGCGCCGTTCGTTCGCAGCGCGGCGGTTGCGGAAGCCTCCGGAGCACTCGAGCGACTAGCGGATCTAACCGCCGCGTACGTGGAGCGATCCGATGGCCGCAGGCCACCGGATCGACTCATCGCACGACCGCTTGAGCGGATCTTGCGTCGGGAGGGCGTTACCGGATACCTGGTCTCTCGCGAGGGCGGTCTTCCGCCGGCGTTGCAGGGATCGGGGATCAGCGATGATCAATTCAACGCCCTCCTCGCCGGTGAGCCGATCTCGTCTCGCGGTCAAGATGGCCTCGGAGGTCGCATATTGATCGAGGGTCGTCCGGTCACCGGCGGTGCAGTGATCCTGACGCAGTCGGTTGATGTCGCCGGAGAGCTCGGCACGAAATTCCTGGCAAGAATCGCAGCGGCTCTGGCACTTGGCTTGGTGATCTCCGTTGGCATTGCCTACGTTGTCGCGCGACGGCTATCCCGTCCTTTGCGCGACGCCCAAGGCGTCGCCCATCGCATGGCAGGCGGAGAGAGGGATGAGCGCCTCACCCCGCGGGGGCCGGCGGAGGTCGCGGATATCGCCGAGGCACTGAACGCGCTGAATGCCGCCCTCGCGACGTCCGAAGGTCGCCAACGGGAGTTCCTGCTGTCGGTCTCTCACGAATTGCGAACGCCACTCACGGCGATCAGGGGTTACGCGGAAGCTCTTAACGACGACATCCTCGACCCCGAAGAACTGACGAGCGTTGGTGCGACCATCGGTCACGAGGCGAGTCGTTTGGACCGACTCGTCCACGACCTTCTCGACCTCGCCCGATTGGGTGCCGCAGACTTTCACGTCAACGCCGCCGACGTTGATGTGCGGGAGATCCTCACCGAGGCGGCAGAGGTGTGGCGAACTCGATGCGATCGCGATGGCGTCACCTTGACGCTTGCGGAAGCAGCGAGGCCCGTCCACGTGCACGTTGATGCGATGCGCCTGCGGCAGATCATCGACAACCTGATGGAGAACGCCCTGCGGGTTTCTCCCCAGGGGTCGCAGATTCATCTCGCGATCCACACGGACTCTGCGATAGCCGATGGCTCGTACGCCGTCATCGAGGTTCGAGACAGCGGCCCCGGTTTGAGCGAGGACGACCTTGCTGTCGCCTTCGAGCCGGGTGCGCTGCACGAGCGGTATCGCGGTGTGCGGCCCGTCGGCACCGGACTCGGTCTCGCGCTTGTCGATCGACTCGCCTCACGTATGGGAGGCGCCGCTGCGGTCACCAGCAGTCCAGGGGTGGGTTCTTCCTTCTGGATCAGAATCCCCCTGGCATAGGGCTCGACGGCCCCTATCGAATCCGACGACGGCGTACGATCCACGAATGGAGACGCTCGATGACCAGACGCGTGGTGCGGTCGACGAGCGGCCGCGACGCCGTCGGATGCTGCCGGTACTCATCACCGGAATTGCCGCCCTTGCGGCAGGCCTCTACCTGCGCGCTGTGGACCCGAACGTTCCCGGTCACTACCCCGGATGCCCGAGCCAAATCTTCTTGGGTTTGGACTGTCCGGGGTGCGGGGGTATGCGTGGCACCTACGACCTGCTGTACGGCGACCTCTCGGGAATGGCTGATCACAACGTTCTGCTGATTGCCTTCTGGCCGGTCGTGATCGTCGCGTTCGCCGTCTGGGCCTACCGATCCTGGACCGGTCGGCGCCCGGTCATCGACATTGCAACGCAAGCGCGGCGATCTCGACTCATGGTCTGGCTGCTGATCGGCGTGTTGATCTTCGGTGTGGTTCGCAACTTTGTTCCTTACCTGGGATCTGGAGTGGGTTAGAGCCCCGATTGCCGACGCGGGCGCCGGGCGTACTGTGGGGCCATGAACGTTCTCAACGACATCCTGGATGGAGTCCGCGAAGACGTAGCGCAGCGCATGCAACGTGTTCCCCTCGAGCAAGTTAAAGAACGCGCGAGCATGACCAGTGCACCGCGAGATCCTCGCCCGACGTTCACTGGTGAAGACGTGTGCGTCATCGCAGAGGTCAAGCGAGAGAGCCCGAGTCGAGGACCGCTGGCGGAGATCGCTGATCCGGCCGCTCTTGCTCGCGACTACGAAGCCGGTGGAGCGCACTGCATCAGTGTCCTGACTGAGGAACGTCGCTTCGGGGGGAGTCTGGACGACCTCGCATCGGTGCGCGCCGCCGTCGACGTGCCGGTGTTGCGCAAAGACTTCATCATCGGGAGCTATCAACTCTGGGAAGCACGGGCCTACGGCGCGGACCTCGTCCTGCTGATCGTGGCTGCGCTCGGACAAGACGCCCTGGTCTCACTTGTGGAGCGCTCTGGAACCTTGGGGTTGACACCACTGGTCGAGGTGCACGATGAGAATGAGGTTGCCCGAGCTCTGGACGCCGGGGCAGACATCATCGGTGTGAATGCCCGAGACCTGACCACGCTAGAAGTTGACAGAGGTGTCTTCGCACGCGTGGCGCATCTGATCCCGGATTCCTGCATCAAGATCGCGGAATCGGGTGTCCGGGAGCCCCATGACTTGATCGCATACGCCGAGGCCGGAGCCGACGGCGTCCTCGTTGGCGAAAGCCTGGTCACCGGTAAAGATCCGCGTCTCGCGGTGCACGATCTCGTCACCGCCGGAGCGCACCCTGCCCTGCGTCAAGACAGGAGAATGACATCGTGAGTGCACCCGCAGACACCGTTGATGCTCGCTCATCAGCACCCGGTCATTTCGGCCCCTACGGGGGTCGCTTCGTTCCCGAAGCGTTGATGGCTGCCCTCGATCAACTGGAGGAAGCCTTCGACGCCGCGTGCATCGATCCGGAATTCGCCCGGGAACTTGGTGGTCTGGAGAAGGACTACACGGGACGACCCTCTCCGTTAACTCGAGCGGCGCGCTTTGAACAAGAGTGCGGAGGGGCCCGCATCTACTTCAAGAGAGAAGACCTCAACCACACTGGATCCCACAAGATCAACAACGTTCTCGGACAGGCGCTGTTGGCAGCCCGCATGGGCAAGACGCGGATCATCGCCGAGACTGGTGCCGGGCAGCATGGTGTCGCCTCGGCCACCGCTGCCGCGCTCATGGGGTTGGAATGTGTCGTCTATATGGGCAAGGAAGACACCCAGCGGCAGGCGCTGAACGTCGCGCGCATGCAATTGCTCGGCGCCACCGTCGTTCCCGTTGAAACCGGAAGTCAGACCCTCAAAGACGCCATCAATGAGGCAATGCGTGACTGGGTCACCAACGTTGAGAAAACGCACTATCTGCTGGGCACGGTGACGGGACCATCACCGTTTCCGCGCATCGTGCGGCACTTCCACAGCGTCATCGGACGCGAAACGCGGGAGCAGATTCTCGAGATCGAGGGTCGATTGCCGGATGCAGCGGTGGCGTGTGTCGGCGGTGGGTCCAATGCGATGGGCTTGTTCTCGGCGTTTCTCGATGATCCCGAGGTTCGCTTGGTCGGCTACGAAGCTGGCGGAGAAGGGGTTGAATCCGGTCGTCACGCGGCGCGATTCGCCATGGGTGCGCCGGGCGTTCTGCACGGTGCGCGAACGTACGTCATGCAGGACGAGTGGGGGCAAACCATCCCGTCGCATTCGATCAGCGCCGGACTGGACTACCCCGGTGTGGGTCCCGAGCACGCGTGGTTGCACGACTCTGGTCGTGCCATCTACGAGCCGGTGACGGACGCGGAAGCGATGGAAGCGTTCTCGATCGTGAGTCGCACCGAGGGGATATTGCCGGCAATCGAAACGGCGCATGCTCTGGCTGGGGCTATGCGCCTGGGTCGAGAGCTCGGTCCGGATGCGGTGATTGTGATCAATCTGTCCGGGCGAGGGGACAAGGACGTGGAAACTGCGGCTCGCTGGTTTGGAATCGACACGACGTGAATCCGCGGACCGCGGCCGTATTCGAAGCCGCCCGGGCACAACAACGATCAGCACTCATCGGTTACCTCCCGGCGGGGTTTCCTACGGTCGACGACAGCGTCGAGATCTTCCAAACCATGCTCGACTCCGGGGTTGACCTGCTCGAGGTCGGTCTCCCGTACTCCGACCCACTCATGGACGGCCCCGCGATCCAGGAATCCGTGGAAGTCGCACTCGAACGTGGGGTGAGGACCGCTGACGTCCTGAGCGTGGTGGACCGCCTGACGCTGGCGGAGGGTCAAGCGGTGTACGTCATGAGCTACTGGAATCCCATCGAGCGATTCGGGGTGCAGAGATTCGCCGACGAACTTGCCGCGGCGGGCGGCAGCGGCGTCATCACGCCGGACCTGACACCCGAAGAAGCCGACGCCTGGATCGAGGTGACCGATGCCGTGGGAATCGACCGCACCTTTCTCGTGGCGCCCTCATCCTCCGACGCGCGAATCGACATCGTCTCTGGCGCGACGACCGGTTTCGTCTACGCGGCCTCCACGATGGGAGTGACCGGGACTCGCGACACGGTCAGTGACGCGGCCCCGCAACTCGTGGGTCGGGTCCGCGAGCGCACAAGCCAGCCGATCGGTGTCGGCTTGGGTGTCTCCTCTGCCGAACAGGCAGCGTCGATCGGCGGGTACGCGGATGGAGTAATCGTGGGGTCGGCATTCATCCGGCGAGTCCTCGATGCCGAATCAAGCGCCGAGGCCACGGCCGAGGTGGGCCGATTCGCTGCGGAGCTTCGTCAGGGGGTTGGGCGATCAGCCCACCCGCCCGAGCCCGACGGATGAGCACCTTGCAGGAGCAAACTATTCTGGATATCGGTGCCTGACGAGGCGCCATGTCGTCACGAACGGAGATGTAATGGCAGCGGGAAGTAGAGAACGGCGTGATCGGGCGGCTGCCGCTCGGGCGGAGGCCCAGGCGGGAGAGAAACGCCGGGAGCGGACCGTGCGCATCATTGGGGCCGTTGCCGTCCTCGCCGTCGTTGCGGGAATCATCGGAGTCGCCGTCATCGCGCGCAGTTCGGACGAGAACTCGAACGCCATCGATGTGATCGAGGCGGACCCGAGCGCTCCGGTTCCCGACGGTGTTCTCGGAGCCGATAGTCAGTGGGCGTACGGGGTTGCCTATGGAACCGCCGGGGACGACGCCCCCGTTCTCGAACTGTGGGAAGACTTCCAATGCCCCGCCTGCGGCTCCTTAGAAGAAGCGAACGGCGAGGGCATCGCTGAAGTAGCCGAGACCGGCCTCGCGCGGGTCATTTGGCGTCCTACCGCGTTCCTGGACCGCAACCTCGGGAACGACGCGTCCAACCGTGCGATCGGCGCCTGGGGTTGTGCGATCGACGAGGGGTTCACGCGGGAATACCACGACGCCGTCTACGCCAATCAACCCGAGGAAGAGGGAGACGGTTGGTCGAACGCCGAACTCGTCTCGATAGCCGAAGACGTTGGCATGAGCGGAGCCACCCTCGACAGTTTCTCTGCATGTGTCGACGACGAGACTTACCGGGTGTGGGCCGCGAACTCCACGCAGGAGTTCTACGACCAGGGAGTAGCGGGAACCCCCTTTGGGAAAATCGACGGAGTGGAAATCCCGACACAGTCGTTGGCGGATCAACCGTCTCTACTCGCCGCACTGACCGAGGCCACCGGCAACTAGCGCCGGTGACGGGACGATGAGCGGGAGTGCGATAACGACGATCACCACGCAGGTCGTGGCGTCGATTCCCAGTCCTGATCAGGCGACGTGGTACCTCGGCCCGATACCCCTACGCGCCTATGCGCTGGCGATCATCGCCGGCATCGTCGTTGCCATCTGGCTCGGCAATCGCCGCTACGTCGCTCGCGGCGGAGAGCCAGGCCTGATCACCGACATCGCTCTGTGGGCGGTGCCATTTGGCATCATCGGTGGCCGCCTCTATCACGTCGCCAGTGACTGGCAGATCTACTTCGGCACCGACGGGCGGGGAGTGGCCGCCGCTTTTCGCATCTGGGACGGCGGTTTGGGAATCTGGGGAGCTGTTGCTCTCGGTGCGTTAGGTGCGTGGATCGGTGCTCGACGGCGACACGTCGCTCTGCCTCCGGTCGCAGACGCGATCGCTCCCGGTATCGCCCTGGCCCAGGCAATCGGTCGGTGGGGCAACTGGTTCAACCAGGAACTGTTCGGGCAACCCACGACGTTGCCCTGGGGGCTGGAGATCGCGCCGGAAAACCGGCCGGTGGGGTACGAGGCCTTCGAGACTTTCCACCCCACGTTCTTGTATGAGTCGCTGTGGCTGGTTGGCGTGGCCGTGGTTGTCATCTGGGCGGATCGCCGGTTCACGATGGGCCACGGGCGCGTCTTCGCCCTGTACGTGCTGCTCTACACAGTCGGTCGGGCCTGGATCGAAACCTTGAGAATCGACCCGGTCAACACCGTGGCCGGGCTTCGGTTGAACGTGTGGACGTCGGTCATCGTGGGGATCGGTGCTGCGGTGTACTTGGTGTGGTCCGCGAGAGCCCGGCCGGGGCGAGAGGACCTCGTCGGGGCAGCGACCGATGCGACCGACTCGGACGACCAGAACGACGCGAACGACGGTGAGACACGCGACTTCGAATCCTCTGACGATGCGGCAGATACGAGTGATATGTCACAAAAGCCGGGAAATTCGGAAAAATCGGAGTCTGCTGGGCCCGGTCCGGACGACACCGCGCCATCAACCCCGTAGCATTCTGATCCCGGGCCAACGTCGTCCCGAACCACCACACCACCTCCGCATCTGGCATTGCTTGCTTCGATAAAGGTGGTCTCATCCACCGACGACGAAGGAATGCCCGTGTCTCTCCTCGACGGATACGCCACCACCCCGGCCCGGCAAGGCCTGTATGACCCGCAATTCGAGCGCGATGCCTGCGGTGTCGCACTCGTAGCGACCTTGAGCGGTGTCCCTTCTAACGACGTCGTCAAGCAGGCACTGACGGCACTGGAGAATCTGGAACACCGGGGAGCGTCGGGAAGCGAGCCCGACAGCGGCGACGGAGCCGGAATCCTGATCCAGGTGCCCGATGCCCTGTTGCGCCGGGTGAGCGGAATCGAACTCCCCGAGTCGGGCGCCTACGCCACGGGTATCGGGTTCCTGCCCACGGACGGTCCCACACGCGACTTGCTCGTGGCGCAGATCGACGAGATCGCCCGCGACGAAGAGATCGAGATCCTCGGTTGGCGCCAGGTGCCCACAGATCCATCTTTGGTCGGAGTGACGGCACGAGAGTGCATGCCGGACTTCTGGCAGGTCTTCGCTGTGGACGCCCGCAACGCCACCTCGGGACTGGACCTCGACCGGCGCGTGTACTCGTTGCGCAAGCGGGTCGAGAACGAGCTGGGCGTCTACTTCGCGTCGCTGTCCTCTCGCACCATGGTCTATAAGGGCATGTTGACCACGGACCAACTCACACCCTTCTACCCTGACTTGAGCGAAGTCGACATCGCGTCGACCTTGGCCCTCGTCCACTCACGTTTCTCCACGAACACTTTCCCGTCGTGGCCGCTCGCGCACCCGTACCGGTTGATCGCTCACAACGGCGAGATCAACACCGTGGCCGGAAATCGGAACTGGATGACCACCCGCGAAGCCACGCTCACCAGCGATGTTCTCTCCGGCGACGTAACTCGCCTGTCGCCGATCTGCACCCCGGGCGCCAGCGACTCAGCCAGCTTCGACGAGGTCCTTGAACTGCTCCACCTCGGTGGCCGCTCGCTCCCACAGGCCGTATTGATGATGATTCCCGAAGCCTGGGAGAACAACCCCGACATGGATCCACGTCGACGCGCGTTCTACGAGTTTTACGCAACGCTCATGGAGCCGTGGGATGGCCCGGCCAACGTCTGCTTTACCGACGGGACCCAGATCGGTGCTGTCCTTGACCGCAACGGCCTTCGACCGGGTCGGTTCTGGGTCACCGATGAGGGCCTGGTTGTTTTGGCGTCCGAAGCTGGCGTGCTGGACATCGACCCTCAAACAGTGGTGCGCAAGGGACGACTGCAACCAGGACGAATGTTCCTCGTTGACACCGCCGCGGGACGCATCATCGAAGACGACGAGATCAAGGACGAACTCGCGGCCGAATTGCCGTACGAGGAGTGGTTGGAAACCGGCATCATCTATTTGGAGGAACTGCCCGAACGCGAGCACATCGTGCACACTCACGAATCTGTGGCGCGTCGACAGCAAACTTTCGGGTATAGCCAGGAAGAACTCCGGGTGATCATGGAGCCGATGGCGCGCGCCGGCGCGGAACCGATCGGCTCGATGGGTACCGATACACCGATCGCGGCGCTGTCGAATCGGCCACGCCTGTTGTTCGACTACTTCAGCCAACTCTTCGCGCAGGTGACCAACCCCCCGTTGGACGCCATTCGTGAAGAAATCGTCACCAGTCTGGCGAGCCTCATCGGGCCCGAAGGCAACCTGCTGGAATCTCAACCCGGCCATTGCCGCCAGGTGCTCCTGCCGTTCCCGGTTATCGACAACGACGAACTCGCGAAGATTCTGCACATCAATGCGGACGGCACACTTTCGGAGTTCGCTGCGGCGCGCGTGACGGGGCTGTATCCGGTGGCCGGTGGGGGAGTCGCACTCGAGAAGCGACTCGCGGAGATCTTCAACGAGGTTGATGCACTGATCCGCCAGGGCAAGCGCTTCATTGTCCTGTCCGACCGGGAAAGCAACGCCCAGCAGGCACCGATTCCTTCGCTGTTGCTGTGCGCCGCAGTCCACCATCACCTGGTGCGAACCAAGACGCGCAGCCAGATCAGCCTGCTGGTCGAGGCGGGTGACGTGCGGGAAGTTCACCATGTGGCACTTCTCGTGGGTTACGGCGCGGCCGCGATCAACCCCTACCTGGCTTTAGAAACCGTCGAAGACCTGGTCCACCGGCACGTGATCGACGGCATCGGCGTGGAGAAGGCGGTGCGCAACTACATCAAGGCCATGGGCAAGGGACTGTTGAAGGTCATGTCCAAGATGGGCGTCTCCACGGTCGCGTCCTACCGCGGAGCGCAGATCTTTGAAGCCATCGGCCTTTCTCAAGAACTCGTCGACGACTACTTCACCGGAACGGTGACCAAGCTTGGTGGAGTCGGTCTCGACGTCATCGGGGAGGAGGTCGCGCGCCGGCACGCGACAGCGTATCCGCCGTCGGGAATCTCTCCCGCTCATCGGGTCCTGACCGACGGTGGGGAGTACCAGTGGCGGCGTGATGGGGAACCACACCTGTTCGATCCGGAAACCGTCTTCCGCCTCCAGCATGCCACGCAGGCGAAGCGTTTCGACATATTCCGGGAATACACCCAGGGCGTCAACGAACAAGCCGAACGCTTGATGACGCTGCGTGGATTGTTCGCCTTCCGCGACGGTGCCCGGGAACCGGTTCCCGTCGAGGAAGTCGAATCGGTCGAATCGATCGTGTCGCGATTCAGCACTGGAGCCATGTCCTATGGGTCCATCTCCGCAGAGGCGCACGAGACGCTGGCGATTGCAATGAACCGCCTCGGTGGGAAGTCGAACACGGGGGAAGGTGGAGAAGACCCCGAGCGTTTCGTGCCGATGGACAACGGCGACTCGAAGCGTTCAGCGATCAAGCAGGTCGCGTCGGGGCGTTTCGGTGTTACCAGTGAGTACCTCGTCAACAGCGACGACATCCAGATCAAGATGGCGCAAGGAGCAAAGCCGGGTGAAGGCGGACAGCTGCCCGGTTACAAGGTCTACCCGTGGATAGCCAAGACCCGACACTCCACTCCCGGCGTCGGGCTGATCTCTCCGCCACCGCACCATGACATCTACTCCATCGAAGACCTCGCGCAGCTGATTCACGATCTGAAGAACGCGAACCCTCGGGCCCGCGTGCACGTGAAGTTAGTGGCGGAGGTCGGTGTCGGAACCATTGCCGCAGGTGTCTCGAAAGCCCATGCCGACGTTGTTCTCATTTCCGGCCATGACGGAGGAACGGGTGCATCACCGCTGACATCGCTCAAGCACGCGGGCGCTCCCTGGGAGTTGGGCTTGGCGGAAACACAGCAGACCCTGCTGCTCAACGGCCTTCGCGATCGTGTTGTCGTCCAGGCCGACGGACAGCTCAAGACCGGACGCGATGTCGTGATCGCTGCGCTTCTCGGCGCCGAGGAGTACGGGTTCGCGACGGCTCCGTTGGTGGTCATGGGGTGCGTGATGATGCGCGTGTGTCACCTGGACACCTGCCCGGTTGGCATCGCAACGCAGAACCCCGTCTTGCGGGAGAGGTTCCAGGGATCACCGGAATTCGTCGTCAACTTCTTCGAATTCATCGCCCAGGAAGTACGTGAGTACCTCGCGGAACTCGGTTTTCGAAGCCTTGATGAAGCGATCGGACACGCAGAAGTTCTCGACATGCGGCGGGCTATCGATCACTGGAAGGCGGATGGGCTCGACCTTGCTCCGATCCTCCACGTGCCCGATGTGCCGGATAGTCAGGCGCGTCGGCAGATCGTCGAGCAGGACCACGGCCTGGACAAGGCCCTGGATCAAGAACTGATCGAGATCTGCCGCCCGGCTCTCGACTCGCGTGAACCTGTCCGGGCCAACGTCGCCATTCGAAACGTGAACCGAACGGTGGGAACCATGCTCGGTTCGGAAGTGACGCGGCTGCAGGGTGGCGATGGCCTGCCGGAGGGAACGATCGACATCACCTTCCAGGGATCTGCCGGTCAGTCATTCGGCGCCTTCGTTCCCGCGGGCGTGACCCTTCGGCTCGAGGGAGACGCGAACGACTATCTCGGTAAGGGGCTTTCGGGAGGCCGACTCATCATGCGGCCCGACAGGGGCGCCCCCTTCGTCGCCGAGGACAACATCATCGCTGGCAACGTGATCGCATATGGAGCGACCAGTGGTGAGATCTTCATCCGCGGACAGGTGGGCGAACGGTTCTGTGTGCGGAACTCGGGCGCTCACGCTGTCGTCGAGGGGGTCGGTGATCACGCTCTGGAGTACATGACCGGCGGTATCGCGGTCATCCTCGGCCCGGTGGGCCGCAACGTCGGGGCCGGGATGTCCGGCGGTATCGGCTACATACTCGACTTGAACGTGAGCCGGGTAAATCCGGAAATGGTGGATCTCGATCCGCTGAGCGCCCAGGACGAAGACGAGTTGCGCTCGTTGATCCAGCGGCACGTCGAGGAGACGGGGTCGGCTGTGGGTGCGCGATTGCTCGAGGACTGGGCCCACAGCCGTCAACGGTTCACCAAGGTCATGCCGCAAGACTTCAAACGGGTGTTGCGTTTGCGCGAGGAGGCGATAGCCAGGGGAGAAGACCCTGTGCTGGCAGTGATGGGAGGCGGCAATGGCTGACCCACGAGGTTTCCTGACCACCGACCGCCAGCTTCCCGAACGGCGCCCGGTCGAGGTTCGCATTCAAGATTGGCAGGAGGTCTACCAAGACTTCGATGCCCGGAGTCTGGAAAAGCAGGCGGGGCGCTGCATGGATTGCGGTATTCCCTTCTGCCACCAGGCATGTCCGCTGGGCAACCTGATCCCGGAATGGAACGACCTCATCTACGACCGCGACTGGGGCCAAGCCATCGAAAGGCTGCACGCCACCAACAACTTCCCGGAATTCACCGGGCGATTGTGTCCGGCGCCGTGCGAGGCGGCCTGCGTACTGGGCATCAACGCCGATCCCGTCACCATCAAGCAGGTCGAAGTGGCTATTGTCGACCGAGCCTGGGAGGCGGGGTGGATCACACCGCAGCCGCCGGAGTCGCTGACCGGCCACACGGTTGCGGTGATCGGGTCCGGACCCGCCGGCCTCGCGGTTGCGCAGCAGTTGGCGCGTGCGGGCCACACGGTCGCGGTGTACGAGCGCTCGGACAGGATCGGGGGTCTGCTCCGTTACGGAATCCCCGAGTTCAAAATGGAAAAGCACCACGTGGACCAACGACTCGCGCAGATGGAAGCCGAGGGAGTCAAGTTTCGGCCGAACGTGGAGGTGGGAGTCGACATCACGGTCGCCGACCTGCGGCGACGCTATGACGCAATCGTCATCGCGACCGGCGCGACAGCGTGGCGCGACCTACCCATCGAAGGTCGGGAGTTGACGGGGATCTACCAAGCCATGGAGTACCTGCCACCGTCAAACCGAGTGCAAGAAGGTGATCTCGAGGAGTCACCCATCGACGTCGAAGGCCAGCACGTGGTGATCATCGGGGGAGGCGATACCGGGGCCGACTGTCTAGGTACGGCGCATCGCCAGGGGGCAGCAAGCGTGACGCAGTTGGAGATCATGCCCCGCCCACCCGAGGAGCGACCGCAGGCGCAGCCCTGGCCGACCTATCCCATGACGTATCGGGTCAGCAGCGCGCACGAAGAGGGCGGTGAGCGCATGTTCGCTGTATCGACGCAGCGCTTCGTGGGGGACGACGACGGTCACGTTCGCAGCTTGGAATTGTCCGAGGTGGAGTTCGTCGACGGTCGTTTCCAGCCGGTGCCTGACTCCGAGCGGTCCATACCCGCAGACGCGGTCTTCTTGGCGATGGGATTCACGGGGCCAGAGCAAGGTCCGTTGCTCGAGCAGTTTGGCTTCTCGCTCAGCGAGCGCGGTTCCATCGAGCGGACAGATGAGTACGCGACTTCAATTGATGGAGTCTTCGTCGCGGGGGATGCGGGCCGGGGCCAATCCTTGATCGTGTGGGCTATCGCGGAAGGTCGCGCGGCCGCTGCGAGCGTCGATCGGTACTTGACGGGTGACACGAACCTTCCGTCTCCCATTCGAGCATCGGCGCGGCCCCTCACCGTGTAACCGGTTACGGCTAGGCTTTGCCCCATGCGCAGAGCCAAAATCGTGGTCACGCTGGGCCCTGCGACCTCCTCGTCCGAGCAGATTCGGACATTGGTGGATGCTGGCATGGATGTGGCCCGTTTGAACCTCTCGCACGGAAATCACGAGGACCACCGAAAGGCCTACCTCGCTGTTCGCGAAGCCTCCGATTCCAGCGGGAGGGGCGTCGGGATTCTGATCGACTTGCAAGGGCCGAAGATTCGGCTCGGATCTTTCACCGCGGGGCCTGTGCACCTGGAGCCAGGCGCGGACTTCATCGTGACCACCGAGGATGTGGCCGGCGACGCCACCATCGTGTCGACCACGCATGTTGGTTTACCGGACGATGTCAATCCGGGAGATCTCGTTCTTGTCGATGATGGTCGCATCGAACTGCGGGTGACCAAGGTCGAGGGGCCACGTGTCCACACCACGGTCGTCGAGGGTGGTCTGGTGTCCGATCACAAGGGCTTCAACCTCCCGGGAGTTCCCGTGAGCGTGCCGGCTATGTCGGACAAGGACGTGGAGGATCTTCGCTGGGGGCTTCGCACGGGAGCGGATCTCGTCGCCCTGTCCTTTGTCCGCAGCGCTGACGATGTCAACGCCCTTCACGACATCATGGACAACGAAGGCATTCGGGTGCCGGTACTCGCGAAGATCGAAAAGCCCCAAGCGGTGGAGAATCTCGAAGAGATTGTCGAGGCGTTCGACGGAATCATGGTCGCTCGGGGAGACCTCGGCGTCGAACTGCCGATAGAGCAGGTGCCGCTCGTTCAGAAGCGGGCGATCCAACTGTGCCGGCAGGCGGGAAAGCCGGTGATCGTCGCGACGCAGATGTTGGACTCGATGATCACCGCTAGCCGTCCCACGCGCGCCGAGGCGAGCGACGTCGCCAACGCGGTACTCGATGGCACCGATGCCTTGATGCTGTCGGGAGAAACGAGTGTGGGGCACAACCCACCGCTGGTCGTGGAAACCATGTCGCGCATCATCGAGCACATTGAAGGCGAGGCCCTGGATCGTCTTCCCCCCCTGGAGGAAAGTCGCACCGGATCCACGGCCCGCGCGCTCACCCATGCAGCCGTGTCCGCAGCCCTGTTCGTTCAGGCGACCCACCTCATCGCATTCACCGAGACGGGACGGTCGGCCCGCCTGATCGCCCGTTGGCGCTGCGGCATTCGCCTGCTGGCGTTCACGCCCAATCCGCGGGTGCGAAGTCAACTCGCTCTGGTGTGGGGAGTGGAGACCTTCCTCGTTCCCCAGGTGCGGCACACCGACGACATGGTTGTACAGGTCGACAAGGCGCTGCTGGATATCGGCCGAGCCAGTGACGGCGAGCGAGTGGTGATCGTGGCGGGCGTGCCGCCGGGTGTCCCCGGGACCACGAACGGCATGCGGGTTCACAAGATCGGAAGTGCCGGCCCGGGCGGAGGGGTGTAGCGCGCGCTGCCAACGTTCTGAGATAGGTTTGAGTTGTTCCTTTAAGCCCGTCCCGTGAGGCGGGGAAGGTGGTTTTCTTGTCGTCTGTACGCGTGGTCCTCGACCAGGCCGATATCAGTCGTGCGGTTCGACGCCTCGCTCATGAAATCGTCGAAAACTCTCGGGGGAGCGACGACCTCATCATTCTTGGAATCCCTACCCGAGGCGTACCTCTCGCGCGTCGCATTGCTGAGACCGTGGCACAGATCGAGGGTCACCCGGTTCCCTGCGGTTCAATCGACGTCACGTTGTATCGCGACGACCTGCGACTACGGGAAGTTCGAGCGCTCGAGCCGACCGATATCCCGGCTCAGGGAATCGATGGGTGCACCGTGGTCCTCGTCGATGATGTCTTGTATTCGGGGCGAACTATTCGCGCTGCCCTCGACGCCGTCCATGATTTAGGCCGACCAGCCATCGTGCGACTGGCGGTGATGATCGATCGGGGCCATCGCGAACTGCCGATCCGACCGGACTTCATCGGAAAGAATCTGCCCACAGCCAAGGACGAGACGGTGCGCGTGCGTTTCGTCGAGATCGACGGGGTCGACGACGTGATGATCGATAGTGACTCGGTCGGTGATGTAGATGCTGGGTAAGCACCTGCTCTCCGCCGGAGACCTCGATAGAGCCCAGGCGCTAATGATTTTGGACACGACAGCCGAACTCGCATCCGTGACGGAGCGTTCGGTGAAGAAGTTGCCAACCCTTCGGGGTCGTACGGTCGTGAACCTCTTCTTCGAGGATTCGACGCGCACTCGACTGTCCTTCGAATTGGCGGCCAAGCGTTTGTCCGCCGATGTGATCACCTTCTCGGCCAAGGGTTCGTCTGTTTCCAAAGGAGAGTCGCTCAAGGACACGGCGTTAACCCTCGAGGCCATGGGCGCTGATGCGGTCATCGTCAGGCACGGCGCCTCGGGAGCGCCCTATCGTCTGGCCACCGCAGGGTGGATCGACTGTTCGGTCATCAATGCAGGCGACGGCACCCACGAACATCCCACTCAGGCTCTCCTAGACGCCTACACGTTGCGCTCCCACATCTGTGGGGGACAGGGGGATCTGCAGGGAGTCCACGTGGTCATCGTGGGCGATGTTCTGCACAGTCGGGTGGCCCGTTCGAACGTGTTGCTCCTGCACACTCTTGGCGCCGAGGTGACCTTGGTGGCGCCCCCGACGTTGATCCCGGTAGGCGTGGAATCGTGGCCCTGCTCGGTGAGCTACCACCTCGACGACGCACTGATGCAAGCAGATGCGGTGATGATGCTCCGGGTGCAAGCAGAGCGGATGGAGGGGTCCTATTTCCCCTCCACCCTGGAGTATTCGAGGCTGTACGGCCTTGATGCTCCGCGGCTCGAGTTGTTGAAAGACCGAGCGATCGTCATGCACCCCGGCCCGATGAACCGCGGGTTGGAAATCTCCGCGGATGTCGCCGATTCCTCTCGAGCCGTCATCGTGGAGCAGGTGGCCAACGGCGTCAACGTCCGCATGGCGTGCCTGTATCTGCTTCTCGGGGGCGCCAGCTCAGAAGCAGGTGGGGACTGATGGGTGCGATCGTCCTTCGCGGCGGGGCTCCCTACGGTCTCGATCCGAACAACATCGTCATCGATGACGGTGTCATTACGGCGATGACGCCGTCGAATCAGGCGAGCGGAAATGTTCCCGATGGTGAGGGCGTCGAGGTCGAACTGGATGCGTCCGGCTGCACGGTCATCCCCGGCCTCGTGGATCTGCACACGCACCTTCGAGAGCCGGGGCGCGAGGACGCAGAAACGATCGCGACGGGGTCTCAGGCGGCAGCGATGGGCGGCTTCACCTGTGTGCACGCGATGGCGAACACCTCGCCGGTTGCCGATACCGCCGGTGTCGTCGAGCAGATATGGCGTCGGGGCGTGGAAGCCGGCATCGTGGATGTTCGCCCAGTGGGTGCTGTCACCGTCGGGTTGAAGGGTGAGCAGTTGGCCGAACTCGGCGCTATGGCGTCGAGCGCAGCCTCTGTTCGGGTGTTTAGCGATGACGGCTTGTGTGTTGACGACCCGCTCCTGATGCGTCGGGCATTGGAATACGTGAAGACGTTTGATGGCGTGGTCGCTCAACACGCGCAAGACCCGCGGCTCACCGAGGGGGCGCAAATGAACGAGGGTGCGCTGTCAGCTCGCCTTGGTCTCGCAGGGTGGCCAGCTGTCGCGGAGGAAGCGATCATCGCTCGTGACGTCCTGCTGGCCGAGCACGTGGGATCACGACTGCACGTCTGCCACGTATCGACAGCCGGTTCGGTTGAGGTCATCCGATGGGCGAAGGCCCGCGGCATTCCAGTGACGGCGGAGGTCACCCCCCACCATCTCCTCTTGACCGAGGAGCTCGTTGAGAGCTTCGACCCGATCTACAAGGTCAACCCTCCACTCCGGCGGGCTGAGGACGTCTACGCGTTACGCGAAGCCGTCGTCGAGGGCACGATCGACATCATCGCCACAGATCACGCGCCGCATCCTCGTGAAGATAAGGACTGCGAGTGGGCGGCGGCGGCGATGGGCATGGTGGGGCTGGAGACGGCCCTCGGGGTTGCCGTCGAGGTGTTCATCGAGTCCGGTCTGTTGAGTTGGCGGGACCTTGCAGACCGCATGTCGACTATCCCAGCGCGTATCGGACAGGTGCCGGATCAAGGAATGCCGATTGCACCAGGATCCGCGGCAAACATCACCGTCTGGGATCCGTCGGCGCAGGGCACGCTCGAGATCGACTCGCTGGCGGGCAAAAGCGGCAACAGCCCCTACCTGGGCCGGCGGATGCCGGGAGCCGTTCGGCATGTGCTTTTCCGTGGACGTCCGACAGTCGTTGATGGAGCGCTGGCATGAATCTGGGAACTGTGATGCCGATGCTCGAACCCGTCGTCGTGGTGGCCGAGGAGTTCACCGAGCAGGCGACCGTGTCTGAATGGCCCGCGCGACTGGCGTCAGTTGCCCTGGTGGCCGGTCTGATTGCGCTCGCCTTGTGGGGAATGCGACGGGGCTGGCAGGGCAGGGTGGCACGACATGCCTCCATGGCCGAACCGTCGGCCTTCGATGCCTCCGGGTCGTCCGGTGTTCCCGGCCTGTATCTGGGAACGTCGATCTCCGGCGATTGGCTTGATCGCGTTGCCGTGCACGAATTGGGGGTCAGGAGTCGAGCCTCGTTCCACCTCGTCGACGGTGGTGTCGGCATCCGGCGTGACGGTGCACGATCCTTCCTGATTCCTGCTTCGGCAGTGAGTGGCGTGCGAACCGATCGTGGTGTCGCCGGAACGGTTCGCGGGAAGGACAGCGTCATCGTGGTGACGTGGATGCTGGGCGACGACGTTTTGGATACCGGGATCCGGGCAGATGACGGCGCCGATCACGCCGCGTTGTTGGATGGGCTTATGGCGGAGTATGCGGATAACTCCGAGCAGGTAGAAAGTTCTGAGAATCCGAACTCGGAGGGTGTTCATGATTCCGGTGCGCGCGAAGTGTTCGACGGTGTGCAGGGAGATGCCCCGTTAGATGGCCCTGGAGGTGGCCGTGAGTAACGCCGGAAATCTCGCGACGGAGCCCGCCATTCTCGTCTTGGAAGATGGCCGTGCCATGCACGGTCGGTCGTTCGGAGCCGTCGGGACGACCTTCGGGGAGGCGGTGTTCTCCACCGGCATGACCGGCTATCAGGAAACGCTGACGGATCCGAGTTACCACCGTCAGGTGGTCGTGATGACCGCTCCACACGTGGGCAACACCGGCATGAATGATGAAGATCCGGAATCGGGACGCATCTGGGTGTCCGGATACGTCGTGCGGGATCCATCGCGAATCGTGTCGAATTGGCGGGCGCAGCGGACCTTGGACGAGGATTTGCGGACGTATCGGGTCGTGGGAATTGCCGGAATCGATACTCGGGCGTTGACGCGGCATCTGCGTGACGCCGGAGCGATGCGCGTGGGCATCTTCAGCGGGCCCGCGGCAAGACGTCCCGTGGACGAACTGTTGTCTGAGGTGCGATCGAGCCCGTCGATGGTCGGTGCGGATCTGACATCCGACGTCACCACTGCTCAGGCGTACTCGGTGCCGGCCATCGGTGATGCATGGGCGACGGTCGTCGCGGTGGACTTGGGCATCAAATCGATGACTCCGCGTCGCCTGTCCGAACGCGGCCTGAAAGTCGACGTCGTCCCCTCGACCTCCTCCTGGGAGGACATCGTGGCGCGGACACCCGATGGGATCTTCTTCTCCAATGGCCCGGGGGATCCCGCGACCGCCGACCACGCTGTCGGGTTGATGTCGAAGGCTCTCGAAGCCGGTCGTCCGGTTTTTGGGATCTGTTTCGGAAATCAGATCTTCGGACGTGCCTTGGGCCTGAGCACCTACAAGTTGCGCTTCGGCCATCGCGGCATCAACCAACCGGTGAAGGATCTGACCACTGGCAAGGTGGAGATCACCGCTCACAACCACGGGTTCGCTGTGCAAGCGCCGCTGGGGGAGGAATTCGACAGCCCCTACGGACCTGCGCGGGTCTCCCACGTGTGCTTGAACGACGACGTCGTCGAGGGACTCGAGCTCGTGGACGGATCTGCCTTCAGTGTGCAGTACCACCCAGAGGCGGCAGCTGGTCCTCACGATGCCGCGTATCTCTTCGATCGCTTCGCGGAAGCCATCGCGCGACGACGGGATGGTGGCGGCTGATGCCACGTAGATCCGACATCGAGTCAGTGATGGTTATCGGTTCCGGTCCGATCGTCATCGGGCAGGCGTGCGAATTCGATTACTCGGGCACGCAGGCCTGCAGAGTGCTTCGGGACGAGGGGCTGCGCGTGATCCTGGTCAACTCCAACCCCGCGACGATCATGACGGATCCTGAGTTCGCCGACGCCACCTACATCGAGCCCATCACGCCCGAATACGTGGAGCGCATCATTGCGAAGGAACGGCCCGATGCCTTGCTGGCAACCCTCGGTGGTCAGACCGCATTGAATACCGCCATCGCCCTGCACGCGTCCGGTGTTCTTGAACGGTATGGGGTGGAACTGATCGGTGCGGACGTCGATGCCATCGAGCGCGGCGAGAACCGTGAGAAGTTCCGATCGATAGTGGAGTCCATCGGTGGATCGAGCGCCCGCTCCATCATCTGCCACACGATGGAGCAGTGCGTCGAGGCAACGAGCGATCTGGGTTACCCCGTCGTCGTGCGCCCGTCGTTCACGATGGGTGGTGCCGGATCGGGTATCGCGTACGACGAGGCTGATCTGGAACGAATTGCCGGCGCCGGCTTGCAGGCCAGCCCGACAACTGAGGTGTTGCTCGAGGAGTCCATCATCGGCTGGAAGGAATTCGAACTCGAGTTGATGCGCGACAGAAACGACAACGTGGTGGTGGTCTGTTCTATCGAGAACGTCGATCCCATGGGAGTGCACACCGGGGACTCGATAACGGTCGCGCCGTGTTTGACCCTCACTGATCGTGAGTACCAGCACATGCGAGACGTGGGCATCAAGATCATCCGTGCAGTCGGCGTGGACACCGGCGGATGCAACATTCAATTCGCCATCAACCCATCCGATGGACGGATGATCGTCATCGAGATGAACCCCCGTGTGTCGCGCTCATCAGCCCTGGCATCGAAGGCGACAGGCTTTCCTATTGCCAAGATCGCGGCACGTCTCGCGATCGGTTACACACTCGACGAGATCCCCAACGACATCACGCAGCAGACACCGGCATCGTTCGAGCCGACGCTCGACTACGTCGTCGTGAAGGTCCCGCGCTTCGCCTTCGAGAAGTTCCCCGGAGCGGACACCACCTTGACCACCACGATGAAGAGTGTTGGCGAGGCGATGGCCATCGGTCGTAATTTTGGGGAGGCATTGAACAAGGCCCTGCGATCGATGGAGCGGCCGTCGGCTGTCTTCTCCTGGGAAACCTCGCGCGACGCAATCGATGTGGCCGACGTCCTGGAACGAGCGAAGCGACCCCACGATGGACGTTTGGCGCTGGTGCAGCAGGGGCTCTGGGCCGGGGCGAGTATCGACGCGGTGTATGAGGCAACGGGCATCGATCCGTGGTTCCTCGACCATATATGTCAGATCAACGAGATCGCGGATGCGCTGTCATCCGCTGAATCCCTCGATCGTGAACTCCTGGTCATGGCTAAGCGGGAGGGGTTCTCCGATGCGCAAGTCGCGCAATTGCGGGGCTTGAGTGAAGAAGAGATCCGTGAGATCAGGCATGCCTGGGGGATCCGTCCCGTTTTCAAGACTGTCGACACGTGCGCGGCGGAGTTCGAAGCGACGACTCCCTATCACTACTCGTCCTACGACGAGGAAGATGAGATGCAGCCATCAGACCGCGAGAAGGTGATCATCCTCGGGTCCGGCCCCAATCGCATCGGTCAAGGCATCGAGTTCGACTATTCGTGCGTCCATGCCGCATTGGCTCTCTCCGACGCCGGTTTCGAAACGATCATGATCAATTGCAACCCGGAAACCGTCTCCACCGACTACGACACCTCCGATCGTCTCTATTTCGAACCCTTGACGTGCGAAGACGTCTTGGAAGTTGTCAATGCCGAGCAGCGACAAGGAGCCGTCGTAGGCGTCATCGTGCAACTCGGTGGCCAAACACCACTCGGACTCGCCCAACGCCTTGAAGATGCCGGCGTCCCGATTGTGGGCACCTCGCCGGCCGCCATCCATCTCGCCGAAGAACGAGGAGCCTTCGGCCGCGTGCTGGCGGATGCTGGATTGCCGGCTCCAGAGCACGGAACGGCGCGGTCGTTCGACGAGGCAGCGGCCATCGCAGCTCGCGTCGGTTATCCCGTGCTTGTTCGCCCGAGTTATGTGCTCGGCGGGCGAGGGATGGAGATTGTGTACGACGATGCGATGCTCGAGAGTTACCTGCAGCGGTCCACCGAGGTGACCCGTGAACATCCGGTGCTGGTGGACCGCTTTCTCGATGACGCGATAGAAATCGATGTGGATGCGCTCTTCGATGGCCACGACATGTATCTCGCGGGCGTCATGGAGCACATCGAAGAGGCGGGCATCCACTCGGGTGACTCTGCGTGTGCTCTGCCGCCAATGACCCTAGGGGAATCGGACATCGATCGAATCCGGACGTCGACACGTGCCATCGCAGAAGGCGTGGGGGTGCGGGGCCTGTTGAACGTGCAGTTCGCTCTCGCCCAGGACACGCTCTATGTCCTGGAAGCCAACCCCCGGGCTTCTCGGACGGTGCCGTTCGTCTCCAAAGCCACCGGGGTCCCCGTAGCGAAGGCGGCGGCGCGAATCATGGCGGGTGCGTCCATCAAGGAACTTCGAGAAGAGGGCCTTCTTCCCGCTGAAGGTGATGGAGGTGCCCTGCCTCCGGGCAGCGCCATTTCTGTCAAGGAAGCAGTCTTACCGTTCGGACGATTCCACGGAGTCGATGTGATTCTCGGACCCGAGATGCGCTCGACGGGAGAGGTCATGGGCATCGACGATTCCTTCGGGGTCGCGTTCGCGAAGTCGCAGCAGGCGGCTTACGCCGGAGGCCTCCCCACGCGTGGCAGCGCTTTCGTCTCGCTGGCTAATCGCGACAAGCGGGCGTCGGTGTTTCCCATCAAGCGCCTTGCCGGCCTGGGGTTCGCGATCTTCGCCACTCAAGGCACGGCGGAGATACTGCGGCGCAACGGTGTGCCCGTCGACGTTCTCCGCAAACAGCACGAAGGTCGTGGAAAGGATGGCACTCCCACCACCGTTGATGCGATCATGGCCGGAGATATCGACCTGATCGTGAACACTCCCTACGGAGTCGGACCCCGCGTTGACGGCTATGAGATTCGGACGGCTGCTGTGACCAAAGGAATTCCCTGCGTGACCACCGTGCAGGGCCTGAGCGCGGCGGTCCAAGGTATCGATGCACTTGTCTCCGGTGAGCCGAATGTCCGATCCTTGCAAGAGCACGGGGCACATTTGGCTCACTTGCGCGAGCAGTCGCGCGCGCAATCGCAGCAACAAGGAGAGATCTGATGGTGCAGCAGATCAAATCCGAAGTTTTGGACAATCGCCGAGTTGGGGGATATCACGTTCTTTCCCTCACTGCCCCGGGGATAGCTGAGAGCGCTCAACCGGGTCACTTCGTCACCATCGCCATGGGTGGCGAAGAGTCGAGCATGGTGCTGCGACGGGCATTCGCCATTCACCAGGTGGCCTCGCGGGGCGTCTTCGGAGGGACCTTGGACATTGCGATCTCCGTCGCCGGCACAGGAACCGAGTGGCTCGCCCACAGGCGGCGCCACGATGTTCTCAACGTGGTGGGTCCACTCGGACAACCGTTCTCCCTTCCCAAGCAGGGGGTCTCCTGTGTTCTGGTCGGTGGCGGCTACGGCAGCGCACCGATGTTCATGTTGGCTCAAGCTCTACGCGAGCGCGGCTGCCGCGTTGACATGATCATCGGCGCCTCCACCGAAGACAGGTTGTTCGGTGTGCTGGAGTTGAAGCGGTTGGCGTCTGCGCTGACGATCACCACCGATGACGGAAGCAGCGGTGTTCGCGGCACTGTCACCGACGTTCTCGACAACGTCTTGCAACGGGCAGGTGCCGATGTGGTGTACGCGTGCGGGCCGATGCCCATGTTGTCCGAAGTTGCCCGCATCTCGACGAAGCAGCGCGTGTATAGCGAGTGCGCAGTGGAAGAGGCGATGGCGTGCGGCATCGGTGTATGCATGACGTGTGTTCTCCCGGTCATCGGCACAAACGGCGCGACCCGCATGGTTCGTTCCTGCGTCGAGGGTCCGGTTTTTCGTGGTGACCGAGTGCGCTGGCGAGACATCAACACCATTCCGGCGGACGCCATCGGGGCCCCGGATAGCGGGGGTGAATCGTGAGCGCAGCTGTCGTCACCGGCGGTGACCCAGGCCGCCGTCAACCGATCGAGCACGCCGACACGGCTGTCGAACTTGCCGGGATTGGCTTGCCAAGCCCCGTCTTGACCGCGAGCGGATGTGCGGCGGCGGGTCGAGAGTTGGATGAGTTCTTCGATATTACCGAACTTGGCGCGATCGTCACCAAGAGCATCATGCTGAAACCGCAGGCCGGACGAGCAACGCCGCGCATGTCCGAGACTCCGAGCGGCATGCTCAATTCGATCGGGCTGCAAGGCCCCGGGATCGATGCCTTTATCGAGAACGATCTCGCCTGGCTCAACGAGCGTGGAGCACGCACGATCGTGTCCATCGCGGGGGAGACGGTGGAGGAGTACGGGCGTTTGGCCGCCAAGTTACGCAGTTCCGGTGGGTTCGATGCCATCGAAGTGAATATCTCTTGCCCCAATGTTGCCGATCGCGGCCAGGTCTTCGCGTGTCGAGCGGAGTCTGCTGCTCAGGTAGTGCAGACGGTTCGTCGGAGCTCCGATTCGCGGATCCCGATTTTTGCGAAGCTGTCTCCGGACGTGACGGACATCGTCGAAATCGCCGACGCTGTCATTCGCGCCGGCGCGACGGGCTTGTCGTTGATCAATACGTTGCTCGGCCTCGTGATCGACACGACGACCATGCGCCCGACGCTGGCGGGAACTACCGGCGGGCTCTCCGGGCCGGCCATCCGACCGGTGGCTCTGCGCTGCGTCTGGCAGGTGCATCAAGCATTTCCCGCAATCCCCATCATCGGGATGGGAGGCATCCGATCCGGTCGAGACGCTCTGGAATTCCTCCTCGCCGGAGCCACCGCGGTGTCGGTGGGCACGGCCATCTTTCACGATCCGAGCGCGCCGAGTCGTATCCATGCAGAGCTCGCCGCAGAGGTGCGGGCGCGAGGATTCGATCACGTGCAGGACGTGATTGGATTCGCGCATCGCGCCAATGACAGCGACGTCCCCTCGCCTACGAGCGCGCAGCACGCCACCACGGCACAGCAGGAATCGAGCTCACTGGAGGACTGGGATTTCATCACCGAGTAATCCGAGCCAGAGCACCGAACAATCGGCTCAGTCTTGCGCGCCTGTCGCGGTCGCCCTCGATGCGCCCGATATTTCGACGTTGACCTCCTGGGCCGCCAGCGTCGCGCCGCATGTTCGATGCCTCAAGGTCGGATTGGAAGCGTTCTGTCGTGATGGTCATCGCAGTGTTCTCGCCGCCCGAGATGCTGCGCGGGACGCCGATCACCCGGACATCTCGATCTTCCTGGATCTGAAGCTGCACGACATTCCCGCAACCGTTGCCGGGGCCGCCCAGGCCGTCGCGCCGCTCGCACCGACGTATCTGACCGTGCATGCTTCGGGAGGTCCGCAGATGGTGCGCGCGGCCGTCGCGGCGTTACCGGAGACCCGGGTGACGGCGGTGACCCTCTTGACGAGTTTGGATTATGCATCTGCTCAGGAGTTGGGAATCTCCGGTTCTCCTTCGGATATCGTCGCCCGGTGGGCAACTACTGCGGTCGACGCTGGTGCCCGCGCGCTGGTGTGCTCGCCCCATGAGGTGGCCCGGCTGCGATCAATCGTTCCGTCGGAGGTCCACCTCATCACCCCGGGAATCCGGCCGGCGGGGGCTCGCGCGCACGATCAGCGCCGCGCATCGACACCGGCGCAAGCGCTCGCCGACGGATCGGATCTCTTGGTCATCGGACGCCCCATCACCGGAGAGCCAGACCCAACAGAAGCGGCAATCGCCATCGCAGAAGAATGCAGAACCTGATGAGCGAATCCGTCAGCGAAAGCCCCGCACCACTCGTCGTGGTCAGCGGTCCATCCGGCGTCGGCAAGAGCACGGTGGTTGCCGAGGTGCTTCGTCGCTGTCCATCCGTGTGGCTGTCGGTGTCGGCGACAACCCGACAACCGCGCCCGGGAGAAACCGACGGAGTCGAGTACACCTTTCACACCCGGGAGTCTTTTGATCAACTGGCCGACGAGGGCGGCCTGCTCGAGTGGGCGGAGTTCGCGGGTAACCGATACGGCACGCCTCGCGCGCAGGTCCTCGCTCACCGGATGACTGGAACGCCGGTGCTGTTGGAAATCGAGGTGCAAGGGGCCCGTCAGGTGCGCGAAGCCGAGCCCGACGCGACCCTGATTTTTCTGGCTCCGCCAAGTATCGACGTCCTGCACGACAGGCTCGCCGGCCGCGGAACCGAAGATCAGGAAGCTCGAGCGGCGCGATTCGCCGCCGCCGAAGCCGAGCTGGCGGCTGCGTCGGAGTTCGACCATGTGCTCGTCAACGCCGACGTCGAGCAGTGTGCGGAGGCCTTGATAGGCTCATCAGGCCTCTCGGGATACGCCGAGAGATCCCCCCACGGCAAATGAGGAACCACCTGTGACGTCACAGCCAGAGGGCATCACCTACCCCTCGATCGACGATCTGCTGGAAAAGACCGACTCGAAGTATTCATTGGTCAGCTACGCAGCAAAACGTGCTCGCCAGATCAACGCGTACTACTCCCAGCTCGGCGAGGGGCTCCTGGAATACGTCGGCCCCCTGGTCGAGACCTACGTCCAGGAAAAGCCGCTGTCTATCGCCATGCGTGAGATCGACGCAGGGTTACTCACATCTGAACCATTTGATCCCGCCCAAGCCGCCGCTGAAGCAGCCGAGGACACAGCCGCCACTAGCGCAGCCGCGTCTGTCGATCCCTTCGCTGCGGGCGAGGAAACCGAGTAGGGAAGGCCCGGCGGTCGTTATGGCCGACATCGTTCTCGGAGTCACCGGCGGAATCGCCGCGTACAAGGCCGTCTCCCTTCTTCGCGAACTGACCGAGTCCGGTCACGACGTCACTGTCGTGCCCACGGCGTCCGCCCTTAGATTCGTGGGCGAACCGACGTGGGCTGCGCTGTCCGGCAAGCCGGTCGCTCGTGAGTTGTGGGAGTCCCCGCACGAGGTCCCCCACGTCGAACTCGGTCAGCGGGCCGATCTAGTGATCGTCGCGCCGGCCACGGCGGATTTTCTGGCCCGCGCGTCGCATGGGATCGCGAGCGATTTGCTCACCAACGTCTTATTAACCACTCGTGGTCGTGTGGTGATTGCGCCGGCAATGCATACCGAGATGTGGTTGCACCCGGCCACACAGGCGAACGTCCGTTTGCTCCGAGAGCGCGGTGCGGTCGTCCTCGACCCGGCCGACGGGCGGCTAACGGGTTCGGACTCCGGAGCGGGGCGACTTCCCGAGCCTCGAGCGATTGCCGAAGCGGCGCGAACCACACTCGCCATGGCCAACAGTGGTCGGGTTACCCGCTCGGACCTGCACGGCCGGCACGTGGTCATCAGCATCGGCGGAACGCAAGAGCCCTGGGACGACGTACGGTTCCTCGGCAATAAGAGCAGCGGTCGCCAAGGGTTTGCCTTGGCTCGTACTGCGATCGCTCGGGGAGCCACCGTGACCGCCGTCGTCGGGCACGTCGATGGTGATCTGCGCTCAGGCGTACCGGCCGGGTGCGCCGTACGCCGGGTCGGCACGGCAGAGGAACTCCGGTCGGTCATGCACGACCTCGTTGCCCGGGAGAACCCCGACGTCGTGGTGATGGCGGCCGCCGTCGCTGACTTTCGTCCGGTCACCTCGCATCCGGGCAAGATCACCAAGGAATCGTTGGCCGAAGGGGCGGCGCCGGAGCTGATTTTGGAGCGTACGACAGACGTATTGGCCGAATTGGCGGCCAAGCGCGGATCGAGCCCGACACCCATCGTCGTTGGGTTCGCCGCAGAGACACCTGCCGAGGGTGAATCGCTCACCACCCGAGCTCTGGCCAAACTGGCACGTAAGGGATGTGACTATCTCGTCGCGAACGACGTCTCCGATGGGGCGGTTTTCGGCGATGAGGAGACGACTGTCGCCATCGTCGGCGCCAATGGCGAATGCCACGTCCGTGAGTCGGTCAGCAAGGAAATCGCCGCGCATGCCATCTGGGACGCAGTGCGTTTCGATCGCTAGACTGCTGAGGCCGTCGAGGATTATCCTCGGCAATCCGCAGCTGTGAGGGAGCCTCGTGTCGCAACGCCTATTCACGTCGGAGTCGGTTACCGAAGGTCATCCGGACAAGATGGCCGACCAAATCAGCGATGCCATCCTCGACGATCTGTTGCGGCAAGATTCCCGCAGCCGCGTCGCCGTCGAGACAATGCTGACGACCGGTCAGGTGCACGTATCGGGTGAGGTGACCACCGAAGGTTTCGCCGACGTGATGAACCTGGTACGCCAAACCGTGCTCGACATCGGCTACGACTCCTCCGTCAAGGGCTTCGACGGCGAGTCATGCGGAATCAGCGTGTCCATCGGCAAGCAGTCCGCCGACATCGCTCAAGGAGTCGACGACGCATTCGAAGAGCGAGCCGACGGCAGCGAGGATCCCCTGGATCGCCAAGGGGCCGGTGACCAAGGGCTGATGTTCGGATACGCGTGCACCGACACCGAGGAACTCATGCCGTTGCCGATCTCGATGGCGCACCGTTTGAGCGAGCAGTTGACGGCCAAGCGCAAGGACGGAACCCTGCACTACCTCCGCCCGGACGGCAAGACACAGGTGACGATCAGCTACGACGAGAACGACCGTCCGACAGGCATCGACACGATCGTCGTCAGCAGTCAGCACGCCGCTGATGTGGATCTCGATGCAACACTGACTCCGGATGTCCGGCGGCACGTAGTGGATCCGATTCTGGAAACGTTCGACATCGATAGCCGTGACTACCGCTTGCTCGTCAACCCGACCGGACAATTCGAAGTCGGCGGTCCAATGGGCGACGCCGGCCTCACCGGACGAAAGATCATCGTCGACACCTACGGCGGCATGGCGCGTCACGGTGGCGGGGCCTTCTCCGGAAAGGACCCGTCGAAGGTGGACCGGTCGGCCACGTACGCCATGCGATGGGTAGCCAAGAACGTGGTGGCCGCGGGTCTCGCCTCTCGGTGCGAGGTTCAGGTTGCCTACGCCATCGGCGTCTCGCATCCTGTCGGCGTGTTCGTGCAAACCTTCGGTACTGGAGTTATGAGCGACGAGCAGATCCAAGAAGCAGTATTGGCGGTCTTCGACCTGCGCCCCGCGGCGATCATCCGCGACCTCGATCTCCTGCGCCCCATCTACCGCACCACCAGCGCCTACGGTCACTTCGGGCGCCCTCAAGGCGTAAACCAGCTACTTGACGCAGATGAGCCATCCCGTCGGACCGAGGTCGGGCCAACGTTCACGTGGGAGAGCACCGATCGGGCGGCGGATCTCCGCACAGCAGCGGGTGTCTAGCGAGGATCATCCGGATGGACCCGTCGAAGGGTCGCTAGGTCCGATCGCCCGCCTGCGCGTCGACCTGGGCGTCATGCATCTCGATCGAGATTTCGACTATCTCGTTCCCGACGAATGGCGCGAGACAGCAGTTCCCGGCGCTCGAGTCCGCGTTCGTTTCTCTGGGCGGCTGCGCGACGCGTATGTCATCGACCGCCTTCATGAGGCAGATGTCGACTCGCCAAAGCCAATAGAGCGCGTGATCGACCAGGTACCGCCGTTGTCGCCAGAAACTCTCGCCTTGATCCAAGACGTGGCCGACAGGTATGTCGGGACTTTTTGGGACGTGGCCCGCGCGGCGGTCCCGACCCGACATGCGCGAGCAGAATCCTCGGTGCTGCGAAAGGTCGCCGATTCAGCCGCGGCACCCGCGCCGTCACCAGCGCACCACCCGACGGCAGGCCCGGCGACGGACCCCACCTGGCGCCACTACCGATGGCCCGAGACAGCATCGCCGGCACGAGTGGTGTGGAGTTCTGCCCCGGCAAGCGACGTGGTTGCGGAAATCGGCTACCTGGCACGGTGGAAGCGATCCGAAGGGCGCGGGGTCATCATCGTTGTGCCGGATGCGGCTGACATCGCTCGCGCGCGATCGGAATTGACCAGGTTCATACCGGAATCGGATATCGCAGAGTTGAGCGCAGATATTGGACCGGAGCGTCGCTATCGAGAGTTCCTGCGGGTGAGGACCGGGCAAGCGACGGTGGTGATCGGCACGCGAACCGCGGTCTTCGCGCCGGTTGAAGATTTGGGTGCCATCATCATGTGGGACGACGGCAACGATGTATATCGAGAGTTGCACGCGCCCTACTGGGATGCGCGCGAAGTAGCCGCGATGAGATCTCACCAAACATCGTGTGACGTATTCGTCGGGGCTCCAGCGCGGAGTGTCGCCACCCAATGGTGGTGTCGTTCCGGCTGGGCGACATCGGTTGATCCCAAGCGCCCGAGTTGGTGGAACGTGCGATGTATCGATGAGCACGAACGGGCGCGCGATCCTGCGGCCGAGTCAGCTCGGATTCCGAGTGCTGCATGGACGACGGCGCGCAACGGTCTGCGTCATGGCCCGGTCCTGTTCCTCGTCGCGCGGCGAGGATATGTCCCCACCCTCGCGTGCCAAGACTGCCGAGCCCCAGCCCGTTGTCACGATGACTCATGTCAGGGAGCATTGGAAATGTCCTCCGGGCACGCGACCGCGCGTTGCGGGAGATGCGGGGCATTGAACGGGGCATGGACCTGCAAGGAATGCGGAGGATCGCGACTACGAGCCGTCCACGTGGGTGCGGGTCGAACAGCGGATGAATTGGGCCGGGCTTTTCCTGGTATGCAGATCGTGTGGTCCGAAGCCGACCGGATCGTTCGCAGCGTGCCGGATACGCCGAGTCTGATCGTGGCCACTCCGGGTGCCGAACCGATTGCCGAGAAGGGGTATCGCGCCGTGATCATTCTGGATGCACGGAGTGTGTATCCGTCGTTGGCTGGAGCCGAGCAGCAGGTCCGACGCTGGTTCGAGGCGACCCGTTTAGTAGCCGAAGGGGGAGAGGTGTGCCTGGTGGCCAGCGCGAGCAGTCTGGAAGCGCAGGCCCTTATCCGATGGGACTCCCGTTGGTTCGCGGAGCGACAGTTAGACCAGCGAGCGTCGGCTGAGTTGCCACCGGTGACGCGGGTAGCCGAAGTGACCGGTCCAAAAGCGGCCGTGCAGGCAATTGGTGATCGGATCCGCAGCGATCATCGGATTCTCGGACCGGTGCCGGTTCCGGACTCGCACCATGTCCGTAGCTACCTGGTTGTTCCCCGCACGCAGGCGGCGGCCTTCACCCGCGAACTGGGATCGCTGATGCGAACAGAGTCGACAAAGGATTCGACGACGCGCGATATTCGCGTGCGAATGGACCCACGGGATATGTAGTCCGATGGCCGCGCACCTAGACTGCGGATGGTGAGCGTTGTTCCTATTCGCCTGTTCGGTGACCCCGTTCTCCGCACGCCAGCAGCCGAAGTTGTCACCTTCGACAAGGAACTTCGCGGCCTGGTCAAGGACCTCACCGACACGATGCGCGATGCCCCCGGGGTGGGGCTGGCGGCGCCACAGTTGGGGGTCTCCCTTCGGGTCTTCACCTACTGGGTGGATGAAGAACTTGGGCATCTCGTCAATCCTGTTCTGGATCTGTCCGACGAACAACAAGACGGTGAAGAGGGCTGCTTGTCGGTTCCGGATCTGACGTTCGAATGCACGCGCGCACGCAGCGTGGTCGCCAAGGGCATGAACATGCACGGCGAGCCGATAACGCTCGAGGGAAGCGACCTGCTCGCGCGGTGCGTGCAACATGAAACCGATCACCTCGACGGGATCGTGTTCATCGATCGACTCGACGCCCAAACGCGTAAGGAAGCGATGAAGGCCATTCGCGAGTCGGATTGGTTCGGTGCGGATCCCCTGCAGATCAAGATCAGCCCCCATCAGCAGCCCTCCCGATGGGTGTGACACCGTGCGCGTCGTTTTCGCCGGCACTCCCGACGTAGCTGTCGCGTCCCTTGTGGCATTGGAGGAATCCAGCCATGAGGTGGTGGGTGTTCTGACCCGACCGGATGCACCGGCTGGTCGGGGACGGCGTTTGCGGGCGAGCCCGGTGAAGATGCATGCCAAAGAAGCCGGCATCGAGGTGCGCACTCCCTCCAACCTGCACCGCGAGGCGGATGTGCTCGGTGATTGGGCACCTGATGTGGTCGCGGTTGTCGCCTACGGGCTACTGATTCCTGCACCGCTGCTGACCGTCCCACGATTCGGATGGGTGAACGCCCACTTCTCCGTTCTTCCCGCCTGGCGCGGAGCCGCTCCGGTGCAGCACGCAATCGGAGCAGGCCAGACGCACACCGGTGTGACGACGTTCTCGATCGACGAGGGCCTGGACACCGGTCCGATCCTGATGCGCTCGGACCCGGTGTCGATCGGGGACCGTGAAGATGCGGGTGTGCTTCTTGCTCGCCTCGCGATTGTCGGCGCCAACCTGTTGGTGTCCACCATCGATGCGATGGAAGGTGGCGACCTGCAGCCCGCTGCGCAAGATTCCGGCGGGGTATCGCTCGCCCCCCGCATCTCCAGTGATGACGCCAGGGTCAATTGGTCCGGCGATGTCTTCGAGGTCGATCGCTGGATTCGTTCCTGCACACCCGACCCGGGAGCGTGGACCACCATCGACGGCCATCGGGTCAACATCGGAACACCGCAGGCGGTCGTCGTGGACGAAAGTGCATCACCGGGACTCATCCACGTCGGAAAATCGGAGGTGACGATCGGCGCCCAGAGAGGATTCATCGTCCTCGGCGAAGTGCAGGCAACAGGGAAGAAGACAATGGCCGCCACTGATTGGGCTCGTGGCTATCGAGGTGAATTGACACGTGCAACGTAACGGCGAGGTCGTGATCGACGATGCGCGGCGCGCCGCGCTCGGATTGCTGACGGCCGTTCGCCGGGACGACGTCTACGCCAATCTGCAATGGCCGGCCGTGCTCGAGCGCTACGGGTTGACCGGCCGCGACGCCGCCTTCGCCACGGACCTCGCGTACGGCACCTTGCGGTGGTCGGGCTTCTACGATCTCGTCGCCGCCGAGGTTTCGTCCCGCCCCTGGACCGATGTCGACCCAGACATCGTGGACATCGTGCGGCTTGGAGTGCATCAACTGCTCTCGATGCGGGTCCCCGACCACGCGGCCGTCGACTCTTCGTGCCAGCTCGCCCGCGCGGTCGGCATCACCGATGAGGGTCGAGTCGGATTCATCAACGGACTCTTGCGAGCGGTGGCGCGACGCGATCGTTCGCATTGGGAAGAGGTCGTCGGGACAGGAAAGCAGGCAGACGAGCTCGCCGCTGCCGTTACCTCCCACCCCCGATGGGTGACCGAAGCCCTGCATCAGGCGCTCGCGCTCCACACGCAAGGGGAGATCTCCGATGAGGCACTGTGCGCAGCGCTCCTGGCGAACAACGAGCCATCCCGCCCCACCGTGGCCTTTCTCGATGACCCGCCGGTCCTTGACGCCGGCCTGACACCGGGGCGGTGGTCTCGCCGCGCCGCCACCGTCGATGCGGGGTTGCCGGCCAAGGTACAAGCCGTGCGGGAGGGCCGGGCGATTGTCCAGGACGAGGGAAGCCAACTTGTTGTCGAAGCGCTGTTGGCGGTACCCGTCTCACCGCCGGAGTCGGCGTGGCTGGATATGTGTGCCGGCCCAGGTGGCAAGGCGGCTGTTCTGGCCTCCCACGCCAGGACCCAGAGCGTCGACTTCGTCGCCGTGGAGTTGCATGCGCACCGCGCTGCTCTGGTCGAGTCACTGCTGGCGGCGGGTGTCCCGGAAGACAGTGACGTGGCTCCCCACATCCTCACGGCGGATGCCTGCGATCGACCCTGGGGAAGTCAGTTCTTCGATCGAATCCTGTTGGACGCTCCCTGCACGGGGTTGGGGGCGCTGCGTCGTCGACCCGAGTCTCGGTGGCGAAGGAACCGCGAAAACGTGATCGAGTTGGCAGCCCTGCAGCGACGGCTTCTGGCGACCGGACTGTCATCGGTGAGAAGCGGAGGCGTCCTGGCGTACGTCACCTGCTCTCCCCACATTGCCGAGACCATCGATGTTGTGGAGGAGGTGCTGCTTCACATCGACGATGTCCAGATTCTCGACGCTCGAGAGTTTCTGCCGAACGTGCCCGACCTGGGTCCCGGGCCGCACGTGCAGTTGTGGCCTCACCTGCACGGCACCGACGCCATGCACCTCACCTTGATGCGCCGCAACTGACCGATCGATTCGGTGACGAGCAAGCGTCCGGACCGGTCACGAATAGCGCACCGGGACGGGCATCAACTGGATCAATTGGTCAAAGACTCCCGGTGAGCCGGCGACGAGCGGCCCGGCTCCCTGCACACCGAATTCGGTGACAAAATCCGACACCCGCCCCCCGGCTTCCTCGATCAAGCACACTGCAGCGAGGCAATCCCATGCGTGGATGTGGGTTTCTACGTACCCAATGTGCTTACCGGCGGCGACGTAGACGAGGTTGAGGGCGCCCGATCCGGTGCGCTGGTACATCCCGCCTCGCTGTAGAAGGTTGCGCATGATGTCGGCGAGGTGCTCTGGAGTGGTTCGCGGTGAGCAGCCGACGCCCGTCAAGCCGTCTGCGAGCGAATCGGCTTGTCGAACGCGAATTGGTACACCATTGACGAACGCCCCCACCCCTGCCTGAGCGCAATAGAGCTCGTCGGTCGCCGGGTTATAGATCACGCCGATCTGCGCGCGATTGTCGGCGACGTACGCGATGGAGATGCACCAGGTAGGCAGGCCCAACAGAAACGGTTGGGTGCCGTCGATGGGATCGACGACCCACGTCCCGTCTCCTGGCGACCCCTCGGTGTATCCGTGTTCTTCACCCATGAACGCATCGACGGGGAACGCCGACTGCAATTCCTGGCGAATGTGGCGTTCCGTCTCGCGGTCCGCCTCGCTGACCAGATCCTGACTTCCCTTGTGCTCGACCACCAAAGTCTCGGCCCGTCGGAAGTAGTCGAGAGCCAGGGCCCCGGCGGAGCGGGCTACCGCCTGTGCGGCGTCGAACCGGTCGTCACCTGGTGCCTGCCCGCGCTGGTTGGTCACAGACGAAGCCTACGGACGAGCGTCTGGCCCCTTGACGGCTAGCCTGGGGAGATGAGTTCACCGGTGCTCATGACACCGAGCGTGTTGAACGCCGATCTCTCGCGCCTGCGCGAGGAGGTGGAGCGCATCGCGGCAGTATCGGATCTGATCCATCTGGATGTTATGGATGGCCACTTCGTTCCAAACCTGACGTTCGGACTCACCGTCATCGAGCCCTTACTTCGTGACGAGCGTTTTCGCTCCGACTGTCACCTGATGATCGACGATCCGGATCGGTGGGCCCCCGAGTACGCGCGCGCCGGCGCCTACAGCGTGACGTTTCACATCGAGGCGGCCCGCGATGGCGCGAAACTGTGCTCGGATCTACGGTCCCATGGAGCGAGGGCCGGGGTTGCGGTCAAGCCGGGAAGCAACCTCGATGAGATAGCTGCGCTCGGCGACAGCGTCGACATGATCTTGGTGATGACCGTCGAACCAGGATTCGGCGGTCAAGCCTTCCTCGATGACATGCTCCCCAAGATCCGTCGGGCCCGTGAGCTTGCATCCAGAAGTGACGGAGATGTGTGGGTACAGGTAGACGGAGGGATCGGCGCGGAGACCATCGAGCGGTGCGCCGAGGCTGGGGCGAATGTTTTCGTCGCCGGTTCGGCGGTCTTCCGTTCGGATGACCCCCGCGCGACTATCGAGAAGCTGCGCGCGGTAGCGGAGCGACGTCAAGCGTGAGCAGGTGGAACGCAGTCATGGCCGAGGCCATCGAATTGGCTCAGCACCCCGGTGCGCCGCGGGGAGAGAACCCGCGCGTGGGATGCGTCATCGTGAGCTCCGGCGGTGACGTCGTGGGTCGTGGATGGCACGGCGGCGCGGGAACCGACCACGCTGAAGTCGTGGCGCTCGGTGACGCTGGAACCCGAGCCCGCGGAGGTACCGCGGTTGTCTCCCTCGAACCATGTCGCCACACAGGCCGTACACCCCCGTGCACGGCAGCGTTGATCGACGCGGGGGTAGTTCGTGTTGTCTTCGCGCAAAGCGATCCGACATCGACTGCCGGAGGCGGTGCCGATGTCCTGCGGGAGGCAGGAGTGGATGTTGTCTCCGGAGTCCTCGAACTACAGGCGCGAGAGGTTAATCGGGAATGGACCGTCGCGGTCCAGCGCGGCTATCCCTACGTCACCGCGAAATGTGCCGTGAGCCTGGATGGACGGGTCGCGGGCGCCGAAGGGCGTCGGGTGCAGTTGACTGGCTCGGATGCGAACGTGTACGCCCATGCCCTGCGGGCGCGGGTGGGCGCGATCGTCGTGGGTTCGGGAACCGTTCTGGCCGACGATCCGCAGTTGACCGTCCGTCACGTCCCGTTGCTTCCCGCCGGTGCCCCGGTCCGGGTAGTGGTGGGCAACCGTGAGATCCCTGCCGACCGAAAGATTCTCGACGCCACCGCCCCCACACAGATCATGCGCGGGCACGAGCCACAAGGCACCTTGGACAGGCTCTTCGATGACGGTGTGCGCGATGTGCTCCTTGAATCGGGCCCGACGGTGCTCGCGGCTTTCCTGCGGGAGGGCCTAGTGGACGAACTCGTATGGCTCGTTGCCGGTACGTGGCTGGGAAGTGGACCGCGAGCGCTGCCCGGCGTCGATCGACTCGATGCCAAGGTCGAGATCATGGAGACCCGAGCTCTAGGAGAGGATGTGCTTGTGCGCGCGACCCTTCCCCGAAAGGCTGCCTGATGTTTACCGGAATCATCGAGGACGTCGGAACCGTGCGGGATATCGACGACCGCGGAGAATCGATGCGGCTTCGCATTGACTCGCCGATCATTGACGGAGCCGATCACGGCGACTCGGTGAGCGTCAACGGGGTCTGCCTCACCGTTGCAGGCCACGACGATGCCGGGTTTGTGGCGGACGTCATGCTGGAAACGCTGAACCGGACGTCGCTTCGAGGCTTGACGCCGGGTAGCCGTGTCAACCTCGAACGTGCGGCGCGTGTCGACGGTCGACTCGGTGGGCACATCGTCCAGGGGCACATCGACGGCACGGCGCGGGTGTCCTCCATCAATGTCTCCGACGATTGGATCGTGATGACCTTCGCGACGCCGACGGACGTGGAGAGGTATCTGGTGGAGAAGGGCTCGGTTGCCGTGGACGGCGTATCCTTGACGGTTGCGAGCGTCAACGAGGGCGAGTTCTCGGTATCCCTCATCCCGACGACGCTCTCGGAGACCACCCTGGGGGACCGGAACGTGAGCGATGACGTGAATATCGAGGTGGACGTCATCGCGAAGTACGTCGAGAAGTTGGTGAAGTCGTGATTCCCGCCGATGAACTATTCGGAGTAGAGGAAGAGGCAGGGAATCTTGCCCCTGACCCCGTCCCGGGGCTCGCGGCCTCCCAGCCGAGTGAACCGAGCGGTGTTGCCCTCAATTCCGTCGAGCAAGCGCTCGAGCAACTACGCGCAGGACGGCCGATCGTGGTCATCGACGACGAGAATCGCGAAAACGAGGGGGACATGATCTTCGCGGCGGGTCTGGCCACCGCGGAACTCACGGCGTTCATGATTCGGTACACGTCGGGATATATCTGTGTAGGAATGACCGCACACGATTTGGATCGACTCGACCTACCGCCCATGGCTCGGGTCAATGAAGACCGACGGGGAACCGCCTACGCCGTCACCGTGGACGCGAAGGACATCGAGTCGACCGGCATCTCGGCGAAGGACAGGGCCCGAACGATCAAGGTCCTGGCGGATTCTGCGACCGAAGCGTGGGAACTCTCACGGCCCGGCCACGTCGTTCCCCTGCGGGCTGTCGAAGGGGGAGTACTCCGACGTGCAGGTCACACGGAGGCCGCGGTGGACCTCACCCGCATGGCCGGACTGCACCCTGCGGGCGCTTTGTGCGAAATGGTTAACGACGACGGCACGATGATGAACGCCGCGCAGTGTCGCGACTTTTGCGACGAACACCAGTTAGCCCTGGTGTCGATCGCGGACATTATCCGCTTCCGGCGTCGCAGCGAGTCTCACGTCGTCCGGGTCGTGGAAATCCCACTTCCGACCGAGTACGGAGACTTCCGCGCGGTGGCCTACCGCAGCGATATCGACGGCAGTGAACACGTCGCGCTGGTCACTGGGGAGATCGGGGATGGAGCCGATGTCCTTACCCGAGTCCATTCCGAGTGTCTGACCGGAGACGTTTTCGGGTCGCGGAGATGTGACTGCGGACCACAGTTGCACGCCGCCCTGCTGCGGGTGGGCGCCGAGGGTCGAGGTGTAGTGCTGTACGTGCGCGGTCACGAAGGGCGCGGCATCGGCCTGCTCGACAAGTTGCGGGCATACGCACTTCAGGATGCGGGACGAGACACCGTTGATGCCAATATCGAATTGGGGTTACCCGTGGACGCGCGCGACTACGGAACCGGGGCGCAGATTCTCGTCGATCTTGGAATCCGCTCGATGCGACTGCTGACGAACAATCCGGCGAAGCGTGCAGGTCTCGAGGGGTATGGGCTCTCCGTCGTCGAGCGAGTTCCGCTCGTGATCGACGCCAACGAGCACAACGTTGACTATCTGGGAACGAAGGCCACCCGCATGGGTCACGCCTACTTGCCCGATGCCACGGACAGCAACGCGCAACGCGGCGACGACACCTCGAGTTCCGCATGAGCGGACAGGGATCCCCCGATCTGGGGGAGGTGGACCCGGCCTGGTCGGGGATGCGCCTAGCTGTGGTGTCCGCGTCCTGGCACACCCAGGTGGTCGATGGTTTGCGGGCAGGAGCCACCAGAGTCGCCGACCGTGCGGGAGTGGTCTGCACCGAGTTTGTTGCCCCGGGTTCTTTCGAACTTCCCGTCCTCGCCCACCACGCTGCGGCCAGCGGTCGCTTCGACGCCATAGTGGCGTTGGGAGTTGTGATTCGTGGCGGCACGCCGCACTTCGACTACGTGTGCTCAGCAGCCACCGACGGGCTCACCCGGGTGGCCCTCGATCACGGCATCGCCGTCGGCTTCGGACTGCTGACGTGCGATACCGAGGAGCAAGCACGCGACCGTGCCGGCCTCGAGGCGTCCCGCGAGGACAAGGGAGCCGAAGCCATGGTCAGTGCGCTACGAGCCGCCCGCACGATCCGCGACATCCAGGCGGGATGACGGCGCGGACGCCGGTCATCAACGCTGGTTTCACGGTGCACGGATAACGGAAACGAATGCAACGCCTAGGCTTGCCTTCGTGAAGACTTTCGACGAGTTGTACGCCGAGTTGCTCACCAAGTCAGCAACGTCGGACCCTGAGTCCGGAACCGTGCGCCTTCTATCAGGTGGAGTCCATGCTGTCGGCAAGAAGATCGTCGAGGAGGCCGCCGAGGTGTGGATGGCGGCCGAGCACGAGGGCTCGGAGCGAACGGCCGAGGAAATTGCGCAACTGGTCTACCACCTACAGGTGATGATGTTGGCCGCCGACGTGAGCCTCGACGACATCTACCGGAGGTTGTGATGGGAAGCCTGCGAGTAGCAGTGCCGAACAAAGGGCAATTGGCCGAGCCTGCCCGCGCCATGCTGATCGAAGCGGGCTACCTGCAGAACGCTGGTTTGCACGACCTGGTCGTGCACGATCCGCAAAACGACGTCGAGTTCTTCTTCCTGCGCCCCAAGGACGTGGCGATCTACGTCGGGGAGGGCACGCTCGACCTCGGCATCACCGGACGAGACATGCTGCTGGACTCCGCCGCCGAGGCTGTGGAGCGCGTCGCCCTGGGATTCGCTCCGTCGGCTTTCCGGTTGGCAGCCCCTCGGGAAACCGCCACAACTGTCGCTGATCTCCAGGGCAAGCGCATCGCCACCTCGTATGCCGGACTACTGACGACGTGGCTTGCAGACAAGGCGATCGACGCGACCGTTGTTCGTCTCGACGGAGCGGTGGAGAATGCAGTCGCCCTGGGTGTTGCGGATGCCGTCGCGGATGTCGTCGCCACGGGAACGACCCTTCGACGTGCCGGACTGGAGATCATCGGGGAACCGCTCATCCAATCCGAGGCGATCGTGGTGTCCCGCAACGCAGATCAGACCAACGACGCTCCGAGCGTGCAGACCTTTCTTCGGCGCTTGCACGGAGTCATGGTCGCGCGTTCCTACGTCCTGGTGGATTACGACATCCCCAATGATCGTTTGGACCAGGCATGTGTGGTGACACCGGGAATCGAGTCACCGACGGTGTCCCCGCTGCACGACCAATCATGGTCGGCTGTTCGGGCGATGGTCCCGTCGGTCGACGCACACACAGTCATGGACGAGCTGTACGAGTTGGGCGCCCGGGGCATTCTGGTGACCGACATCCACGCGTGCCGCCTCTAGCGGCGATCAACACGGCCACGCGCGTACAGAATCAGGTGTCGGTGCAGCGACCGGTCGAGGTGGCGAACCAGTTATCGCACCCTGTACTGCACGAGCTATTGCACGACGCGACCCCGATGAAGGAAGAACACCGCGGGCAGTTGCAGCAATGTGACGCCCGCGAGGAGTGAGAACACCAGGGTCCACGAGTCCACGGCGTCCATGATGGCTCCGATCACGAAGGGACTAAAGGCCGCTGACGTGTATGTGATCGTGAACGCCATCGCGGTGAGTCGGGCGGAGCCCGCCGCATCCGCCGCGTACTCGCTGAGCAGGCCGAGCGACATGGCGAAGCCACCACTGAGCGTGAAAGACAAGGCCACCAGAATCAAGAGGGGAGCGAATGTCGGGACCAGGGCAATGGCGACCAAACTCGCCGAGCAGCCGACAACCGTGGTGGTAAATAGAGTGCGACGCCGCTGGGTTCGATGGGACCATGCTGGCAAGGTGAGCGCGGCGATGATTCCCGAGCCCGTGAAAATGCCGAAGAACAGCCCGGCGGTTTCCGGCGTATAGCCGCGCTCGGCGTAAGACGGGGCCGTCCAAGCCAACATGCTGTAGAAGACGACCGAGTTCACGCTCATGAACGCGGTCAATGCCCACGCGGTCGAATCTCGCCACGGCAGATCCCGCAACCGGACGATGGTGACGGTCGCCACCTGCGCTGGTTCTTCGCGCTCCAACCACAGCCAGGCCGCGAGCGCGGCGACGGCCGGCAGCGCCCAGAACGCCAGCGCTCGATTCCATCCACCGGTCAGATCCGACAACGGCAAGGTCAAGGCTGCGCCGAGAGCAGCTCCACCCATCATGGCTGCGGTCCACAGGGAGGTGGCCAATCCCATCGAATGCGACAGCCGCTCGCGCACGATCCCGGGAACCAAGCCACCAAGAATCGCGATGGACAGGCCCGCGAGCATGGCTGAGAGCAGCAACGTGACGGCAACCGCTCCGGCCAACCGAAGTGTCAAGCCGGCGGCCATCGCAACCAGGGCCAGGCTCACCGCGCTTCTCCTGCCGATCCGACCCGCTAGCCGGGGCACACCGAGCGCGAAGACACCCATACCCAAGACGGGAACGGTCGTCAGTGCGCCGATGAAGGCGTCATTCCAGCCCGTCTCGTCCTGAATCAACGTCGCGACCGCCGGAAGACTCGAGAGGGCGAGTCGAAGGTTGACGGCGACGAGGACCACCACGGCGAGGATCGCCGCGGTGGAGCGGGTGGCGGGGAAGGCACCCGTCGCTGAGTTCGAAGGCACCGACGGATTGTGCCGCCTAGGCTGCCGACGTGGAGCACGGGGATCAGCCCGAGCCTCCGGCGACGATGAATCAGCCCGAGCCTCCGGCGACGATGAATGAGCCTGGTCACAGTCGACGTTTGGTCTCTCCCGGGCGCTTCACCGCCGACGACGGATCGACCGACTTAGACATTTGTGCTGCGCTGTCAGCACCCGTCGATCCTGAGCGGCTGAAGGACGCCGTGCGAGCAGGACGATTGATCGTTGCCATCGTGGCGAGCCCCGCGCAAACCGGCGAATCCGAGGGATCGCAGATGTCTGTCGTGTCCATGGTTGCGGCTGATGGACGGCGCGGCCTGCTGGCGTTCACCGGTCTTGACGCGATGCATCGATGGAATCCGCACGCTCGGCCAGTGCCCGCATCGGGCCCGGAAGTGGCCCAGGCTGCGTTGGATGACGGATGCGACGCGGTGGTGATCGATGTTGCGGGACCGTCGTCGGCGGTCGTGGCCGAACCCGATCTCGTGGAACTTGCGAACCGGGACCCGCTCGATCACGCGGCCGCTCTACTCACCGAGGCATGGGCGTCAACATCGCCGGAAGCGTCGATGCCGGACGTGTCCGTCGATGCGTCATCGGGGACCATCCGCGTCAGGCTTCCCGCACAGAGAGCCGACGAGTACGCGAGGTCGATCCCGGCTCGGGTTCTTGCCCTGGTGCCAGCGGGCGTTGAGATCATCACCGTAGATCAGTCGCAATAAGTGATCGGCGTGGGCACGGTGTTGCGGCTCGGGCACGGTGATGCGATTACGTGATCGGGCCCGTCCACCGTTCACCGGGTCCTTCGCCGGGAGGATCGGGAATAGACGACGCCTCACGGAAGGCTCGCTGCACGGCGGTGAGCCCGTCTCGCAACGGGGCGGCGTGCATGGAGCCAAGATCCGGTGCGCTCGCGGTGACCAATGCGGCTAAAGCGTTGATCAAGACCCGTGCCTCGGCCAGATCGGCCTCCCGCGGGGAGCCGTCGCCGTTCGTTGCCAAACCGCAGGCGACGGCGGATGCGGTCAACAGGTGCATGGCAACCGTGAGCACGAGCTCCACGGCGGGCACATCAGCGATATCCAGGCCGGCCGCCGACTCAACGGACATCTCCTCGGGGGACGTCTGCTCGGACGGTACGTCATTTGAGGAGGCGGAGGCGCGGTCGGGCACGGCTGATACTCTGTCATCTCCACGATTCGGGGCTCAGCCCAGGATCGCGCAAGCGGAGCCCGTCTCCCACCTGACGACTTCCGGTCGGTCGGGTCTCACCATCGGTGGCTGTATGTCCACTGACGGTCTACCGGGCCTCCGTCTGCGCTGCAGCGGAGGTTTCGTCGTCTCCGCGCGGTGGTGACGGCTTCGCCAACCGGCGCAGCAGCCCGACGAATGACGCAAGGAGGCGTTATCAGCGTCGAAACACGCATTAACGACCGGATCCGCGTACCCGAAGTTCGCCTCGTCGGACCCAACGGTGAGCAGGTGGGCATCGTTCGCATCGAAGACGCCCTCCGTCTCGCAGTGGAAGCCGATCTTGATCTCGTCGAAGTTGCACCCATGGCCAAGCCACCGGTGTGCAAGTTGATGGACTTCGGCAAGTTCAAGTACGAGGCGGCGATGAAGGAACGCGAATCCCGCAAGAACCAGACGCACACCATCATCAAGGAGATGAAGCTTCGACCCAAGATCGACCAGCACGACTACGAGACCAAGAAGGGTCACGTGGAGCGCTTCCTCAAAGCCGGCGACAAGGTCAAGATCACCGTCATGTTCCGCGGTCGGGAGCAAAGTCGACCAGAGTTGGGGCTTCGACTGCTCGCCCGTCTCGCCGAAGACGTGGAGGAGTTGGGGTACGTGGAGGCAAATCCCAAGCAGGATGGTCGAAACATGCTGATGGTTCTCGCGCCACACAGGCGGAAGTCGGATGCATCGCGCAAACCGCAAGCCGAGTCGGAGGTCGATGACGACGTTGACGTAGACGCCTAGTGCGTCAGCGGACCAACGGGTAAAGACCGACAAAAACAGACCTAAGTCAAGAAGAAGGCGACGAGTCACCAGCAGGCTCGCGAAGAAGGAGGAGGGCCTCATGCCCAAACAGAAGACGCACAGCGGTGCCAAGAAGCGATTCAAGGTCACCGGATCCGGCAAGCTCACCCACGAGCAGGCCAACCGGCGACACCTGTTGGAGAGCAAGTCCAGCAAGCGCACCCGTCGGCTGATGGCCGACGATCCCGTCTCCAAGGCAGACACCAAGAAGGTCAACAAGCTCCTCGGTCGCTGAAGCGCACCGTTCAACCAGGATTAGGAGGACGTCATGGCACGCGTCAAGCGTTCGGTTAACGCACAAAAGAAGCGTCGCGAGGTGCTCGAGCGGGCTTCGGGGTATCGGGGTCAGCGCTCACGCCTGTACCGCAAGGCCAAGGAGCAGGTCACCCATTCGATGGTCTACGCCTACGCCGACCGTCGCACCCGCAAGGGTGACTTCCGGCGGCTGTGGATCCAACGCATCAATGCGGCGGCTCGCGCCAACGGCATGACGTACAACCGATTCATTCAAGGCTTGAAGGCCGCGGATGTGGAAGTGGATCGTCGCATGCTCGCTGAAATGGCGGTGAACGATCCAGACGCGTTCGCGGCACTCGTCGATACCGCCAAGGGAGCCCTTCCCGCGACCGCCGCGTAATCAACCACGCGTAATCAACCACCTGCCGAAGCCGGGAGGACGTGTGCTGACCAGTACCAGGTCCGAGCACGTCACCCGGCTTCGTCGTCTTCACGAACGCAAAGGTCGACTGCGGTCGGGATCTTTTCTGGCCGAGGGTCCAGATTGCGTAACGGCAGCCCTCGAGGCAGGCCTTGGCATCGAGGTCGTCGAGGTCATCGGAGTCGAGGACCATTCCCTGATGGATCGAGTTCTCGATCTCGGTATTCCTTTCCACGCGGCAACCCAGCGGGTTGTGGCTGCGATCGGGGATGCAGCGACACCACAGGGAATCGTCGCGCAGTGCACGCTTCCCACGACCGACGCCGACAGCGTTGTCGCACGGGGTGGCCCCATCGTCGTGTGTGATCGCATCTCCGACCCTGGAAACCTCGGCACCATCATTCGAACGGCGGAGGCGGTCGGGGCGGCGGGGGTCGCAACGACGGGGGGATCGGTGGACGCCTGGAACCCCAAGGTTGTCCGCGCGAGTGCTGGGTCGATCTTTCGCTTGCCCGTGGTGACGGGCCTGGAAGAACTTCGGGTGATGGACGTCATTGCCCGCGGGCGGACACCGATCGCACTCCATGGAGCAGCGCAGGTGGACGTGGTCGAGGCGTTGAAGGCGGGCGCAGATCGTGGCATCACCCGAGACGACTGGGTGTGGATCGTCGGTTCGGAGGCCCATGGGGTGTCGACCGAGCTTCTCCAGGCCGTCGAGTGGACGGCGCGTATTCCCATGGCTGCTTCGGTGGAGTCCCTGAACGCGGCCATCTCTGTCGCCATCGCTTTGTATGCAGGGGATGGTGTGACCTAGCCCCTGCTGACACACCCGGTTGCGTCCCGGGGTCCATTGAGATCGGGTGCGAAGATGTATTTGGTTTGGCGGTCATGCTGTCGGATGGAAGGGAACGACGCGATGGATAAGGACGGATACCGAGTACTCCCGATCATGGAGGAAACCGGATACGTGGTCGTGGACAGTTACGACCAGCATTCGGATCCGCGGGAGTGGGAAGACCTTGTCTACGTCGATTGGAAGTCCTCAGGCGATACGCGTTTCGCGCCCCTCGCCAGCGCATACGGCGACATGGAGTGCAACGGGTTCTGGAATCACACACCTCCGAAGACTGATAAGGACGGAGTGTGGGTCGCCGAGAACGTGGATATCGCGCCGGTCCTCACCCGGCGCGCGCTCGAGCCCGGAGCCAACGTCGGGCGCTGCCGCGTTATCGAGCTGCAGCCGAACACCTACGGCGAAGCCCTCTACAACCTGCACAGAGACGACAACAACCGCCTCAATCCCGAAGGAACGGGATGGATCGTGCGCGCCTTCTTCAATCTCACCGACGACGTCGAGTCCGTCATGATTCTGCGCTCGGACAAGGACGACCCGACGACCGAGGTGCGCATTCCGATGCCGGCCGGACAGCAGGTCGTCATCGACACGCAAAGCTTTTTTCACGCGGTATGGCATCCGGGCAGCGCGCCGAGGTACTGCCTGATCACGTCCTACGAGTCGGGCCCTGAGCTCGATGAGTGGATCGCGGCGAGGCATCCCCGCCCGAGAATCGATAACCATCCGATCGATGAGGATGTTGCGGCCGAAGGTGAGGCACTAGCGGAATCCAAATGGCAGGCTCGGGCGGCAGCGTTGGCCGCCAAGGGTGAGGATCCACGCTTCGGTGATGGCAGCATGGCCGTCCAGGAAGAAAAGGAAGTCTTGTCCGAGGCCTGAGCCTGGTCGAAGAGTTTGGGATTACCATCAAGCCCCGCGCGTGCCGGCGTGGACGCGTGCACACGAGTTGGAGGAGTCGCAGTGGTCGCCTATAGAGCGGTTCTCGATGAACTGGAATCGGAGGCGATCCACATCTATCGAGAAACAGCGGCCGCATTTCGCAATCCTGTTCTTCTCTACAGCATCGGCAAAGACTCCTCAGTACTCCTTCATCTAGCGCTGAAAGCTTTCCATCCCGCTCCTCTGCCGTTTCCTGTCATGCACATCGATACGACGTGGAAGTTTCGCGAGATGATCGAGTTTCGTGATCGGCGTGCGCAGGAACTCAACCTCGATCTTCGCATCGCCACGAATCAGCAGGCGGTAGCAGATGGGGTGAGCCCCTTCAGTCATGGAACGCATGAGTACACGCGCATCATGAAGACGGTTGCCCTTCGTGAGGGGCTGGACCACTACGGATTCGATGCAGCCATCGGCGGAGCGCGGCGGGATGAAGAGCGCAGCAGAGCTAAAGAGAGAATTTTCAGCCTGCGTGAGCCGGGGCACCGGTGGGATCCGCGAAAGCAACGCCCTGAGTTCTGGAGGACCGCAAACACGGCTTTGGCCGAGGGTCAAACCATGCGTGCGTTCCCTCTGTCGAACTGGACGGAACTGGACGTGTGGCGATACATCGAGCGTGAAGGGATCGAGATTCCGGCTCTGTATTTCGCCAAAGAACGCCCGGTCGTGCAACGAGATGGCACCTGGATCATGGTCGACGATGATCGTTACCCGCTCGAGGAAGGCGAGACTCCGGAGATGAAATCGGTGCGCTTTCGCACCCTGGGCTGCTATCCGCTGACGGGGGCGGTCGAGTCGACCGCCGACGATCTGGCGACACTGATCGTGGAGATGGAGGAGTCGAAAATCTCAGAGCGGGCCGGCCGACTCATCGACGGCGAAGGTGGCGGATCCATGGAATCCAAGAAGGCCGAGGGATATTTCTAATGGAGGCGACTCCGGTCCTGCACCTGGTGACCTGCGGTTCCGTCGACGACGGGAAGTCGACGCTGATCGGCCGCCTGCTCGCCGAAACCGACTCTGTTCCGGTTGACCAACTCGAATACGCGCGCACGACTCGTCGGGGAGGTTCGACGATCCCGATCGGCGAAGTTGACTTCTCCTTGCTGACCGATGGCCTGGAAGCCGAGCGCGAACAAGGCATCACCATCGACGTGGCCTACCGACATATGAACCTCCCCAACGGTCGGCGGGTGCTCATTGCCGATGCACCTGGGCACGAGCAATACACCCGGAACATGGCGGTGGCTGCTTCCAACGGCGACGTCGCGATCCTGCTCGTCGATGCCGCCCGTGGTGTTCGTCCGCAAACGCACCGCCACCTGACCGTCTGTGCCCTGATGGGAGTCACGACCGTCATCATCGCGGTGAACAAGATGGATTTGGTCGACTACGAGCAGGCCGCCTTCGACGACATCGTCACCACGGTGCGGGCGACCGCGACTCGACTTGGCGTTGCACAAGTGGCCGCCATCCCGATGAGTGCGTTCGCCGGGGATAACGTCACCGGCGGCTCCGAGAGCATGCCGTGGCACTCCGGCCCCACCCTGTTGGAGTTCTTGTCCGATTGGGAGCCCGCGACTGCGCAAGAGACGGCCGGATTTCGCTTCCCCGTGCAATTCATCGTTCGCGCGGAGGGCAACTTCCGCGGCTACGCGGGAACGGTTGTCTCGGGCTCCATTTCCTCTGGCGATGAGATCACCGTTGCTGATTCGGGGCGAACGGCGCGAGTAGACCGGATCGTCACCTACGACGGGGACCGCTCGGGCGGTGCGACATCAGCCGTCACTGGCCAGGCGGTGACGATCACCCTCGATCACGAGGTCGACGTCACCCGCGGAGATGTGCTCGCTGGAAAAGATCCCGAAGGCGCGACCCTGCAACCAGCGGACCGTTACTCCGCTGACTTGGTGTGGATAGGTGAAGAGCCCCTGGCCCATGGTCGGTCCTACCTGCTCGTATCGGCCTCCCGCTCGGTTCCCGCGACGGTAATGAACGTTCGCCACCGGCTCGATGTCGTATCCGGGCACGAGAGCGCCGCCCGGGTACTCGAGATGAACGACATCGGCCGAGTCGAAGTTGCCACGGACCGCCCCATCCCGATGGATGCCTACGACAAGTGCCGGGACACCGGTGGTTTCCTGCTGGTGGATCGAGTGACGGCGGACACCGTGGCGGCCGGGCTTGTGCGACACGCTATGCGTCGCGCCTTCAACGTGGTTCGCCACGAGTACGACGTTACGGAACAGGCCCGCACCGCCTTGATGGGACACCCCAATCGCGTGGTCTGGTTGACCGGTCTACCGGGCTCGGGCAAGTCGACGATTGCAGACTCGACTGTTCGACGATTGCATGCCATGGGCGTGCATACGTACGTTCTTGACGGCGACAATGTCCGCACGGGGCTCAACAAGGATCTCGGATTCACCGCGGAAGACCGAGCGGAGAATGTTCGCCGCGTCGCGGAAGTCGCCAAGTTGATGAGCAACGCCGGGCTCGTGGTGTTCGTCGCGTTGGTGTCGCCGTATCGAGCCGATCGCGAGGCCGCTGCTGCCTTGTTCGACGAGGGCGACTTCCTCGAAGTGTTCGTCGACACTCCGGTGGAGGTGTGTGCTGAGCGCGATCCGAAGGGCCTGTATGCGAAGGCAGCGGCGGGGAATCTGCCGAATATGACGGGCATGGGTCAAAGCTACGAGGCTCCGGAGAACGCCGACGTGGTCCTTGACGGTGCCGGTGACCTAGACACCCAGGTGGACACGCTGTTGCGGGCCGTTCTCGGCGAGTAGAGCGTTCCTGGGATACTGAATGTCCCATGTCCGGTCCCAACACGAATTTCGACCCCAAGCAGGTCGCATCCCTTGACGTTGATGCGGTCGAGGCGATGGTGGCGGACGCTCGCGCAGCTTTCGCTGCAGCCAACGATCTGGATGCCCTGAAGGCGGCTCGGTTGGCGCATGCGGGGGACCGTTCGCCGTTAGCTCTGGCCAACCGAGAGATCGGAGCGCTGCCGCCGGCCGCGAAAGCCGACGCTGGAAAGCGGGTGGGTCAAGCTCGTGCCGCAGTGAAGACCGCGCTGGAAGAACGAGAGGTGGTTCTCACGCGGGAGCGCGATGAGCGAGTGCTCGAGTCCGAGGCAGTCGACACCACCCTGCCGGTGGGTCGGGCCGCCGTCGGAGGCCGACATCCGCTGACCACGCTCATGGAACGCATGGCCGATGTCTTCATCTCGATGGGGTACGACATCGCCGAAGGACCAGAAGCTGAAGCCGAGTGGACGAATTTCGATGCGCTCAACGTCCCGCCGGATCATCCGGCGCGCACCATGCAAGACACCTTCTACGTCGATTCAGCCGACAGCGGCGTGGTGCTTCGAACGCAGACCTCACCAATTCAGATTCGCGCGATGCTTGAGCGTCCGCTGCCTATCTATGTCGTGGCTCCCGGACGGGTCTACCGGACGGATGAACTCGACGCGACCCACACCCCGGTGTTCCACCAAATCGAGGGCTTGGCGGTGGACGAAGGCCTGACTATGGGCGACCTCAAGGGAACGTTGGATCACCTGGCCCGGCAGATGTTCGGTGAGGGCATTGTGACCCGACTTCGCCCTTCGTACTTCCCGTTCACTGAGCCGAGCGCCGAGGTCGATCTCGAATGCTTCGTGTGTCGCGGTGCCTCCGTCGGTGACGCCTCGCGCGCCTGCCGGACCTGCGGGAGTGAGGGATGGATCGAGTGGGGCGGCTGCGGCATGGTCAATCCGCGTGTTTTGACGGCGGTCGGCATCGACACTGACGTGTACCGAGGCTTCGCCTTTGGCATGGGAATCGAGCGCACCTTGATGTTCCGAAACTCCGTGACGGACATGCGCGACATGGTCGAAGGTGATGTCCGCTTCACCACCGCCTTTGGGGTGGATGCCTGATGCGTATTCCCTTGTCGTGGATCCGGGAGGTCGCCGATGTTCCGGCGGACCAATCCGGGCGCGATGTTGCCGAGCGCTTGATTTCTGCCGGACTCGAAGTCGAAACCGTCGACACCGTCGGCGCTGGCGTGGATGGGCCGATCGTCGTTGGTCACGTGCGGGAAATCGAGGAACTCACCGAGTTCAAAAAGCCAATCCGGTGGTGTCAGGTCGACATCGGGGCAAGTGAGCCAAGCGGAATCATCTGCGGAGCCCAAAACTTCACCGAAGGCGATCTCGTGGTGGTCGCTCCGCCCGGAACGACGCTGCCGGGTGACTTCACCATCACGGCTCGCGAGACTTACGGTCACGTCTCGAACGGAATGATCTGCTCTGAACGCGAACTGGGTCTAGGTGATGATCACGCGGGCATCATTGTGCTGCCCAAGGGCACGGCGGCGGCCGGCGCCGATGCGTCGCAGATCCTTGGCGTGGGAGACGATGTTCTGGACATCGCCATCACTCCCGACCGCGGTTACGCGCTGTCCCTGCGTGGAGTCGGGCGCGAAGTCGCGATCGCCTACGGCGTGGACTTCCGAGATCCCGTGGACCGCGCCGAAACCCTCCCGGGGCCTGCGGACGACCGCGCACCCGCTGCGTGCGCCTCCGACGATCTCGAGGCGTGCCCGTTGTTCACCTTGCGCACCATCACAGGCATCGATCCGCATACGCCGACGCCGCAATGGATGCGCAATCGCCTCCGGGATTGCGGCATGCGATCGGTGTCGCTCGCCGTCGACATCACGAACTATGTGATGCTCGAACTAGGGCAGCCGCTGCACGCTTTCGACCTCGACGCGCTGCAGGGGACTGTGCGCGCCGGTCGGGCGCAGCCGGAAGAGTCGCTGGAGACGATCGACCACGTCGAGCGCACCCTGTCCGTCGACGACCTGACGATCCGTGACGATCGCGGACCTATTGGTCTGGCAGGAACGATGGGTGGGGCCACGACAGAGATTGCAGACGACACCGAGAACATCGCGCTCGAGGCGGCCTACTTTGGCGCGGAGGTCGTGGCGAGGATGGGGCGCCGCCACCGGCTCACGAGTGAAGCCAGTCGTCGGTTCGAACGAGGAATCGATCGCGTGCTCGCCCCTATCGCATCGGCCCGGGCCAGCGAGCTGCTCGTGGATCTCGCGGGCGGGACCTATCAGGGAATGACCGCGGTGGAAGCGCCCATGGAGGAGCGATTCATTCGCATCTTTGGTGACCTGCCCTCGCAGGTTGCGGGAATGGACATTCCTGTTGACGACGGGATCGCCACACTCGAAGCTATCGGGTGCTCGGTCTCGGTCGATGGGGGCGAGTTGACCGTTGCCCCGCCCACGTGGCGTCCGGACCTCACCGACCCCGCCGATCTCGTCGAGGAAGTTGTTCGCCTCGTGGGGTACGCGAAACTTCCGTCCACCCTTCCCACGGCTCCCGCCGGACATGGACTGACGCACGCTCAGCGATTGCGGCGGCGCATCGGCATGGTGCTCGCGGCCCGTGGTTTGGTGGAGGTGCTGACGTATCCGTTCACATCGGATGCGGACGCCGATGCTCTGCGCTGGCCCGACGATGACGAGCGACGCGTGTCACCGCGCCTGGCGAATCCGCTGTCCGACGAGCAGCCGAAGCTTCGGGCAGCGATCCTTCCGACGTTGCTCGTGGCCGCCCAACGAAACGTCAGTCGGGGTTTCGACGACGCGGCGATATTCGAGATGGGTGCTGTATTCCGCGGACCTGCGGGGTCGCAGCATGCCCCGCGGCCGGGAGTCAACCAGCGCCCCAGCGACGCCGAGTGGCAGGAGTTGCAGGACCTTCTTCCCGATCAACCGACGCACCTGGGTGCTGTGTTCACGGGAAATCGAGTGGCGAAGACCTGGGCCGATGACGCCGAGGCATTCACCTGGGCCGATGCTCTATCGGTTGCCCAGGATGTCTGCCAGGTACTGGGTGTGGAATGCGTTGTCGAACGCGGTGACGATCCGTCCTTCCACCCGGGTCGGTGCGCCCAGGTGATGGTCAACGGTGAGCCGGTCGCGATCGCTGGTGAGCTTCATCCCGGTGTGACCGAGGCCTGGGGGCTGCCGCATCGCTCGTGCGCGCTCGAGCTCGACGTATCCCGGGCCATCGAGTCGAGCCCCGCGGTTCGGCCCGGACCGGTTTTCTCCTCTCATCCAATCGCCAAAGAAGACATCGCTTTGGTGGTGGCCGGTGACGTCTCCGCGCGCGACGTGGCGGCGTCGATCGAAAGGGGAGCGGGTGATCTGCTTGAGAGCCTGGTCCTGTTCGACGTGTACCAGGGCGACCAGGTGCCCGACGGTCATAAGTCGGTGGCATTCGCCCTTCGTTTCCGGGCCCCGGATCGAACACTCAGTGCTGAGGAGTTGGCCAGTATTCGTGAATCGATCGTGGAGAGGACGGCCGCGGACCTAGGGGCGCGGTTGCGGTAACGGACGCTGATCAGGCGCTTACAAGGTCCCTGGGGCAGAAATTATGTGTATATGCGTATACTTTGCCCATGACCACGGTCGCGGTAGCCGGCGCCTCGGGGTACGCAGGAGGGGAACTCCTGCGCTATCTAGCGCAGCACCCCACTTTTGACCTCATCGCGGCGTGCGCTGCCGGGCGAGCAGGAGAGGCCCTCGGGGCGGTTCACCCGCAATTCTCGGCAACGCCCTGGGCTGAGTTGATTCTCGACGAAACGACGCCGCCGGTTCTCGGGCAAGCCGATCTGGTCTTCGCGGCGCTGCCCCACGGAGAGTCAGCCGCCCTGGTCGAACAACTTCCGGCAGAAACATTGGTGGTGGATCTGGGTGCGGACTTCCGCTTGGTGTCCTCCGATGCCTGGACCGCGTTCTATGGCGGCACGCACGCCGGATCCTGGACGTACGGCCTACCAGAACTCCCCGGAGCTCGCAGCGAGGTAGCGGCGAGCACCCGCGTCGCCAACCCGGGCTGCTACCCGACAGCGGTAGCACTCGCCCTGGCACCGTTGGCGCACGCGGCGGCCATCGACTCGACGGACATCGTCGTCGTCGCCGCGTCGGGCACCTCCGGTGCCGGGCGTAAACCCAGCGACTCACTGCTCGCCACATCGGTGATGGGTTCGATGTCGGCCTACAAAGTTGGCGGCATCCATCAGCACACTCCGGAGATGGAGCAGTCCATCGCGGCGGGCGGCGAGGATCCCTCCGCTGTTCGTGTGTCTTTCACGCCACTGCTCGCCCCGATGCCTCGAGGAATCGTCGCGACGTGCTCCGCACCGGTGCTGCCGGGACACGATCCCGGCGCGATCATCCGGGCCACCTACTCCGACGAGCAGTTCGTCACGGTGCTCGGCGAAGGGCAGTGGCCGGCGACCGGTGCGGTGCTCGGCACCAACGGAGCCCAGTTGCAGATATCGGTAGACGAGCACGCCGGCCGGGTGATCGTTGTTTCGGTCATCGACAACCTCGGTAAGGGGGCTGCCGGTCAAGCGATTCAGAATGCCAACCTCATGCTCGGTCTCGACGAGGCGTGCGGACTCGATCTGATCGGGACAGCGCCATGAGCGTGACCGCTGCGAAAGGCTTCCGGGCTCAGGGAATAGCCGCGGGCATCAAGCCGTCGGGACGGCGCGACCTCGCGATCATCGTCAACGATGGACCATCGGATGCTGCGGCGGCTGTTTTCACCAGCAACCGCTTTCCTGCGGCTCCTGTGCTGTGGTCACGTCAGGTGATAGCCGACGGCAGCGCTCGCGCGGTAATCGTGAATTCCGGGGGAGCGAACGCGTGTACAGGACCTGAAGGTTTTGCCGATAGCCACTCCATGGCTGAGCGCACCGCTGCCGCACTGCAGGCAGGCGGCCGGGACATCGGCGCCGGTGACGTCCTCGTGTGTTCAACGGGCTTAATCGGTGAACTTCTTCCGATGAATGCGGTGAATGCCGGCATCGACATCGTCGCTTCTGATGTTGGTGCACCAGGTGCTGCCGCGGACCCGCGGCCGGTGTCGACGTCGAGCGACGGGCTGTCGATGTCCGGCCAGAGCGCGGCCGAGGCGATCATGACGACCGACACCGTTCCCAAGACCGCCATACGCGAAGGTGACGGATACGTCGTGGGTGGCATGGCCAAAGGTGCAGGCATGCTCGCTCCTGGCCTGGCGACGATGCTCGTCTTCATCACAACCGATGCGGATGTTTCCGCCGCGGCGCTCGATGCGGCTCTGCGGCATGCAACATCGGTGAGCTTTGACCGAATCGACTCTGATGGATGTATGTCCACGAACGACGCCGTCATCGTGATGGCCAGCGCCTCCGCCCAGACGGCGCCGGACATCGACGAATTCACCAAAGTCCTGACAGATCTATGTGTCGACCTTGCGCAGCAATTGATCGCGGACGCCGAAGGAGCCTCCAAGGAAATTGCCATCACCGTGCACGAAGCGGCGAGTGAGAGCGAAGCTCTCGAGGCCGCTCGGACTATTGCGCGGAGCAATCTGCTCAAGTGCGCCATCCACGGAGAAGATCCGAATTGGGGCAGGGTCCTGTCTGCTTTGGGAACCACCACGGTGGCCTTCGAGTCCGATCGTGTCGATGTCGCGATCAACGGCGTTACCGTGTGCCGAGGTGGGGGAGTAGGCGACCCGCGTGACGGAGTGGACATGAGCCAACGCGATGTCGTCATCGACGTTCATCTGAAGGCAGGCCCATCGACGGTCACGGTGTGGACGAACGACTTAACCGCCGATTACGTCCATGAGAACTCGGCGTATTCCACCTAGGAGCGGGTAATGACGAATCGATCCATCGACGACGCCAAGGACAAGGCAGCGGTTCTCGCTGGCGCCCTTCCCTGGTTGCGGCGATTCCATGGGGCAACGGTGGTGGTGAAATTCGGCGGCAACGCGATGGTCGACGCGGATCTAACAGCCGCGTTCGCCGAGGATGTCGTCTTTTTGCGCCTCGCAGGCCTGCGTCCGGTCGTCGTCCACGGCGGAGGGCCGCAGATCAATGCGATGCTTGATCAACTCGGCATCGAATCCGAGTTCCGCGGCGGTCTGCGCGTCACCACGCCGGAGGTGATGCAGGTGGTCGAGATGGTGCTCACCGGACAGGTGCAGCGAGAGATCGTTCGAGACATCAATGAGCACGGCCCGCTCGCCGTCGGCATGTCGGGAGAAGACGGGGGATTGTTGAACGCGGTTCGACGCGAAGCCACCGTCGACGGCGCGCTCGTGGACGTTGGTCTTGTCGGGGACATCGACGAGGTTCGCCCCGAGCCGATCCTGTCCCTGCTCGATCAAGGATTGATTCCCGTGATCTCCACCGTCGCGCGGGGGTCGGACGGGGAAACCTTGAATGTGAACGCTGACACGGCGGCGGGGGCGATCGCCATCGCCCTTGGTGCGCACAAGATTGTCATGCTGACCGACGTCGAGGGCCTCTACCGAGACTGGCCGACCAGCGACGAGGTCATCGCGTCCATCACCGCTAACGAGCTGCGCGATCTTCTCCCCACGTTGGCCTCGGGAATGGTGCCGAAAATGGAAGCGTGCCTGCGGTCGGTCGATGCCGGTGTCTCCCGAGCGCACGTTATCGACGGCCGTGTTCGCCACGGCCTGCTCGTCGAGGTGTTCACCGATCAGGGCGTGGGGACCATGGTTGTTCCAGGCGAGGAATCGGCATGAGCGCGTCGACGCCGTGGCAGGACCGCTGGGCCGCGGTCATGATGAGCAACTACGGCACACCCGCCGTCATGCTGACCCGAGGTGCGGGCTCGCGTGTGTGGGATGCCGATGGCAAGGAGTACATCGATCTGATCGCCGGGATCGCGGTGAACGCCCTCGGGCACGCCGACCCACGCATGGCATCGGCACTAGCCAATCAATTCACAACGTTGGGTCACGTGAGCAACTTGTACGCGTCCGAGCCGGGGCTGGCGTTGGCTGAACGGCTCGTCTCGCTCGTCGGGGACGACAGCGCGCGGGTCTTCTTCTGCAACTCGGGTGCGGAAGCCAACGAAGCCGCCTTCAAGATGACGCGATTGACCGGGCGCTCCACCGTGGTCGTGGCGAGCGGGTCATTCCATGGACGGACCATGGGGGCGTTGGCGCTGACGGCCCAACCGAGCAAGGTTGACCCATTCCGGCCTCTGCCAGGTGACGTGGTTGTCGTGCCGTACGGAGACGCTGATGCGCTTGCTCGAGCGGTGGACGCCAGCACCGCTGCGGTGTTCCTCGAACCCATCCAAGGAGAGGGCGGAGTAATCGTGCCTGGGCACGATTACCTCGCGCACGCACGTCGGCTCACCGAAGATGTCGGCGCGCTGCTCGTCGTCGATGAGGTGCAAACAGGAATCGGACGCACCGGGCACTGGTTCGCTTATCAGGGGTGTGGAGTGAGTCCAGACATCATCACCCTGGCCAAGGGACTCGGCGGAGGAATTCCGATTGGCGCAGTCGTCGCGTGTGGATCGGCAGCGTCGCTTCTGCAGCCGGGAATGCACGGGACCACCTTCGGTGGAAACCCGATCAGCGCTGCGGCCGGGCTGGCTGTTCTCGACGCCATTGAATCCGACGGACTGCTCGCTCGCGCAGTCGAAGCCGGTGAACGATTGACCGCAGGTGTCATGAAGGCCGCGGGTGGCCTGGTGACGGATGTTCGGGGCCGGGGTCTGCTCTTGGCGGCGGCGCTGACAGACCGGACATCGGCTGATGTCGAACGAGCGTTGCGCGGTGAAGGCGTGCTGGCCAATCCGGTGTCGCCCGATGCGATCCGCATGGCACCCGCGTTGAACATCCCCGATGACGACATCGATGCGGCTATTGACGCGTGGGGGCGGCTGACATGACGGCTCGCACTCTTCCCTCGTCTGTTGTTGCCCGCCGGGCTCGCATCGCGACGCTCGTCGTGGAGACCTCCGTCGCATCGCAGGAGGAACTAGGGCGGCTCCTTGCCGACGAAGGAATCACCGTCACTCAGGCGACCTTGTCCCGCGACCTCGACGCACTCGGCGCGGTGAAAGTGCTATCCGCGGATGGAGGGACGCGCTACCGCATTCCTGGGCAGCAGGAGTGGGATACGTCCTTGCCTGTCGGCGACGCGGCGCTTCCGCGGATCCTTCATGAAACTCTTTTGAAGGCTGAGGCGGCGCAGAACATCGCCGTTGTGCATACGCCCCCGGGGGCGGCTCAATACCTCGCTGGACATATCGACCGCAGCGGCTTGTTCGAGCCGTTGGGCTCCGTTGCGGGTGATGACACGATCGTCATCGTGATGCGTTCAGACTCAGCGGCTCACGATTTGTGTGAAACGCTCGTGAACTTGTCGGAGAAGGGCTAAGTCATGGCAAACCCAGCAGACTCAACACGCCTGTGGGGTGGGCGGTTCGCCGAGGGGCCATCGGATGCGATGGCTGCCTTGAGCCTGTCGACGCACTTCGACTGGCGACTCGCGCCGTACGACCTCGCGCAAACACGAGTCCATGCGCACGTTCTCGCACGGGCTGGTCTGCTCAGTGATGGTGACCTGTTCCGAATCGTGAGTGCCATCGACCAATTGAGCGCCGAGGTGGTCGACGGCACCGCTGCCCCGATTGCCTCGGATGAAGACGTGCACACCGCCATTGAGCGTCTATTGATGGACAAACTCGGAGACTTGGGCGGCGCTTTGCGCGCCGGACGAAGCAGAAACGATCAGGTAGCGACCGATTTTCGCTTATATCTCCGCGATGCGGCACGGGCCATCGCTCAGGCGACCGTGGATCTGGTCGAAGCGTTGAACACCCAGGCGACGCAGCACATCACCACGGTGTCTCCGGGATTCACGCACTTGCAGCACGCACAACCGGTGTCTTTCGGGCACGAATTGGCCAAGCACTCTCACGCGCTCTTGCGAGACGTCGATCGTCTCGCCGACTGGGACGATCGCACCGCGCGATCACCCTTGGGGGCAGGCGCGCTCGCTGGGTCATCACTGGGGTTGGATCCGCAACGCGTTGCGGCAGAGCTGGGATTCACGTCCGCCCTCGACAACTCGATCGACGCGGTCAGTGATCGAGATTTCGTCGCGGAGTTTTGTTTTGTCGGCGCCATGATGGCGGTGCACCTATCGCGCATCGGCGAGGAAGTCATTGTGATGGCCAGTCGCGAATTCGCGTGGGTCACGTTGCACGACGAGTGGTCCACCGGCTCGTCGATCATGCCTCAGAAGAAGAACCCGGACATCGCCGAACTCGCACGCGGCAAAGCCGGGAGACTGATCGGCAACCTGACAGGGCTCTTGGCCACACTCAAGGCCTTGCCCTTCGGCTACAACAGAGACCTGCAGGAAGACAAAGAGCCGGCCTTCGACACGGTTGATCAATTGCTCCTCGTGCTGCCAGCGATGACCGGAATGATCCGGACACTGACTTTCGATGTTGATCGCATGGCTGCATCTGCCCCGGAAGGCTTCACCTTGGCCACCGATATCGCCGAGTGGTTGGTGCGGCAGGGAATCGCGTTCCGGCAGGCGCACGAGATCGCCGGCGCGTGCGTTCGATTAGCCGAGGCGCGGGGCGTGGAGCTCAGCGATCTCACCGACGACGAGTTCGCGGGCATCGATGACGCCTTGACGCCCAACGTGCGAAGCGTGCTGACGGTGCAGGGGGCATTGGCTTCCCGCGATGGTTTTGCGGGCACGGCACCAGTGCGCGTAGCCGAACAATTGAACGCGCTGGCAGACGACGTGAGCCGGGCGCGAGCACGTTGGGCCTGACGGCGTGCGCGTCATCGTTTTCCGTTTGATCTGTGCCGGTTGGATCGCTGCATTGGTCTACGGATCACTGGCTCCGGTCGATGACGTGCAGGGCGCCTACGTCTTCGGGGATTTTGTTCTCCATGCCTTCGGCTATGCCGCCTTGACCGTGCTTGTGGTGCTCTCCCAACGCCATCCCCGCATCTGGGTAGCCGTGGGTGCAGCGGTGGCATTGGGACTGGTGCTGGAGATTCTTCAATCGTTCACCGGGGATCGGAGTGCAACGGTGATCGACGTGGTGGCGAATGCGACCGGTGCCGCGATCGGCGGTGCCTTCTGTTGGTGGAGGCGGCGCTTAGCCGCGCAGCCGGTGGGTGAGATCTGACGCGCGCGAGCGCGACGGGTGCGCCGTACGCACGGGCAGCGGCGAAACCAGTCTTACCAACTGGAGTCGTCGCCTTCCATCGCGCGCCAGCAGTACCAGGCGACCACGCTTCGATAGGGACGCAGTGGATCCCCGAGCGGCTCCAGGATTCGCGGATCGATGTCCCCCGACTCGCCGTGCACGATGTTCCACCCTTTGCGCATCGCCAGGTCTCCGGTCGGCCAGACATCCAATCGGTGCATGGTAAACATCAAAAACATCTCGGCAGTCCAACGACCGACGCCCCACAACTTCGTCAGCTCCGCCACGACGGCGGAGTCGTCGGGGTGCGTCAACGCCTCATGGAGGTCGAGAACCCCGGTATGGATGGCTTCGGCTATTCCTTTGACGGTCTTGGTCTTCGCACCCGAGAGGCCGGCTGCCCTGAGGCCTTCCACGCTGGAGTTGACGACTTTCTCCGGGCTCACGTCTCCGTCGAGATAGTCGGTGACTCGAGCCGTGATGGAGTCGGCGGCCTTCACCGATACCTGCTGCGCGATCACCGATCCCACCAGCGATTCGAAAGGGTTGAGCGATGTCCGAGCCCCGTTGCCGATCGAGCACACCGGTGAAGACTCGACGATGTCGGCGAAGGCCGGGTCGGTGTCGACGATCAAGGACGCAGCCTTGTTCATCCTGGCCCGGGAGTACGCCACGCGCGCATGATGCCAGCGGACGTCATCACGGGCGCGATGGGGAACAATAAGCCCGTGGCCAGCATCATCGAAGAAGTCCTATGGCGCGAGCTCATTTCCGATAGCACCGATCTCGGCGCGCTTCGCAAGGCGACCGATGCCGGGTCGATCACGTTGTACTGCGGCTTCGATCCGACGGCTCCGAGTCTTCATTTAGGAAACCTGGCTCAGATCCTCACCGTCCGGCGCTTTCAACAACACGGTCACCGCCCCCTAGCCCTCGTCGGCGGCGCGACCGGCCTGATCGGAGATCCGAAGGAGTCGGGGGAGCGGTCACTCAACCCGGCCGAGACGGTTCAGGCATGGGTTGATCGCATTCGTGGACAATTAGAGCGCTTCTACGACTTCGACGGTCCGAACGCCGCCGTCATGGTGAATAACCTCGACTGGACCCACGACCTGAGTGCCTTGGAGTTCCTGCGAGACGTGGGGAAGCACTTCAGCGTCAACCGAATGCTCGATAGGGAAGCCGTTGCAGCGCGGCTGGCGAAGGATGGGATCAGCTACACGGAATTCAGCTATCAGCTGTTGCAGTCCTACGACTACCTGCAGTTGTTCCGTCAGTACGAGTGCGTCTTGCAAACAGGGGGATCTGACCAGTGGGGGAACATCACGGCCGGCGTCGATTTGGTGCGCCGTATGGATGGAGCGCACGTTCACGCGTTGACAACGCCCTTGCTCATCCAGGCGGACGGAACCAAATTCGGCAAGACCGAATCGGGAACCGTGTGGCTCGATCCAGAATTGACCAGCCCGTATGCGTTCTTCCAGTTCTGGCTCAACGCCGACGATCGAGACGTTCCGGTACTCCTTCGCACCTTCAGCTTCCGATCCCAAACCGAGGTCGACGCGCTGATCGCAGTTACCGCTGAGCGACCCCATGAGCGCGCAGCGCAGCGAGCCTTGGCCGAGGAGCTGACGCAACTGGTGCACGGTGACGACGAGATGCGTGGCGCCGCGGCCGCTGGACAGGTGCTCTTCGGACACGGGGAACTGACCGACGTCCCGTTGGACTCGCTCAGCGCAGCGCTCCTCGAGACACCTCACGTGAGGTTGGAAGCAACGGAACTTGAGGACGGATCGCTACCGGCCGTCGACGAATTGATGGTGCGCTGCGGGATCGTGGAATCCAAAGGGGCGGCCCGTCGAGCTGTGAAAGAGGGGGGTGCGTACCTGAACAACGTTCGAGTCGTCGACCCCTCGCAGCGTCCGACGACAGACGATCTCGTGCAGGGACGATGGCTTGTTCTGCGGCGGGGAAAGCGCACGGTGGGTGGCGTCCTCGTCGAACTGACCTAGGGGTCGGGACCCGATTTGCCCCCTGCGCCCATGGGAGCGTAAACTCATGCCTCCCGAGGGAGGAACGGACTCGCCAGGCCGGTCCCGAAGGATTCACTGTCGCTCCAGACATACCCCTCACGGGAAATTGACTTGGTAGGCGTCAGCGGGTAAATTTGGAATGTTGCCCTGATTTCAGGCCTCACGGCCCGAGGTTGGTGCGCGTCTGTACCTTGAGAACTCAACAGCGTGTTATATGTCAATGCCA
>WLWG01000043.1_pt1 | contig 124219 bp, 118 predicted proteins | sample 6712871 | NCBI WGS metagenome assembly WLWG01 (sample SAMN12718693, study PRJNA515312) | sponge metagenome | isolation source: marine sponge | host: Mycale hentscheli | place: New Zealand: South Island, Marlborough, Capsize Point | collected 2003-05-01 | reverse complement strand
TGATGTAAACGTTATATATACTAACAGTAAGACAGGAAAAGCAGAGGGAGGATTGGCAACAGAATTATATAGACAGTTTTTTCCAGATGAATTCTATAAGGCTAATACAAAAGCAATTAAAAAAGGACCCGGTACTCCTATTACTGTTAATAAAACAGCTGATGAAATATTAGAAGTCTATGATCCTGAAATAAAATCTATATTAGATACATTTGAAGCAGGAGCACTAAATAATGATGCTAAACTTAAACACATAAATAAAATAGATTATATAATAGAAGCAGGAGATCCTGAAAAAGTATTAAAGGCTCAAGAGCTTTATGCAAAAAGTATAATGGGGGGAAATGCTGATTTAGGAAGACGGTTTTCTCCACAAGCTTTTAGTGATTATGAAAATAATTTAGAAATATTAAATGCAATAAAAAATGCACCAAATTTTTTTAGAACAAAAAAAACTTCTTATGTTCCAAAAGAAATAGCAAAAGATCCTGCTAAAATGCAAGTTGCATTAAATGATTTTTATTTAAATAGTTCTATATATACAAGAAGAGTAAACGCTACCCATGAAAAAATTAATTCATATGATGATATACTAGATGCTTATAAAACATGGATATCTGATGGTGGAGAAGCTATGGGAGCAGGACTTAATGCAGTTAAGCTAGGTGAGCCTGGTCTAGGATACGGATCTATTGTAGGAAATAGACAGTTCAAATTGTATGATTCCAGTGTTTCTGAAACACCTTTAGAATATATACAAAGTGTTACAGACAAAGTTAGTGGAAGTAGAACTATTACTAAAGCAGATAAAGAAACAATAATTGAATTAGCAAAGAACAATAATATTAATCTTCCTGAAAATACTAGAATTGAAAAGTTTGGAGATCTTTTAGATATAAGAGCTCATGCTATTGGACTAAAAAATAAGGATAGAAATATTGATGAAATAGGAAGCTTTTTAAAAAATGTTGGGGAAGAATTTGGAATGAAAGCAATATCCAGACATAATTTTGGTAATAGTGAATATGCAACTGTACTTGGTAATATTGATGATACTTTAGATAAGTTAGCCCTATCTATAAGTGACTATACCCCACCTTTAAAATCAGCAAGGCAGAGAGCAGAAAATTTAAGAAATGTTGAAAGAAAACTTAACAGAAAGGTCTCTGGAGTAGATATAGATAGTTTTGCTAAATACAAAGCTGTAGAAGGTTATCTTGATGGAGGTTTAGAGGTTGCTCTTAAAAGGCAAGGAGAACTAGAAGCAGCAACTCAAAAAGCTATGTGGAAAAAAAATGAAATTACTAGAGAGTTGGAGAGTTTATATGTAGAGAAAAAATTAAAACAATTTAATGAAAAGGATGGGCAATTAGTAAAATTAACTGAAGATATAGAACAAGCTAATAAAATACTTGATGGTTTATACAAAGAGAAACATAAAAACATACAAGCTTTTGAAGATTTAAGATTAAGACAAGCTAGACTTAAAAGTATGAGAACTAACCTAATGGCAGCTGGTATAATAGGAAGTACTTCTGCTAGTGCGGCTGCTTTTATGGGAAAGCTTGAGTCCAAATCTAAAGTAAATACAGGAAGTAATCAATATATATTTGAAAATAGAGATAGTAAAATAAAAGAACTTAGAAATTTATATCCTGATGAACCATATGCAAAGCTACATCGGAAAGCTTCAGCTAAACTATATAATGAGTTTAAGGCTTTGAGTGATGAAGAGAAAGATAAATACTATGAATTGTATGATGAAAGAAAACCAAAATATCAGTTAGGTGGTGATGTAGCATTGAGAGACAATACTTATGTTGACATAAAAGCACCACAGGTTTATGAAGCACCTATAGATAACACAAGAGTAGAGAAAGATATTGTACCTGAACCAACAAGACTTGCAAAAAATATTGACTTTGAAGGATTAAGAAAAGGTATTGCTCAAGCAGAAAGTTTAGGTGGTACATTAATGATTAATCCTGAATCAACAGCTACAGGTTTATATGGTCAAAGATTCTCAGAGATAGAAGACTTCTATAAAGGAACAAGAGAAGACTTTTCTAAAGACACAGCATATCAAAATGAATTGTTTAAGAAAAGATTTTATGAGGGATTAAAGGATACAAAAACTACTGCATTACAAAAAGATGCAATGGACTTATATGATGAGTACAGAATGCAGATTGATGAGTTCCCTTACTCATATGAAGACATAGCAGCTTTATCTAACTTCCTTGGTAGACAAGGTACAAGAGAGTATTTTGGTTATGTAGTAAGAGATGGTAAAAAATTAAAAGATGTATTTCCAACAAAGTATGGAGCTAAGGCAAAACAAGCTAACAAAACTCCAGAGGAATATTTAAAAATAACAAGACCTTATTATACAAAAAGTGGTGGTGGTGAAATATTAAAAGTTTATGCTGACTATATTAATGGTGTTTTAGATGATACACCAATGTATAAAAAAGGAGGAAGAATATATGACAAATTAAATAGGATTTACTACAAGGATGCTAAGGAAGCAGGGATGTCAAGTCCCAATTACATAATGAGTTACCTTGTAAATTGATCTTATTGATTGTTAGATAATTTAGTTAATTATTTGTATATTATAATTGTATGATGGATCCACAACAACCAAACAAAAAAAGTTTAAAGAGAGCTAAAGGAAAGACTTTATCAAGAAGACAACAACTTCAAGATGATCTTGTTGCTTCAGATATTGCTTCTAGAATGCAGTTAGGTATTTCAGAAATAGAAATATTATCAGATTTAATAGATCAGCAAATACCTATGGATGAAATTCAAATGGCTTTTGGTAAAATAGGTATGAATGAGAATGATTTTAGTTCATTAGTATCTAATTATCAGCAAGCTATGAGTGGGCAGCAACAAGCTGGACCTGATTATGCAATGCCACCACAAATGCAATTTGGAGGAGGTAGTGTATATTTTCCATCTAATATATCACAAGGAAACAGAATGAAAGGTTCTGATTATATTCCTGCACAAGGAACATACTTACCTCAAGATTTAGGTAATAAAGGTAATGTTCTTGGGGCAGTTTCAACCTTAGCTGAAGGAGCTGCAAACTTATTTGGTAAGAAAGATAGAGATGGTGATGGTCTTATGGATGGTGCATTCAGAGATGGTCAAGCTAAGAGAAGAGCTTTTAAAAGAGGTAAAGCAAGTCAGTTTGATTATACAGATTCAGAAGGTAATCCAATTGGTGGTGGAGAATATTCAGATGAAGAGTTGTTTAAAGCAAGCAAAGACCCTAACTATATACCAAGAAAACAAGTAGATTTAGCTAAAGAATATTCTAGGTTTGGAACAGATGAAGAAGGAGGGTTACAAAGTTTTATAACAGATAGACCTTTTGATAAAAGAGATTATACTAAAAATAAAAAGTCTACATATAACAGAAATAAATTAGAAGACTTATATTCAGGAATGAAACCTGCTGGAGAGTTTGACTTTAACCCTTTTATGAAAGCAGCTCAAGAAGAGCAACAAGCAGAAGAAGAGTCAGAGGCTAGAGCAGAAGAAGCTGTACAAGAAAGAAAAACTCCTTCTGTTGCTATTGAAGAAGCTATTGTTGAAGAAGCTACTGTACCAAAAACTTCTACAGCTCCTGCAGTTTCTGCAGTTTCTCCAAGTAAACCATTTGATAGAACAGACATATATAACCAAATATTAGATTTTGAATATGCAGGTGGTAGTCTTGGCTTTGATACTCAAGGTAACCCAAAAGCTGTAAGTCATCCTAGATATGGTAATAACATTTATGATTTTGTTGATGATCAAGGTAATAAAATAGACCCATCAAATCCTAGATATAGAGAAATGTTAATGGCTAAGATGGAAGAAGTCTATGGTCAAGATTTAAAAGATTTTAGCCCAGAAGCACAAGGTGCTATGATTGATTATGGTTATGGTTCAGGTAATGATCCAAGAATATATATGTTAGATCAATATATGAAAGAGCAAGGATTGGGGGATTTACCAGGTAGAAGTAGTTATAATGATCATATGGATAAATATGAATGGGATGATGATACTTATAAAACCCGGTTTGAAAATCAATATGCAAAGTATGCAGATAAAATAAATGCTCTTTCAGGAACAGATCAATTAAGGCTTATGAATCAAGGAAGAAAATTTTATTATGATAATATACAAACTAAGGATAGAGATGCAGCCAATGCTCTTATTTGGTCACAAAGACCTTTCTATAAGAGAGGTGGTGACTTAGTTAAGTATCAAGGGGGTACTGAGTTTAAAATACCTAAAATTGAATCACTTATAAATCCAGAAGAAGAAAATAGTAATATGTTTTTATCTCCTTATGTTAATTTTCCTTCTTATGCTAACACTTCTTCAATTCCTACAGTTGACGTTTCAAAATCAACAGCAGGTAATATTCAAGTACCTTATAGTCCAGAATATAATACTGCTATAGATGATACTTTTACAAATATGCTTCCTGAAGTTACAATAAATGCAAACACGTATGATGTATTTAACCCTTCTAAAATTGATGCAGAACCTATTGAAACAAATACAACTGCAAGAACAACAGTACAGGGAGTACCTGAAGTAGATTTAACAGGTATACAAGCAGGAACAATTAATAAAGAAAGAAAATCAGGTTCTAGAATGAAAAGATTTTTAGACAGTCCTGGTATTAATAAGTTTGGTTCAGCTGCTAACTTTGGTGTTGCAGCAGCAGGTGTTGCTAATGAGATGTTCCAAAATAAAAGAGCTCTTGATGCTGAAAATGAATTAGATTTAAAAACAGCTGATGATCTTTATGGAACATTTGAAGAAAGAGAAGGTGATAGAGGTATGTATGATGTTAATACAGGATTAGCTCAACCAGATAACTTAGACGTTGGTTATGCCATGAATGGAATGGAAATGCCAATGATGGGTGCACCTATGCCTAGACTAGATACTAACAAAGAAGTTGATCTAGACATGGAAACAATTACAAAACTAATAGCAGCAGGAGCTGACATTGAAATTTTATAGTTATGGCAAAAGTAAAAATAAATAAACTACCTCCAGGATTTAAACTTGTAGATGGTAAGATTGTACAAGAAGAGCAACCTAACATGCAAATGGGTGGTTATGTAACAGGTGATCAAATGAATTATGGTCTTGTTACAGTACCTTCTGATGTAACTAACCAACAAATGTCAGATTCTAATGATCCTGATATACGTTATAGCTTATCATCTGTACCAAGAGAAGAAGCTAACATTGAAGCCGAAGGTGGTGAGACAGCATTAACAGATCTTAACCAAGATGGTAATTTTGGATTGTATGATATAAAAGGACCTAGACATAGTAGTGGAGGTGTACCAATGTTCTTGCCAGATCAATCATTTATTTTTTCTGATACTAAAGACATGAAATTCAATAAGTCAGAAATGGCTGAGTTTGGTATTGAAAGCAGAAAGAAAAAAAGCCCTGCACAAATATCTAAAAAATATCAACTTAACAAGTTCTATGGAGCTATAGATGATGAGTATGCAGATGATATTCAAGTAGCATCAGCAGAACTAATGTTAGATAAAAATAAAAAAGATCTATCTAAGTTGGCTTTTGCACAAGAGTTAAAGAAAGATTTTGAAGATGGTGTGCCTTTAGCAGCTCATCCTTATTTAATTTCAATAGGAGAAGATCCTATAGAGTTTACAGCAAAGGTAGAAGAGATTAGTAAACAAAAAGCTATGATGAAAGCATTAGCAGCATTACCACCAGAGGAGCAAATGAAAGTGTTAGCATTACAAGAAATGCTTGCACAAGCTCAACAACAACCTCAACAACCTATGGGTCAAATGCAACAGCCAATGCAACAGCCAATGGGGCAACCTATGCAACAAGGAATGCCTCCTATGATGGATCCTATGGCAGACCCTATGATGGACCCTATGATGGATGCTGCTGAGATACCTGATATACAACCTCAAGCCAAGTATGGTTTGGAAATGTATCAAAAGAAAGGTGAGAAAAATACAATTGGTGACATGAGTGCTGCAGACATCTATAAGATGTTTGGTATTGATATAGATCAATCAGGGATTGCAGCTACAACTTATCCTGATAAACAGAAAAGAGTAGCAGGTACATCAATGTATGGAGATGCTAAATCAAATACTCCAGGATTTAAAGAAGCATGGAAAGAGATATATCCAGATTATGAGGACTTAATTAAGTCATTAGATGCAGATTCACCTGATGCTAATGAGAAAGTAAAAGCATTTCAAACATGGATAAATAGTAATTATATACCAGATCAAGTTAAAAAAATTGGTGAGGATTATAAAAAATCAGGACGTGCTTTTTCACCTGAACAAGCAGCTAGATTAGAAGATCAGTTAATACTTGATTATGGGTTTAACGATCAAAATAAAGGACAAGGTTTAGATAGTGACTATGGAACTTTTACATCAAGTAGAAGACCTTTAAATTATACACCTCCAGAAGTTGTAGAAGAAGTTGTAGAAGAAAGAGATGATTTGATTGTTCCTGAAGTAGGACAAGCAAAACCTCTTCCAAATCCTGAATTTTGGAAACAAGATCTACTTAAGATGAATGCTATTGCTGGTAGAAAAAGAAGACTTGGTTTACCATTTCAACAAGAAATGCAAAACACGGATATTGATTATGTAGTAGAAGATCCTACAAGAGCTATTGCTGCTATAAATGAACAAGCTAACATTGCTAATCAAGCTAATATGGCTTTTAGTGGTCCACAAACTGGATTTGCACGTAATGCAGGTATGATAGGTAAAGCTCTAAAAGCTGTTGCAGATACAACAGCAGATGTGCAAAAGAGAAATGTACAGACAGTCAATAGAGGAGAGTACCAACAAGCTGCAATGGATTTTAAAACTAATGCAATTAATAGAGCAGCTAATGTTAAGGAGTATGATGATACTGAAAAAGCTCTTCAAACTTATATGAATGAGAAGAATTTTGATAGAGAACAATATGCACAAGCATATAGTGATTCTTTAACAAATAGAGGTAACACATATAACATGAATTTAACACAAGACTACTTTAATATTGACCCTTCAACAGGAGGTATGATTGGTCAAATTGGTTCAAGAGCATTTGATCCTGTTAAACAACAAGGAACTACACAAGATCAATACATGGCTTATATTGCAGATTTACAAAAGAGAGGTATTGAAGATGATAAAGCTCTTATTTCTGGTGCAAATCAGATGTTAGGATTAAAAAGCTATACTGATCCTTACCAAACAAACATACAAAGAGAATATAATTTAGCACAAAGTAACCCAGTTACTCAATACGGTTACCCAACTCAAAAAAGAGGTGGAGAAAAGAAATTAAAAAAATATGCAGTACCTTTTTACACAGGTAAAATGGGAATGTAAACTTACAAAGTGTATGTCAAATACAACTTTAACTGAAAAAAATTTATTAAATTAGTCATATGGCAACGTATATACCAGGAGTACAATCATATATGCCGGAGATGAAAACTTTCACCCCGGACTATAAGTTCTTATCTAGTGTATTAGATACCAAAACAAACAGGTATAATACAAATTACAAACAACTTAATGATCTTTACAGTAAAGTTGTTTATGCTGATCTATCTAGAGGAGACACAAAGGATCAAAGAAACCAATACATAGAAACTTTAGCACCAAAGCTAGAAAAGATTTCTGGTATGGATTTATCTATGCAACAAAATGTTGATGCAGCTAGAGGGTTATTTAAACCTTTCTATGAGGATGATTTGATTGTAAGAGATATGGTTGTTACTAAAAGCTATCAGAAAGATATCAAGTATGCTAATGATCTTAAAAACTCTACAGATAGAGATAGAAGAGGTATGTACTGGGATACTGGAATCAAAGCAATGAATTATCAAATGGAAGACTTTGTTAATGCAGATGCAAAAGATGCTTTAAATATGGCTGTTCCTAGATATGTTGAAGATGCAGATTTATATAATACAGCACAAAAACTTTTAGAAGAATCTAAATTTTCTGAAGGTGTTATAGAAGAAATGCCTGATGCAAATAAAAACTTTATAATAAGAAGAAAAAATGGAGACTTGATGGCAGGAGATGCTCATAAGTTTTTAAAAAATGCATTAAGGAATGATCCAAAAGTAAAAGATGCTTATTATACACAATCATTTGTAGACTCAAGAAATACAGCTGCTGCAGGAATTCAAGCAGGTCAATTTTCTAGCATAGATGAAGGTCAGAGATTTTGGGCTTTAAATACTATACAAGAAGAAGAAGCTAAACTTAGAAAGACTCAAGATAAAAATAATATACAAAAAACAAAATTACAGAATAGTAATACAAGTTGGAAGCAGTTTAATAACTCCGTAGGTATTATCCCTGGAAGTAAAGCAGAAGCTGATATGAAAAGACAGCAAACTCTACTTGACGTTTTTGGAGTCAAAGGTGCTGAGGTAAACAACTTATTGCAAACAGCAGCAATGCCAGCTAGTGGCTCTACAACACAAGAACTTTTAAATAGAGCATATAATATTAAAATGGCTGTTGGTATTAATAATGATCTTGTTAATGCTGCTGTAGATTTTAGTAAAATGGGTCAAGAGCTTATTTACAAAGGGGAAACTGCAGAGTTTGCTAGAGAAAGAGACCTTGAATATTTCAAAGAAGAAGAAAGGATTAAACAAGAAAATAGAGAAACACTTGAAAGACTAAAAGCTGGACTAGAAGGTGGTGGATTAGGTGATCCTTTTTCTGGAACAAGTGAGGTTAAGGTTTCATATGATGATGCTAAAACAATTACAGTTGAGAATGCAAACATAGCAGATATCAATAAGAGGGTTGCTTCACAATATAATGATGTTACTTTAAATGAAATGGCAGACTTTGTTATTATGGCTGCTAAAGCAACACAACCTGGTGTTACAAATAATATGTATACATTAACAGTTGGTGATAAAGAGGTAACACTTGCACCTGGAGATCCAACTTCTAAAGGAAATAATACGTTATATGAGTTATTACATAAGAGAGATCTAGATGGTAACTTTGTAAATTCTGCTGAAATTACAAGACTGTATGATCAATATAATAATTCAATCAATCAAAAACCTAGTGATGATAATCCAAACCCATTAACAACAACATATCCTAGTTTAACATATGACTCAGAAGCATATAAAAACCTTAAAAATTATTCTGCATCTGTCAATCAACGTAGAGAATTGTTAAAAGAAAGCAGACGTAAACAAAATGAACATTACATAAAGATGTATGACTTGGCTGTAGCAGGGGGTAATACTCTTTCATCAAAATATAATGATAATGTGCTTCCTATTATTAAAAACGGCTTAGATTTTGATATTTTTAATAGAGATGAAAATAGAATTAAAACTCTAGAAGAGTTTACTGCTGAATATATAGCTGTAGCTAAACCAATAAAAATTCCTAATAGGCCAAGAGCAGGTACACAGAATAGATATATGAATGTTCAAGAAATGTTTGATGCTGGTTTATTGCCAAACTTTACGCAAGAACAGATAGATGAAGAAGACAACGGTTATATTCCAAATAAAATTAGAGGAGATCATTTTTGGGATATGGATAAAATGTATTTAGATAAAAAGGTATCAGGGGGTTATTCTGTAGGTTTAGGAGGATACCCTAAACAATCTAGTACTACTTATGTTCCTAATATGTCATTGCTTAAAAAAGATGCTGAAAAAATATATGGTGGAATGTATGATCTTTTAAATAAAACACAAAATGATTCATATAATATAGCAGCTGATGAAGGGGCAGGAAAAGGAACAACAAGTGGTACATTTAGTTCATACAGTATGAGAAATGCATTAAGAGGGAATCCTGCATTAGGATCTGCTACTGAAGTAACACAGAATCCAACATATAGTGTAGATATTGAACCAACAACAATTAGAACTGATGGTAATGCAATTATGCTTGTAAGAGATGTGATTACTCAATACAATAATACACCTAGGGCTGAGACAGGTGTTGTTCTTGGTCCAGTTAATGATGATAGTAATTTAAATGATACAAGTTCAGAGGATGCAGCTTTAGCACTTAGAATTTTTGAAGCATATCTGCAAGATGTAAAAGCATATGGAAAAAATCCAACACTAAGCAAAGACGTTAGACCACAAGCTACACTTTCTTATACACCTGTTTATGGTTTACCTGAAGGAGAAAAAGATTATGCAGCATATACAGTTGAAAATATTAGTGAAGCATGGTTAAAGAAAAGATTTCCTAAAACATTTAACACACAAAGTTATAATGCAAATCAGGAAAGCTTTACTAAATATACTTCTATTTCATATGCTTTTAATAAGGACAGAGATCTAAGTGTTAGAAGAGAAGGTGAATATAATTTTTCTAATGTTCTAAGTCAAATAGAAAACACTGACAATCAGCAATATGAAGAAAATATTGAAAATGGTGGTAGCTTAAGAATTACTAGAAATATAAATGGATCATTTGATTTATCTATACAAATGCAAAACTATAATCCACAAACAGGTAATATGGAAATAGATCCAAATATTACTAAAATTAACTTCAGTAAGTTTTTAAGAGACCATAATCTAGATGATACTGATTTAGACTTTGGGGCAAATTACTACAAAGACTTTTTGCTAAACAAAAGTGAAGCAAATACCAAAGCAGCAAAGGCAGACGCAAAAATTAATAAATCAAAATAAACTAAAGCAATATGGCATTACCTGATGATTTAAATATACAGGAAGAGTCTTCTAATTTGGGTGGAATACCTGGAATGTCTAACAATTCACCGGACCAGTTTGAGTATGTTCCAGCAGAAGAGTTTTTTACAACTCCAATGACAGATGAATTTGATAAGGCATTGGATCCTGAAATTCAGAATACACTTACAGCTATGGCTGAACGTGTAAACAAGTTTGCAATACCTCCTATAGGTAATTTAAACACTCCGTTTCCAACAGAAGCTACAGGTACATATAATCCACAAGCACAGCAGACTCCTATTGATTTAAGTACACCAGAGGGTGCTCAAAGACAATTAGATGCATTAGCTAGTAGTTCTGTAGATTTATCAGGTGTTGCTCCTGAAAAACCTTTTATTGCTGATCCACAATACACTAGTAGAAAAGCATCAAGGTTTGATAGATATTATCATCATCCTGAATTTGCTAAATTAGGTTTTAACCCATATGCAAATAATGAAGAATTTTATAATGCAAACAGTGACATCTTTGATGATATGTCAAGAATGTTTGGTGTATGGGGATCTCAAGTAGGTTCTGGTTTTATGTCTAATTATAGAAGTATTGAGGATTTAACCCAAGATGGAAGTTATTTTACTAATCCTGATTTACTTACAGCAATGGAGTTTGAAGAAGCTTTAGATATAGGTATGACATCAAGAGAAGGTGGATTAGCATTTACTAATAATATGTTATTACAGACTGGTTATACGTTTGGTATAATTGGTTCTATTGCTGTAGAAGAGATTGCATTAGCAGGATTAGAGGCTGTAACATTTGGTGGAGCCTCTGGTTTACTTATAGGTAGATCTGCCTTTAATCTTGGCAGACTTGGTAAAACCCTTGGAAATACTTTTGATATAACAAGACTTGCAAAGGCATCTAGAAATATGTTAAAGACATTTAACAAAGCAGATGATGCTAGAGATTTTTGGACAGCTACAAAAGCAGGTAGAAAATTTGCTACAGATTTATTTGCTCCAGAAACTGCTGCTGCATTTAGAAACTTAAAGACTATGCAACATGCAGGTCAAGACTTAACTAATCTTGGTAAAGCAGCAAAAACATTTGGTGCATTTTATAAAGATTTAAGGTCTCTTAATCTTGCATTGGCAGAATCAAAGCTAGAAGCAGGTATGGTTTTCAATACTCAGATAGGTAATGGAATGGCTTCTTATGAAGCAAGAGGTTTAGAAGTTGATGCAAAAGCAATGGAAGATATAACTGAATCTGCTAATCAAGCATCTTTTCATACAGTAATTAGAAATGCTCCACTTATTTTCTTTACTAACCAATTTATATTAGGAAATGCTTTACCTGGTTTTAACAGAACTATGAGTAGAGTTATGGGTGACAGTGTAAAAGGAGCCGGTAAAAGAATTATACAAACTGCTAAGACTATTGGTAAAGATGGTAAGGTTGTAAAAAATGTATTTAAAAAAACAGATGAGGGACTCTTTGGTATCAAAGGTTTCACTCAAAGAGTTAAAGCTGCAGGTGCAAGAGGTAGTGCACTTGGTGTAGGTCAAGCAAGTTTAAGATATTTTGCTGCTAATGTATCTGAAGGTATACAAGAACTTGGTCAAGAAGCTATTGCAGTAGGAACAAAAAATTACTGGACAGGTCTATTAGAAGACCCAATGGCAGGTGGTATTGAATTACACAGAGCTTCTGTAGCTTCTGCTGTTGATTCTCAAATGGGTGCTCAAGGTTTTGAAACGTTCATGTCAGGATTTTTGATGGGAGGTATTGTACAAGGACCTCAAAAAATATTTTTCCAAGGTGTTCCAGCATTATACAATAGAGCTAAGAGCTCCAAAGACTTTAAAGAGTATAAGGAGAATAGAGAAAAGATGATTGACAGTATTGTTAAAACTCATAATGAAGCCTGGAATAGAATGGCAGACAGTATGGATAATACACTGTGGGATTCTACAAAAATGAACTTCTTAGTACAAAAAGAAGTTGCTAAAGATATGGAAAAAGCACAGTCAGAAGACAACATGTTTGGCTTTATGGATGCTAAAGATTTTGGTAAGTTTCATCACATGGCAACTATCTTTGAAAATGGAACTAGTGGTTTATTTAGAGGTCAACTTAAAGATTTATTGCAACTTACTGATGAAGAGCTTTTACAAGCATTTCCTAATGTTCCTAAATCTGAAGCTAAATCAGGTAAGGTTAGGCAAAGGTTGGAGAACATGATAGTTGAAATGGATAATTTTGAAGATAGGTATACTAAAAACAAAAATAATAATCCTAACAAGTTTAGACCTAATGATTTTAAACCAGGCACAAGAGAATACCAGGATGAGTATTTAAAGTATACCGCATATGAACATGCTAGATATTTGTCAATGTTTACAGGAGAATCTTTTAATAGAGCATTGGAAAGAGCTGATTCAATATATAATGAATTAGCAAGTGATCCAATTCTTTCTAAAATTGCAGCTAATGATTTAACTGTATTATTATCCCTTGATTCAATTGATAGTGAACTTAAGCTTTTAGCTGAAGAGATTGTTACAATTGAAGATAAAAAAATTAAAGCAGACAAGATGAATAGAATGGCTAAACTAGAAGCCATTAGACAAGTCTTGTATGCTGAAGAGAATCTTAATAAAGACAAAACTTTTAGAAAATCTAAAAACAGCACTAAAGAGCAAAAGATTGCAACTCTTGAAACAGAGCTAGAAAATAAGTTAGCTGATGCAAACACAAATCCAAAACTTTCTGATAAAGAAAAAACAGAAGAAACTAATAAAATTAAAGCAGAGTATGCTAAAAAGATTGCTAATGTTAGAAGAGGTAATAGAACAGAAAAGGTTGATTATCCTTTAACTAAACTTAGAAAAGTTTTATTAGACTATGTTCAGTATCTTGCAGAATCTAAAGATAGTTTTGTAGATAATGATAGAATAGAAGATGTTCTTAAAATGATTGTTGACTATAGAGCATTAAAAGACAGAGCAGGAGTATATTATAAATCTATTGAGTATTTAGCAAACCCTGCAAGACTTGATGAGATTGCACAAAGACAATATGAAGCAGATCTGATAAGGCTTAAAAACGGTAAAAAAGCATATCAAGAACTTATTGATAAGTATACATTAACGGTAGAGCAAAATGCATTATTAAATGCTTTTGGTAATTTAACTCCAGCAGTATTTGTGGAACCGAAAGAAGTTTATTTATTTCTTGAAACTGGTAATGCAGATTCATTACAGACTTTCTATACTGATTCTGACCAAGTTACTAAAGATAATATGCCAGAATTATTTGGTGAAGTTCAATTTATCATAGGGCAATATAGAGATAATGTACAAAGAGATGAGGCTAAAGAAGAGGAGGCTGAAGAAACTAGTACAAATGTTGATGCAGATGTTGAGACACTGTTTGAAGGGGTAGATATTGATAATGCTCCTAATAATAAAACACAAACAAGTAAGAAACAAGAAAATCCAGAGGTTAAAAAGCTATTGGAAAAAATGCATAGAGCTTATAATGCTAGTCAAGTACAAGTAGGAAAGGCTCCCGTTAAATTTGAAACCTTTATACAAGGAAAACAAGCTAGAACTATTACTGGTGTATATGAAAATTTAAAGAAAATGTGGTGGAATGATGTATTAGCAAAAATGCCTGATGCAACTGCAGCCAATGAAATGTACAAAAATGATGAAGGTTTTATATCTTGGTTAAAAACTCAAGAGGAGCAACCTACTGTATACAATGCCCTTAACCAAGCAGGATTAGATTTTAGTGATTTTTATGAAGTTGAAGGTGAGGCTGCTGAAGAATTAACAGAAGATCAAATAAATGAAATAGTTGATAATGAAAAACTTGGAGGTCCTCTTCTTAATCTTAAAGGAAAAACTTATTTAGGAAAGACATATGCAATAATAGTAATCAAAAGATTAGAAGATAATAAAACAATTAAAACATATAAAGTTGTAAGAAAAGATGGTAAACCTCTTTCTGATGATCTTATAAAAAAGTATAATATTAAATTAGAAGGGATTTCTTTAGAAAAAGGTTCAGCTATTGAATTATATGATAAACTTGAAGCAGTAAATACTGGAAATACTTTTGAGTTTGGTGGTTTAACATTATCATATGGTGCTACAGTTACAGATAGTAAAGGTAACAAGTATGTTGTAGTAAGTAATGCAGAAATGGTTGGTAAGAACAACAATATAATGCTTGTTCCAGAAGACATTTTTAAATCAGGTAACAAAGATAAAATTAAAAAAGCTAAGAGTAAGTATTATACTGCAAAAGAGATTGAAGCTTTTAAAGCAGAAGAGTTTAACTTTAATGTATTATCTAATAATGTAACTAAGCTTAGATCTGATGAACCACTTAAGGCACAACCTTATGAGAACAAAGAACAGAACGAATCCAGAGAGTCTGCTCAAGAAAGAATGGATGCCGTATTTGGTATTCTTACTGAAGAAGAAATTAATCAATTAGAAATAGTTGTTACAGAAAATGAAGATGGTGGTGTAGTAGGAGAGAATATGAAGTATGAGAGTAAAGAAGAAAACCCATACATAAAAAAACGTACACAACCATATAGTATAGCTGTAAGAATAACTGATCCAAACTTACTACAAACAATAAATAAAAAGTTAGAAGCTGAAGGAATTCCATTAATGACAGTAGAGTCTAATGGGGTTATAGCATTTTTACCAAACTATGATACAGTTATTGAAATAGATGGTCAAGTAATTGATCCAAGATTTATAACAATTGATCAAGTTAAAAATACATTCTTTAAAGTTAGCAATATTACAGACCAGCAGTTTGTAAATAACATCCAACAAAATTATGGGATGGCAGCTGCTTTCTTAAGTTTTATTGAAAAAAATAAGAAGAAAGGAGAACCATTATCATTAAAACTTAGTGAATTAGAAGGATATAGTTTAAAAGCAGATTCTATATTTAATCCATCAAGCTCTGCTAGAAAAGCAACAGAGTTAAAATATAATACTGTAGATGGCAACATTGTAATTTTTGATAACAGGGTTAAGATAATTGATGGTAAGTCACTAGGCAGACAAAGAGAATTTATTACAGATGTTTCAAATCCTGGAGCCAAAGCAGCCTTAAGAAAAAAGGTAGAGCAAGAGATGGAGGACGTTATGTATGAAAAAGCAAGAAATGCTGGTGCATATGTGTTGGTTATTAAAAACTCATTAGGTGAATATACTTATACAGATTTAAAAGCTGCTTCATTAACTGAAGAAGTACGTACTGAGTTATTCATGACCTTGTATAATAGAGCTGTAAAAACAATAAATGAGAACCTTAATGTAGAAGGAGAGAACTATGCAAAAGCTGAGGTAAAAGATTCTTCTTTTAATGTTGAATGGAATCAAGAGTTTCAGCAAGGTTTTTATATTTCTTTAAATCCTGGTTATACAATGGACCTTAAAGTAAATCTTGCTGGTAAGATTGAAATACAAGTATTTGATAATGTATCTGGGAAAAGATTATTAGTAAATGACAAGGGTGTAAGTAAGCCTATTGTTGTTACTGAAGAGCAAATAATAAAAAAATACACTGAAAAGGATGTTGAGAAGGGTGTTCTAGAACAAGAAATAATAAAAGCTATTAACAGTGACGAAAGATTAAAAAAAGCTTTACCTGCTGAATTTAATGAAAATAACTTTAGAAAATCTTTTGCTACAGATACACTAGCACAAGCTATCATTAATACTACAGAGACAACATTAGATCCTAGAGTAAGGTTTAACTACAAACTGAGAGTTAATGCACCTGCTGATATGACTCAAGCTGCAGTAGATGTGCCTGCACAAACAACAACTAGTGCTAGCCAAAAGGTTGATGATTCAGATCAAAATCTTGCTGATAAACTTAGTGAGATATCAGAAAATAGTGAAGAGATAGAAAAACAGTCTAATCATTCTGCACGTATTGCTGAGTTAAAAAACTTAATAGAGTTAAGAAAGAAAGAGATAATTACAGAGTTTCAAAAACTTTCTAGTACAGAGAAAAAAAATAATCCGTTAGGAACAACAATAGCTAATGATTCAACCATTAAAGGTTTTCAGTCTGAACTAGATCAACTAAATAAACTAGCTAACAAGATTGTAGATCCAGCTATGACATACAATGACATAGTTGATATAGATGCTTTTAAAGAATGGGCTAAGATTAACTTACCAGACTTCATAAGTGTTAAAGATATTCAAGTACTAGGTAATAACTTGTTGAGAGGTGGTGTAAGAGTTGGTGCATTTGGACTAGCTCTTAATAGTATTGCAGGTGGTTTAGATGTAGAAGGTACTATATACACAGGTGCAAACAATCCATTTAAATATCATGAAGCATTCCATGCTGTATTCAGATTACTATTAACTGATGAGCAAATTGATAAGTACACAGGATTAGCTAAGAAAGAAGTAAGAGCATTATTACGTTCTGAAAAAGGCTATGAAGTATTACCTGGTGTATTTACAAACTCTTTAGCAGAAGCAAGAGAGATATTAAGAAACTCAGCAGAAGATTATGCTGAGATGTCTGATTCAAGAATAGAGCAAGAGCTATATGAGGAGTACATGGCAAATGAGTTTGAATTATTTAAGAAGAATAGAAAAAGCAGTAAGACAGATTCTACAATTAAATCTTTCTTTAACAAGGTTCTTGAATGGATTAAATCTTTCTTTACTTCTTACAGTAAGAATGAACTTACTAAGTTATATGAAAACATAGATGCTGGTAAATTCAAATCTAGTGAAGCAGTAGTTAATAAATTCACAAACAGCCACGTCAAAGGTGTTACAGTAGCCAATGCATTAATACCATATGAAAGAATAGAGGGTTCTAGAACAGAAGGTTTCTTATTCTTAGATGGTAACCAATCTAGACAATTAGTAAATAATGCATCTGCTATTTATGTAAACAGACTACAAACTAAACCTCTTGAAGGCAAAAGCAGAAAAGACATTTTAGATGAAGTAATTGATGACTTTGCAAACTTATACAGCACATCAAATTCTGTAAACTATGATTTAACTACTGAACAGTTCATGGAGCTTCTTAAGTATGAAGAAGCATTTAGAAACTACAGAGATAAAATTGCTGAAGCTGTTTCAACAAATCTTGAATTAGTAGATGTAAGTATTGATGAAAAACAATTTACTGAAGAAGAAATAGAAGATGAACAAGGGTTAAGAAATACTCAAGAGTGGGATAAAGATGCCTCATTAACTGGTGGATTCTCATCACTATCTTCTAAACTTAGAAAGTATATAATGACTACAACATTACCTGTATCACAAACAGATGCAGGATCTAATATATTTGGACACACTGAATTAACTGAAGGTGAGCCTTTAATCAATGCCGTAGACTTTTCTGCAGCATATAATGGTTTATTAAAAGCAACAGCTAATACAACAGATGCAAATGTAATGTTGCAGAAAATGTATTTGTTTGCTCAAAATAATCCAGAGACAGAAGCAGTTGTTATTAAGTTCTTTACAGATATAGGAATATTAAAATCAGAAATAGATGTAGATCCTAGCACACAGCTAGATAATCTTATGTCTAACATCATTGATTTAAAAGGTGAAGTTACTAGACCATTATTCTTTAATGCAATGATTAAAGGATTCCAAAACTTTAGGATTGATTACTTATTTATTCATAGAAATATAGCTGATGGTACTGTATATACATATTCTGCAGCACTTAGAGATGATGCTAATAGTCAAATTGATATATGGGCACAACACTATTCAGACATATTCTCAACCAAGTTAGAAAAAGATCCTAAAGCTAAAGAAGATGCCGTTGCAGCTTTAACTGCTTTAAAGGATTATATTTCTGGTGAAACAATAACTCCAGAAAAAGGAAATAAATATTCTTATGGTAAAACACAGGAAGAGGCAGATGCTAACTTAAATGAAGAAGTAAGAGAATTATCTAAAAACTTAAGAAAATATTTAGGTATTACTTTAAGCCCTCAGTATATAGCATATAACGTTATACAAAGATTATCTGATCCAACAAACATGCAAAGAATAATTGCAGAATCTAATGAGGATGTAAGAATGCTTACTGGTGAGGATGTAGAAATAATGATAAATATTGTAGGTAATGATTTAAACTTATTTGGAGATAAGGAAGGTGCTACTACAAAGCTTAAAGAGTTATCAATGGGTAATTCAGTATTTGATGAAACCATTGGTACATCAGTATTTAAAAACCCTAATGGTGACTTAGTATATGCACACCAATTACCTACGTTCCATTTACAAGCTATACAAGAACTTAATGATCCTAGATATTTAGAAGCTAAAAAAACTTCTGATGATTATTTAATGAATAATCTTTTACTTAATAGTGAAGCATTTAAGAGTTTATCTGCAGAAGGCAGGTTACAGATTTTAAGAATTTCAGGTGCTAAGTCAGGTGTAATTGATGTAGAAGGAGGAGATGATATTACAGAAAGTGCAAATCAACAAGGAAAAACATATGGAGATTTTACAGCTAAAGAGTTTATAAGTAATATTATAAATGCATATACGGCTAACTATAACAGAGCAAAGGTAAAAAACAATGGTCTTATTACTATTGAAAATGAAGATGGTTCAGTAACTAGAGAAGCATTAGCTCCAATTTTAATTAGAGTAATTGAAGCATCTAATACGGGAGACATGTTAGGTTTACCTGTTATAAAAGCTGTTATACAAGATGGTGGTGGTATTAGGCTTACTGATCAAGCAATACAAGCATATGTTAATGAGATTAAAGCTGAGTTTGAAAGAATAAAAACAGAGCTCAATCCCGAAACTGCAACTTACAATACTGATACAGGAGAAGGTACGTTGTTTGCAGGCTACAATGCAGATAAGATGGGACAAAAGCCTGATGAAAATGGAAGAGCTTTTACCTTTGCTAAAACAGGTAGTATATTAAAAGACAATGTAGAGAGAGAAACATTTGCTAAAGATGCTAAAGCTTTTACATCAGCAGATCAGTTGGCAAGAGTTAAAGAAGGAAATCAAAAAGCTTTAGTATATACTAAAGAAAAAGCCAATTTAGTTTTCTCACAAATGGGTTCTAAGAGAAGAACTGTTATTTCTGCAAAAGGTCAAAAGGTAGGTTTTCAAACAACTTTACAAAATAGAGGACCAATAACGGTTACTATAGATAACATTGATGAGATGCTTGCTTTATTTGGAGATTCCGTATCAAATACAGAAACAGAAACACATACAAAGAAGTTTACAATAGGTAAGGTTGAACGTTGGGCAGAAGGTGAAAATTTAGCAAACTTTTTAAGTGGAAAAAAAGAACTTGTTTTATTTGAAATCCAAGGTGGTGAAATAGATAAAACAGAAACACTTGAGGAATCTAGAGCTGAACAATCAGCACAAGAAAGTAGTGAGGTTGAAAAAGTAACAGAAGAAGAAACTTATATACCTGTAAATATTACAAAGAAAAACTATACGAGAACCCAAGTTAAAAACTCTCCTAATACAGCATTTGTATTTACAGAGAATAACCACAGTATAACAGCTTTCCCTAACAAGCAAGGTAAGGGATCAGCACTAATTAGACCAGAGGAGAATGCTTTTGCAATAGTTACTAAGAAAAAGTATGACTATGACACTAGAGAGGATGTAGATTATGCAGATACTGAAGAAGATTTTGCAGAATTTGTTGAGGTTAATACAAGACTTATCAATGAATTAAAAGAGTCTGGTAAATCAGAGATAGTATTCCCTAAAGGTTTTGCTATAGACAAAGCTGAAATGCCTGCAAGATTTGCTGAGTGGTTACAAGGACAGTTACGTGATAACTTTGGATTAGTAACTGAATTAAACAAAGCCAAGACTGGATTAATAAGTAAGTCTGTAGATGATACTGTTTCTAAAGTTATAGTTCAAGAAGAAGTAGTTGAAGAACTAAATGATTATGAATCTCAATTATTAGCAGCACTTGAAATAAATTCAGAAGTAAGTTTTGAAGATGCTATTGGTAATATGGATGAGTTTGAATCATTCTTACAAAATAGATTAAATAAAGAATTCTTAGAGTTTAAAAAAGTTTTAACTCAAGAATTAGGAGGAGAGCCTACAGCCTCTTTTGCTATATCTAAAGATATAAGAGAAGGGCTTACAAACAAAGCAGGAGAATCAACTGATGCATCTAAAATTGCAGCAAAGCAATTAAATTTAACAACTGATCCTAACTTTAACTTAAGACAAATATTCTTTAACAACTGGTTAAATTCCTCAGCATTAAATGATGTTATTTTAGGAGACCAAGCAGTATCACTTAAAGATGCTGTAGATGCTGTTAAGAGAGCTAAAATGCAAAATGGTTCAGGTTATGGTGCAGACACTATAATTAATGCACCTAAGTATGGTGTTGAACATGCAGTTGATAGAATGGATATGTTCTTATTTACAGATCCAATGGCTCCTTCTAAATATTCTAAGAAAGATATTGAAGTTGCAGATGGTCAAACATATGGTACAATTAAAGCATTTAGATACTTGTGGTTTGGGTTTGGTAAATTAACATTGGACCAAGCAGACTTATTAGATAAAGTTGCTGCAGGAAAAAATGTATCTTATGAAGAGTTGTTAGAACAAGTTAATGAGAATACTGAGTCATATGTTAAATTAAAAGCTATGATCAACTCTAAGAAGATTGTTTATGGTGATGGAAACGTTTTTCAAAAAACTTCTTTATTTACATTGACAAAAGGATATACATCTAAACAAGTAAATGGAGAGTGGGTAGCAAAAGCAGGAAGAGAACATCTTCATAACTTAAGAGTGAAGATGGAAGCTTATGAAGAAAAGATGTGGGAACAAGGTGAAGGAACCCTTGCATTTGCTGCACCAACATCTGCTTCTAAGATGGCAAAATATAATGTTAGTCCATTAGAAAGTATAATGGATGCAACAACGGAGTTAACAGAAGCTAACTCAATGCAGTTGAAGGCTAAGTATATGAGGCTTCAAGTAATTAATCCATCAAACAAATTAATTATTACAGATCCAACTCAGATTAAATCATTGGTTACTTCTGAACATGATGATAGTGCCGAGGTGTTTATAGATGGTGAGAAAACAGATTTAGGTAAAGTAAGAGCTGCATATAATAAAGCATTAATAGAAAGAGGTAATCTTAAATACACTAACAAAAGAAATGTAATATTTAATTTTGATGCTGAATATGCATCCGAGTTACTAAAAGAAAGTGTTAAGGAAGGAGAATTATCTCCAGATTTATTTGTATACCTGCAATATGCTACAGAAGGATTAAAAGCATCTCAAGCTACAAGTAATATATTAGAGATGTTCTCCACAGATGAGAATGGAAATCAAAAGTATAACTTAAACAATCCACAGACTGTAAGAAAGTTTGAAGAGTTATTCCTATCATTCTTTAGTAAAGGTGTATTTTCTGAAAAGACTACAGGTATGTCAGTAGCATTAGCATCAGACTTTGGTGTTGGAGTTATCAGAAGAGTGTTTAGTGTAGATGAGAATGGTATACCAGATAAGCATGAGATTATTAGATCAGATGTTTATGATTCAATGGAGAATGCTCCTGAGATAATGTACAATATTAATGAGGGAACTATAATTGGTGATGATTCAAATCTTGAAGGATTAGCAGCTGCTGTTGAGCAAGCAGGTTCAGAAGGTGTTGTTATTATAGATAGATTGAGATCTGATATGAAAGAGTATGATTCTAAAGGTAACTATACTAATCAAAAATATTCTGAGTCTATGATTGCTGCACATCATGTCTCTGTAGGTAATGAACTTGCTAAGACAGATAAAGCAATTCCAGATGTAGTATCTAAAATGTTTGGTGTACGTATTCCATCTCAAGATAACCACTCTACAATAAACATTAAGATGGTAGACTTTTTACCAGGTGAGTATGGTTCTACTGGTATATTTCCAAGAGAACTTGTTGAGGTATCAGGGGCTGACTTTGATATTGATAAACTTTATATTCAAACTAAGAAGTTCTATGAAGAGAATGGGCAGTTCTTTGAATATGGTAAATCTGAAACAGAAGATGGACAATTCTCTGATTATGTGAGATATGTAAATGAATCTGTTGGACAACCAAGTACTGATATGTCAGAAGCCTTGATGAAGTTTAAACATTCTGGCTCAATTGTGGGACTTACTGACTCAGATAAAGAAAAATTAAAAAAAGATGGTTTTAGTGACAATGCAATCAACGCATTATCTGCTACACATCTACCAAAAACAAAACAAGAATATTTAGATCATAAGTTAGCATACGGAGAACCTTACACATATGCAATTGATAATAAAACATTAGATTATAAGTTTGCTTTAATGGGTAATGAATCCAACACTACTGCTAAAGGAGAAGAAGTTCCATTATCATATGAGCCTGCAGATTTAGAACCATTAAAAAAGGTGTTTAATGAATTATCTGATAAAGATACAGGGTTAGAATTCTTCCAGAAGTTTAATAATGAAGGAGGTAATAGTGTAGACTCACCATTAGGGCAAGTATTAGCATTTAAAAATAACAAAGAAGGTGCTGCTTCTATTGGGGCTGTTGTATTACCTAACTTATATTTAAACATGTTCCAAGAATATGGAGTAACTGTAAAGAAACAAACTATAGGTGGAGAAACTGCTACAAAAATACTAAGACTTAATGGAATGTCATTTACTGACTTTGCAACATTACGTGAGGAATTACCGGATGGAACTAAAGGAGAAAGAACTCAGTATATCATATCAGCATTGATCACTGCAATGACGGATAATGCTAAAGAAAGAATGGCAGCTAAATTAGGTTTAAATAAAAGCTCACTTGCTGTTATTGCAAATATGACTGCATTAGGTGTTCCTTTTAAAACATCAGTATTGATGATAAATAATCCTTTAATTAAAAGGTTATATTATTCAGCAAATAACAAAGATAAACCAACAGATCCAGGTATTAAGAAGCTTGTTAAGGATACCATAGAGGAGCTTCTTCTAGATATTGGGGGAGATGAGAATCTTACAAACTATGAGGTTAACGATAACTTATTAATAGAACAAATAGATGAACCGAGAAGTAGTGAGTCTGATCCTTCCAAAACAATAAACATTTTGCAAGAGTTTTTAACTGCAATAGAGATAGCAGAGTATACTGGAAAAGTAAGTTCAATAATGAATTTAAGTTCTGGACTAGGTAGGGATATTAGAGCTATTAAAGATAAAATTCAAGATATTAATGACCTAGGTATAAACCTTTCTGAAGAAGGATATAAAGACTATGAAAAAATAAGACGTGATCAAAAACTTCCTTTGATTGATATTAGACCAATTTTAAAAGATACATGGCAAGGAGCTAATGTTAAAAAACTAATAGAAATTAATGATAAAATTTTACCTGCTGTATTCTTAAGTGAAACTAAACCTTTTGATTTTATTTATAAGAAAGTTTCTACTAGTTTAAATCATGACTTTAAAGGAATTACCAAGGACAAGCTTATAATGGATTTGATTTCATACTTAACCATTAAAGGTTATCAGTATAATCAATTAAACTCTGAAACTTCTACTAACAAAAAGTACATGGGATCACTATCTACTAGTTACCTATACCCACAGTTAGAAGGAGAAAAAATATCAGAGGTTATAACTAGATTAAAAGATGTAGAAGCTGCTAATGGTCAGGGTAATTTCTTCTTAAGTAGATTTGCTATTGCAGAGGCTTCAGATGAAATAAACAATAAAGATGGTATACATAAAGTAAATGCAAATACCTTTAACAGAATTAGTGATAGTCAGAAAGTAGAGTTACAAACTAGTTTTGCTAGATTGTATTTAAACTTTGATACAAGGGATGATGCTTTAGCATTAGTTCACTATGCAATGTTAAAAGATGGATTCCAATATGGGTATCAGTCAATACTAGATGCAATTACACCTGTTGTATATGATAGTTTCTTAGGACATATCAATACTATTCATAGAGCCTTTAAAGGAGATGCTAAAAATGATAAGATATTCCAAGGTACATTTGGTTTAACATTCAATGAGTTAGTTCAGGATTTTACTGATAATTATTTAAAATCAGCACGTATTTCTACTAGTAGGGTTGCTGGTACATCTTTTGTAAAAAGTGTTAACTATAATACCCGTTTTGTTGGTGGTGTAGATAAAGGGGTAGAAACAAGTGGTTTTACTTTCCAAGAGGTTAAGGATAATCCTGATACAATTTTTATATACCCTGACAATATGCTTAGAAGTGGTTATGATGGCCCAAGAAATGTAAGAGCTTTAGACAATACTATTGGACTTCCAATAACAAAAGATAATCTTAATTCTGATACCTCTAAATTTAGAAAAGATGACTTAGAAGTTGTTCAAGAGTTAACAATGCAATTTAAAGAAGAGTTTGATAAAAAAACTGAAGGTAAAAATATTGTTTTCCATACAGGGCTATTTACTAAAGAGGAAACAAAAAGACTGGAAAAGGATGCATCAAATGTTTATGAAGAGTTTAAAGGTATGCTGACCACATTAGGTTTTGACTTAGAAGCAGGTACTATTAAGTCAGGAACAGTTACAACTAAAAGAGGTTTAAAAAATAAATTTACTTATATAGATGAGACTGGACCAGTAGCTAAGTTTATTGTAAACCTTTACCCAAAAGTGGATGCTGTAAAAACAGAAGAAGATAGTGCAGTTAGAAATCCAAAAGGAGACCTTCCTAAATTATCAAATAAGGATAGGACAAGACTTAGGTGGACAAAACTTGAGGTATTTAATGATAAAGTTGTAAAAAATAAATATTATAGATATGCTTTATTACCTCAAGCAATTGTTGTATCTATGGGTAAAGGATCAGCAAATAGATACTTTGTAATGACAAAAGTACAAAATGCAGGTTCAAACACACCTATTGCAGAGCAGGAACAAGTACAAGGTAACTATGCTGAATACACAGAATACATTCCTGTTGGTAGTAGAGCTGTAAACCCAATAGCATTTATTGGAGGTGAGCAACCAACATACCAAGAAGTAAAAGAGTATGTTGCAAATGCACAAGATCCTATTGACTTTGCTGAAATAGATGACACAGATTTTGATTTCCTTGATGCTGCAATTGATGCCAAAGCTAACACCATAGAGAAAGTATCACAAGATCCAAACACTACAATTGAAGCCACTAATGGTAAAGTTGATCTTAATGGTAAGAACATGGCAGATATAACTAAAGAGGATGTACCAGAAACTAATGAAGTTGATACTGATGTTGAACTTAGAGAACAAAATGTTGATACGTCTGCAGGAGATAATGTACAGGAAGTTGACATGGAAGCAGCTAAAAAGCAGGAAGGAGCATTTGGAAATTTATTTGGTACATCAAATACAACACCTGCTGAACAACAAATCACAGATTTTTATGATAACTTTATAGACAAATCATCCTTTCCTGCAGTAAAAAAGAAGTATCTTAAATCATTAGAAGATGCAGGAATAAATAGTCTAGAAGAATTGATTGAAACGTTTAATGAAACAACCAAGACTGCTGATGAGTTTATTGAAGAAGTTAAAGAATGTATTTTAAAAATATAAAATAATTAAGAATGGCAACATGTTATAATAGAAATGCACCTGAGTACGTAGAGTTAAGTGAAAACTTTGGAGGTAATGTACTAAAAGTGAATGACATAATAGGTAACTGGCAAAAAGCAAATAATAGTGAACAGTTTCCTACAGTTGTACAAGCCAATGAATTCATTAAAGCATCAAAAGCTGCTTTTAATATAAAAAGAAAAGAGTTTGGTGAGAGTTTGTTAGCTAACTTAAGTAGAAATAAAATCATTAATAAGAAATCTGATAATGAGTATTACATTACTAGAACTGAATCAGTAGCATATAATGAAGCATCTAGAATACCAAGCCTTGGAGTTCAGAATAAAAAGGTTGAAGAGCTTTACAGATTTTTGGAAATAAACGGGTTATCTAAAGACACGGTTGAGATTGTTCCTCATAAAGGAAAACTAAAAGTAACAGTTAAGAATAACTTATTTACAGCCTCAGATATTGTTGAACCCTCTAGACTAAGAGTAACACCAAGATCTAAAAGCTTATTACAACATTTAGTTAGGATATTTCCAAGTACAAATGTTGTAGTACTTACTCCAGCTGAAGCAGAAAGAGCTTATAATAGTCTGCCTGCAGAAGCTAGACCAAAAGGAAGAAATGGTAACACAGTTCCTTTTGACCAGGTTAACTCACTTTTTTATGATAACACTGCTGTCTTAATACAAGGAAGGACATCCAATGAAACAGCAATAGAAGAAATACTACATCCATTTATTGATGCAGTATATGAACAGAATAATGAACTGTTTATGAATTTGCTTGATGAGGCTAAAAAAACTTTCCCTCAATTAAATCAACAGATTCAAAACTCTTATACAACTGCTAGAGGATTTAATGAAACAGATAGAGCATTAGAATTAGTAACTCAGGCATTGTCAAGACATTTTAATAATGAGTATGAAACTAAACCTACAAAGAGTTTCTTAGATAAAGTTAAAGAATTCTTAGAGTGGTTCTCAAGTATTGTTACAAACTTACATGAGTATGTTACTGGTAAACCTTTTATTATTAGAGCATCAGGATTAAATGCAAAGACTACAAAGCTTACTGATATTGCTAAGCTTATTAATACAAAAGATATTGTCTTTGATACTAGCCTTAAGAATACAGTCAAACCAAAAGTTAAGTTTAACCTTTCTCCACAGGTACAGGAAGTTGTAGATTATGCAATAAATCAATCTACAACAGATGTTCAAAGAGAGATAATTAAAAAATTAACACATGCTTCTGTTAAATCAGAAAAAGAAGTGTTTATGCTTGCTGGAGGTTTAGCAGACATTGATACAGATAGTCCGGTTGTAGTATTGAATGAGAAAGATCATACATACATGGACATCAACTCAGGAGAAGTATATAAGAGTACCACACAAAGAATTAAAGGTACAATGACTCCAGAGAAACAGAAGTTGGTACAACTTAATCTTGAGATAGGTAATGAGTTTGATTCTATACTAGATGGTATTGTATTAAACAAAACATTTGAAGAGATCAAAGATAACCTGAAGTTATTAAATCAGGAGCAAGCTAAAGAGGCTTATGATACTATTGATAAAATAATCAGAGATCTTACAGATAAAGGAGGAGTTCCTTTAACTCAAGTTGTTTTATTTGATAAAGCCACAAAAACAGCAGGTACGGCTGACCTTGTTATTATAGGTACAAACGGTGAGATGCAAATAGTGGATTTAAAAACAAGTAAGAATCCTGTTTTAAATAATCCATTATATGATAATGATTTTCCTTTAGAAGAAGATGCAGACTTAGCTAAACTTACTGGTGTTAAAGGTTTATCTACAAGACAACAGCATAATCTCCAAGTAAACATTTATAGAAGAATGTTGGAGAATATGGGATATAAAGTATCTATGGAACAATTTGGTGCATCAACTGTTCACATTCATGTAGATATCACAGGTAAAGAGTTAGACCAAAAGTTCTTGGGTACATTTAGATATGATACTTTAACAGATCATCCACCTTCACAAAATAAAACTTATGTTGATTATTTAGTTCCTGCTAACACAGACCCAATAGGTCAAACTAATATTGAAGAAACATTAGAAAATCTAAATGATAATCCTATTGATCATGAAAATCAATTAACAGTTGAAGAAGCTTTAGCAGGTGTAAATCTTGAGAAAGGAGATCCTGGTATACAGATGGTACTTGGAGTTCTTGATTCATACAAAGGAGCACTTCTAAATAAAGCAAAAGCAATTAAGAATGTACGTAGTCAAGTTTTTATGAGTAAATCAGAAACTGCTACATTAGATAATATAGCACAAGCTATAGCTGCTATTAGTTTAGATACTACAATGGGTAGGAAATCTATTAATAGACTATACACGGAGTTTTTACAGAATGCTTTAAAAGATGTTAGAAAGTTTAGAACCTATGTAGAAGATCCAAAAAACTTTGGTAAGAGTGAGTATATATCTTATGTACTTAATTATGATAGATTTATAGAAACTTATAGAAGTCTTTATGAAGTAGAAGAGTTAGAAGAACTTAATGCAACACAAAGAACTTTAGTATTAAACTTACAAATTGAAGCAAACAAAGTTGTTGGTACAAAGAGTACAGAAGGATTAATTGATCAAGCTATAGATAACTATGTTAAAGAAGTTGTAAGAACAAATTCAAACAGAAATTTTACAGAGGAACAGATAGATGATCTTTTAAAATTTGCTGAAGATATAAGTGGTGTAGAATATCAAACGGGAGATTTAGCTACATCTAAAGATACTTTGCTTGCACTTATGGATAAAATCTATAAAAGAAAAAAGCAAGAATTATTAGACAAACTAAAAACAAGAGATTCAGAAATAAGATTTACTGCCTCTAGGCTTCAAAAACTATCACCTAATGTAGATCCTCAAAAGTTATATGACTTTATGATAGAGTTTGATGAGGATGGTAAACCATCAGGAAGATATGTAAAAAAACTAGGCCCTCAGTACTACAATGAAATGATGAAGAGAAGGGAAGCATTGCTAGATGAAACGGGTAACTGGAAACGTTATATAAACATAACCAACATAGATGAAGCAGATCCTTCTGATATAAAATATAACAAAGAACTATTCCAGGCTAAGAAAGCATATGCTGAATTCTGGAGAGCAGAAGAAGTAGGTCCAGGGGGTAAAGCTAGATCAGGAGACTTCCATGACTACAGTCAACAGTTTAAAGACATTAGAGCAAAATATGAATACTTTGTTCCTGCCGGAAATGCTGGTTACTGGGTTAAAAAATCAAGTGTACCTGACAGAGACTATAGAGTTTATAGAGCTAAATACTATGAAGAAATAGATTATACTAAAGCAGTTATTGGACAAAATGGTTTACCAACAGGTCAAATAATAGAAGGTAGAACTATAGATGTTCCTAAGAATGAATATAGAGTAGCAAAGTCTCAGAGTAGATCAAAAGGATCTATGACTAGTGCCAAATATGATAAGTTAAACAATCCAACAACTGAATTAGAAAGAGCTCAAAGAGATTTCTATAATATGTTTATTAGATTATATGAGGAGGGCATGCTTGCTAAATTACCACAAGCTCAAAGAACTGCAATGCTTGGTAAGATGCCTGTTATAAAAGGTAAGTTATATGAAGAGTTTAAAGATAAACCAAATATTGTAACTAAAATGTGGGCTGATACTACTAGATCAGTTAAAAATCTTTTTACAGAAACTGGTACAACTAAGGTTGTTCTTACAGATGAAAAAGGTAACTTGATTGATTCTATGCCTATATTCTATACAGGGAAGTTAAGAAATGAAGAAGAGCTTGCTAATATAGAAAACAATATACAAGCATTACATGAAAAAAGAAAAGATAATAAGATAGGTATTGATAAATACAAAACAGATCTAAAATTCTTGAGAGGTGAAAAACTAAAAATTCAGAATGCACCAGCTGCTGAGGAATTAAACTTAGACATGGGGGCAGCATTATTAAAGTTTAATGCAATGGCTGAACACTATGAAACTATGAATGAAGTTGAAGATACTCTTAAAGCAATGGTAAATGTTATTGAAAGAAGAGAGTATGAAGAAACTGCAGATACTAGAACCTACAAGAATGTAAGAACTAAAATGAAAGATGTAGGTATTGGTAAACATAGAATAGGTAAACCAGGTACAGACTCTAATGTTCTAAGAAGAGCCAAGAAATGGATGAACATGGTATACTATGACAATGATAAAGTAACAAGAAATACTATGGATAAACTAGCAGATGGTTTAATACAGTTTTCTTCTTTATCATATGTTGCCTTTAACCCATTTGGTAACTTTAATAACTATGCATTAGGTAGAATAAATAACTCTATTGAAGCAATTGGAAGAAGATTCTTTTCAGGTAAATCATATGCTAGAGCTGAAGTAGAGTTTAATAAAAGAGCTCTTCCTGATCTTGTTAAAAGACTTGCATATAATGCTGAAGATATGATTGATCTTGCTACATTTAATGCAATGAAACTATCAAACAAAAAAGCTTATGACCCATATAAGGCAGGTAGTAAGTATGAAGCTCTTGTTGATTTATTGAGAATGATGGATGACAAATCTGACATACGTGAATCTGGAAACCAAGCTGATAAAGTTTTTAAATCTTGGCTTTCTGGAGCAACAGAAGTTGGTTATGTAATGCAAGATGCTGCTGAGTACAATGTTCAAACTAAGGTTGGTATGGCTATACTAATGGACATAATGATAAGAAAAAGCTCTGATGGTAAAGATGGAGAACAATTATCTTTATATGATGCATTCAGGTTTAACTCTGATACAAAAGAAGCAGAATTGCTGCCTGGTTTTGATACTATTGTAGAAAAGGGTGGAAAAGAAACACCTTGGACAGATGAGTATAGATTTGATCTTAGAAATAAAATCCGTGAAGTTAATAAACAGATTCATGGTAACTATGCTTATGAAGACAGAATGGTAATGCAAGCTAGTAGTGTAGGTAGACTTGCTGCACAGTTCCACAAGTGGGTTGCTCCAGCAATTAAAGCTAGATTCAGAAGAGAATACTTTGATGAGAACCTAGGATGGATGGAAGGTAGATATAGATCTATGTTTAAGCTAGGTAGATATGTTATGGAACAAGTAGCAAAAGGTGAGTTTAATACAAGAAAATGGATGTCTACATTCAAGGAACAGTATGACATGGAAAGTCCTCAAGAAGAAGCAAAAGCAAGAGCAGAAAATGTTATTTTAAATACATATAGAACATTGGGAGAACTTGGTATAATGCTTTTGACTTTAGGTTTAACTTATATGTTAGAATCATTGTTCAAAGATGATGATGATGATTCAGACTTTGAGAAAAGATTTGAAAACTTCTTAATGTATCAGGCAGATAGAACATATAAAGAAATGATATTGTTTATGCCTGTATTCCCTGATTCATGGACACAATTACATCAAATGTTTAAGTCCCCAATTGCATCCACTAGAACTTTAGGTGAGTTAGGAGAGGCTTTATCATTAACAGTAAGAACTCCGCTTGGATATATAACATCATCAGAAGGTGAGTTTTATGGTGATTCTGATTATGTATATCAGAAAAGACCTAAAAAAGGACAACTTAAGGTTTCTAAAGCATGGAAAGATGCTTTACCAATCATTTATTCAATGCAGAAGTGGGAAAACTATATACAAGACAGAGACTTCTTTATCAAGTAACTATGGGAACATTAAAGTTAATCAGTGAGAATTTAAAGTTTATTCTAATAGTCATAGTAGTAGCACTAACAATGCTACTGCTACGGCAATGTGAATCAACATCTAAAGCTAAAGGTGAAGTAACAAGATTACAAAACAATCAAAAGGCCTTAGAAGATACACTATCACACTTCATAGATGAGAACGGTGAGCTTACGGCTACAATGAGAGGACTAGTCTATACTATAGATGAACTGGAGGAGAGTTTAGATTACGAAAAGAACAAACCACCTGTAACAATAATAGAGTACGTTACAGAAGTTAAGGAAGTGATTACCACTGAGACAATCATAGATACGATTGGACAAAGACCAGATGGTACACTCATACACTTATTGCAAATGATAGACTCTGCTAGATTTGATAAGAGTTTTAGAAACATAGAAGTTAATGTTCCTGTGTGGATAGATACAACGATCAATGCAGGGAAAGCAGAGATTAAAATAAGTCAAGGTATTTGGTTGAATGCAAATCTATATCAAGACATCAAGACTAAAGAAGTATTCATAGAGTTAAAGACTGACTATCCTGGTATAACATTTAATAATGCACAAGGTGTCCTTGTACAGAAAGATGAAGGGTTTAAAGGATTCTCTTTTAGTAGAAGAAAGCAGTTTGGTCTAGGTGTTCATCTTGGTTTAGGATTTACGGGACAAACTATTTCTCCATATGTAGGAGTGGGTGTTCACTATTCCCCAAAGTTATTGCAATGGTAAAAGGTATATTGTATGCATGCATACTAATAGTTAGTATGGGCTGCTCAGCAATTAAAACAATTCATCATCATTCTCTTCATTGTTGTGAGGAGGCTTGTTCTTGTATTGACTACAAAATGTATCAGAGTTCAATTGACCCTGAGATGAATTATGCTGAGGATCTTTTTGATGCTTTTGGTTGTCTTCCTTCTCTCTCCAGGTCGGATCATCCCAATACAAAAATATGTAGTTCTTGTCCATGTAAATAAATATACAGATATTTTCCTTATCTTTACAATTATGAAAAAACTCTTATTAATTGTTTTAGTCTTTATGTTTGGTAAGTTAATTACTGCTCAAACAATATATATTCAGGAGACTGACATGTATGGTAATCCATATATTGTTAGTTATCCTATTAATGTAGTGGAGCCAAGTTTCATTAGAAACTATGATTTAAATGGTTACCATATGTATTATAATGATTCTGAAACTAAATACTCTCAAGAGCATCATCAAACTGTACCTGTTGGAGGTTTTGATCCAATGTCAATAGACATGAGAGATGTTAAAGCAATCATGGATCTGCATGATCCTTTTAAAAAGTAAATAAACTACTCTAAATTCAGGGTAATTAAAAAGGCCGGAGTCTTAATGATCCCGGCCTTCTTATTCCTAAATAGGAAATCCATAATATAATCTTTCAATCCAACACATATTATTGAATTTCACAAGCTCCTCCAGCACAAGCCAGTTCACCAGTTAAGTTAGTTTCATCTTTCTCCTCAATAACTTTAGATAAATCAATATCTTTAAGATGTACTAACATCTCTTCATACTTCTCTTTATCTATATCTTGAAAAGGTGCTTGCTTATATGTACCACCATTATAAGGTAATACAGATAACCCATTGTAATGTTCTCTATTATCCCACATCCATTTACCTGCATCTTCCCATTCATCTTCTCTTAGAGAAATAGTAGCAGAAACGTTATGAGTATTAGATCCATTCCTATGTCCTGGAGTAATCCACTCTTGAGCAACTCTCTTTACTCTTTCAAGTAATTGGAAAGGAGACTCTGTTCTCATGATAGCTCCTTTTGGTGCTTTCTGAGGAATAGATATTACAGCAGTGTCATGAGACCTAAAGTAATCATCTTCAATTAGTTGAGGTATATTCTCTGCAAGGTATGCATAGATTGCTTCATTCTTACCAACTCTTAATGTACGAATGTAATAGTCATTATGCCAAGCATGTATTCCTGAACTAGTACCTAATGTTAGTGATGTAGTTCCTGCAGGTTTTACAGTAGTTGTTCTAGCTGATTTATTAATATCAATTAATTTAGCAACTCTTGCATTTTCCTTTTTAACATGGTTAGCAGCCTCAGTCATATCATATCCTAATACTGCACCTGAACCAATACCTGTCATTGATACACCAATTAAAGCATCCTTTTCTGTTGTTTCTCTCCAGATATCTCTTAGATAATGGAAGTCAGTAAACCCTGCTTGTAATGTACCAATAAATGCAGCAGCCTTAACTCTAGCATTAAGATCTTCCTGGGACTCAATATCACTAGCATTTACTTCACATAAATTACAAAATTGATACGGACGTAATGCAATCTCACAACAAGGATTAGTTCCCCAATCTTTGTCATTGTTAAAGTATATTCCTGGTTCTCCAGCTCCACTTGCTTCTACACGTTTCCATAGATCCATAAAAAACTCTTTAGTAATTTTATGTCTCATTAGTACTGCAGAGTTATTAGCTCTACCACGTTGTGGATTTAACTCCCACCAGTTTCCAGACTTACATGAAATCATTTCAGTATCAGCAGCAGAGAACAATGAGATAAGTGCAGCTCTACGGATACCACCTGCTAACACTGCATCTGCAATATGACATACAATATCATGTACCTCAACAGTAGAAAGTTGATCACCATCTTCTTTAGCATCTAAAATACCTGTTAACTTAACAATGCATTCTTTTAATGGTTGTGGTCCTGGTGCTTTACCACCTGATGTAACTAACCTTGCTCCTTTTGGTCTGATGTCAGAATAATCAAACTCTATTCTTGAACCTTTACCATTAAGATAAGACTTCATAAGAACCTTGATTGAATCTGCCCAGCCCTCAATAGAGTCACCAATTAAAAATCTCTTTTTTCTTTTTGGATATGGCTTGTTAATTGGAGGTAGTTGATTTACATGGTGCTTCTGTACAGAGTACCCAACACCAGTTCCACCTAATAATAAAAACATTACTTCACTAAATGATTCTTTATTATCAATAGGAAGGTATGCACAGTTATATATTCTATTAGGGGATATTTCTATAGGTTTACCACCAAATTGCATTGATCTCATTGATGGTAAAACTTTTTTATCATAAACAAACTTATAAGTATTTTCTATCTCTTCCTTTAACTTAGGATATTTTTTGATATGCATTTCCTTGTTTCTTGTAACAAGTTCATCCCAGGTTTCTCTTCTATTAAGATCCGGAATATACCTTGCATACTTCATGTAGACAGTGATTTCACTTAGAATTTGATTATTTAATTCCATAATTTAATTTTTATTAAGATTATTAGACAATAAAAGCTACACGGCAAATTAATGGTGTAGCTTTGTTTTATAGTTATAATGTAGCTAAAATAATTTAAAATAGCAATTATAGCAAGCTACCTAAAGTAAAGTTTTTATTTCTTTTTCTTTTACTATTTTATTTGTATATTATATGTAAGAGATAGCACTCTTATTTTTGTATATATTAATGTTTTATGATTTCACGTTTAACCAAAATATTAACATATTATGATTCTGAACCCACGGAAATAACACAAGGAATCATATGGTTTATTTTTTTTCCTCTAATATACACACTGGAGCATGGGTTAAATATCCTTGCAGTTACTGTTAGTATAATTTTAGGATTCTCTACATTATATGCTGTTGCATATAAAAGTCTTGAGATAAGAAAAACAATGGCTTTTGCTATTTTCTTATTTTCTATCATATCAATTATACTATACTTTTTTGTTCACAATGACTACTTATGCCCAACTCACTGGGGATGGTTAATGGTAAGTTTTAGTGCTTTCTTTAATTTAAGAAGAATAACTAATCATTATTACATAAAGAAAAATAGAAAAAATGGGTGATAACTTAACTACAATAGTTGTAACATTAATTACTGTTGTCTTTGGTGCAGGAGGTTGGAAGTTTTATGAAAGCAGGATGAAGCTTAAAGCAGAACAAGATACTGATGAACAAACTGAAAAAAACATCTATAGAGATGACTTAAGAGAAAGAGTTAGGAATTTAGAAAGTTTATTGAAAAATAGTTCTGCAGAAAAGGATGAAATGAGAAATCAAATTTTAGCCTTAACTCAAGAAGTTAGTGCTTTACGTGTTAAAGTTGATTTCCTTGAAAAGGAAAATGACAGACTTAAGAACATATAGTTGAATCATTTTTTGTATATTAATAGTATAAAATAACAAACAATGTTTAAAAAAATACTAAATAACATATGGACATTCTCATTAAAGAAAGGGTGGGATTATCTTTTAAGCAAAACAACACTAGATGAAAACGTTAAAGCAGTAATTGATGAAGCTGAAGATAGATATAAAGCTGTTATTGAGGAAGCTAAAGATGTATTAAAAGCTGTTGAAGAAGTTGCTGATCAAGCACAAGATGTAATTGAAGCAACAAAAGGTAAAAAAAGAAGAGGTAGACCAAAAAAGAAGAAAGATGCCGAGTAAAAAAGATCCAAAATTAGTTAGAGCTGGTGTTTCAGGATACAATAAACCTAAACGTACACCAAATCATCCTAAAAAGTCTCATGTTGTTGTGGCTAAGAAGGGAGATAAAACTAAACTAATTAGATTTGGTCAACAAGGTGTTAGAGGTGCAGGTAAAAATCCTAAATCTGCTAAGGATAAAGCAAGAAAAAAAAGTTATTATGCTAGACATAATGCTCAAGATTCTAAGCCAGATAAATTATCTGCTAGATATTGGTCTCATAAAGTTAAGTGGTAATGGCAAAAAAGAAACTGAATATAAAAAAGGCTATAAAAAAGCCTGGAGCTTTAACAGCTACTGCAAAAAAAGCAGGAGCATTAAAAAGTGACGGTACTATAAAAGTTTCTTGGTTAAAAGAAAAAGCTAAGGGAGGTAATAAAAAAACTGCACAACGTGCAAGATTTGCATTAACTCTTAGAAAATTAAATAAAAAAAAGAAATAATGGCTTTTAAAGATATATTTAAAGACAGTAATGACATCAATGAGAAAAGTGTAGCAGGATTTGCTGCACTAGCAATGATGATATTGTTTGGGATAGTAGATATAATAACAGGTATTACAGGTGATGTATTACATGTTCAAGAGTATATTTACAACTCATTTGTTATTGTTGTTTTAGGTAGCTTTGGGATTGCTGAAGTTGGTAAAATATTTGCTAAGAAAGACAAAGATTAAGAATGAGACAAATACTATTAGCATTCCACTGGCCACATGATAGATTTGCATTAGGTTGGGAGTACATGAGACCGGATGAGAAACATGAGTTTACAACAATAAGATTATTCTTATGTATAATGACATTAGAAATAGACTTAGATTAACAATTAAAATTAGAAATTATGCCAGCAAATATGAAGAAAGCAGGAATTAAGTACAAGAAAGGTGGTGAAAACTATTACAAATCTGGAGGATCTTTAAAAGCAGTTCCTACAGGTAATAAAGGTTTAGGTATGTTACCAACTGAAGTACGTAATAAAATGGGATACATGGGAAAAGGTGGTGAAAAACTACTAACCAAAATGACATATGGTGGGTCAATGGATATGGTTCAACCTATGATAAAAAAATACGGTGGAGCTTGTAAAACTCCAACAAGTTTAAAAAGGAGAAAATAGATGAGTAATATACTAACAGATATACTTGGTTTTTTTAAAAGACGTAAGTTTGCTGAACAGGCTAAAGACAATGATGTCCTTATACTAGGAGTAAATGAGTCACCTGACATGCTAGGAATAGCTAGTCCTGTACCTTATAAGGATGTAAAACTTATAACAGTTAAAAGTCTTTTAGGATCTAACCTAGATGTTCTTTATCAGAACATAGGCTCAGGTTCAGAAGTCTATGCAGGTCAGAGTACAGTTGGTGATCAAAAGTATGAAAACTTTAGATCATTAAAATCTGTTAGTTTAAATCTTACAATCAACCAAACAGCATCAGAAATACAATTTAACACAACAGCTGAACCTAATACGGCAGCTAACGTTGGATCTGGTGCAGAGTTATATAAAAATAAAGTTGGTGAAACATTAAACTTCAGAAGTATTATATCATCAGACAGTTCTGTAGGTATTACTCAAAGTACAAATGAAATAGATTTAACTGTATCTGGATCAGGAGAAGTTAATACTGCATCCAATGTTGGAGCTGGTACTGGTTTATTTGCTCAGAAAGATGGTGTTGATTTAGAATTCAAATCACTTACTTCTACAGGTGGTACAGTTACTATCACTAATGATTCAACAACTGTTAATATTGAATCTAGTGGTGAATCTAACACAGCATCTAATTTAGGTGTTGGTACTGGTTTATTCAAACAGAAAGTTGCAGAAGATTTAGAATTTTATAGTTTAAAATCTAGTGATAATTCAATTGATATTGATCTTATAACACAAGACAATGTTATTGATCTTAAAGCAACAACAAGTTCTAATACACAAGCTGCAGGAACTTTTTTACAAGGAGCTAGATTTGTTTATAACAGTCCAACAGACTTAACATATTTTAATACAGCAATTACAGCTATCACTGCTTTTGGATTTGGTTATTTTAACTTACCAGACGTATCTGGTATACCCACAGATCCATTAACACAAATTTCTTTTGGAAATAGATCTGCTACAGATCCTGTAGGATATTATGTAGAAAATTATATGGGTATTAGTTTAGGAAGTCCTCAAACAACTTCTATTGTAGATTGGCCCAACTTGCCTGCCACAGCTAGAATTAAAGTTATCTTTACATGTTATGCTGAAGCAAGTGTTCCTCCTACAGTTATTTACCTTGGTCTTCATAATAAAAATCTTGATCTTCTAGATAATAATACAGAATTAGAATATGGATGGCAAGCTGTAGGTGTAGACCCTGACACAGATAATCAGTTAACACAAGTACAAGCAACTTGGATTATAGATGTAGATGATGTAGTTGACACTCAAGGTAGATCATTAAGAACTGATTCATCAGCTAGTGCAGCTTATTTTGGATTCTATGGAGGTTCTAATGCATCAGGGGATAGATTACTTTTTGGTGCTCAATGGGATGCAGAAATACCTAATGCAATAGATCAACAATGGACTGGTCCAAGTATAGTAGAAGTACATTTATTAGATAATGATCCTATAGGTAGATTCTCAGACAATCCATTCGCAAGATCATAATGAGACTTTTAAATACTCATCCTGTTAAAAAATCAGATCTTGGTTTTCATGGAAATTTATTTGGAGGTAAGTTATTAGCATGGTTAGATGCAAGTGCAGCAGCCTATGCTACTGAAGTTTGTTGTACACCTGGAATGGTGACAGTATCTATAGACAAATGTCACTTTATCAAGCCTGCAAAAGAAGGGCAGTTAATTAAGTTGTATGGTGAAGTAGATAAGATGGGTACAACAAGTATTAAACTCAACTTAGAAGCCCGGTTTCAGAATGTATATACTAAGAAACAGGAAACCATATTATCAACCTCAATAAAATTTGTAAGAATAGATGAATCAGGAAATCCAATTCCAATAGTTTCTACAATAGTAAAGGATAACTTAGATCAGGAAAGTATTAAAACCTGATCTAAGTGTTGGTTTATCCTATTAATATTAACCCCATATACTTTTTTTAATCACTCTTCCTTGAAGCAACTTTATATATAAGAAATACTCCTAAAATTACACAAATGATTCCACGCATTATATAGTAAGAAGTATCCATTGTCTATAAAGTTGATAGAGTGATATTTGGATTTCTGTCTAAATCAACATCATCTAAAAATGCAAATTCATCTACAACAATTTCTTTAGTAGTATCAGATTTTTGAATTCCCATATTAGCTAATAAATCAGCAGTTATAAATTTATGAAACTTAGCCGTGTCACTAATCCAACTTCTTGGATGAGCTGACTTAAGTCCATGAGTAACATGATTATAAAAAGCCCATGCATTCTCCTGGTCACACTTATAATCATAAGAAGGTTCTTTCATTTCTCTAACAATCTCATTTAACTGTGTAGATTTAATTATATCCTCTGTTATAAGCATACGTCCTAAGTACTCTGCTTGTTCATCTTTTGACAACTTAACTGTTCTTAAGTAGTTCTTAGCATCAATAACCTCTCTAAAATGTTTCTCAGCATTTTTGATTTGACTAGAAATTTGCATTTTAATTTCTTGATCTGCAGTTCCTGTATGTTTTCTTGCATAGTTTACCTCACCACACAGCATTCCATTACTACAAACAGCAACGTAACCACCAATAGCACATTGAAATCTTTTAGATTTGTCATATGAATTAGTCCAAGCAAACATCATCCCAAGCTCTGTTTCATTAGCAATTGTTGGATCTGATGTAGTAGCCGGTTTAATGTGATAAACACCTTGTGCTACTTTAGCATCAAGACATGATTTATATAGTTCACGTTCAATGGTAAAACCACTGTCAGTTAACATTTTAATTGTATTATTGATTACATCTCTATGAGATACAACTGTATATCTTCCACCGTGTGTTGGAAGTGGTGCATTAATTAAGTATTCTTTTGTAGTTTCTCCTACTCTTAACATATTGTAAACTTTTTTTGTTTAGTAAATATAAATAATTTATTTGTCTTTTACAAACTGACCATTGATCATTGTACCAGTTCTTTTACTGATAACTTTATATGCAGATTCAAGACATTCTTCTAAAGAAAGGTCTTGCATCTTAGCCTGTATAATAAGGGTAACCATGATGTCACCCATAGCATCAACAATTTCATCTCTGTCATTATTATTAATAGCAGTACAAAATTCAGTTGTTTCCTCCAATGTTTTTAGTGCCTGAGCCATTGGTGTTGCTTTTTTAAAGATATTTTTATCTTCTGCCCAGTCTTCTACTGCACATTCTAATTCAAAATAATCCATATTAACTTGGTTTATATAGTGTATAATTTAGTGTTAACTCATCTAAAGGTTTAATATCTGCCAAAGTTCTTAGCTTCATTATCCCAAGGTCAATGTCCCGGCTTTTACCTGGACCAATTGTTTCAACGTTTGGGTTATCAGAATGATTTACAAAACCACCAAGAGGTGTTCTGATATAACCATTCTCAAACCTAGAGTCTTTTATATGGCTTGTCCCAAGGACAGTGCCTTTTGGTATAGTCTTTAATGAAAATAAACCTAAACCTTCAATGTTAGATTCCTTAATTATAAGGCCATCCGGTAGTGGTCTGTACGTCATTCTATTAGTTTTAGTTCAGGAGAAGTACCATCATTAAGCCTTTTATTTCTATTCTCCTCAGATTTATTAATAATATAATTTCTAAATGTCATAGGATCAAAGTTATCATACTTATCCCTAAACTCAGTAGAAAATACTGCAATTACTTCATTAAGTGCTGAGCCACCCAATGTTAAATTGGATATAGCATCAGCACAGTTTAAATAATCTTTACGTGTCATATTAGAACAATTTCATTTGATTAATTGATATTTTTAAAATGTTATCTATCTCAGATTCAACAGCTTTTATATAGTAAGACATATCAATATTATAGTCTTCCCATTTTGGTTGAATCTTCATATCATTATATATGGTCTGTTGCCAGTGTCCTGACTCAAGTTGTATTTGTCTTTTATCAGTTGCATTTATTTTTACTAGCTTCACACCTTTACTAGATATATAATATCTATTTATCTTCTGCAGTTCCTTTTCTACATACTCTCTATTACTATCTATATACTTAGCAGTTGCTTTCCAATCACCTTTAGATTTACTTCCTATACAATAATCAAGGATATTATTATTACCCTTAATGTACTGCTCTGGTAGTACACCTTTAATAAAGTAATTAAAGATTGCTTTTGGTATAACTAACTTAGACTTATTTTTATGTAAAGCTAAATCATGAAAATCAAATCTACCTTTTAGTTTAACAGCAGCAAACATAAAGTCCTGGTTCCTAACCTTATAAAGGTAATGAGGGTTTTCTTCCTTAATCTTCCTCCATGTAGTAATATCAACACTCTCATATTCATTAACAGCAATATAGTTATTGACATCACCAAGTACCAATTTTTGGTACTTATCATGTTCAAGATTAAGATTAGTTATTTCCTCCCACTCTTTACAGATATCCAAATACTCATTGATATACTCTTTAGGTATTCTAGTTTCTATACCATCTGTATTCTGGAGTAATGCAAGAGCATTAGGAATTCTTTCCATAACCATTTCATACAACATCATTAGACTTAGTTGACCATTAACTGTAATTCTCATACATAGTTCAGGGTCATAAAAGAAACTATTAACTTCATTACTTAGACCAAACGTTGAGTTAAGTATAATTTTATATACATAGTTCATTGGATTTGATTTAGGAATCTTTTTCCTTTCCTCAAAGAACCATTCATACTGATCACAAAACTCAGCCTTTGGAAAATGTCCAGGAGACCACCTGTTTCTAATACAAAGATTAGGATAGAAACTGGTAACATCTGATGTCATTATAACATGATCATCATCTGATTCATATACACCGGACTTTCTAGCACCATGTACACCACCTAAACCAAAATCTGTCTTTACATCCTTATAAGTCATTGAATACCTGAAGCTGCCTTTAAGATTCTCAGGGTTTAGCTCCAAAGACTCAAACCTATCTAAAAGAGAAATAAAAGTTGGAGACGTAAATTTTATATAAGGTAAGACCAAATCTTTAACTTTAATAATAGACCTGGTAGTTCTCATTTTCTTTATGTCTCTTTTCTGTATGTTTAACTTCTTAGATAAATAATAAGCAAATAACTCCTTAGCTATACGTGGTTCAGAGGCACTAAATAAATTAATGTCATATGTTCCTGATAGCTCTTTCCTAAGTTTGATTTGTGACTTAGATCTATTAAAGATTTCCTTAGTAGATGCTACATCATTAATACAATACTTAATAATAAGATCAACTTCATCTTGAGTTTTTATATGTTGAGTATGTGGTATTGGCATATCAATAATGTTATCCCAATCCATACCATACTGTATCCACTTAAGACTAGATCTTTTAGCAGGATTATCCCAATGATGCATTTTAAAGAGATCAATTTGACCAATAGACATTTTCCATTGAGGGTAGTCCTGAAACTGCTTAGATCTACTTAATGATATACAATGTGTTGCATAACTATAAACAGCAGCAGCTATTTGTTCTGCAGATAAAGTAGATAACCATTTTCTATTTTCTATAATATAATGAGTGACTTGTGCATCAAAAGCCAAACCATTAAATGATATGTGCCACTCTTTATTCTGTTCATTTTCCTTAAGAAAACTTAACAGATCAATAAAATCATTTTGTAATTCATGAACTACAAAGACCTTTCTTTCATTTGTTTTATAGTGTTCAAAAACACCACAAAAGAAATTACTCAATGTCTCATAATCCATTACCCAGTGATCCATAAAACGTTATTAGATAAAAAAAGGGAAGCATAAGCCTCCCTTTTGGAAAAATAAAAAAAACAAAAAAACTATTAAGGAGTTAGTATAGGGGAAGTTTTTATTTCCTTAGTTTCAACTTCTGTATATTTTGTATAGTCAAATGTGTCAGCATTGATTGCAAAAATATTAATGAAATCTTTTATTTCTTTTTTATCAGTTATATAGAACTCAGAGAATGTTTCCATATCTACTCTTTGTTCCTTATAAGTTTTACCAGTTTCTTTATTTGGAAACTTAAGCCTTTGTGGCTGACCCTCTTCATTTAATCTTGGAATCATGTGAAAAGAGTTTTTTGTAACTTTACTAATTACTGCTAAAATGTTTGACGTTGGGTCATACATAGCTTCTACATAAGGTGAATCATTGCTCACCGGAATCATACTAAATGATTCTACATTTCTAAATGCTGATGTATATAACATCATGTTTTTACCTATATTACTCATAGAATTAATTTAAATTCAGTCCAAAGATAAGTATTTATTTTTTAATAGCTCAACTTCAGGTGGAAATTCAGAAACTAATGTTTCTTTTTCTAAATCTGGAATGCTACATACTTCATACACATCCTGCACGGTTTCTAAGTCAACCTCTAGTGCTTTTGCATATGATTCATGGTAGTCTTCCGGATCTAAAAAACTTTGTATATAATCAGATAACTTTCCTACAGTACCAAAAAAATTAGTTATTTGTTTTTTTGTTCCTAAAGAAAATTGTGAAAACTTCCCTTCTATAAATTTGACATAATCAAACCTATATGTTTTAAAATTAAAAACATAAACGTTTTTATTTCCAGGAAGGTGTATTGTATTTTCTAACAATGCATGGTCCCTTAAGTATTTGTTTTCAAAGTCTATAAACTTAGAAGTTCTTTCAGAATGATACACACATATAAATTTATAATCTTCAATACTATAGATTCCATCCCAAGAAATATATGTTTCTGTTGGGACAAATTCTGCACCCTTCTTTAATTTTAATAAAGGGTATAGGAAGACTTTACTCTTCTGAAAATACTGTGTATATACGGCCATCATTCTATAAACTAACCTTTCCTGTTAAAAACTCATATGGTAAAGAATAATCTTTTTTATCATAATGATAATTAGCTTTGTTAATTACATTAGCTAATTCACCTGCCCATATGCTCATTGTAGATTCCTGTACATCAAATACATAAACTTGATTATACTTATCTATCACTATAAAGTTAAAAAGAATTTTATAATCAGCCAATTCAATGTCTATATTCTCAATAACTAATTTACAATAAATTGCTGCTTGTAACCAGTAATTATAAAATTCAACTGTTTCACCAAACTCTGATATGCTTTTACCAGTAGTCTTTAAGTCACAAATTGTAATAGTTTTTGAGTCACTATCAATTTGATACCAGTCAACAATCCCTTTTAAACCAAATGGTTGGTTTTTTAAACCACATTCTAAAGGTTTTTCTACAAATGTTTGTACAGGATCCAATTCAAAATCAGTAACAGGAACATTAAGCATTTCTTTTACAAGTTTATTTTCTCTAACTATTTCAACTTGTTGCTTACATCTCTCTAATGTATCTTGATCTACTACATCTACCATTGGGTTATTAATAAATTCCCAATAAGGTTCATGATCTTCAATCCTTATCTTGGCAATTCTTTGCTCATCTGTTTTAAGAGACTGATAAAGATTCATATGCTTTAGTGAATCTAATATAATAAAATCTTCAATTTTATTAAGATGCTTCTCATCTGTATATAAAGACATATCCTTCAGTACTTTTCTAACATTATCACTTGGTGTTTTACCAGGAACAATGCTAAACTTTTCTGTAAGGTTATCAGGTTCAAATAATAAACAGTGAATTAACTTACCTTCAATAAGGTGTTTATCTGTCCTTATCTCTCTATCTTTTAAAATATAGTCCTTATAAAATAAGGATGGTGAAAACAATAGTTTATTCAATGATGAATAACTAAATTTAAAATCTTTGGAGTAAAACTCCTCTTCTTTCTGTATATCAATCATAATTAAAAAATGTATCTAATTGTGTTTAATTTAAAATAGTTAGCATATAAAAGTTTAAACTCAGCTAACAATCTAGATTTATGTTGTAAAGGATACCTCATAACTCCAGAACTGTTTTTTACTTCATATGATCTTCTCATTAGTTCATATGCTTCAGGATTAGCTCTAGTCATTTGATTTCTATGATTAGTAAGTGCAATAACTTCACACTTAATATCATCCATGACTGCAGCTTTTACTTCAGCAAATAATTTATCATACTCCTCTTTCCAACCTGGATAAAATACTAAAGGGCTATAGTTAAGATGAACTTCCCAACCTAGATCCTGTAGTCTTTTTATATCAGATATTCTTGAGCCGATTAATTGCATATTTGGCTCAAGCACATCAGAATATTTCTGAGGCATGAGACTAACACGGACTCTTGGTGGTTTATTAAAGTGATTAACATCTAACTTTAACAACTTTGGATACTTTGTTGCCATAGTTGTATTAAGTTGTGAATGATCATCATACATCTTAAGATAATTAATTAGTCCACCAGGGACATGTCTTTGCATAAGAACCAAATCAGTATTACATGCCACATCTACCATAGTGTATATAGGGTCTTGTTGATCAGGAGTTTTAGTATAACTTTTTTCCCATTCAACAACAGACTGAAATATCTCATCAACATTTTCATTTACAAAAACTCTATGACCATTATATCTAGACATATAACAATAAGTATCTACACAACCCCCAAAACATCCGTAGATGAGATTGGGAGCTATGCAGTTGGCACTATTGTTATTATCTTTAGTAACTAAAGTTTTTGTTTTCTGATGTTTAATCAAAACGGCAAATCATCTGAACCACTTAATATATCACCCGCCAGAATAGTATCTATAATGTTTTCACCAGACTCATTCTTAACTATAGCTGATTTGTATTTCTCAGATATTTTAATGTCCTGTGGATCTAATTCAAACATTCCTTTGTTAAATCCAAAATGTCTAGTCCCTTGAGTAACAATTAAAGCAAGAATTTCTTTAACAATAAATTCTGAAAACATGTTTTTCTCAATCAAAAACTTAGAAAGTTTTTCATAATATATACTAACATCCACAGAGTATCTAGGATCAATCAGTGCTTTTCTAAGAGTTTTCACATTTATGTGATTCCAATTCTTACAACATCTAAGTGTTTCATAATGCATGTAATATAAAAAAGCAACTTTATCTAAACACTTATCCAGATTACAATTAGCCATCATTTCTAAGGCCATACTTTTATCATCATCAGAACTGCTTTCTTTGAATATAGTATTAAATGATTTAAACTCTTCCTCAGACAATACATGAAGATTACTGTTACATAATTCTACAATCCTAGTATCTTTTACAAGATTATTACAAGATGTTATAGCCTTATAGTCTGCATACATATTTTCCTTAACATACCATGTATATTTGTTATTGGAACAAGCCTGTTTAACTAAATCTTGCATTCTATTAATTCTATCTTGCATGTTATGACCCCATGAATGATCAAATGCTAATTGAAATATACCATCATCAGGTAAAAGTTGTATAAATGGTATAATTACATGATCAGGAATCATACACTTAAATGCATTACTAGCAAATAACTTTTCTACATCATCTAATGTAAGAAGCCTGCTCCAACTATTTGTAACAGTATCTGTTATAAAAGATTCTGATGTAACAATGTAGTCACACTTGTCCATTGATCTAGTAACTGATAAACCAAGTTCAGTTTTTAGTAAGTCAAGTTTGTTTCTTGGAAGTTTAATTTTAGATGTTCTATATAAAGACTTATTTTTTAAATCATTTTTAGATACATCAATAAAAGAAATACTTTCTTCTTTAAGAATTTCCTTTATAGGTAAATTCCAGGTATCACTACTTACAATAAAATGACCAATTGTCTCTACTTTCATATTTGGATAAGAAAACTCTTTCTCACGGTCTTGAAGCTTCATATTTATTCTATATAATTTACTCATCTTTTTTCTTTTTTAAATATTTACGATACTCAGGTTTTACATTAACCTTAAATGTATATAGATCCCTATTACTTATACGGATTTCTTGTCTAACTATTGGTTCAAGATATCTAAATGATTCAGTATTTAATTTATCTTCTTTGTCAAGATTTAAAATCATATCCTGGGCACTGCTATGATATAGCTTTCCTAAATTAGCATTTTCTGACCAATATTGAACATCTTTATCTCTACTAAACCTATACATTTGACTATATATATGTTTTGCAAGTCTCCATAATAAATGTTCTTTTTTATCAGTTACAATTGTAGGAAGAACTTTTGCAACTAATGCAAAGTTTTCTTCTTGATAACCACTCATCCAGTCTTTAATTTCATCAACTAACTGTTCAGTTAACTCAATTTTGTTAGCAGATTGACATAACATATCATCTACATCAACAACATCTAATTCATTTGTGTCAACTAGATGAGCTAAATTAATAGCTAGTCCAGGTAAAACACATTCATCATAAAGACTTTCAGGATCATCTATTCTATAAGAACTACGAAACTCATCCATACGTAAATCCCATAGCACTGATTTTCCAGTTGTTTCATGATACTTATCAACAAAGCCTATATGACCATTAGTTCCTGGAAAAGCCTCATAATTCCACAACTTATACATTGTCATACTTGTAAGGATCTTTTCTCCATCTCTAAACTTTTTATAAAACTCATCATGAGTTATTATAAAGTCAGCTTTTTCATAATCATTTGTTACAGTAATCTTATGTTCCTTACAAGCTTCTTTAATTCTATCAGATGATACTGGACACTTAGGAAGTATAAATGCTTTCTTATAGTTAGATAAATCTACAGTAGTATTTGTATTATTTGATAATATGTCTCTAACTTTTTCAAAAGTAGTTACATCTTGTGTTATAAGCACATCATGTATTTCATTAGAAGAAAAGACCCCATAAAAGGGGTCTTTATCTAATCCAAAATAAGTCAGTGCATCTTGTTCATACGGTTGATAAACAGATTTACTTGCCATTTTTATTTCATTGTCATTTTAATAATTTCTGGTTTCATCATAAGCTTATTAAACTTAGATTTATTACCATTAAAAATAGTTCTTACTACTAAATACTTAAGATCATTTGTAAAGTAATCTTTAGTACATAGAGCCTCTAGTCTATCAGTAATCTTCTGAGTAATTGTATTTTCCTTAGAATATACTACAGAGAAGTTTGCTAACCTTGTTGCCAATGTAGATGCAATATCAGCTCTATAAGTATCTCCAGTTCCAATACAACTTTTTAGTTCGCCAAGGATATACTGCTCATTATCATGAGTCAATAAATCTTTAGGTGTAACTAACTTATCCAGTTTATTATTGATGAAAGTAGTAAACATAGATGCAAAAGCATCTCCTACAGAACCTTCACCAATCATTTGAATCATAGATAAATTATCCTCAAAAGATTCAAAACTAGATATAGCATTAAAGAACGTTGTAATAGATCTAGCATTAGTCTCTTGTGTTACTAACTCAGGGTGCAATAACAAAAAGTTAATACATCTTGTATCAATCCCTGCAGATTCTGCCCACTGAGCCCAGATATTAACATCAAACTTCAGATTTGCAGTAACATATCTTGTCTTCTGTGCACTATCCACACTATTAACCATATAGTCCCCATTGTCTGGATTTGCAGTTAATATAATATGCCAGTTTTTAGGAAGAGACCAAGAGATATAAGTTTGTCTATCAATTAATTCCATAACAGCTTGAATAAATCTAACATCAGCACGGTTCCAATCATCAAGAAGTAATATACCACCTTCTTTTTTATCTGCAATCCATTCAGGTGCACAGTAAGACATTCTATTCTTACCTGTTACTTTCCAACCTTGTCTAAGATATTCTTCCACTGCTAATTCATCAACCCATTGTCCAACCTTCTTAGTTATTACAGAATCTGCAACTTGTGCAGATGCTGCAGCTTTTTGGGCTGCTGTATAATTAATATCAGCATCTTTAGTATTTACTTTCTTCTCTTTATACATTTGAAACTGACGTACTGGAAAACCAACTAAGTCACCAAGCTCTTCTATTTGTGCTAGATTAAGCTTTACAAAGTTTAATTTATTTTCCTCTGCAAGTTCTACAATAGTTGATGTTTTACCAATACCTGATTCACCAACTACTTCTACTGCTACAGGACCTTTTCCATTTTCCTGTAAAAATCTATTGTTGTTAATTATATGATTAACAAAACCTTTTAAATCATCAATGTTTAAGTTTACTTGTGCCATACTTTTTTTATTTAGTTTAATTTAATTTTTCTACCTGGTAATTCCTCATTAATATCTGATATGCTGCTATGAACCCATAAAGTGTTCTTTGGACAGTTATCAGGAGAATAAGCCTCACCATCTGTTAAATATATAAGAGCAGTGTAATGCCCATACTTATTATAATGATCTACAACAGGTTGAAATGAAGTACCACCTCTACCTTTAATTTCCCAATCCTTCTTTGGATTAAAATCCTCTACTGAATTTACCTTTGTATCACATTGCACAACTGTTATCTTATGTCCAGTCTTATGCATATGTGTTAACTCACTCATAAATTCTTTAAGCTCATCATTATTCACAGATCCTGATGTATCTACACCAACACAAATGTGATTTTTGAACTTAAGTTTAAGACCAGGGTTTTCAGAATACCTCTTGTTGTATTTTCTTCTTAGTTTTTTAGTATAAACTATGGAAGAGTTTCCAACAAATCTTCTAAGGTATGCCTTCCAATCAAACTTAGCAGGTTCAATATGCCTTAATCTTTCAATAAGATTTGCAAGTTCACCTGGAATGTTACCTTGTCTTTTCTCAGTAATTTCTGCAGTATCCTTTAACTGATGCTCAATCTGTTTCTCAACAAGTTTCTTTTCAGCATCACTTAACTCATCAAAATCATCCCATGTAGCATGATCATACTCTGTATCACCATTCATTCTGTCTAAAAGGTTATTTAGATTTGGACAAGAACCATCTTCTTGAGCTTGTTGTAAAGCATCATAATAGACTTTGGTTCCTGCTCTCTCAGGTAAACTAAGTTCAGGGAATTGATCCAATGTTAAACCACCTTCAGGTAGATACTTTGATTCAATGTACTGATTGATTTCTAGATCAGCAGCTATATTAAACAGCTTCTTATCTGGATATAAGTCACGTACAATTAGGTGACCAAATGAAATATGAAGTAATTCATGCTTAAGTAAACCAACTCTGTGATCCTCACTAAGATTTCCAAAGAAATCAGGGTTTACTGTAAGTTGTACACCTATTCCATTTTGACTAACACCAGCTGTAGGTATAGTCTTTTTATATTCCTTGTTAAGACCTATCAAAAATAAGCCATAAAAAGGTTCTTTAAATATTAGATTTTTACTAGTCTTTGCTAGTTGATCCTGTACTACCATTTAATTTTTACATTTACATCATCAATAAAATCATATGCTGTTGTATTTGTTTTACTTATTATATTACTAATAACATAAGTAAACAAAGCTTTAAGGTTAACATTATCCTTTTCCAAACTTTTAATTTTCTTATACATACTTGCATAACTAAAAGGATCATTATAATTTATAAGTTTACTAGCAGTAGCTAACTTGAACTCTGAAGTAAACGCATATCTTTTACTAAAAACTAATTCCTTATACATTAATTTTAATAAAATATCCCATTCTGGACTTTCATCCATTAGGTTTCTGATATTTGACGTAGCTACTTCAAAATCCTCATTAGAGGCTTGCAACATATTAACTATATGAATGTATTCTGGGATAGTTAATCCTCTATTTTTAACGTTTTTTTCATCCATTCCGGTCTATTTTTGTTTGTCATATGAATAATCCATTCCTTAGCAGAAGGTATATAATTGTTACAATCCTCCTTTACATGCTGTTCACCAACATATCTTGTATATACTGTTTTGTTATCTGAATTAACAAAACTAACTCCAAATATTTTTTCTGCTTGAAAGATTCCTTCAGAGTGGTGACGGTAAAGCCTATGGTTAGAATGTCCTAACCATGATTTAGTTTCATCAAACCAGTCATGTATTGCTTGATAATCCTCTTCTTTACCACCCCATTTTTTTACAGAACTCTTAGCATGAATTCTAGGATGTGCCATTATGCAAATAAGGGCTCTACAGGAAAGTCAGATTCTTCAACTGTACGTTGAAAATAATCTATATAGTAAGTCATTTTAATTACATCAATATACATATAACCATAACCACCTTCATTATTAACCCAATCTCCAACCGTACTAACTTTATCATTAATCATCTCATAACAAGCATCCTTAAGCTTATTATCATCTGCTGTAGATAAACCGTTAACAATGTCATCATTACTATTAAAGTATTGAATTTCCTGAATGTCTCCATCATCACCTGATCCATCAAAATATATTGTTACTTTATCAACTAAAGCATCTTTAAGTTTTGTTACTAGAACTAGATCTTTTATTTCCATCTTTTAAAATTTCTATGTAAACTCCCGGATTTTTTTTATCATAAGTATAATGCTCAAATACGGGAATAATAAAATCAGCATTATCATCTTCTATCCAACCTGCTTTAACCATATCATCTTGTACAGTTTGTGCTGGATTTATATAGTCAAACTTATGTCTACTTCCTCTTATGAAAGTAAACCCTACTTTAACTGGGGTTTGGTATTTATCAAATTCCTTTTTAAATGCCTTAGCATGTTTAGTATAATGGTCCTTTGTATTCTTTCTGTAAGTCATTGTTGTCTTACTAGAAATAAAGTACTTACCGGTCCATCTTCTACCATTCTTACTACTCGGCACATTAAATGGAATAAACCATTTATTTCTTGCCATATTACTTATTTAATGTTTGTTTTAGTTTAGGTCCTAGCTCACTGTGAACCACATCAATGCCTTTTTCTTTTACAGCATCTGAAAGATCCTTACATATAGAAAGACAAAAACCATTTATATTATATACCTCAGTATATGCATCAATAGCTTTATTACCTGCCTCATCATTATCAAATAATGTTATAATCTTTTTGTATTTACCTTTAAGATTTTCAATAACATAAGGTTTAATCATTGTATTCTCACTATTAGGAGCAATTACCTCTAACTTGTAACCAAAGCTTCTTAAACACATTGCATCCTTTAAAGAGGAACAAATAACTAAGTAATCTGCAGAGTACTTAAGTTGATCCAATCCCTGAATGTATGGTTTTACATTATAAAACTTTTGTTTCTTGCTATAAGGGCTATATATTTTAGACACATCATTAGTGCTATCATAATAACCATAAGTTAAAATAGATCTTACTTTAAACGTTTCAGTTTTACCATCAATATCTTTTGTAAGAGAATAATATTCTATTGGTTTTACATTGTATTCATCAAGTAATGCACTACCTATATTAAAAGGAGTCCAAAAATCAGAATCTTTTTTATCCCAACCTCTATTCTTTATAAAATCCAACTTCCATTTAGGCTGTACTACCATCTTAGCAGTACTATCCACAGTGTTAGTCTTTAGATAATTATTATAATCATCTATCATTTTATCTATAGCAATATTATAAGGAACATTAAACAATTCCTGAATTAGGTTTATCTTACCACCATACTTACCAGTTGAAAAGTCTTTGTACATATATTGCATCTTTGTCTTGTCAACAAAAATGCAGAAACTTGGTGTTTTTTCTGATGGATTAAAGATAGATTTAATCTTTACATCCTGACCAGTTAACTCTTCTGATAAATTTAAATAGTATTTGAAAACCCAATAGCTTGGAACACTTGACTCATTAATTACAATTTTTTTTGTGCTTAGCATAGTTAGTTTTAAATAAAATAAAAAGGGGAGTCACTTAACCCCCCTTTAAATTACTTTATTATATTTAAATTACAAATCAAAATCATCACCTACACTTGTTCCTGCTGTTTCAAAAGGAACATTGGTATTAGTGTTTGTATTATTAGTTTTGTTTTGCAATTCTCTAACATGCTCAGCTTTATTAAAAGTTAAGAGTCTAGAATTCTCTGTGTTAGCATTTTCCATAGCTACTCCATCTTTAGATGGTCTTGGGAAGTATAAGTCATAGTTTATATAACCTTCTTTGTTTTCCCATTCTCTACCACCTACACAAGCATTGAAGTAATCTGTTCCTGCAAATAAACTGTTACATGCTTTAACAAAATCCTCAATAGTTTCTGCTTCAATAAGATCTAAATCAGATCTTAAAGTAAGAACTTCAGATAAGTTAATCATTGCCTTCATGATTTCTGTATCTCTGTTTACTACTCTACCACTTGGTAATGTAGCATCTTTATATGCATAAGGAGACATTCTAATTCTTCCTACTTGCCCTTCATATCTTTCACCATTAGGATCATTTACATTCTTAAGGAAACCTGTAAAGTCTCCTTTAACTGGCTCACTTTCACAATGTAATGTAACATTATAAGCTTCTTTATCATATGGTGTTTGATCCATAGTGATAGAGTTAATCTTAATTAACTGGTTACCTACTCCTAAAACTGGTTTTACTTTTCCTGCTCCTGCAGACATGTCTTTAGTACTTAACATAGACTTTCTTTTTTTTGGTTAAACATTTAAATAATTATTCTTCATATTTCAATATGCAATCCTTTACATACTGAAGATCATTTGGAACTGTTGATTCCTCAAACATTCCCATTGGTGATTTACAGGTATTCTCTCCATTTGTTTGTGTTTCAAACACATATTCAAGACTACCATCCTCTTGTTTGATAGCTTTACCAAACAATACAATTGAAAATAAGCCCTCCAAAGTTAATGCATTATCTATCATTTTACCAACAGTTTTTGCTTTTACTTTTCTATGACCATTAATATCAGTTGATTCTTCTGAATGAGTTAGAAAGAAAATATATAAATCTTCTCTTAGATCTTTAGGCATTTTAGCAACTTGTGCTAAGTTAGCTGCAATCTGAGTAAACTTATCATACCCTTTTTCATTAGCTCTATCAAAATATTCAAAGCTAGACATATACTGCCAATCATCTACAACAATATTTGTTATATGTGGCATTTTATCATTAACATGTTTCAAGGCTTTTATAATTCCTGATGAACTAGACGTTGCCGTTAAGTTCCCACTAGGATTATCTTTACCTATCTGCTTATACTTACCTTTCCATCCTTTAAAGGGTAAAGGTTTGTTAGCAATATTTATAATGAAGGTTTCTTCAGGTTTTAAAGTTCTGATTGAAGTTGATTTACCTGAACCAGAATCTGCAATTACTAATGTACTTATTGCCATATTACAATCTTTTTTCTAATGTGTTAGCTATTCTATCTATTGACAATGTTAACCTTTCTATTGCAGCAACAACTGTCATTTCTTTTTCATCAGGATTAGGAATATTAAAATCTATATCAATAATATCTTTCTTCACCTTAGAAGTTATATCCTTTAATGGTTTTAAATCAGAAACAGGAATAAGATGTGTTTGAAAACCACTACTGCTTTCATGTATCTCAAATTCTTCTGCCCAAAAAGGGTTGTGTTTTATATAATATAAAGTTCTTTTAGGATCCTCACATTCATAATCCATACTTACAAATTCTGTATAGATATCTTGTTCCTTCTTTAGTTCACTAGGAAAAAATGAAACATGTAAATCATCCTTACCTCTTGGTCTAAAAGCCATCTTAGGAATATATAATGCATCTTTTAGATTATTATCATTAAAATAATCCTCATGCTCTTTTTTAAGTTCTAATACCTTGGATTTACGTTCTGTAGGTGTCATAACATTATTTTTAAAACTTTTTTTTGTACTAATCATCTCCTTAATTGTGTTTGTGGTGTTGCCATCTCAGCAATTTGCATCTTCTCAAATTCTGCTTTAAAGAAACTCATACGAGCATCTCCATTACGTGCTTTAAGAAAATGTAAACATAGTGTTCTATCATCCTCTATTATATATTTATCAGGACCATAGAATCTAATCTTTTGTTTAGCAGGACGGTTAATACCAACTAAAGTATCAGCATGTTGTAACATAGCATCTGAACCAAATATATCTGATTCAAGAATATAGTTACCATACTTACCATCAATAGCTCTATCCGGGTTATCAATATTTCTATTCAGCTGTGATAAAGCAATAAACAAACAAGGGTAATCCCTTTTACACTGGGTAAAGAACTCACCTAATTCAAATAACATATCTAATGTATTATTTTGATAAGGTGCTCTTTTAACTAACATAGTATGATCCAATGTAATGATTGTCTTTTTACCTTTGTGTTCATTCATGTAGGCATCAATCTGTTCTCTCATTTGATTAACACTCAATGGAGCACTTATGATATCTACAGGATGCTTAACTCTTTGCTTAGCATACTGATGACATTTATTTATAGTGTCACTTGTTACTTTGCTACCTGCAGAACATAGTTCTTTGTATGTTTTACCAGTAATAGAACTAAACTCTCTTATTGCTGAGGTTCTTCCTACCATCTCAAATTGAAACTCTAGAACTCTAAAGTCATCATCCGGATTAAGCATAAAAGCTTCTCTAACTATTTGATCTTTAATTAATGTTTTACCTGAACCAGGTCTTCCACCAATTACAGTAAGAGTATTCCATTCTAAACCATCAGTGGTAGCCTCATTAAACTTAGGCCATGGGGTATATATAGACTTTTCCTCACCGGTTTGTCTTCTTTGCATATACTTAAGAGCTTCATTAAAAGCTGAAAACTGACCATTCCAGGCCTTAGTAAATTTACTCATACAACTTTTTCTTTAAAGTGGAAGTTTTCATCAGGTTCAATACCATCTCTAGCCATATCACAATAGTCTGCAAGTTTTGAAGTTTTAACTTTATGCTTATCTTGTTTTGCTATTAAGTACTGACTATTCTGCATATATTCCCAATCAACAGCTCTATATTGAGCAATGTAAATGTTAACAGCTTTATGCACTTCATCCCAAGTATAATCAAATTCATCAAAGAACCATCTAAAATTTTCTGTAAGTATTTTTACATTATTTCTAGCAGGTACTCCAGATGGTAACTTACCAGTTGGAAAAGTTTCTCTATACTTTTTTACATTTTCTAAATAATCTTTACCCATTATATCAGCAGCTGTTTTCTTTTTAGCTTTGATAAAATAGTTATCCAAACTTCTCATTAGCTTTTTACCCTGATCTGTTATGTTTGGACTCTTATAAAAACCTTGATTAATTAAATTAACCATGTCTTGTTCTATATATATAGAAGGCCTAATACCTTCCTTAAGTGAATACAACAACAAACATTGGTTTGGTGTTATATTATTCTTTAATATTATCTGTAGAAATTCCCACATATTTATACTTTGAATTATAGTGTTCTGTTAATAATGTAAAAGCTCTCATGAAACCTGGATCTTCTGAATCTATTAAATCATAACTAAGCCTTCTGCTATGTATAACTGTAGAATGATTAAGACCTAAATATTTTGCTATTTCTGTTACACCAAATTTGTAATCATCAAGAGCAATGTATCTAAAAGCATGCATGTAGTTTAACACTTGCTTCTTTCTTGTTTTCTTATTTTTTGTAAAGTAATGTTGCAGTTCAGGGTTGTGTTGATTAACTACTTCAATTAAACCACTATACATATCATCTAATGTATGTGATAAGCCCTTCTTGTCTTTTATTCTATAACTAAGCATTAAGTCATATTTATACTTTTGACGTAACTTAGCCTCAAGTGCTTTTATATCTGCATACACTTTTGTATGAAGTTTTGCATTCATAAGTTGTTGGTTTTAAATGTATTAAGAAAATGCTGACCCTGTAAAGATAGCAATAAATTACCAGTTAATCAAACCTTTACCTTGTTTGTTAAGCTCCTCATTAATTTTATTAAATACATCTTTGCTGTCCCATTTACCACCTTTATAAGCAGCAGAAGCAGGATGAGGTACGTTGAATATTATATTGTTATTTAGGTTTTTAGCCCATGCTTCAGCTTTTTTACCAAGCAATACAATAATTAAGTCATCTCTCTTATTCAACTCATTAAACAAGAAGTTTGTAAACTTATTCCATATACTATAATGACTACCAATTTTACCAATCTGCACAGTCATTGCTGTATTTAGCATAAGAACCCCTTGTTTGGCCCACCTTTTAAGATCAGGATCTCTTTCATAACCTTTAGGATGAACTGTAGCCTCAATCTCAGTAAAAATATACCTTAATGATGGCTGCTCCTTCATTGTTTTAGAACAACTAAAAGATATGCCATCAGCAACATCTTGTTGGGGATATGGATCTTGACCCACAAATACAACTTTCATATCTTTATATGGGCATTCTACAAATGCGTTTACTGTATCTCTTAATCTAGGAGTAAATCTATTCCCCTCTGTATACTGATGATAAAGACTAACAATTATATCATCAAATTGATCACTTTCCACAAAAGAATTAAGACAATCCCATCCGGAATTGTTCAATGATTCAATGTAGAAGTCTCTGTGTTTTGTAATGTTTATACCTAATTCTGACATATTTATATTATATTTGTTTACAAAAATAAAACTATTATGGATACTGAAAAAAATCAAGAAAACTATATTGGTAATGCTTTAGAGTATGACTACACTAAAAATATAACAATTGAAGTTAATACTGCCTATATTGAAGCACTTCAAAGAATTACAAGATACTTTATAATGAATGTAATTGAAGAAGTAGATAAAGTACCTGTAATGTTTGATAAGTTCAATAAGATTATTAAAGACAAAAAAATTACCAAAGAAACAGAACTTAATGAAATAGACAGAATGATGTATACGTTATATACATTAACATTAGATTTAAGTCAAAAAGCACAATCATTAGGTTATGTTACTAAAGTCAAAAAAGAAAGTTCTAAAGAAGATATGTTAACCAACTTAGACTCTCTAATGAAAAAGATTGATCCAAATAATAGTGATGTTGATATGAAAAGAGTTGAACAGTTATATGATATGTTAAAGTCTACACAATCATCTTAACTGTATACCTTGTTCATCACCTATTCTCATGCATTCTTGAATACATAGATTAAGTTCTTCCTTATCACAATCTGCAAAAGATTTACAATACTCTGTTTTATCTTTCATAAAACATAAGCCTGTTTGTCTTTTTACAAGGAGTTTCATCTCCATAAATGTATACCCAATGTCACTTGCAAGTTCTCTAATCATAGCATGGAGTCTTGCAAGTTGTGCATTTGTACCATTATCAGTACTTACACTTATAAACATCTCTATCCTGGCTCCGTCTGGAACATCAGATAAAAATGCATTTAATCTAGTCTTTTGAATTTTGGCAGGATAAGTAATTTCACCACCAATTACCTGTGCAGGTATAAAAATATTGTTTTTCATAAAGGGTTGTTCAAATCTATCACGGCATCCACTGCTTTAGCTTGTTCCTTTCTAACCTTATTAATCATATTTTGAGTATGAAAATTTTTATTTTTCATTTGACTTCTAATTAGTTTAATTTCTAAATCAACTAAGTACTCAATTTTCTTCTTAACTGCTGGTGATAAATTTTTCACTTTTCTTTTTTAATTTCTATTAATAAAACAAATCTTCTGTTGAAGATTCATAAACCATTTTTATAATCTCTGTTCCTGCTTGTTCATCTCCAGGATCACTTACTATTATTTCTCTCATTATACTCCTTTATTGTTTTAAACTTTAACATAAATAAATAATGATGAAAACTTACTGCAAAAATGCAGATAATTTCACCAATTAACAAACTATATAAACAACTTAAAAGACCTATAATAAATATATACCTAATGTATTTAAATCTTTTAGATTGCAATAATGCAATTAACATTGTAACAAAAAACAAAACAGCAAACGCATTATGTGTTACAGGATATTCTGAAACAGAAAACACTGTGACAAATAAAAGGAGCACCCCAGGGATACTCCATTCTTTAAGCTGTAAAAAATAATATACAGTTGCTATATTACATAATAAATAAATAGGTTGGGTTGAAGTATCAAAATATTTAGATAATGAAACTTCATATCCATTAATTGCTAGGCATAGTAAAGGATATAAACAGCAACTTACAATTGTGAGCAGCCGCCAATAAAACCCGTATGATTTCATATTTATTACTGATAATTAGATTGTTTGTTATTAATTTTGTAATATACAAAAAACTCACTTAAATCTTATAGAGTTTTCAACAAAAATATACTCCTGTCCACACTTTAAACATCTACATTCATCATCATCATCCTTAACCAGTCTATCATCAAAGCAATTAGGGCATAATATAGCTGTATCAACAGGATCTTTTTTAACAGGGATATATTCTGCAATAACTTTTTTCATATAAGTTGCAGGATCCTCACCATACTCTTCATTTAAAAGTTGTATGTAAGCATTTTTCATACGTCCCATACTATTCTATTTCTACAGTTAACCCATGCTTGAGTAAAACAGATGCAATAGGTTTTAATTGATCAACAGAACCTGTTTTAACTGAGCATTTACCTTTAGTGTCTACAATTATTGCACACTGTTCAGCTTGTATCTCATTATGTTGACAAAAACTCATAAGACACTCAATAACATGTTGAAATGTATTTTCATTGTCATTGTATAATATTATGCTTTTTGTTTCCAACATCTCAGTTACTTCACTAATATCTATATCAGGAAGAATATCTTCCTGTAAATGTTGGTTCTTAATATTAATATACTCATTATATAATAAATGATTAAAACTATCCCAATATTTGTTGTATTTATCCATTGTTGTTATATTTTTTACGTAAGTACTCTTCCCATTCCTGCCGTTTAAAGCCATTAACAAAAAACCAACCTATGTTTAACTCTATCCATGCATACATTTTTTTAAATATCATTTTACAGATTTTAAAGGTTCATAAAAACTTATCTTATTAATATCAAAACTTTCTAAAGCTTTGCTTACCCATGTTTCATCAACACTGTTCCTATAGCATAGTATATGACACATTGATGTTTCTGATGGATTAAGTCTTAGCAATCTACCAATTCTTTGTGCAGACTTTCTTTCATTACCATAGGCATGCATAATAATACCTTGCTTTAGATTAGGTACAGTAATACCTTCACTAAGCTGTAAAACACAAGATAATTTATCTACTCTGCCATCTGAAAATAATTGTAAGTTATCTTCTGAAGATTTGTTACCAGAATGGTAACTGTGAGCACATAATTTATCAGCTTGTTTTTGAGTATTAGCAAATACAATACACTTTGAATTAATTTTTTCAAGTAATGATGTAACATAATCTTCCTTAGTTGTATAGTCCATCATGCTTTTCATTCTCATAATAGAACTCATAGCTTTTTGTTTACCTGGATTGGCCTCTGCTACTCTTCTGCTATAATAATTATAATCATCTTCTTCTGATGTAAACCAATGACCACCACTCTTGTTCTTTTTCTTAAGAGTTTTTAGTTTGGACATGTTTAACATATGAACAACTATCTTGTAATCATTTAATATATTACTATCAGTTGCATCATCAACAGTAAACTTAAACTTAATAGGACAGTACTTTTGTACCATCTCATATTTTTCTGATCCTCTTCTTTCTGGAGGTGTACCAGTTAACCCTACAATGTTACCTGAAAACTCAGATAAAAATGTATCATGACTATTTAGTAAACTATGACATTCATCAAGGTATACTATATCATAGTCATTCGGATTGTGTTTATTTAGTGATAAATATGTAGTAAAAGTTACATAGTCAGTCATATCTTGACGTTCCATTTTACTAAATTCATCAGTCCATGCTTTAAGAACTGATTTTTTTGGTGCAACAATAAGATATTGAACTAAAGGATTAAAGTTTTCAATCATATGATTAATTGCAATCCTTGTTTTTCCAACACCCATAGATATACCTAAACCACATCTATCATTTTGTAGTAATACTTCTAAAGCTTTGTCTTGAACTTCTTTTCTATTCATAATTTATGCATATTTTTATAACGTGTATAGATTATTCAATTTTCTATACCTTTTCAGGTATAATTTAACCAACTTAACCCAATTTATACCTTATAGGGTATATGTCCCATGTTCCGGGATACGGGACAGAGTTATTAATCTGTGTTTTGGTTTAAATATTTTTGATATCTAACTTCAAACTCAAATTCTGAGTCAAAATCCATTTCTCTGTCTGATCCTATTTCAGCAAGTTCAATGTTTATTTCATCTTCATGTAAACAATACCATTCATCAAAATTCAATTTCTTACTCATCTTTGTTTTGATTTAATAGTTTAACTGCTTTTTTAAAACCAAATACAAAACCTTTCCATAAGTCACTATTTAGTTTACCATAACTCTCTTCTTTAGCAAACTTTAATGCTAATGCTTCTATTTCTTTATCAGTCCAACTCATCTTTGTTTTGTTTTAAGTTCTTTCTCCATATTTAACATGATAAAAGATTGTTTCTTAATTATATCTCTATACTTAAATATGTAAGAGGTTTGAAATCCTAACATGATTGCAAACATTGCTATATAAAAATACCAATGTAAACTCTTTGCAAAATCTATTCTCTTTAAACTAGTTTTCATATTTGTTTTCTTTTTAACCAGCTGTCACCATCATCAGTACAGATATAATGAGTTTCCTTAAGGTCATTAATAATAAGTATTGAATTCATATAAGCAGACCATGCCTCAAAAGACATTTCTCTTTCAAACATAGTCTGTATTATGTGATCACTATTTTTATCTAAACTCATGTTTAATACCTTTATGTTTAGACTTACGTGTATACTTCTTTCTATTTCTATGAATAGTATTCTTCATAGCATCCTGTATCTCCTGTTGAGTTACTTGAACTACTTTAAGTTCTTTATTTACATCCATATCCATTTACATTTAACACACTGCTTATAACCTGATTCAAAAGTATTATACTCTTCATGTTTACAGTCAGACTCTACAGGTTTTTCATAACCTTTGAGAATATCTATCATTTCATATAACTCCTGTCTTGTAAAGACTCTTTGTTTAGAGCTCTTTATCTTCTCCCTTAACTTCTCCAGATCCTGCATCTACTAATAATTTAAAAGTTGAATAATTCTTTCTTGATCCATTAACCCAACATCTAACTGTTGAATGAGGGATGTTAAACTCATCTGCCACCTCTTTAGCAGAGTTATAAATCTTACCAGTTCTAATGTCTATAATTTTGTTTGCCATATTAGTATAGTTAATAGGAATAATCCAATGATTACCATAATACTTAAAAGTATCAGATAAATTGTTACAATTCTACTGTATTTAAGCCTCATTACCAGATCTCTTTTTAATATAATTTGACAACAAGTCTTTGTGTTGTTTATAATACTTAACAAGCTTATGAAACTCTGGATCAGGATAGTCATTAAGATTAATTCTATCAAGCATTTCCCAAAAACCATATTTGTCCATATTATCTGATAGATATTTAAATCTATTTTCTATAAACTTTACAAAGTCAGACTCTGGTATTTCATCTATTATAACCTTTTGCCACATTTTTAAATCTTCTTTACTCATCTTCTTTCATTTGAAAAACCTAACTCTTTTGCATCTACTGGATTTAGCTCAATCCAATTATGACAATTCCTACATACGGAAAGCCAAGTGGCAGTATCAAGATGATACTTACCACGGCCTCTCATATGATGTACATCAGTAGATTTTAAACTACATTGATGTATTTTTGCCTGACACATTGGATACTTGCTTAGAAACTGTTTTCTTAGCTGGGTGTATTCTCTGTTTGCCTGAGCCATTTTTTTTGATACTTTTCTCATTAGGATCTGATTTTAATAATAAAAAGTTCTTAGGAAGTAGTCCTTCTTGCATGAATTTAATTATAATATCTTCATACTTTAAGTCTAACTCCTTGAGACTCATCTTATTGTTATAATCAGGTAAGTACTCAAAAGGTTGATTTAAAAGTTGTTGACCGGCTTCACTCTTAGCAAATATACTAAAAAGTGAATTAGATCTTTGATAACAAACATACTGTTTTAACTCATTAATTACATCCTGACCTCTTTTCCAAACCTTGCTGATTCTTCTTTTCTTGTCCCAATGCATAAAGTTAACTTCATCCTTTGTATACATGTTAAGACCATGTAATATTCTTTTAAACAAATAATGTTGATACGGATTAAGTTTTGTGTACTCAAGATCCTGAATCAAATTTTTTGGATGTAGTTGATATTCACTTAGTAATCCTAAGTATGCATATCTTTCTTCTCTGTTCTTTAATTTCTGTATAGCCTTAGCTTTCTCTAGTTTATTTAATTGTTTTTGTGATAGCATAATATAAAAGTTTATAAAAGTTTGTATAGTAGTATAAAAGTAAAAAAGGGGGCACTGATGCACCCCCTTTAAGTATGATATATAGTTATAGATTACAATTCAAAGGCATCATCCTCTATCTCATCTAAAACCTCTTCAGTAGCTTCTTCCTCTATAACTTCTTCAGTATTTTCAACTGATTCAGATAAGGATTCCACTTCCTTTATTGAGTCTTCTAGATCTATTTGAGAAGTTTCTTCATTCTCCTCTGATCTAAGTTCCTTAAACAAGTTATTTAATGCAGGAGCTTGTTCCTTAGCATTAGCCTCTTTAATAGCATCACCATTTGTATGAGCTACATACTCATCTTCAAGTGTACATGTTGCATCATATATTGTCTTCCTATAAATAGGTTCACCATAAGCACAACAAACAATTCCTGTAGATCCTGCTATTTTAAGATCTCTATCAGGGTTTTGTTCATCAAATGGTGTAGTAGATTCTTTAACTATAACTCTACCTGGCAACTCTGTCTTATTTTTCATGTCAACAGACTTAAAATCTTCAAGCTTGCCATGTAATAATGTTGTAACTGGTTTTACATTTAACCAACCATTAGAATATACTTCTTTGTTTTGTTGTAGTCTTACATAACCATATTCAGGATTCTCAGACTGTCTAATTACATTTCCCTTTTCATCAGGGATGATTTGAACTTTGTTCATTTCTTTAAATTTTAAAAGGTAAATAAAAATTGATTGAGGTTAATCCTCATTATTGAAATACGGGTCACTCCTTTTCTCACCGTCATCTATTTCATCTAATCTAGGTTCATACTCCTCATCCATATCTTGGATAGCAGCATTTTTACCTTTATGAAACATGTTGTAAAAAGGATTACCCACTTGTTTTGTATAGGATGTGCTTATACCTTCTAAATCTTTAACCTCTTGATCAGTCAGAGATAAATAAACCTCTGTTGAACATTCAATGATACGACCGTTTGCAAGCTGAATAATCATAATGTAAAATTATTCAAAATACAATAGGGTATACATTTATAGGTAAAGAATTTTAGGGTAAAACACAACTTTTTGTGCACTAATATAGCTAACTATAACAAAGTGATTATTAAACCATCTCTTTTAATATACTTCTTAGCTTTAAGCTCTCTTAAATATCTCTTGATACTATCAAATGATACATTCAAATGGTCAGCTAGTGTTGTCTTTTTAGGAAAACATTTACGTTCTTTGTTAGCATAGCAACATAATAGTGCATATAAACACTTAGCTTGTACTGATAAATCAGGATCTGACATAACTTTAAAAGATATAATACCAAATCTATCAGTCCTTTTGGACGTACTCATTTAATATTTTAGTATAAGCTTGATGATAGCTTAAATCACCTAAGTCTGTATCAGCAAAATGATATCTTTCATTCATATAGTTACCAAATGTTGGGTAACTTTTATCAATATAATAGACATAATCATAAACAATTTCATCAAGTAAGCTTCCACCAATGGATTCTACTTGCATAGGTTGTAAATATGATAATGCTTCACTGTCTAATAAACTTAATGTAATTCTAGCCATGGAATAATTCTTTGTAGTAGTTACTAAGGAAATCTTGATCTGATTCTTCTTTGATTAAATATAAGGAATTAACTGAATAATCATGAAGAATTGGTTTTTTATTTTCATCATGATAAACTAAGTTAACTTTTAACTGAGCAGCATACTGATTAAAACTGGTTCCCCAATTATCATCATCATATACTATACCATATACGTAACCAATTTGAGGTATAAGATTTAAATCATTAAGAACATCCACGTGAAATTTTTCATCCATATGATAATCTACCATAGGAACTCTAACAACATCACCTTTATTAAAGCCATGATACTCTGTAGTCATAGCATTTAATGTCAATATATGGTTTATTTGATCTGAATTTAAGTGTTCAGTCATAACACTGATTATCTTCTTTGAATTTAAACTAGGTTTAAATAGGCTATCAAGTAAACTAATAACTATATCTGAATTTATATTAAACTGTTTCATAAAATGTTTTTTTGTGTGAACAAACAGGAACTGCATAACACAGTCCCTATTCATTCTTCTACCACTACTAACAAACTAACTCTTAGCCATAATGCTAACAGTTATTATAACTTTATATACTGGTTTTGTTATGGGGTGTATATATGCACCCCTAATCCAGTAAGCTTGAAGGTAAATTGTAATGAGCCACACCTTGATGAAGTAACTTTGGCTTTTCATTAGCATTAAATGCTATTACCTGCTCAAAAAACTCTTCATCAGACATAGCTTTAATCTTGTTAAGCAATAACCTAGCTTTTTTGTTTAAACCAATTCTTGTATCAATCATTTGCTTATGACTATATAAGTCATGAAAAGATTCATAAGTTTCTTTATACGTAATATGACAGTGATGATCTAAAACAAAAGTGTAGTTACCATGCACACATACAAACTTAGGATATGCTTTATATATATTTTTTGCTACAAGATTTTTCTCAAATGCATTAAGCTTATCAGTTAACCATCTAGTAGGATTAATGAAAAGCTGATGCCTTACTTTCAATGCCATGTTATCAGTATTATTAATCCACTGATGGCATCTATAGTTAAAGATTTGAGTTTCAAAACATAATGTTCTATCTGTTACAGTAACTTGACCTGAATGACCCTTAAATAATTTCCAAGAATCAAACCTGAAAACTATTCTGTAGTCAAATTCACTATGTCTATTCCTTGAACGAGATAAAATCTCTGATGCAATAAGAATTTTTCTTTTAAGTTTAGAAATAATATCCATAATTGTCCTCCTTTTTTCTTCTACTTCTCCAATCAAAAGTTAGAACAACAAATGGAATAGTTACAAATGCTTGTCTGTTTCTAAAACCAACAGCTAAACCAATACCATAAAAGAATTCCGTATTCACTTTAGGTATCATTTTTATTTTATCAAGAAATACAAACCACGAAAGTGATTGTAAAACTACAAATAAAGTAAGAATGACTAGTATAAGCTTACTCATTGTTCCATAGTTCTTATATAGAAATGTATGAGTAGTAAATGTAATCATGCCTAAAGGCACTAACACTGTATATATAAATTTGATTAACTTTTTCATACCTCTTCTTTTATAAAGGTTTTAACATGTTTACCATTTTCATATACATGAACATCACCTGAAGCTCTTGTCCATGCAAGATCTATTGAGGGTGTCCATAAAGATTTGTTTGAGTAACTAAAGTAGTTGTAAGTGTAATGTTTTTCCATTGTTGAAAGTATTAAGTAAAAATTAAAAATTATTGAATGCACTTCTGTTACTAGGCTTATGTGCTCAAGCCCTAGGTCTTAACCAATGGGATTCTCAGCAAGATGCATGTTGATTTCATCAGCAGAAAGATATCCTTGGACATCACTCTCTCTAAAATCATACATCTCAAACGTTTTCACTCCGTCACCATACAACCCATGACCACCACCAACAATGCTAATGATAGCTTCATTATCATCATTGTATAGTTTCCATTGAGTTGCACCACTAACAACAGAGTGTGTTTGTTTGCTAAAAGAATCAGGAAATTTTAAATCCATTTCTTTGTACAAGTTTAAATAAATAAAATAAAAAGTTATTCTTTTATGCTACACGCTGGTAATAATATACATAGTACTGCACCAAAACATATAGGTAAGATTGTAAATGCTTTAAGATTAGAATATTCCAATCCAAAAGCCACTACTACACATATGCATATTAAGTATGCACACATTACGAAAGCTGATTTTATCTTAAACATAATAGTTGTTTTACTTAGTTAAAAATAAAAATAAAACCTAGCACTACTCGGTTTCAACATCAATGATCTATCTTTTGAATAGTTAGCACACCAGGTAGAAAAACCTGTTCATTGACTTTGCCATACTGTGATTGACTGCACAGTAACAGAATAGGGTATAGTTGTTCTACTCTCACATCATCCTATTGGCCTATAGGATTTTGATTAAGTGTTATATCATCTATGCTGGCACAAAGAATCAATAACCCCTTTCGGGATACACAAAACATTTCTGCTTTATGATTAGGCACTTCCAACTAATACCATAAGCTTTAGGCATCACACCATTGTCCAGTTCTTTTTTTAGTTTGAACTTAGCATTTTACGTCTTACCAGGATAGTAGCTCAAATCCCTGACTTTATAAACAACCACATACAGTTTACAGACTGCACTCTTTATTCATAACACTGATAGTTTTAGAACCCTGTAAGGTCTTTGTACTATCCACCCTTGTGTGTAACTGCTCCCCTTACAAGAAAGGTACTAATTACACGGTGTTCTGTATATTTCTCACTATAGTTCAACATCTATAGTTTATACTCCCTACAGCATGGGAGTTGATATGTTATACTCAGACATATTGCAACATAACAAAGCAACATGAATTTTATCTACAGTTTTTAGTGTGGTGTAGACAATGATCCCACAATATTAAGGCAGTTTTACATGATTGCCAAGCATAGAGTTTTGCAACATCCAGGTTCTCTCCTGTGCCTATAACTTATAGGGTAGGATTCTTCCACTAGTTTTAAGTGCTAATGAAGACCAAGTACACACTAAACAAAGAGTGCAGGAGGAGTAATTAAACTCCTCTTAGTCTATACCTAGTATAAACGCCTTTCACTCTTAATTAAAGTTATCCCAAGGTGAATGCCAAGTAACTTGATTTTTAGTAGAATCAAACCACTCAAAGTTAACATTACTGTTCATACCCCAAGGTTTATATCCCTGAAGATACTTTGCTACCTTAAGTAGTAACAAAGATCTACAGTGAGTAGTATGAATAGACTCATAACTACCACTATAATCACTAACAATTACACTCTTGCTATCATAAGCCATCTCAGTAACTATTACTTCTATGACTCTACCTAATATAAACAACATCTTCATGACACAAAATTTAAAAGGTAAACAAATTAAGACACTTGATTACTTTCTCACCTTCTTCATTAAGGTAAGTGACAGTGTAATCTCCATTACTGTCTGCTGAGGTTTGAGATATGAATTCCATTGCACAAAATTTAGATTCCGGATACCAATATAGTACTCTTCCTATATAAGAACACATAAGAGAGAAACATAACAATGTATTACTAACTGTTTTAGTAACTGCTATTATTATTAGCTATATATATTGTTAATCCAATGAAAGAAAGAATAATGAATGTTATTGTTATGATATGGGTAATTGAGACCACACATAATAACAGTAACACACATTAAAATAAAAAAAACCTACTATCAGTAGACTAAACTGCTATCAACTAGTTAGTCTACTGAGTTAGTAGTGGTATATTACCTAAATCCTGTGTAAAGGTGTTAACCTCAGCCCATAAAGGGTTATACTAGGATCTAGTAGCAAGCTATAGTAACTATAACTAGTAACTATGCTTGGTGTCTACAGACTTAACCTGGTGTCCCAGGTGGAAGTAGCTTAAGCTATCTCCACCCAGTACATCCCAGACTCTGTTCCATCCTCTTTGAGGACTGGATCATCAGTCATGTGGAAGTCAGACATCTCATGTCCTTGTTTCAAGGACTTGAATGACTCGTGCAACTTGGAGTTTGCTTTAGCCACTTGACCAGTTTCTGGTTCACGTGGTGTGAAAACTCCAAAGGTTGCACTGCTACCTCTTGAGCCAACTTCAAATCCCAAGCTTTTGCTTGATTTGATTGCTGAAAGAGGTTTGTCAGACGTGATTACTGAGATGTTGCCAGTAGAAGTCTGTCTTACTTTAAAGAAAAATACATTTGCCATAATTTCTAATTTTTAAAATGTTAGTATAAAAGTGTGGGGGCAACCCACTGTCAAAAAGTAGCCGGGGAGCAGAATTGTAGGACCCTCACATAACCTAACACACACAATATTTATTATAGGGAAGACCAGAGGGGGTATGAAAAATGTGTAATAAGGTGGGGGGCTAATTGAAAAATTATGATTTAATTTGTATATTAATGTATAAGCAAAAACAATAATTATGGAACTTCCAGATGACTTTTTTGAGAACAGTGATTATAATGATTTGAGTGATCATGAGAAGGATATGGTAGAAAAAAGAATTATAGAAGATGCTTTTGAGAATTCATATAGGGTAATTACAAAGAAGACAACGTTTGATGATTTAATGGATTCTGTGTCTACAGGAAACTTAAGTTCAGCACTTATGGCACACAACCCAGAGGAAAACCCTAAGAAAGAAATATTAGAGAATATGATCTTGCATTTTAGTTCTGAAGAATATGAGGAGTATGATAAGTGTGTGGAGCTAAAGAGTGAGCTGAATAGATTGTATCCTGAAACTATTGGAAAATTAATCATATAATGCCTGCACGTAAAAAGACAACAACCAAGAAAAGTCCTGCTAAGAAGAAGAGTACAGTAAACTCAGCAGGGAATTATACTAAGCCTACATTAAGGAAGAGGCTGTTTAATCAAATTAAAGCTGGAAGCAAAGGAGGGAAACCTGGGCAATGGTCAGCTCGTAAAGCACAAATGTTAGCAAAGAAGTACAAAGCCTCTGGAGGAGGATATAAGTAATGGGTATAGTTGAAAGGATTATGGCTGCCAATACAGAGAAGTATGGCAAAATATGTAAGAATGAGGATTGTAGAATGCATGAAGTATTCTGTAGATGTAAAAATAAAACCGTAGAATATGGCAAAGAAGAGAGTAAAAGCACCAGCTGGATACCACTGGATGAAGAAAGGAACTAAGTATATATTAATGAAGCATCCTGGAACTTTCGTACCTCATAAAGGTGCAAGTCTATTTGCCCCATTTGATATAATGAAAAAACATAAAAAGAATGGCTAAGAAGAAACAACAGAAAAGTTTAGACAAATGGACTAAACAAAAATGGAGAACAGCTTCTGGTAAAAAGTCATCTGAAACTGGGGAAGCCTATGCTCCAGCTAAAACTATAGCAAAGCTTAAAAGTACTGCAGCAGGTAGAAAGAAATTAGCAGCAGCTAATAAGAAAAAAAGAGAGGCAACAAAGAAGGGTAAGCAGCATGCTAAGCATGGTTTACATAAAGGAAAGAAACGTTAGTCTTTCTTTTTAAATCTGCATATAATTTTGTATATTATTATTACAGAGCTAGTAAACAAGTATGCCCTGCATACATTATAAACAATTAAAACTTAAACAATGGTTCCTTACAATCAAAGGCTACAATCCTATGTTAGCAAAAGTATAGATAAACTTTTTCGTACAATTCAATTTAGACAAGGTGTCCGTAGGGTAATTGGCACAGTATCTTTAGAAAACTTAAGCAATGTATCTGGTGCAACACCTACAGATGGTGAAGTATTAGAATGGAGTCAAACACAAGGTTTGTGGATTCCTGGTGCTGGTGGAGGTGGAGGAACTATACCAAACCTTCAATCTGTAATGAATCAAGGGTCTACCTATTTAGGAACTAATGACTTTACTTATTCAAGAACGGGTGGGTCTTGGCCTACAGTGGTAGAAATTAAAGATGATAGATTCCAAGCTAGACAAACAAATTCAGGTGATGTAGCAGAGGTTCATATAAAATCAGGAAAAGCTCAAATGTTCACTCAAAACGGATCTTTAACTAATTCCGTTGCAGCTAATTCTAGTAGCGTAATGTTTAAGTTTGCTGATTCAGGAACAGGAGAAAGTGGTTTAGAATTTGATGCAGGCTCAATGAGAGTTAAAGATACTCACGCTTCTACAGGATTGATTTACTCTGCTGATTACTCAGGTAATTTTACGGCTAGATCTATAATTGATAAAGCTTATGTAGATACAGAGATATCTAGTATAGGAACTCCAACCTTACAACAAGTAATGGATCAGGGGGCTGCCTATTCAGGAACTAATAACTTTAGCATGGAATCTGCTAAAAGTTCTATTATAGATCAAGGTTTTAATTTAGCAATAGGTCATAGTAATGGAACTGGAGATGAATCACTTACTACAATGGCAGGTTCATCATTATGGAATTTGTCTAGTGGATCGTCAGGAACTGCAGAATTAGTTTTAGATGCTGATGCATCTGTAAAATTAAACTGGAAAGATGGGGTTACTAAGAGTGAGCTTCTTATTGACGGAACCCAAATGCTAGTTACAGATGCTAACAACACTAAAGGATTAGAATATGCAGGAGCATATAAAAGTTTCTTTACTTTACATTCATTAGTAGATAAAGATTATGTAGATACTGAAATAGCTGGTATTCCAGCAGGTCCTACTATAGGTGGAGATAATACTATTCCTTATTCTAATGCTGCAGGTACAGATTTTGATTATACTTCTGATCTATTGTTTGATGGAACAGAGATGAGTTTAGGACAAGGAACCTTTAGTACAGGATCTGTTCTTAACGTAAATAACTCTACAGCTTCTAGAGATACTGTGATAAGATCCTATGATGGAACTACTACTTCTAGTTATGGAATGCAAATTACTAATAATGGAGCTGCTAGTTCTGGATTTAAAGGAGGTATACTTGCTAATATTACAAACAGCGGTACTACATCTACTGGTTCTTATGGAGCTGTTATTAAAGCCAGAGATTCTATTACAGCATTTGCAAATGGGTCCCCTACTTATGTGGGAGGGCATTTTGTAGCAAGTATGTCTACACATGATGCTTATGGATTATATGTAGATTCTAGACAAAGTAACACTGGAGATAATACAGGTTTATATGTAAATGCAGCAAATGCAGGTACTGGAGCAGCTTATGGTATTTATCAAGACGGCGGAAGTGCATATAATATATTCAAAGGAAGAACATATTTAGGAAATGCTCCTTCTACTCCATTTTCTAGCTATTTGACGGTAGACTCAGATGGAGCTACTGGGTTTGCAACAACTTCTCAGTTTTCTCAAAATACTACTGCATCTGAAGCATTTACTTATGCTATATCTGCTAATAACAGTTCTACAGGGACTACTGGATCTGCTTATGCTATTCAAGGATATGCTACACCCTCAACAACTACTCCTAATTATACGGCAGGAGTTTATGCAAGAACTTCTTCAGTATCAAAAGTTGCTGGAGATCATGGATCTTATGGATTGATTGCAGAATTAGGATCATCATATAATACTACTAACCAAGCTGCTATCTGGGCACATTCTGATCTAGGTAGTGGAGAAGTAAGAGGGGTATGGTCTAAGTTAACTGGAACTGCTAATACAAATATTGGTGGTAAATTTGAAGTTACTGCAGGTACAAATAAATATGCTTTACAACTAAAAGATGGTACTGAAACTGCAGGTGGTGGTAAATTCCTAAAAGATACTGGTGATGGTAAAGCACAATGGGCAGATGTCCCTTCAGGTGCTACAAGTATTGGTGAATTATCAGATGCTGCTACACCTGCAACAGACAATGTAGGATTAGGTAGTGGTGCTTTAAGTTCTATAACAACAGGAGGTTACAACGTTGCTGTAGGTGTTAATGCAGGTTTAGGAGCAGCAGGTGCTTCAAGATGTGTATTTATTGGTAATGATGCAGGCCGAAATGTTTCATCTAGATCAGATTGTGTAGCTGTTGGTGAAGGAGCTATGGGTGTAGGTACAGGAGGAAACACAAATATAGCTGTTGGTGCTAATGCATTAAGTGGAGTTACTGGACAAGGTAACGTAGGAATTGGAAACTCAGCAGGTTCTAGTATTACATCTGGAGGATTCAGTCTTTTTCTAGGACGTAATGCTAATGGACTTAATACTCAATCATATCAAATTGCAATTGGTACAAGTGTAACAACAACACAAGGATATTCATTAGCTTTAGGTAGCTCTGGAAAACTTTTATTACATGGTGATTTTGCAACTGCTGGTAGAACTAAATTAGGTGTAAACTTAGGTAATACATATAGTGCTCCAACAGCTAACTTACATGTAAAAGGTAATGCAAGTGATACTACTACTTTTTTAGTGCAAAATGGTGCGGGTAGTAGTATACTACAAGCAAATCAAAACGGTAATATAGGTATTGGAACAACAGCACCAGATAGCATTTTAAATGTTGAAGGAGCAAAGGGTAAATTAAAACTTAGATTAGATGATGAGAATGGTGTTAGTAATGCTGTTAATCAATTATTTTTGACAAGTGAGGAAGCAACTTACACTAACTACGTTTCTGTTGGTACTACACAAGCAAGTGCTGAATTACAACTTGGTATGATAGGTCCATCATCAACATCTGCTAAGGTAGGTTCTACAAATGATAGCTTTATAGTAGCAACATCAGCAGCTGATAATATGAACTTCATAAATAATGCTGGTAGTGGAACTACAGATAACATTGGTTTTTATGCAGGTAAACCTGTAAATGATACATTAGTATCAACTACACCAGATTTAATCATATTAGGTGATGGAGCTAATATAGGTAATGTAGGTATTGGAACTGCTACACCAACAGAAAAATTAGAGATTAATGGTAATGTTAAAGTAGGGGGTCAAGCATATTCTGCTACTCATACATTGACAGCAGCAGCTTCAGTAGCACCTGATTTTGATAATAGTAATGTACAAACAGTTACATTAGATCAGGCTACTACATTAGCTAATCCTACAAACCTTAAAGATGGAGCAACCTATATATTTATAGTAAAACAACCAGCAGGAGCAAATCACACATTAGCATTTGGAACAGCTTATAAGTTTGAAGGTGGAACTGCACCAACAATAACAGCAGCTAACGGTGCAACAGATTTACTTACTTTTGTAAGTGATGGTACTAATTTGTACGGAGCAGCAGCATTAAATTTTAGTTAAAATATAAAAACAAAACAATGGCCTTATTAATTTCAAAATCAGAAACAGCATTATTAACTATTGAAGGAACTTCTATTGGTTTAGATAGTGTTTATGTAAGACTTGATCTTGCTGCAAATCAAAATGGAATCAATATGCATTCTGCTTTATATTACTATGTGGATAAAGCAGCATTTGATTCAGGATCAGAAGTAGTAAGTATTACAGGAATGGAAAGTGCATATTATCTTGAAGCTGATCAAGAAGCAGGAGAAGCCCAAACCATTTTGGTAGCATCAGAAAAAATTAAAGCTGCTTTAGAGGAAGTAGGATATGCAGTAGAAATTATAGACCTATGATAACATTTCCAATATCATTATATGCCGGAGGTGAATCTGGTGGTGGAGGGTACACCCCTCCTCAAACGGATTTAGTAAGTGACTGGAATCCTGTTACTGCTACTTTGCAAAATTCTTCTAGTGGTGCAATAGCTGATGGAGAATTAGTTAGTAGATGGGATGACAGCAAAACAGGGTCTAGTTTATACATGGACCAAGGTAGTAATGCAGCAATGCCTGAGTGGTTTGAATCAGACTCTAACAGAAATAATAAACCATATATAAGGTTTAATAGAAATGCAAGTGGTAGTAGTAGTGGGGTTACATGGCTTCAAACTAGCAGTCAATTTGCTTATGATGATTCAAGAATGAGTTTTTATTTAGTAATTGATTATGATTCTAATACAGAGTCTTATACTGATGTGTTTACTAATGCTATTGATTCTGGATGGGATGAAGGTTTTAGTATTCATTCTCAATCTGCTGGAAGTATTCATGGATCTGTTGCTAATTGGGCAAGTAATGATGTTACAATAAAATCTTCTTTTTCAAGCCCTAGAGTTATTGTGTATAAATTTAGAACAGGATCAACTCCTTATTCTAATAGAGGAGGTTATACATCTGGTGGCAGTGTAACTTGGAATAGTGATTCAAGTACTACTAATATGAATCAGCCAAGACAGAATTTAGGATCAAATTATTCTAAAGCTCTTTTAGGAACTGGTAGAAATGGAAGTGGTAGTTTGCCTTATTATGGTATGGGATTTAATTTGTATAGAATGCTAATATATAATGAGAATCATACAGATGCAGAATCTGAAGCAATCATGGCTGATTTAAAAGCAGAATATAATACTTTATAATATGATTAAATTAATTGTTAAAGATAGTAAAGAAGAACTAAGAGCTATTGAGCAAAGTATAGCAGATGTTATAAATAACGGAAAGCCTTATTTGCTAGAAGAAAACTGGCTGCAAAATATCCCAAACCCTAATAAATGGGCCATATGGGTAAATACACATTGGGAAGATAAAATAAAATTAGCAATAGGTCAAGAAGGTTGGGATAACTGTATAGAGATAGAAAACCAAGATCCAGATTGGTTTGAACCAAAACCTCTTACAAAATTAGATAACTAATGTCAGTTCCTCACAAACATAGAGTTCAAAAGTGGTTAACTGAATCTTTGGATTCTTTGTTTGCTACAATGCAGTTTAAAAAGGCTGTAAGAAATGTTCTAAAGAGTAGGCAGACTAAGGTGTCCCAGTATACAGGTTTTTTGACTGGTTTAGAAAGAGGTGATGAAATTGTTATTGCAACAGAGAACATTCAGTATGCATCAGGTATATACGTATTAGGGACATATACCTCATCAACAAAAGAAGATGTAAAAATATTAGAGTATTCAGTTGCTATAACAGATTTAGGAACTGCTTCTGATAATACCTTAGCTAAAGCAGGAATAGGAGGAACACCAGATGCTCAATTTAACTATAGTGTTACAGGAGATACTATAAAAGTAAAGTCAGTAAACTTAACTAGTTCTAATCCTGCAAAAATATATGATCTATCATATAAAGTAATGGTATTTTACAAACCATAAATTATTTTTTTAAAAATAATAAAGCAAACTTTTTATATTTAAACTTCTTTAGTTATATTTGTTGTATTAGTAATTTTAAATCAATAATATGACAAATGTTAAAACAATGCCTAATGTTGAGCAAACAACGGCAAACCAAGAACAAGAATTATCTCAAGAGGAGTTAACTGCACGTAGAGCAGAAATTACAGCTTTCTATAAAGAAAACATTAAGAGTCTTAAAGTGCAGTTGGAGTATGAGCAATTGTTAACTAATGTTGAAAAGACTAGAGCTGAAAGATTACAAGCTCAAGTATTTATAGCACAAACATATGCACAACAAAACCCTAATGCAAATGCTGCTGAAAATCCTACTGAAGCTGGTGAAGAGTTTGAATCTGCTAAAAGCAAAGCAAATGAAACTGCTTAAATCCGGTTCTGAAGGACCTGAAGTAGTTAAGCTGCAAAAGTTATTAAAAATAACAGCAGATGGGCAGTTTGGACCTATGACACATAAAGCTGTTATAAGGTTTCAAATGCATAATGAATTACATCCTGATGGAATTGTTGGAGATATTACTTGGAGTATGTTAGTGCATGCTCCAAGATTATCTAATGAGTCTATAGATGAAGATACGGATGCAAGTTCACAATATTTTAAAACCAATTTTAATCAATCAATTCATAGATACCATTTAGATGCTGATCAGTATTTAAAAAAACCAGGTAAAAATGAATATTTTTTCTTACATCATACGGCAGGTGGATCTAATCCATATACTTGCATAGATCATTGGAATAGAGATAGCAGAGGTAGAATAGCTACTGAATTTGTTTTAGGTGGTCAAGACTATAAGTCAGGCAATGCTGATTATGATGGTATAATGGTACAAGCATTTCCTGAAGATGGTTATGGTTGGCATTTAGGAAAAACTGGATCTGGTTATATGAATAAACATTCAATTGGTTTAGAGATATGTTCTATTGGCTATTTAGATAATGAAGATAGAAGCTATGTTGGATCAAAAGCAATAGCAAGTCAAATAATTTCTTTAGATGAGGTATTTAGAAGAAAGTTAAAATGGCACAAGTATTCTGATGATCAAATTGAAGAAATACACAAACTTATTTTATATATACAAGAAAGAGATCAAATTGATATGAGATTAGGTCTTCAACAATTTATAAAAAAATACGGTCCAACTAAAGCTTTTGAATTTCAGGAGGATGCTTACTATGGTAAGATAAAAGGGTTATTATCACATACAAACGTTAGAAAGACAAAAATGGATGTGTACCCTGATCCTAGATTAATTGATGTTATAATGAGTATAAAATGACACAGGTAAAAAAAGTTGACCAAAAAGTAAAAACTACATTACAGAATACAGTAAAGTACCAGATACTTACATACTGTTTTTTTAATGATATACATATTAATGATTCAGATTTAAGTTTATTAGCTGAGCTTGCTATTTGTGATAATGTAGAAGTACCAAAGTTTTGTAAAATATTAACTGATAAAAATATTTTTAAAAGTTTGCAGTCTGCAAGAAATGCTATTACTAAAGCACAAAAAAGAGCATTAGTAGATAAAGAAAACAGCAATAAAAAAAGAATATTTTTAAATAAAGAAATTAATGTTCAATCTGAAGGTATAGTATTATTAGATTTTAAAATTTTAGGACAAGCAGATGAATCCTAAAAAATATAAAGAATTTAAAAAAGGAATAGCAGAAGAACTTAAAATTCACCCTGATGTAGTAGATGACTTTGTTAGTTTTTATTATAATGAAGTTAGAAAGAATTTATCTTCATTATCTGCCACTCATGTATGGATTCAAGGATTAGGTACTTTTTCTATGAAAAAAGCTAAGTTGCAAAAATCAATTAAAAAGAAAAAAAGCTTACTTGGTAATTTAAACAAGATGGCATACAATGGTATAGAAAAATCCATGGCAATAAAAGATCAATTAGATCTTCAAGAAAAAGCATTAGCAATGCTTAATGAAGCATTAGAAAAAAAGAAAGAATTTAAAGATAAAAAGAATGGGTCTAAATAAGTTTATAGGTGCTTTTAAGAACAGTTCAAAGATACTGGAAGGTATTAAGAACAATATATTTAAACAAGACCATATAGAGGCTGAATCTAAATTAAGATTTGATATATGTAATTCTTGTAGTTTTTTAGATACTGAAGGCTCTAAATGCTTAATGCCGGGAACACAACCTTGCTGTAGTAGTTGTGGTTGTTCTTTAGAATTAAAAACAAGATCATTATCTTCTGAGTGTCCTCAAGGTAAATGGCCTGCACTAATGACAGAAGAAGAAGAAGATTTATTAAACCAACAAATTGAAAAAGATGGCAGAGATTAAAACTATAGGAGACAATAAACATGAATTTGATGTTATTATGTTTGAGAATTATATTTTTCCAGAGATTTTAAAGATGGTAGAAAAATATCCAAATAACCAAGATCTTGGCAAGCATGTAAGAAGACTATTGACACTTAATAACCAAAAAAAACTATAGCTATGGGTATACAGTTTAAAGAAGAAGGTCATGTATATGAAAGCATAGATGATGCTGGTATTAATTGGACAAGTGTAACATCTTTTGTTGGGATGTTTAAACCAAAGTTTGATGCTAAATCACAAGCTAAAAAGTCTGCAAAAAATAAAAGATCCAAGTGGTACGGAATGACAGCACAAGAAATACTTGATGCTTGGGAAAATGAAACACAAAGAGCTATCAAACTTGGTAATTTTTATCACAACCAAAGAGAGTCAGATATTCTAAATTTTAAAACTATTGAAAGAGATGGTATAGAAGTACCTATAATAAAACCAATCTTTGATAAAGCAACTGGTGCAAAAATTGCAAGAGTTCAAAAATTAGAAGAGGGTGTTTATCCAGAACACATGGTTTATCTTAAATCTATAGGTATATGTGGACAAGCAGATCTTGTTGAAGTAGTTAATGGATATGTAAACATATTAGACTATAAAACAAATAAAGAGATTAAAGAAAAAGGATTTACAAATTGGGAAGGTATTACATCAAAAATGTATAACCCTGTAAATCATTTAGATGATTGCAACTATAATCACTATACATTACAATTGAGTATTTATATGTATATTATATTGAAGCATAACCCAAAGTTAAAACCGGGTAAGCTTACAATTCAACATGTAAAGTTTAATGAATTAGGAAAAGATAAGAATGGTTATCCAATTAATGAGCATATTAATGGAGAACCTGTATTTGATAAAGTGGTATTATATGATATACCTTATTTAAAAGATGAGGTAAAGAATTTAATATCATGGTTAAAAGAAAATAAATTATAAGATATGCCATATACAGGAGATTATAAATGGGTAACATTTGATGCATGGACTGTTGAGGAACGAGTAGATCCAAAAAGTATTACTGCAAATCCTTCAACACAGAAATATATTGTAAACTTTGTTGATCAAGGTGAAGTTCTTGTAAATACAGCTAACATTACTAATGTTTCAAGGTATTATAATAGACAAACAAATAGATTTGAAAATAATAGGTTAGTTGTACAAGTTGGGATGAGTGTTGTTTTTATAAAAAGTTCTTTATCAAATCTTGAATCTAATTTACCACCTGATACAACTCCATAATATGATAATAAAACTATTTGATATACAAAATGATAAAGTGATTCCAAGTGAGCACTGTTATGCATTAGAGTTTTTAAAAGTTATAATGGATGAATATCCTGAAACTTATTTACAAGTTTATAAGTATTTATTTTATATGACTTGCCCTAATCCAGAGATGAATCCTTTTTTCCACCTTCCTGAGAATGATAAAGAAGAGATTATTATTGAAGAGGTTGGATTAGAAGAATCTACAGAAGATGACTATATTGTAAAAGCTTTAGTAAAGTGTCAAAAAATGTATGAGACACCTACACATAGAGCATATTTGGGTATTAAAAAAGCCTTAGATAATATGGCAACATACATGGCTAATACACCTATTACTGATGGTAGAGATGGAAACATATCACAGATACGTGCAGTAGCAAAAGATTTTGAAGCAATAAGGCAATCCTTTAAGGGTGCATATAAAGATTTACAAGATGAACAACAAACATCTGTAAGAGGTGGTCAAGGTTTGGCCTATGACCAAATGTAATTAATAATATAAACTAACAAAAGATGGAATTACAAAAATCCGGTGTAATCAAAGCCCTTTACTTAAAGGCACAAGCAGACAAAGCCAAAGCAGAAATGGCTTTACATTTATTAGAAAATCAAGCAGTAGGTATAGGTGATCATACAGCAACTGATTTTTTTGAAGATGCTGAAAAAGCATTAGAATCATTAATAGATGCAAATGATAAAATGCATTTAATTGAAGAAAAGTATGATCATTATATAGATTAATTTTAAAACCAATAATTATGAAAGTAATACCAGTAGGGATGAAGATCCTTGTAAAACCAAAAGAAGCAGCAAAATATTATCCTGGTACAGATATACTTATACCAGAAACACAAGTAAAAGCAGAACCAAAAGGAACTGTGGTAGGTGTTGGGGAAAGTGTAACTGATATTAAAGAAGGAGATTTTATTCAATATAGTGAGAATGCTTCTGTTGTTAAAATGGAACATGATAGTGAAGATCATTATTTAATTAATAAAGGAGATGTATTTGCAATACTAAGATAGAATATGGGTAGATTAATACCAACATATGAAAAAGGAACTTGGTCAGAGTCTTCATTTGAAACAGATGAGGACTTTGCTAGTTTTTTAAAAGACATATTTAAAGAACCCGGTCAGTATAATTTTGATGAAACGGCTTATGTATTTAATGAGCAAGCTAGGATTTTTAATGAGACAGGGGTTTATTGTGATAAACCTTTTAGGTCTAAAGACTTTATGGCTTATTGGGATGATCAAAAAAATAAATGTAGAGTTGGGGTAATCTATAAAAACAATGGCAACATTTGGTATGTACCAAGAGATTACTACATGTGGTTAAACTTCTTACCTATATTTGACAAAGAAGAAAAGTCATATGGATTTGCCAAAGTAAGAGATGCTCAATACCATATGGCTCTTTATGAGTTATTAGCTGAGTTAAACAATAAACATTCAGCTATATTTAAGAAAAGACAAATTGCCTCTTCTTATTTTCACATGGGTAAATTAATTAATCAGTATTGGTTTGAAGAAGGTAGTGTTTGTAAGATTGGTGCAAGTCTTAAAGATTATATTAATGATAAAGGTTCTTGGAAGTTCTTAGAAGAATACAGAGACTTTTTAAATGAGCATACTGCATGGTATAGACCAAGTAGTCCTGAAAAGGTTTTGCTATGGCAACAACAGATTGAAGTTAGGATTGGAGGTAAAAAATCCAACAAAGGTTTAAAGTCTAAAATACAAGGTGCATCATTTGAAAAGAATGCAACAACTGGAGTTGGTGGACCTACTACTTACTTCTTTCATGAGGAGGCTGGTATTGCTCCAAAAATGATGAATACATATGAGTACTTACGTCCTGCAATGTCATCAGGAATGTTAACTACTGGTATGTTTATAGCAGCAGGATCAGTGGGGGATTTAGATCAATGTGAGCCATTAAAAGATATGATCTTAAATCCAACCAATAATGATATATATGCAGTAGAAAGTAATTTACTTGACAAAGATGGGACTATTGGACTATCTGGATTATTTATACCTGAACAATGGTCTATGCCACCATACATTGACAACTATGGTAATTCAAAAGTAGTAGAAGCTCTTGATGCTATTTTAAAAGAAAGACAAGAGTGGAAAGCAAAATTAAACCCAGAACAATATCAATTAAGGATATCTCAGAAACCAACTAACATTGCAGAAGGCTTTGCATATAGAAAAGAGTCTATATTCCCCCAAGGGATTGTTTCTAAGCAGCTTAAAATGATTGAGGATAAAGAATACTCATATGAACATATTGAGCTTGATAGAGATGATAAAGGTATTATTGCTAAAAGAACAACAAAGCTTCCAATATCTCAATTTCCAGTAGATAAAAAGATGCAAGATAAAACAGGTTGTCTAGTAGTGTGGGAAAGACCTGTAAAGAATCCTGATTTTGGAATGTATTATGCATCTATTGACCCCGTGTCAGAAGGTAAAACAACAACTTCAGATTCATTGTGTAGTATTTTTGTATATAAAAATCCAGTAGAAGTAACAAGAGAAACCTCAGCAGGATTAGAACAGTTTATAGAAAAAGATAAAATTGTTGCAGCATGGTGTGGTAGGTATGATGATATTAATAAAACACATGAACAGTTAGAAAAGATTATAGAATGGTACAATGCATGGACTGTTGTTGAGAATAACATCTCATTATTTATTCAACATATGATAAGGAGAAGAAAACAAAAGTATCTTGTACCTAAACAACAAATTGTATTCCTAAAAGATCTAGGATCAAACAAATCAGTATATCAAGAATATGGTTGGAAGAATACAGGTACTCTTTTTAAAAGTCATCTTATTTCTTATGCCTTAGAGTTTATTAGAGAAAGCATTGATGATGAGCTAGATGATAATGGAGAAGTAATTAAACAAACATTTGGTGTAGAAAGGATACCAGATCCAATGTTGTTAAAAGAAATGCTTGCATATTATCCAGGATTAAACGTTGATAGACTTGTTGCATTTGCTGCATTAATTGCATTTGCAAAACTACAACAAGCTAATAGAGGATATGCAAAAAGAAAGGAATCTGAAACCTCTAAAACCTTGGAAAATTCAGAAAATTTATATAAATTAAAGTATAGTCCTTTTAGAAATATGGGACGTGCTACGTCTAAAAGTAGCAATAAACAAAAAAGATCAGGATTTAAAAATTTTAGATAATGCCAGAATATACTATTACAAGTTCTATTGATTATGATGAAATAACATATTCCTATTGTGATATGAAGCAAGGGTTAATATATGAATCAACATATGAGTTTGAGCACATAACAAAAGTAGTATATTCATATAGCCATAAAAAAACATCATGAGAGTATTAAATGCAATGCAAATAAAAAGTGGGGCTAAATCAGAAGGTTATCCTACTACATCAAGCCTTACTCAACCTATACAGTTTTTACCATCTAAGAAAAAAGATGATGACTGGAGAGCTTGGAACATGGATTGGTTAGAACTACAGGGTGTTGAATTTTTAAGGTTAAATGCAAGAAGACTTTTAAAAAATTATAAGCTAGCTAAAGGTATAATTGATAAGACTGATTACATTATTGAAGAAGATAATGAATATAAAGACATGATGGATGTTCTTACAAAAGAAGATTCAACAGCTTTAGAATTAAAGTTTTATCCTATAGTTCCAAATGTAATTAATGTATTATCTGGAGAGTTTTCTAAAAGATATTCTAAAGTTCAATTTAGAGCAGTAGATGATTTATCTTATAATGAGATGCTTGAATCAAAAAGAGCTCAGATAGAAGAAAATTTACTTGCAGATGCAGAAGCTAAATTAGTAGCTAGAATGCTAGAGATGGGCATGGACCCAAGCTCAGAGGAAGCACAGCAAGAACTAAGTCCTGAAAAAATAAAAACACTTCCTGAAATAGAAGACTTCTTTTCTAAAGATTATAGAAGTATGGTAGAGGAGTGGGCATCTCATCAGTTAAATGTAGATGATGAAAGATTTAAAATGCAAGAACTAGAAGAAAGAGCATTCCGTGATATGCTTATTACTGATAGAGAGTTTTGGCATTTTAGAATGTTAGAAGATGACTATGATGTAGAATTATGGAATCCTGTTTTAACCTTTTATCAAAAATCTCCTGATACAAGATATATATCTGATTCAAATTTTGTTGGTAAGATAGATCTTATGACTGTTGCAGATGTAGTAGACAAATATGGATATTTAATGACAGAAAGCCAATTGCATTCACTTCAAGATATCTATCCAGCTAAATCAGCATTATACCAAGTTAACGGATATCAGAATGATGGTTCATATTATGATGGATCTAAATCACATGAATGGAATACACAAATGCCAGGTTTAGCATATAGACAATTTGTAAGTAATTGGTCTGATGATCCTGCAAGAGGTGGTGATATTATTAGTTCTATACTTAATGAAGGTGATGATGTTACTTTATGGGGAGAAGGAGAGTTGATGAGAGTAACTACAACTTACTGGAAAACTCAAAGAAAAGTTGGCCACCTTACTAAGATTGAAAAAGATGGAGAGATTATCCAAGAGATAGTTGATGAAACTTTTAAAGTTACTGAAAAGCCTCTTTATGATACTTCAATCTTTAAAAATAAAAGTAAGGAGCATTTAATGCAAGGTGAACATATAGACTGGATATGGATAAATGAAGTATGGGGTGGTGTAAAAATTGGTCCAAATTTACCAGCATTCTGGAGATCTAATATGGGATCTGATAATATTAATCCTATATATTTAGGAATAAATAGAACTAAACCTGGAAGGATTCCTTTTCAGTTTAAAGGAGATAATAACTTATATGGTTGTAAGCTTCCTGTAGAAGGAAGGGTATTTTCAGACAGAAATACAAAATCTACATCATTGGTTGACCTTATGAAGGCATATCAAGTAGGATATAACATGGTTAATAATCAAATAGCTGATATCTTAGTAGATGAACTTGGTACTGTTATTATGTTTGATCAGAATGCATTGCCAAGACATTCAATGGGTGAAGATTGGGGTAAACATAATTATGCTAAAGCTTGGACAGCAATGAAAGACTTTAGCATGTTACCACTTGATACATCAATTACTAATACTGAGAATGCTACAAACTTTAATCATTATCAGACTTTAAACTTAGAACAAACAAATAGGTTGATGTCTAGGATTCAGTTAGCTAATTATTTTAAACAGCAGTGTTTTGATGCTATTGGTATTAATCCTCAAAGGTTAGGTGCACCTATTGGTCAAGAAACTGCAACAGGAGTTACACAAGCCTTGAATCAATCATATGCTCAAACAGAAACTTATTTTACTCAGCACTCTGATAACTTAATGCCAAGAGTACATCAGATGAGAACTGACTTAGCTCAGTTTTATTATAGTACTAATCCAAGCATTAGGTTACAGTATATATCTTCTGAAGCAGAAAAAGTAAACTTTACTATAAATGGTACAGAGTTATTACTAAGAGATTTTAATATTTTCTGTACTACAAGAACAAACCATAGACAAATACTTGATCAGTTAAAACAATTAGCACTTACAAATAATACATCAGGAGCTTCTATTTATGATCTTGGTAATATTGTTAAAGCTGATAGTATTGCAGAAGTATCTGATATCTTGAAAGATGCAGAAGCTAAGCAAATGATGGTTAAGCAACAAGAGATGCAGCAACAACAACAAATGCAACAAGAGCAGATTCAAGCTAAACAGCAAGAAGAACAAATGAAGTTGCAGTTTGAACAAGCTGAAAATGAGAAAGAAAGACAAAAAGATATCATGGTTGCAGAAATAAGATCTGCAGGATTTGGTGCTAGTCAAGATATTAATCAAAATTTACAGTCTGATTTTAAAGACTCTATGGAAGATATAAGAAAAAGATCTGAGTATAGAGAGCAAATGGACTTTAAAAGAGAGCAAGCTTCTGTAAAAAATTCAATGACTAAAGATAAATTATCTATTGAAAGAGAAAAGTTATCAGCTCAAAGAGAAATAGCAGACAAAAACTTGCAAATAGCTAGAGAGAATAAAAACAAATATGATGTGCAATCACCTAAAAAAGAGGATAAAAAGAAAAATAAGGAATAGCAGATTTTATGTTAGCTATATACTGCATAAAATGAAAATTATAGATTAAAATATTTTAAGTTTAATTACAAAATAATATTTATATTGTATCTATAAACAACAAGTAAATCATTTAAAACCAACAAAAATGAGTGATACAAAAGACACTATGAATAGTAAAGTAGAAACAGTAGACGTAAATCTTGATGAAATATTCAACGGAGCAGCAACAGCTGAAGGGGTTACGTTACCTGAAGAAACTAATACACCAAAAGGAAACATATTTGGTAAACCAACCGAAACTTTTGATGATGCTTTTACAGAGCCTGCAACATCAAATGAAGAAGAAACAGTTGCTGAAACAGAAGAACCTGTTGCAGAAACTGCAACAACTGAAGACACTAAAGAAACAGCTAAAGAAGTTTTTGATGAATTAGCTATTGATAGTGAAGATGTAGAAGTTGAGGAGAAAAAAGAAAAAAGAGGAAGAAAGTCAATCACTGGAATAAGTGATGTTTTTAATAAGTTAATTAAAGATGATAAGATTGTTCCTTTTGATGATGACAAATCATTAGATGATTATAGTGCTAAAGATTGGCAAGAGTTAATTGAGGCTAATCTTGAAGAAAGAGCTAGACAAGTTAGAAGTGAAACTCCAAAACAATTTTTTGAAAGTTTACCAGAAGAGCTTCAAATTGCAGCAAGATATGTAGCAGAAGGTGGACAAGACATGAAAGGATTGTTTGCAACTTTAGCAGCTACAGAAGAAGTTAGAACATTAGATGTTACTAATGAAAGAGATCAAGAAAGAATTATAGTAGATTATTTATCTGCAACTGGATATGGAACTTCAGAAGAAATAGCAGAAGAAATAGAAATTTGGAAAGACTTAGGAAAGTTAGAACAACAGGCTTCTAAGTTTAAACCAAAATTAGATAAGATGCAAGAAAAAGTTGTTGCTCAAAAGCTTGAACAACAAGAGATGAAACAAAAGCAACAAGAGCAAGCATCTAAGCAATACATGGAAAGTGTATACAACACGTTAAAAGAAGGATCATTAGGAGATATTAAAGTAGATAGAAAAGTACAAGCTATGTTATATAATGGTTTAGTACAACCAAACTATCCATCTGTAAGTGGGAAGAATACTAATTTATTAGGACACCTGCTTGAGAAATATCAGTTTGTAGAACCTAACTATACATTAATATCTGAAGCTTTATGGTTATTAGCAGACCCAACTGGGTACAAAGCTAAGATAATGGATAAAGGTGCTCAAGCAAGTGTTGAAAAAACAGTAAGGAAATTAAAGACTGAACAAGTTAACAGTGGTGGAAGCTCATTAGGTGTTGATCAAAAAGAAAAAGATACTCAACAATCTAATAAAAGAAAGATACCAAGAGGAAACAATATATTTAAAAGATTTTAAACAGGTTTATTATAAACACAATTATTATTATTATTATTAACAATCAAAACAATCAAAAATGGCAACTCCAGTATTAAACAATGGAATATTCCTAAGAGATACTAACTACAAAGCTAGTTCTCACATTGATTCTTATCACTTGACACAGATGCTAGGATCATCTGAGCCAATGGATATGGGACCAGTAGACTTATGGGCAATGACTCAAAAAGTTGAAATGCCTCTTTATCAAATGGCTTCATTTGGTGGTAAGAACACAATTTCAGTAGACAACGCAAGAGGTGAATACAAATGGCAAACACCTATTGCACAAGATCTACCATTTAGTGTAGGACCTTTAACAACTGATACTACCGTAGGTGGTGATGGTGTAACCTTCCAAATTAAACTTTCTAAGAGAGCTTTTGGACATGGTGATATCATTACTTATGACAAGTACAATGGTCTTGAATTATACATCACTGCTGATGATATTATCCCAGCTGGTGACGGATACATCTACACGGTTCAATTAGTGAACAATGATAATGCAGCTGAATTAGACGTTGACAAATATCTAGCTTCTGGAACTAAGTACTTTAGAAAAGGTTCTGCAAGAGGTGAATATGGAGAGAGATTCTCTGATATTGAAACTGGTTCTGGATTCAGAGAGTTCTACAACTATGTAGGTGGTGCTGAAGCTCACGTACATTATTCAATCTCTTCTAGAGCTGATTTAATGATTAAAGGTGGAATGAATGCAGATGGTACTGTTCCTGTAACAGAGATCTGGAGAAACTTTGATCAAGATGCTAACCCTTCTGTTTCTTCTATTGAAGAATTAGTAGCTAGCATGGGTAAATCAGGTGCTAGAGATGCATTTGAAAGTGGTAGATTATCAAGAACTTTCATCACTAATATGGAAGCAGCTCACTTAAGTAAGATAGCAAATGATATTGAGACTTATTTAATGTGGGGTAAAGGTGGTAGAATCAAACAAGACGGACCAGATGATATTAGATTATCTGTTGGTTTATGGTCTCAGTTAGATAACTCATTCAAAAGAATTTATAACAAATCTCAATTTACATTGGATATGTTTAAATCAGAGTTATATAACTTCTACCAAGGTAAAGTTGAATTCAAAGGGCCAGATCCACAAAGACAACTTGTTGTTCAAACAGGTATTGGTGGTATGCAGTTAATCAACAAAGCAATTGCTAATGAAGTATATGGTTCTGGATTAGTTCAGAATGCTTCTGATGTTGGTGCAGTTACTGGTAAAGGCATGGATCTTGATTTTGGATTTGCTTATACTAGCTTCACTATTCCTTTCTTAGCTAACGTTAAGTTTGTACTTAACCCAGCATTTGACAACTTACATACAAATGATATTGAGAATCCATTAATTGATGGAAGACCTTTAAGTTCTTATAGCTTTATCATTTTTGATGTAACGGATGAAGGAAGTGATAACATTCATTTATTGAAGTTATCTTGGGATGACCAATTAAAGTGGTTCTATCAAAATGGAACTATGGATTACATGGGAAGAAGTCAAGGATTTGCTTCTACAGGTAACTTTAATGGTTATAGAGTTATGATGACTCAAACTATGCCAGCTGTATGGGTTAAAGATCCAACTAAAGTTCTTAAAATTGTAATGAGAAATCCAGTAACTGGAGGATCATTCTAAGGATAGTTTAATTAGAAAAAGGGGTTGGTTAGGTCCTTCCCCTTTTTTAATATTTATTTTTAAAATTAAGAAAAATGGGACAGTTAAAAAAAGTAAAACAGAAGTTTGAAGATCCGGCATATAAAGGAAAAGATAACACAACAGGTCTAGCAAAGTTGCTTCATGTTAATGAAGTTATTAGCTGGGTAAGAGGTGCTGCTGATTTAGAATATGTTGACAATGCTGCTGCTAAAACAGCAGGATTAGTTAAGGGTGATTTATATCATACTGCAGGATTATTAAAAATTGTTATTGACTAAACATCAAAACTTTAGCAAGAGTAAAATCTTGCTTTAGAAATATTAATAATAAAATGTACATATATTTTATGTACTTTTGATGTAGATAATTATTAATAACAAAACCAAACAAAAATGGAAGATTACACAATTGTAGAAAAGTATCAGCAAAAGAAGGCAAAAGCTATTGCTGTTAGACCTTTTTTTAATCCTAATAAGTCTAATATGGGATTAGAAAATTATGGCATGTCTCTTTATGATGGAGTATATCATGAAGAAAACTTAGCATGTTTAGAATTAAACGGTGTTAAAAGATATGTTACCGGGTTAAATGAGTTTGCTCCAGAAGTAAAGAAACTATCTCCAGGAGAAAAAGAAATCAAAATAAAAGAGATTAGAAAAGCAGTTTCTGAATTAGAAAAAGACCTTGCTGCTAATGTTGTTGATCCTGAAGATAAAGAGTTTTGGAATAAGCTTACATTATTGAAACCTGATAATGATGCATTCTGGTCTAAGATTTCTATGAGATGTGGTAATGATCCAGTGTTTTTAGATCCAGCAACAGACCCTTATGATTTAATTAGAATTTATGCTATTAAAGCAGGTGGGTTTTCTATAGTTGCTAAATCTTTAAAAGATGCAAAGAGAGCAAACCCAACTCCTAAATTTTATTTAGATACAGAAGAAGAATCAATTGCTACAAGAACAGAGTATACTAAGCTTAGAAATAAAGCATTAGTTGCATTAGAAGAAATGTATAACAAAAATACAAGTAAACTTTTATATGTTGCTAAAGTTGTAGACTATGATAGCACACAATACACTAAATCTACTCCTACTGATGTATTATATGAAAATATGGATATGTATATTAATGGAGATGGTACTGAGAATAGTAAAAAAGTATCTGCTGAAAAATTTATTCAAGCATCTAAGTTTTCAATGAAGGATCTTAAAATTACTGCAATAGTAAAAGATTGTATGTATTATAAGTTTATTACAAAAAAAGGTAATGGTTGGATTGAAACATTAGATAGTAATGTTAAATTAGGTAAGAGAGCAGAAGAAGTATCAGCATTCTTAAAGAGTCCTGATAATGAAGAAATATTAAATGCTTTACAAGCTAAACTAGAACCTTATTGGAATTCTTAAAAGATAAGTTATGAATAATGCCATTCTACAAGTAAAGATTAAACAAAGGCTTAATAAGCTGGATAGTCAAGATTATGATAACATCCAACCTTGGCAAATAGTTGAAGCTTTTAACAAAGCTCAAATAGAATGGTGTAGAAGAAACTTACACGGTGGTAATATCTATAAGGAAGGAGATGAAGCATCTAAAAGAAGGATTGATGATTTACAGATCTTGTTAACTGAATTACAATTAACAGGTGTAAATGAACCAACATATTTTAGAGCTACAAATTTTCCTATAGATGAATACTTGGAGTTTAAACGGGTTAGTACAGAGGCAACTAGTGAATGTTGTCCTGATCCAAGATCAATGACTGTTTATTTAGCTGAAGAAGCTAATGTGAATCTTATATTAAGAGATCCACTTAAAAGGCCAGACTTTGATTGGGGTGAAACATTCTGTACATTAATTAACAATGAAGTAAGAATATACAAAGACCCTTCATTTAATATTGTAAACCCAATCATAACTTTCTATAAGAAACCAACTTACATTCAAGTTGCTGGTGTTTTAGATCCATATACAAATACTACCCCAGCAGCAGATACACCATCTAGTTTTAAAGATGATGTTGTGGAATTAATGATTGATGAAGCAGCAGCAATTATTGCAGGAGATATTGCAAATTACACAGAAATGCAAAGAGATCAAGCAGCTGCAGAAAGATCAAATTAATGTTTGTTAATTGTAAAAAACTTTGTATATTATAGTATGCTTACAGAGAGTAAGTATTTTGTTTATTTATTATTATTTTAAAATTTGAAAAATGAGTTATTTTAACAATTCTTTTTGTAAAGCTTTTGCTCCATTATCATTGGAAGAAACAGCTGGAGAAAAAACATCAACGTTAGGAGTACAGGAGATTGCTTTAGTAGCAGCTGATACTTGGAAATCTGAGGATCCATCAGGAGCACCTGCAGGTAATTTCCATATTGTACAAGGAGCCTACACAACACAAGACAAGATTGGTAACAATCCAGGTCACGGAGGATATGCTGAAAGCATTAAGTCTAAAATGATTAACCCTAAGTACATTACTAAACTGTATGAAACAACAGTATTACCAGGATCTGCTGCTGAAGCTTCTATTGAAGTAGGGTCTGATTGTGTACCATGTGGTGAAGCAATCTTTTTAAGACTTGACGTAAAAGGAGCACCTGCTTTAAGATTTTTAAATCACAATGCTTATGCTACTGTAGATTCAGCAAATATCTGTTGCACAGTAGATGGTCAAGAGTATATTGATCCTGCTGTTGCTTTAGTTGCTGCAGTTAAGAACTTAACAGAAGATCCAATTGTATCTCCTTTCTTCCAAATTAAAGAGATTTCAGTTAAATTAGACGGTGTTGAGCAAGGACCATATGCTACTATTGCAGCATTTGATGCAGGGCATACAGTATCTACTGATCCAGTTACTGATAAGGTAGTTGCAAAAGTTACTTTAGAAGGAGCTTATGTTGATACTAAATTTGGTGACTGTTCTTTTGACACTAGAGATTATTATGGTAAAGAGCCAGTAAAATTAATTCTTTCTGCACTTGATGAAACAGGAGATCCTTGTTCTGATTGCGGAGTAGCTACTGACACTCCAGGAACTATTTTACAAACTCAAGGTGAGACAGTAATTAGAAAAGTTCTTTTATCTGAAAGATACAGACAATCTCCTTACAATCAAGGTAATGCTGATTCTGCAAGAATTAGAGAGATTGAAGGATCTGATGATGTGGTAGCTGGAATTGACAGAGCAGATTTATATAAGTCATTTGTTCTTGAGCACGTAGTGCCAAGATTCAATAACCCATCTGGTGTTTTTGACAATGACAGATATTTATATGAAATCTTTGTTAAGGATGGTGATACTACACTTATTACTAAGATCGAAACTTTGTTTACTCAAATTGCAACAGTTGCAGATGTACCATTTGAGCAAGACATTGATCCAATTGCATAATAACAATTAATTAATAGAATAAAGAGGCAGGTATTGATTACCTGCCTTTTTTTTATTCTATTATTTTTGTATATTATATGTGTAGTACTACATTTATTTAAAATTTATTTTAATGGCCAATAAGCATATATTAAGTCTGGAAGTCCCTGTTGTATCAAATTGTGGAATTCTTTCAGTTAAAGATACAAGTCAATACACAGATGATTTAGCAATTGATTGTGAAGAACTTTTAATAACACCTCCAGGATTTAATAGTCCAGCTTTAATAAAGGTAAAACATGGGTTTGATTTGAATATAAATGGATGCTCATTAGGCATCCAAACTTCAGATTGTGGTAGCTCAAGAAGTATTATTCCAGACGGAGTATACATAATTAGGTATAGTGTTTCCCCTACTGATAAAGTTTACGTTGAATACAATCACTTAAGAGTGTGTTGTATTTTAGATAAGTACTACAAAATATTATGTGATATAGATATGAAGCCTTGTGCTCCATCAAGTGAAAGAGCAGATTTATTATCTGAGCTTGCATACATAAGAACATTAATTGATGCAGCAGTTGCTAAAGTAGAATATTGCCAAAGTGCAAATGATGGTATGGAGCTTTATAACTATGCAATGAAAAGATTAAATAAAATAGATTGTTCTAGCATTTGCTGTTAAACTTAATAAAACCAACATTATGAGTAACTGTAAGTATTGTGGAAAAGGATTTAGTTGTGGATGTCAAAAAACAACTGCTTCAGATGGAGCCGTTGTACATAAGACTTGTAAAGAAAAGTATGAGAAAAATAACTTTCAACCTGCAAATACAACATCTAGTGGTTTGACACAACTAATTAATAAAGCACAAAATAATATAAATAGGTAAGATGGATACTATAAAGATGATAGATACTCAACAAAAATTTGCTAACAGTGTGTATCAAGACTTTATGTCAAAGAGGTTTGGGATCACAACTTGTTGTGAAGGAGATATAGAATCTTCATACATAAAAAAGCAACTCTGTGACTGGCAACAGGAAGAAATTAAAGTGCCAGAAATCTTATCTATTACTTCAGAAATATTTACACCTTCATCAATACTTGATCCTTGTATAGATTTTAATGCTCCAGATTGGTGTACAGATTGTTCCGTTACACAAGATCCTAATTTATTAAAACAGATTGATAGTATTCAAGATGAAATTGAAAATATTGAAGCAGGTATATATAATGCAAATCTAGAAATAGCAGAATTAACAAATAGTATAGCATCAGTTCAAGCTCAGGTAAATGCTCTTCAGTCAGAAATGGATGCTCTTTTAGCAAGTATTGATCTTTTAACACAAGAAGTAGTTGATATAGACAATCAGGTAAATGACATAGATGCACAAATAAGTTCATTAAATGCACAAATAAATCAATTACAAAATGATTTTGATAGTACATGTAATGTAGCATCTCCTCCTGAGCCATATTGTTCAAACTTAACTCTTCAAATAGAGAATTTAGGGGATGACGTAAAGGCTTTAGAAAGTCAAAAAGAAGATCTTTTAACTTTGAAGTCTCAGAAACTAAATGAAATTTCTCAGCAAACATCAGATTATGCTTATCTAGAAACATTAAGAGATGAAAGAATTAATATTATAAATGGTCTTAATGTTGATATTCAAGATGAAAAAGATGATATAGCACAATTTGAAATTGAGCTAGCACAAGAAAAAGCTCTTCTTGCACCTTACTTATTAGAAGCATGTGTAAATGATGCTGAGTGTGTTACTTTTGAAGTAGTTGATAGCAATGGTGTTGCAGTAAAAGATTTTGAATTATACATAGATAGAGTTGGTACAGTATTAACAAACTCATTAGGTCAGTATATACATACATTTGAAAATGCCTCATTGGAAACAGAGCATAGTTTACAGTTGTGTTACTGTTTTACAACTGCAGGTGATTGTAGACAACAAAAGATAATATTAACAATTCAGGCAGTTGAGGTAGAAGCATGTAAAGAAAAAGTACCATGTAATACTGTAAAGATTGCAGAAACTATTACAGGTACTGAGCCTGCACCAGTACCACCCCCAATTCCTGCAAATTGTGTTTTACCTTCATGTAGTCAAGAAGATAAGATTATATGGGATACAACAGGTCAAGCAAGATTTTCAGTTAATTATAATGACATAACAGGCTATAAAGTTACAGATGCTGAGTTAAATACATGGAATGTATCTGAAGATGCAAGTAGCAATTTTAGAGCTGAAAGAGATGAGTATAATAAAAAAATTAATGAGTATATATTAGCTGGTTTAGGTGGAGATCCTCAAGATATAAATATAATACCTTGTGAACCAAAACAACTTTTAACATTAAATGGTAAATATGGATATTTTAATTTAGCCTTTTTTGGTGGAATTAAACTTTCAGCTTATGATTTTACATTTGAGCTTAATTACAGAGGAACAATAGACAATATAGGAGAATTACCATCAACAGGTGTAGAGGGAGATGTATACTTAATACAAAATCCTCCATCAGGCACATTTGATAACAGACGTTTTTGGGATCCAAATACAAATAGTTGGGTAATAGATTACACAGCATCAAACGGTAAAAGTATTAAACAAGCAGAGTTACTTAGTACATCTGTTAGAGATGCATTACTTAAAGCAATAAATGAATTTAATTTAGCAATGGATCCTTTTAATTGGTCATCATTGTATATTCCTGATTTTCACTTAACTAAATATTTTTAAAAATGGATTTACAAGATTATCTAAATGATAACATAATAGGACCCGGTAATCAAAAAGCAGATTGTTCTAAAATTGCATATCCTTTGGTTATTACTGCAAGATCTACAAGAGATGCGTGGTTTAAAGCTGTAAAAGAAGTAATATTTATTGCTACTAATAAAATACTTTCAATAAATAATTTTAAGCTTACACAACAAACGGAGGTTTGTAATGAGTGGTTAGATGTTTGGAATGATTATTTTATTAAACATGAAACTCTTTTTAATAGTTTACTATGTGATGGTGATGCAAACAAGATAACAGCCAATGAAGATTTGGAATATTATGAGTTTGTTAAATTAGGTGATCCAGATGATCCATTTACTGGCTTTGATTATGGACGTATTAGTCTTGGGTCTGTTTTACAAACAGGAGATGTAATACCTTATGGTAATAATCAAACATATAGAAGGTCTCATTTATTAATCTTAAAAGATGCTCATGAAGGGTTGTTGTGTAAGACAAAACAATTGATGGCATTTTTAATTGATCAAAGACCAGGTGAAGGAGATATACCACCAGATGTACCAGTTAATGGATATTGTCCACCATATACTCCTAGCTCATAAGAAAGAACTAATGAAGAAAAATACTATATATATAAACCTTGGTTGTTTCAGCAATCTTTTGTATATTAAATATACAGACTATATGTTAATAAACAGCTGTAAAAAAGACACTTATGATTCCAACAAATAACAATAACAATACGGGATGTAACCCTATTTCTTCCAATTGTGTTATCTGGCAAGGGCCGGATATAGATTGTGGTAGCAATTTTAAAATATGCAATGGGGATACTGTTAGTGATGTTGTTGCAAATCTTGCAGCTGAGCTTTGTGGTATAGCTACTAATCCAGTATTAAATATTAATCCTGGATGTTTTAGTGAAGAATTAGGTTCTAGTTATAATCTTAATGATGTACTTAATGCATTAATAGAAAAAGCATGCGAAACTCCAGCTACTCCAGACTCTCGTACTATAACATTTTATGACTTACCTGCATGTTTAATAGAAGGTAATGTAACAAAAGCAAATTTAGAAGATTTTTTAGAGTTAGCTGCTGCTAAAATTTGTACTAATGTTAATGCAATAGTCAATATAAATAATGCAATAACGTCATTAACTAATATAACAACTGATTTACAAACTCAAATAAATAATTTAAATTTTGCTGAAGCACAAATTATTTCTGAATGCATTTTAAAAGATCAAACAGTTGATGTATCTGTACTTGTTGCAGCATTTGAACAAGAGTATTGTTTATTTAGTGCAGCTGTTGGTTCAGAAGCATTAGTAAGGCAAGCAATTGCAGCACAATGTGTAAATGGTAATGATAATAGATTATCAGGATCTGGTACTTTTTCTGGAGTTGCTGATTGGCAAACAGGTAATTTAACATTAGCACAATCACATCAAAATCAATGGACTGTTATATGTGACTTATATAGTGCGGTTACAGGAATATTAGAAAATTGTTGTGGTGGTGGATGTGATGGTGTTCAGTTTGGATTTACTTATAACATTGCTCTTAATCAAACAACGGGATTACCAGATAACTTAAATGTAAACTTTACATCTTGTGTAATACCAAATGGTTTTTCAGATTGTAATGGGGGAACAAATATTGAGTTAACAGATTCAAATGGAAATAGTGTAACTTTTGCTGTAGATGTAACATCTCAACAAAGTCAAGGAAACGGGGTTAACTATGATTTATCATCATCAGGATTAAATTTAACAAGCTCTTTACAAATAAGAGCTCCTTTTTGTGTTACAAATGGAACAGATACTTGTTCTGACATACAAACACAATCTATCCCATTATCTATACCATGCCCAAATAACATTCAAATAACAAGCATATCAAGTGGTGAAGTAAGAGTTCAATTTGACTCAGGACTACCTGCACCATGGACATATGAATTAAGACTTTTAAATAATAATGCAATAGTTAACACACATGTAATCACATCTCCGGGAACAACTGCTCCTATTGATTATACATTTACCGGATTAAGTGCAGGTGTTGAATATTGTGTTGAAATAGGAATTAATGAAGGAGCTGTAAGTAGAAGTAGTACTTTAAGATTTGATTTAGAAGATTATGGATCATCAACAAATAGTATTATTTGTCAAGGTGGATGTGTAACAACAGCTGGTCAGTCTTGTACTACAGGATCTATAGTAACTACATCAACTGCTAATTATCCATTAAGTTCAACATTTTTAGGAATACATAATGTAGGACCTGAGAATGCTTCACAAGATGCATATTATTTTGATCCATTAACTAATACAATTTATATTAATAATTTAGCTAGTTCAGATGTAAGACAATCTGGAGTTTCTTTTTATAACTATACTGCAGTTGTTGGATCTATAACGTTAGAGTTAAAGGCAAATGCTGGAGGAACTGGGGGAGTAGATACAGTATTTTATGATTTTAGTTTAGATAACGGTAAAACTTATCAAGGTTTAACAAGTGTTGCAGCTACAAATACTACACCTCAAAGTGTAACAATAAACACTGGTGCAACAAGTGGTTCAATATATATAAGAGCATATACTAATTCAAGTGTAGGAGTTTCTATTCCTTCAACATTAAGATATGATTTTATAGCAGAACAGTTTACTGTTTTATTTGATTTAAATAACACGGATGCTAGTAAAAGAGAAGCTGCCCTTGGTATATCAACAGGTAGTGGATATAGACGTAGTTATGGTGTAGGAAATATATTAGAGGAAACCAGTATATTAAATACAGATGGAATAGCATACACTGTTCCTGCAGGAAGTAGTAATTCTAGATGGATATATTATGGTGCTATAACTGATTCATCCGGAGGTAAAAAACATTTATGGGCAGGATGGAAAAATAATAATGATGGAGTAGGAATAGCTAAAGTTGTTTTAGCATGTGATTGTCCTGCTTTTATTAGTCCAGATCCTGAGTTTAGAAAAAGATCACTTGTTCCTAGGGACGGAAGTGCAGCTATAACTGTACCATATATCATTGGTGGAGGTACACCATATATGACAATAATAAGTCAACCACAGTTTGGAACTATTTCTCAGTCTGTTGCTGGAGATAATACATTTACATATACAAACACTATTCCTACTGATGTTCTTGCTGATACATTCCAAGTGCAATTAAGTTCAGAAATAGCAGGTGATTGTTTAGCATCAGATATCTACACAGTTCAAATTCAAATTGTAAGAGGAAGTGGGTCAGGATATAAAGGAAGTGGTGAAATTTATTATTTTGTTGACACAACTTCTTTTTCAACTGCAGATGCAGATAGATTAAAAGCAATTAGAGACAGAATTAAGCTAGATACTTTAGCAGCAAGCCCTGCATGGGCAGGTGAAGTTTACATGATTCCTGTTAATAGTAGTAGATTCTTAGGATATACTAAGAGTATTGTTGATGATGGAGCTAGTGCTTCATTAGATACTGACCCAGCATGGACGACTGTTAGAAACTTACCACCTAGTTGGTCTGGAGGATCAAATCCAAAAGATAATGCATCTGTAATTATAATGTCAAATGCTTCTCCATCTATTTACCATGATACAACGTTAGCAGCTGGATTTGGATCTACTCCTAATATTCAACCTACTACGCAGTATTTAGAGGATTATGAAGAGTATTTAGATATTGTAAATGGTACTGCTGTTTCTGCTTGGGCACAAGCACAAGCATTTGGAGGAACATCACCATTTGATGATTTAACAATAGCTTATTACCCAATTACAACTGACACAACTGGGTCTAACGCATCAGCAATTCTTCAAGGTCTAGCATCTTATGCCTCTAAAATGATTAATCCATTAGAGTATGGTATAAGAACAGCTGTTGATGTATCAGGATTTTTAATGCAAGGTTTAGTACCTTCTGCAATAAATCCTTATGAAGGAGCAACTACTGCAGGGGGTGTTACTATTGATGGTTTATATAAGCAAGAGTTTAATGTATTCTTAGATCAACCAACAAACAATGTAGCATTAAGTACTTATTTAGATGAAATGCTTACAGAAAATGCTGGAGGCTTTTTAGATAAACTTAATGCAATTGTATTAGGAGATACAAATGGAGCAACTATTCCAGTTTCTGGTGTTAAGTATGAAGTAGAATTATGCTCAGGTAGTACGGTTGTTATAGAAGATATATCTGGAGGAGCTGCATTAGTTGTTGGTTCTTCATATACATTCTATATAAACGGAAGTCCACTTTCAGGTGAAGTTTTAGCAACTTCTTCTGCTGCTGCAGTTTATGTTTCAATAACTCATAGTATAGCATTAGGAAGTCCAGCATGTGATTTAGCTCCTCAATATTATAATTGGAAAGTTACTTCTTGTGGTACTGGTGCTCAAGAGTTTGATGTTAAGGTGGAAATTAATGGTAATGGAGCTATGAAGATTGGAGATGTTGTTAAATTAGTGAATAATAGTGGTAGTGCTATAACAAACGCAGAGGGTACTGTTTGGATTAATGGATCTACACAATGTATGACAATAACTCAGCTTATAGCTCCTGAACTTGTAACTGGAACAGTACAAAGAGCAACTTCAGCATTATATGCAGATTGTGCAGCTTGTGCAACTCCACCAGCAGGATATTAATTAAAAAATTAAAAACTATATAAAATGGCTTGTAATTGTACTAAATGTAACGCTAACAATTGTGGCTGTAATGATTCAGCTCTTACAAATCCCTGCACATACACAGACTGTAGTGTGGGGAGTGAGAGATGTGAAGATGTACAGTGTTCTGAGTGTGTGAGTTATTGCGGCACTTCTTTTCAAATAGGAAGTACTAATGAAAAAATTAAAATAGAAACTGGTGAAAGGTTAGATTCTATTATACAAAAATTTGCACTTATGTTATCACAAGGTGTTGGAACATGTACTGCAGATGATGTAGATCATGCTCCTTATAATCTTTATGCAACTAGCATTACAAGTACTACGGTAACTATAGTTTGGAATGGTGTTTCAACATCATCAGCTGGTACGGATGTTTATTATGATGATGGTTCAGGAGCTGTTTTAGCAGCAAGTAGTATACAAGCAGGTACACAAACTTATACTATAACAAACCTACTTGCAAATACTCCTTATACAATATACCTCCAATCTGGTGCATGTAAAAGTGTAGAAATACTAATAACTACATTGCTATAAATAAAAACGGAAGTGATGGTTTGTTGGTTTTCTGTCACAGATGTTTCAAAAGGGAGGGTCAATAGATCCTCCTTTTTTTGTTCATACATTAGGTTGAATATGATATTTTAATAAATTTGTAACAAACCAATGCAAAATATACTAACATGTCAGATATAAAATCTTTAGTAAAAAGAGCAATCAAATGGAAGAAAAGCCCAGAAATCAGTGCAGAAAGATTAGGTATTAGTGTATCACTATACATTAAACTAAAAAAAGAAATTTTAAAAGAAGGCAAAATAAAGAAGAGACAGGAGAGATTAAAGAATAATCCTAAAATTCAAGAGAATATAAACATTGATAAAGGACAGGCTACAATTACAGGAATATCTTCTTCTGAACCAAAAACCCCCGAAGAGATAATAACCTTACTAAAAATTGATACTTCAAAATGGAAGCTTTCTCAGTATTGGAATAAGCAGCTGTCTGATCACTGGAGAGTTTCTGCTTTAGTTACTAAATTAAAAGTAGAAGAAGTAGCTATAGAAAATCTAATAGCTAACTGGGAGCCAAAAAAAATAAAACTTTCTGAAAAAAAATTTACTGATAGTTTAAAAAAGAATAGAGAAACTGTTTGTGGGGTTATGTCTTTGCAAGATATTCATTTTGGAAAAGAAGGTAATGAGACTGTAGATAGAGATTTTGAACATACTTTAATTGATCTTATTACAAGAGGAAGTCAATCACATCATATTGAGCAATTGTATTTTGTTGTAGGTGGAGATTTAATTAACATGGATACATTTGTAGGAACAACTACTAGTGGAACACCTGTAGATAATTGTATGAACTCAATAGAGGCCTTTAAAAAAGCATTTGATGCTATGCACTGGGCCATACAATTACTTTCAGTCTATGTAGATAAATTAACAATAGTTTATGTACCTGGTAATCATGATAGGTTAACTTCTTTTCATTTAGTACATGGGTTAGCTAAATCTATAGATTCAGATAAAGTTGAGTGGGATGTAGATTATGAAGAAAGAAAGGTTCATGTATACCATGACAACTTTAATGCTTTTGAGCATGGAGATTCTCATTCCAAAAATACTCCTTTAATTTATGCTACAGAGTTTCCTAAACAATGGGGGGATACAAAAAACAGAACTTTATTTACAGGACATTATCACACAACTAAGAAAGTAGAATATTTAACTAATGGAGAAAGTGCTGGTTTTATACATAAAGTTTTACCTAGTTTATCTAAAACAGATTATTGGCATTATCATAAAAAGTTTGTAGGTAATAGAAGAGCTGGTAAATTAGAACTGCAATCTCCAACTAAAGGTAATATATGTGAGTTAACCTATTCACCTAGTTAATATAAAGATTTTAAACTTTTTTAAGTGCCCTTTTTTTTGTAAATTATAAATGTGAACTATGATAAATAATTTTAAAAAACCAGATTTAAAAGCCTCTAGATATAGAGAGAAAAGACTTAGTCTTTTGAATCAGGATGTGATAAACTTATTTAAAGAAAAAAGACCACATTATGAAAATATAGATAATGAGGTTTTAAAAAAGATAATAAAATTATATAATACAAATTTGTGGGAGGCTGCAATAGAAAATAGAGACGGTGTTGAATTACCTGATTCATTAGGTTATATATTCATAGGAACATGTGCTCCTTCTAAAACAGTAAATACAAATTATTCATTATCTAAAGAGTATGGTAAAGTATTGCAAAATCAAAACTGGGAAACAGATGGTAATATTGCAAAGATCTTTTATACTAACTGGTCCACAAAATATAGATTTAAAAACAGAGAGTTTTGGAGATTTACTGCAAGTAGAGAATTTAAAAGAGCTGTTGCTAAAAGTTATCCTGAAAACTGGAATAAGTACAGAGTTATGAAAGATAAATATAAGATTGCTCACTTATTTAACTTTGACCCTAAGCCTTCTGATTTAAAGGATTATAATGAATTTGAAATTTAATAACATGACAATAATAGCAGACGTTATATCAAGAATCAGAGGACAAGTAAAAGCAGAAGTACAAGATGCTTTTGTAACTGATAGATATATTTATAGTTTAATACTGAAATTTGCACAAGTATTAATGAGAAGGCAAGATAATGCAAATAAACTAATGAAGTTTAATTCTGTATGGCAAACTTTGCCTTATGTAGAATTGATTGAAGTAGATAAAGTAGAAGCTCATTGTTCAGGTGTCAAGAGTGGATGTACTATAAAAAGAACAAAAGAAAAGCTTCCTTCATTTATGGAAGGTTATTGGGGTCCTTTAATTAGAACAGTAAGTTCAATAGATACATCAATAGAGTTGCAACCTACTCAACCAGGTACATATACATCTATGACAAGAACAACATCTTTTAGATATAATAACACAAAATACTTTTGGTTCTTAAATGGCTATTTATATATGCCAAACATTGATTGGGATGCTATTTTAATTGAAGGTGTTTTTGAAGGAGATATAACTAAATGGAATTGTGACACTAAAGATGATTGCACACCTAGATACCTGCAACAAATAAATGTTCCAGAATTTTTATATGCAGAGATTGAGCAGCAAGTATTGAATATAATATTTAATACAATAAAAATTCCAGCTGAAGATGCTGATAACAAACAAAATGTAAATAGATAATGAGTGTTTCACAAAAATATAGAACGTTTAATCAGTTGTTAGAGGATGTAACAATTGATTTCTCAACATATGCTTTAGAGGGAATGATAGAACCTCAGCAACTTATTAAGGTAGCAACTAGAGTAAATTATGATTTAGGTTTACGTATTCATAGAACTAAAGAGGTTGTCTTAGATGTAGAGCACGGTAAAGCAAAATTACCTACTGACTTTGCATATTTAAATTATGTCTTTTTATGTGGGGAATATACAATAGCAGATAGGCAACCATCCGGAACTCATATAGAAACATTTAATGATGTTCCTTATGTTCCTGCTCCTGGTGAATCTGGTCCATGTGAAGATGCTGAATGTAGAGATGTTTGTGTTATAAAGACATGTAGTGATACAAATCAACATCAATTAGTACAAAGAATAGGTCCTGCTCATTACAGGACTTTTACTGCATTTAGACCCTTACGTATACAAAATGTAAATGATAAAGTTTGTGACTGTCCTAATGTAGGAGAACAAGCTCCTGATATTGCAGAAATAAAAGATGGTTTTTTAATTACTAGTTTTACTACGGGTAAAGTGTATATGAGTTTTCAAGGAGCTATGGAAGATCATGAGGGTAATTTATTAGTTCTTGATCATCCATATTGTAATGAATACTATGAGTATGCATTAAAGCAAAGGATATTAGAAAATATGATGTTTGCTGGTGAAAACGTTGGTAATCAAATGGGATTAATTGAAGGACGTTTAAGAGCTGCAAGAAACAATGCATTAGGTTTTGTTAATACTCCAGACTTTGCAGAGATGAGAAAGGTATGGACAATGAATAGAAGAGCTCAATACCACAACTATTATAATATGTTTAAAAGTCATCCTACAATTGGATAATTTATAGATCATGGCAAAACAAAGAAAAACACCTCAGAATAATACATCAAGTATTGAAACCAATACATTTGTAAAAGGTATGGTAAAGGATTTTAATCCTTCATTTACACCAAAACAAAATTGGACACATGCAGTTAATGCAGCAAATAATTCTATAGATGGAGATGTTGGTGTTCTTGGTAATGAGCCAGCAAATTTAAAATGTGCTGAAGTACCCTATACTATTATAGGAACAATACATCAGTATGGAGATCAGTGGGTGTTGTATTCAACAGATAATACAAACTCAGAAATAGGTATATTTGATGACAGCAAATGTACATATACAACATTAGTTAATGATGCATGTTTATCTTTTAAAAAAGAATATTTAATTGTTGGAGCAGCAAAAGAAAATTTTGATTGCTCATGGCAGGTGTATTGGGATGATGGTTTAAATCCATCAAGAACATTAAACCTAGACAACATACCCTATAAGAAGATAGTAACAAGTGCTGTTGGTGCAGATTGTATTACTTATCAAGATACAACAGATTTAGACTGTGAGCAATTAAGATTAGCTCCTTTATTAGACACACCTAATATTGTTTTATCTAAAGCAATTGATGGTGGTCAATTAAGAAATGGTAGTTACCAAGCTTATATTGCATATACAGAAAATGAACAAAAAGTAACAGACTATATTGGTATATCAAATGTACAATCACTTTTTGATCATAATAATACGGCAGGTTCTTTGGATATTGCTATAACTAATTTGGATGAAGATTATGAATTCTTTGAATTGGTTATACTGAGCAATAATCAAAATAATTATGTTGCTAAAAAAATTGGATTATATAGCACAAGGACTAAAAATATAGGAATTGATTTTATTGATCCTGCATTACCTTCTATCCCAATAGAACAAATACCATTAAGAAATCCTGCATATGAGAAATCAGATGCAATGTATGTTGTTAATGATTATCTAATAAGGCAAGGACCTACAGAACAGTTTGATTTTAATTACCAACCATTAGCAAATAAAATTAAATCTAGATGGGTAGTTGCTGAATATAAAAATGATTACTACAGAAAAGGTGGTAACAAAACAGGTCTAATGAGAGATGAGCAATATGCTTTTTTTATTAGATGGATATATAACACAGGAGAAAGATCAGCATCATATCATATACCAGGTAGAGCACCTAATACTGGTGAAGATCAACCAACAAGTGGACCTAATGCTTTTGCAGATGATTTATTTTTTCAAACAAAAAATACAGCTAATCTTGGTGGTGGTGGTATTAACTTAAACACTATAACAGATGATGGTCAAGGTACAATAATAGCAAAAGGGCAAATGGGTTATTGGCAATCAACGGAAAAGTATCCAGACCAACAACCAGAAATATGGGATGATTTATGTGGTAAACATATAAGGCATCACAAGATGCCAACAGAAGAAACAGATTCAAGTTTAGAATTAACAGATGGTGAAAACATTAGAATTCTTGGTGTTGAGTTTTATGATATAAAAAGACCTGTAGATAATGATGGTAACATTATAGAAAACATAGTAGGTTATGAATTCTTAAGAGGTTCTAGAGAAGGTGCTAAATCAATTCTTGGTAAAGGTATCTTCCGTAACATGAGAAAGTATGATATTGAAGATTCTGATAGACAAGGGTTGTATCCAAACTATCCATATAATGATAGAAGACCAGATCCATTTTTTCATAATGGAGATACAAAAACAACAGGAAATCATAATTGGGCAGAAAGTAAAGACAAATATGGCTCAGGACTTATAGGTGTTACTGATGATGTATTTACATTTCATTCACCTGAGTTAATGTTTAAGAAGCCTTTTTTAAATGCATATGAAACAAGAATTTATGGAGAATTGTCTGGTACAGCTGAAGGCCAGTTTATTGTTTCTGAAAAACACCCTCAACAAAAATTATTAAGAATAACATCAATTATAATGGCTTCTATTTTTGGTGTGGGTTATGGTTTATATAAGCTAAAAGGAGAACAACAAACAACTGATGATACTGGGGGCAGTCTTAACATAGGATTAGGGGGTTCAATACTTACTCCTCCTCCATTTATACCAGGAACTGTTTTAGGAGATGTAGCAGCACCGGGAGCAAGTATTGGATCAGCTGTAGGTCTTGGAATAACAGCTGTTGCAAATCTTTTAGTTCAAGAGGCACTAGAGGCATTAATAACTGGAACTATTCAACAAGCTGCAGATAGTGGATATATAGCCGGAGGTTCTGTTGGAGGTAATATTACTAGTTTTCTTGGAGGCCTTGCTAGTAATGGTCCGAAGGCTCTTGCAGCAATAGCACCAGGTAGTAGAGGACCTTCAACAGCATATACAAGCATATCAGGACCTGCAACAGAAATTCCTAGAGTTTATGGACTAGTTACCGGAGTATTAGATTTTGCACTTCAGTTTGGTGTTGGTACAAATGAAATGATAGAGTTATTATACAATATTATGTCTTTTCAAGACACTGCATTAAAGTATAATTCACATGGTTTTTACGATACGTTTACTAAAAGAGGAGGAACATATAGAGTTAAGAATATAGATTCTAATTTTATTGGTTCTGCTTTAACTAATTTTGGTACAGGAAGTACAGGGAGTAAGTTTAAAATAAACAATTTATTTAGACCAACAACCATTGCAGTAAATACTGAGAATGACTTAACAAAACCAAACACTGATGATGAGTCTAGATTTACAATAGGTAGTGTAGCAGGAAGCAGTATTGATAAGTTTTATGATTTAGATACATTATATAATACAAATATTTCATGTTTATATGGAGCATTAAAATATAATTTTGAAAATCAATATGGACAGCTTAATCAAATTAAGCAAGTACCAATGAGAGGAAATGTAGAATTACTTAATGTAGAAACTCCTCCAACAGCTGATACAAAACTTACATCAACTGCTATATTTTCTGGAGATGTTTACATTGGTAGATATACAGAAAAAACAATCATGCCAATATTTACAGATTTTCTTTATGGTCAACCTAATGGATTTGCTTATGATTATCACAGACGTGTAAATATCCCATATCCAAGATATTGGGTAGATAGCACTAAGTTTGATATTACAAAAATAATTCAAAAGTTTACAGGTTTTCAGGGACTTTGGCCAAGTGGATTGAACCAAGGTAATTTTAGTCCATTTGATTATTATGTGGATAGACCTTACGGGATAGGTGGGCAGATAAAGACACAGATTAAACAAGCAGCAGACGGCATTATGCCTTTATTCAATCTAAAAAATTGTTATATGTATACTCATGTAAATGGTGTGCAAGATTTTTATGTTGAATCAGAAGTTAATTTAGCACAAAGAGATTGGGAAGAGGCAGAAAGTAAAAGGCATTATGATCATTTAGAGTATACAGAAACATCAAGTTTATTTGATGCTGCTCACATTAAGAAAGATAATTTTTACAGATATGATTATTCTTTAAGTGCTGGTAGATTTATAACTAACCTTACCAGCTTTGGTAGTGTTCAACCTACAGATTATGATCCTTTAGTGGCAGAGACATGTTTTTCATATTACCCTAAAAGATTAATTTATTCTTTACAAGCAAAGAATGAAGCTAAAAAAGATTTCTGGAGAGTCTTTTTACCAAACAACTATAAGGACTTTAAGAATCAAGTTACTGTAATAAAACCTATTAGTAAGAGTGGTTCTATTATATTCTTCCCTTATCAATCACCTCAAATATTCCAAGGGGTTGATAGTCTTAAAACGGATTTAGGTACAAAACTTACAATTGGTGACGGAGGATTATTTAGTCAACCAATGCAAAACATTGTAAATTCAGATTTATCTAATGAGTATGGTTCATGTGAAAGTGCTAGATCAGTACTTAATACACCAATGGGAGTATTCTATATGTCTCAAGCTCAAGGTAAAGTATTTCAATACACAGGGCAATTAGTTAATTTAGCTAACCAAGGAATGAAATGGTGGTTTAATAAATACTTACCATCACAATTAATTAGACAGTTTCCTGGCTTAGAAACAACTACATTAGCAGATAACCCCGTTGTTGGAGTAGGTTGTCAAGTTATATATGATATTAACAATGATGTTGTTTATTTTTCTAAAAGAGATTATAAATTAAAAGAAGAGTATGTTAACGGTGCTTTATTTAATCCTGAAACTTTAACTTTTTCAGTAGATGCATCATCAAATGATTCAGGCAATACGGGACCAACAACAAGACTTTTTATTGCTACTTATTCTAATTTTAATATAGAACTAGGAGATCCTGATTATTTTGAAGATTGTTCTTGGACTGTAAGTTATGATCCTAAAGCAAAAGCTTGGGTATCATTTCATGATTGGCATCCTGAGTTATGCATGTCAAGTATTAAAAACTTCTTGACTACAAAAACAATTGCTGATGGTGATCAAACAAAAGGTTCTATATGGAGACATAATAGTAGATGTGATTTATATGCAAATTATTATGATGTAAGTTATCCTTGGGAAGTTGAATTTGTAGAGACAACAGGGCAAACTGTTAATACTGTCAGAAGTTTAGAATATCAGCTTGAAAGTTATGTATACAAAGGTGATTTAGAAAATGGTTGTGCAGATGATAGATGGCATGATTTAAACTTTAACTTTGATGAGTTAATAATCTATAATACTGAACAAGTATCTGGAAGATTAAACTTAGTATTAAGCCCAAGTTTTTCAAATCTTAGTGATCCAATTGCTTCATTAGAATATCCAATAATTAATCAAGGTACTAATGACATGGATATTCTGTATACTAAGGAAGAACAAAAATACAGAATAAATCAATTTTGGGATGTAACAAAAGATAGAGGTGAGTTTACAAATGTACCAGCTCCAGTAGAAGAGGTAATATTTAATACAAGCTGCAACGGATATATAAAGACATTGAATGGGAATAACCTAGATGTAATAAAAGCAGAAGAGCAAAGAAAGAAGTTTAGACATTACTATAATAAATTTATATTAAAAAGGTATGAGTCAGATAACAGAAAAATGTTACTTAAACTGAGCAATACTAAGTTAAATATATCAATGAGATAATGAAAGGGTCATTTAAAAAAGAAGAGAGAAGGGGTTTACCTGGTGGACCTAACGAGATGTTTACATACACAACAGGTGTATTTTCAACACAAGGCTATAAAGCTAACAGCCCTGATGTAGATAATCCATTTAACATTATACCATCAGGAGATATTACTATGGATGGTGTAGAGTTTCCTGTACACGGTGTAGATAACTTAGGTAACTCTAGTATAATGCTTCCTGGTAATGATTATAAATTTCCAGGTGATATGGTTTTTGAAAAACCTATGCAGGATCTAAGTTTAAAAAGTAACCCAAGTAGAAAAGAAGTATTAGGATATGGCTTTGCATTTCCTGAGCAAAGAGAAAGAAATGTTATTGCTGGGGCTGGTGTAAACTTTCTTCCAATAGGAACGCAGTTTAGTGCAGTTGGTGTATTACCAATGCAATCAAATCCTGTATTTAAAGGTGTAGGTTCATTAAATGCCTCAAAACAAGTTGGTGACTTTAATATTGGTATAGGGGCAAACAAAGATTTTATAAATGACTATGAAACAGGAGACAGAGTAAAAACTCCTATTAAACCTAGCTTTAATGTTAAATATACAAAAAGGTTTCATGAAGGTGGAGAACCAGGGCATGAACATCCGTGGGAAATACAACCTAATGAATATAAATCAGAAAAAGAATACAAAGCAGCATTAGCAGAATATAATGCTAAGCAAAATGCGTATAATAAAAGGTTAGAAAAATATAATGCTTTTCAAGATCTTAACTTAAAATATTCAAATCCCAGTAAATGGGAACAGATACATGGAGGAACTGGAAAGTTTGTTAACTACTATGATGATGAAAGTTATTTAAATAGTGGATCAGATAAAATGTACGATAGTTTAACTGATGAAATTGCAATGTTAAATGCTAAAAAAACTATTGCACAATTAAAAGATAAATTTGGTGATACAAAGCAATTAATGAATAATTTGGTTAGCAATGGTTATTTAACTGAAGATCAAGTGAAAGCAATGAATGCAATTGACCTTAATAATTTTTCAGAAAATGATCTTATTAAATACTTTGATAAAGAAAGTGGGTATATTAATACTTCAGATTTTTTAAGAAATAGTAAATTATTTAAAGGCACTCCATTTAAAAATACTGAAATAAGAGAAGGGTTTTTTAATCAAATAGCTAAAGAAGCAGGTCTTGCAGATAAACCTAGAGAAACCTGGACAGAAGAAGAAAGTAAAAAATATTCTACTTTAATAGATAACGCATATGGTGTTAATTCAAATTGGGAAACAGAATTTGATACTTCTCCTGAACATATGAACTATATAAAGTCAAGAGATGAAGGAGAGTTAAAGAAAATAGAAGAAAGGTTAAGATATTTAAATGATAATTATATTACTGATAAATATGTGAAGTCAGGTCCATCAGCTGGTTATTTTGGCAATGTACAGGATCAATATGAGAATAGCACATTTCCAACGGAAGAAGAGTATTTAAAAGCTGTTGAGTACACAATGTCACAGCTAGATGAAAACTATAAACCTACAGATTGGAAAAAAGATAATAAATACTATAAAGAAAAAACACAAAGAGGAGTTAAAACTAGAAGTGAAAGAGTTATAGAAAATAGTGATATAGGCTCACTATCTAAAGATGTAAAAGTTAAAGTAAAAGATAAGTTTGGAAATCCAGTATATGTTGAAACAACTGATCCTGCTTATTACTCAGGAAACATCACTCCTCAGTGGAGTATGGATAAGCCAGCAAGTTTAAATTTAAATAAACCAATTTTATTAAATGATGAACAAATTGCTGCTAAAGATTTAGCTTTTGACAATGAGTTTGTTGTACCTGCTGAAGAAGCTTTTGCTAGAACTAATCAGCTTGAGCAAGAAATTGCACAAGATCAATATATGATTCAAAATCCTGAAATGCCAAAAGGCTATTCACTAGTAAAAGGATATAGAGATGATTTATATGGAAAGACAATAGGAGATAGATATGTTTATACAGGAGCAGAAGATAAAAGCAATTATCCAGATATTCCTGTAGGTCCTACAATGAAAGATTACCAAACTTGGCAAAACACAAAACCTAACAATAAAGGATCTAGAACAATAAGTGCCTCATTTCAAGAAGGTGGTGAAGAAACTAGTAAATCAAATGTACTACAAAATTATATAACACCTTCTGATAATACAAGAATTGAAACTAATATTTTTGAACCCCTTACAGGTGAAGCAGCAATTGCAAATAAAGAATATATAGAAGCTAAAAAGAAAGAGCAAGAAGAGTTTGAAAAAAGACAATGGAAAAAGTATGATGATGCATCTATATTTGATGCAGCTTTAGATAGAGCTCAAGCATTTGCAGTTGATCCTATAGGAATGACAGCTAGATTTATAGCAGGAGATCAAGCTTATTTTCCTGGAATGGGTAGAGGTTTATTAAACTCAGATAGTCCTGAATATGAAAACTATCTTAAATCTGTTGGTTATACACCAGGAGAAATTGAAACTTCTGATATACAAAATATGATCAACCCTCTGTATTGGGGAGCATCTATAGGTAATAATTTAAATAAAGGTAACTATGGTACAGCTGCATTAGAAGCAGGCTTAACTACTTTGCCTCTCCTACCTAAAGGTACAGGTAGAGCACTTGCAAGTAATGTTACACAAGGATCTAAAAGATTAGTTAAAATACCTCATCGGTTAAAAGGTTATCCTGAAATAAAAACTCCTAATACTAATATTTCAGATGATGTTGCAAGAGCTGGGATTGATGGTAATTTTATTACAAAACCATTAACACCATTTACTAGAACAGATATTCCTAAAGATTTTACCACATGGTATAGAAAGATTGGTGGAAAAAAAGGATTGCAAGATTTATTAGAAAAGCAAGGAGCACAAGCACCAAAACCAATGAAAATGAAAAGTGGTGAAACAGTAGATAATCCTTTCTTTGGTGAAGGTGTTAGGCCTTCAGAAAATTATAGAGGTAAGTATGCTGTAGGAGTTAAATCAGAAGCATTAAATAATTATGCTTGGACTGATTGGGTAGGAGGAACACAGAACTATGGCTTTGTACCTGTAGTAGATGGTAAACTTATTAAAAAGTTACCACTTGAAGATTTAGATGTATATAAAAGAAAATGGTTTAGCAATAACTATAAAAAGTTAGATCCTAAAAACTTAGCATCTGAAGCTGAAAGATCTGCAATGCAAGAGTATTTAGAGACTGTTTGGAAATGGGGATCAAGAGCTACTTTAGTTGATGAGTTTTTAAATGACGGAGATTTAAGAAAAGAGTATATAGAAAAACCTATTGGAGATTTATTAAAAAAACAATCAGGTGGTGAAGAACTATCATTTGAAGAATGGTATAAAACTGTACCTGAATCTAAAAATGATACAGTATCTTACAATTTAAGAAGAGCTTATGAATTAGCTCCTCAAGAAGAGTTGGATGCTTTTGTAAATACAGATGCTCATTTGAGATCTGCTTACAAGCAAGAGAATGGTATATATGAGTTTGTTAAAAGAAAAGATCATGACACTGTTCAAAACGAGATAGACTGGTATAAATCAGATGATCCTAATGCAGTAAAGTTTAGAGAAGAATATGACTTAGATGATTCTGGAGAATATTACAGATATGTACCTAAATATCAAACTAAAGGTGAACTTTCATATGAAGATAAATTAAAGCAAGCACAGTATAAGATAGATGATGATGGAGAAGGATACTATGACCTTAGATATAGTCTTCCTGAAGTAGATATTACAGTAACTCCTTCTTTTGCTAAAGATTTACCTTATTATAATTCTTTAAAACCTGAAGAAAAAGAATGGTTAAGAAAAAATAAAGATTCAGATGATGCTATAACTAGGGGTATAAGAGCACAAGCACAAAATCCCTATGGTAAGGATGGTAATCTTACTTATGGAGAATCTGTAGCTAAATTTGCTACAAATCCTTTTTTACAAATGGGTGAAATAGCAGTAGAAGCAACAGGTATTCCATCTGCATATAGAATATCTCAAGATCCTATTGGTACTGCAAAAGGTGCTGCAAATACATATGCAAGTTTAACGACTTTACCAGCAGGAGTTGCTAAAGGAGCTTATAACTATTATAACAAAGGTGAATTTGATATGGGAAATACCATAATGAATCAACCATATTTTGAAGGAGCAGATAAAGCATTAGATCTTTTAGGTGTGATACCTGACATAGGCATTTTTGCTAAAGGAGTAAAACAAGGTTTAAAGAAAGGTATACCTGCAGTACGTAGAGCCTATGTAAATAGATTTGCTAATCCTAATGATTATAAGGCTTTAGTTGATAATGCAGCTGCTCAAACAGATAATATGAGGACTGTTGCTCCTAGTATGGAAAGAGCAGCTTTAAGGTATACCAATGCATGGAGACAGCCACAAAGATCTCTTCATTTTGATTATAAAAAGGATTTAGATGAAGTATTCAATCTTAGGTCAGAAGCACAGGGTAACAAAAACCTTTTAATGAAAGAACATACAGCTGAAATAGATGATGCTGCAAGGGTATTAGAAGAAAATAAAAATAACATTATAAGAACTGCATCAAGTTTTGAAGATGCGGGACAAAAAATAAAATTACTTGAAGATCAGTATGATGAAGTTGTTGGAGGATTGAAAGAACAACATAAAAAAGCTATCAGAGAATATGATGACTACTTTAAAGAAACTGATGCTTATATCCGTGAGACTGAAAAAAGTATAAGAAAAACTTCAGCAGATCCTGATTTTAGAGCTAAAGCTGAACGTATAGTTAAAGAGGGTGAATATAATCCTAAAACAGAGTTTGGAAAATATGTTGATGGAGATGCAAGATATAATCCAACATTTCCTAATACGGAGGCAAGAACTGTAAGAGTAACAATAAATAAAAGAAAAGGGCCAGAAAGTTTATTAAAAGATCCTAACTTCCAGAAACTTTCAAAATATGATCAAGATTACTTATTAGAAAATTATAATGATTTAGGTGGATTAAATACAAAAAATGCTTCTATTACATTTTTAGAAGATGTAGAAGCTCCATCTTTAAAAACAATACAAGATAATGTATATGAAAATACTGGAAATACATGGAACCCAAAAAAAATAAGAGAAGCTTATGAAAAAGAATTCCAAATAGAAAATGATCTTGTAAACAAGAGTTATAAAAACGAGCTAAATCACTTTCAAGAAACAGTAGTGCATGAAAGTGCACATGATAGTCAGAAGTATATGAATTGGCTTAAAAGACTTACAAAAGAGGATCCTGAATTTGTTTACGATATAACAAAAGGAGATTCAGACATAGCAAAACAATTTAAAGAGGTATTAAAAAAACCAGTAAAAGAAATAGGAGCTGACGGCAAACCTGTAATGTCTACTGAAACATGGGAAGCTTCTGCTGGTGAGTTACATCCTGAACTTGATAGAGTTAGGTTTAAGCTAGTTAAAAATTGGATAAACAAACGTGAAGTAGCCACTATAGAAGAAGGTGTACAATTATTGAAAAAAATGGAAAGAGAGGGTTCTGATAAGCTCTATAAGTTTTATGATTATCATCTAAAACGTCATTGGGATAAGTCAGCAACTTATGATAAAAAGAAAGCTGTCTTACAAATGTTACCTGCACTTACCGGTTTTGGAGTTGGGGTAGATCTTGTTGGGGAAAGTATGTCAGAAGAGAGTCCGTTACCACAACAACAAAAAGGTGGTGAGAAAGTATATACAGATAGGGCAGAGTTTGAACAAGCTATGCAAATGTATAATGATAGTTTATATACTCACAATTTAACAAAAGAACAATTTTACTCCGCCAATGATTGGATGGATAAAAAGTGGTTAGATAAGGATTGGGAAACCATTCAAAAAGGATATGGTTTGAAAAAAGAGGGTCGGGGAGAAGATGGTGTTTATAGAGAGTATTTTGATCCTACTAAAGAACGTTATTATCTAACTTATGAGGAACAAAAAAAATATCAAGATTTATTTGATGGTAAAACTAAAGTTACACCTTCTCAAGAAACTTTTTTTGAAGGGTATTCTGGATTAGGAGCAAAGAAACCTACTCAAAAACCTGTATTTGATAATTCTGCAGAGTTAAAAGCAAAGCAAGAAAAGTTTTCTTCTATAGGAGGATCAGTTTTACCTGTAGTTATGGCAGAAGATAGTACTGATCTTAGAGGGTATAAGTTTAGAACAAAGTATGGAGAAAAATTTGTACCTATTGAAGATAAAGATACATTAGATAAATATTTTAACCTGTATGGATTAGAGCTACCTAAACAACAACAAGGTGGTTTAAGTCATATGGATAGTATAGCTCATCAGGCTAATAAAATTCTATTATATGAGCAATTACAAGGAGGACCTGGTGGAATACCATTAGATGGTTCTGATCCTAAGTTAACTGATTACAGTGATCCTAAGTACCTAGACATGCTTATGAATGGTGTTTTACCAGAAGTAAATAAAATAATGCCTAATGCATCTGCTATAGAAAAAGGAGAAGCTATGGATTTTATATTTAATGCAGGGTGGAATAAACATAATAATACTATTAAGAGAGATCCTAGAGCATATGCTTTACAAGAATACTATAGAAAACATGATAAATCTAAGTTAGATAAAGATGGTAAGTGGGCTGGTAGAAAAGGCGCACCTTATTCTTTTGATGAAGAATATAATAATACAATAGGAAAACTACCTGAAAATGAAAGAAGAGTTTTTATGAACTTAGGTAGAGATTGGTACTATAAAAATATTAATACAAAATCTGATGGTTCACCTAGTGATGATTATTATGCTACTTGGTTTGGTAGAATATGGAACACTAATGATTTTAACGCTTTTAATCCTAATAATCCAAAATTTCAAGATGGTGGACTAACAGAGCGTCAAATGTATAATATAGAGCGTCAAATGAATACTGCTGCTTTGACAGATCCAAATTTTAGTAAAAATAACAAAGTTAATTTAAATGATTTTGTATGGACTAATGAGGATATGGCTTATGCAAATACTCATCCTAATGAGTATTGTCCTAATAATGGAGATTGTTTAGGTTCAGCTTTTTTAGGTTATGATAAAATTATAGCTAGTAGACACGCTGATTTTCCATCTTCACATTCTTTAAAAAAGGAAATGGACTTTCAAAGTTTAGAGTCTGATAAGTATAGAATGCAAGATGGACAATTGTACATGTTAAAAGAAGGTTTAGAAAATGTTTATGATATGGATATTAAACCTTTTAATAGAGATCGTGATAATAACGGTAATATTACAGTTGGATTAAATTTAACAAATGATAGTCCATGGATTCCTGTATCAGAAAAAACAGTTAATTGGATAAATCAATATAAATTTTTTGATACAAAAAATGAAGGTATTGCTGGTATGAACTATAAGGTAGATCTTAGTGTTGATAGTTGGGATGTTCATGGTCAAATTGTTGAGAATGGTGGTGAAAATATTTACACTTACCATTATGATCGTGATGATAAAGATAATACCTACAAATTAATTAAGGATATGTCTGATCAGGAAAAGATGGATCTTTATTCAAAAATTCCTGTTGGGGCAGTTATAGGTTTAGGTGGATCTAAATATGGAAAAGGTGTAAACGATGAATATGGTTTATCTAATTCAAGACACAGTGCCATAGTTGTAGGACATACTCCTAAAGGAGTACCTGTAATGTATGATTATAAAGAATATCTAACTATTGATGACAACTATTTTGATATGGTTGTTACTAATATTTCTTATCCTGCAAAATTTAAAAATAAAACAAAAGCAGGTTTAGAACATGCAGGAAAATTTGCAGACCCTATAAGCGATTTAAATTTTGATTATTCTAAACTAGCAGAAGAAGGAGATAAAGATGAGTTAGATGCTTTCTATAATACCTTAAACGATAAGAAAGTTGATTTAATGAATGATTTAAATCTAATGAATGATGAGTATGATATGATTGCAAAGCTACTTATGGCAGAAGCAATGCAAGAAACTGGTGGAGGTAGTAATTTTGAACATAATACTTTTGGAACTACTTTTGGAGATACTCATGGTATTACACAATTAAATATTGATAACATTATTAACGATGAACAATTAGCACCTATTGCAAAAAAATATGGTATTACAGAAGCTTCTGATTTAATGGATGAAAAAAAAGTTGCAATAGCTTCTATGATTTATTCTAAAAGAAACTTAAGCTCAGCTAAAAATAATTATTTAAAAGGTTCATTTGAACCTGGTGAAACAGGTATAAGAACTTATAATCCAAGACCTAGTATTAAAGATGCAATAAGAAGTTCTGTAATGTCAAGTAACACTGTTTTTGATGGGTATAACTATAATACAGAAGAAGGACCTATTATTGATTTTGTTACTGGTAACAGAATAGCAGGATGGGATAAAAGTATAGAAGATGTACAATCTCAGTTTGATAAAGCTGTTCCTGGTAGATACAGAGTTTATGAAGATGACTCTGACCCAAGCATGTTTGAAACAGTTAATGCTTTTTTAAATCCAGCATCAGCAGTTACACCTTCAGGTAGAAAATATAAGGTAGATAAAATAACATATGGAAACAAACCTGGTTTAGGTATTGAAGAACAGTTTATTTATAATTGGCAATCACCATATGCTTTAAGTTCAGGTGATGCTCAAGGAGGCTCAAAACATGTTCAAAATGTTATGGATTATTATAAAATGATTACTGACATTGAAGTTAAACAAGAAGGTGGTATTAAGAGTTATGACCCTATGTTAGATGAAGTGTATAAACAATATCCTGCTATGAAAAATATGGGTAATGTGACACTAAAAGCTGATTCTACTTTTAATAGAGATTTTACAGGTATTGGTGATATTGAATATTTTAAACCAGATCCTAAAGGTAGAGGTACTATAATCTACCCATCTGGTAATGAGTATGCTCATCCTGATTCTACTAAAATGTCACATGGTATTGTATATAATCCTCAAACTAACGATTCTCAAAGTATATTTTTAGATATGCTACATGGAATGAAAGATTCAGACCCACAGTTTAGGAAACTTAGAGATGCTTTTTCTAAAGAAATGTTAAGGTTTGAAGAAGAAGGTTTTGAAAGAGACTATAGGGCTGATATTAATGAGTTTGGTATAGGAGATGGTAGAACTCAATTTATTGAAAACTGGGTAGATGGTAAACTTAGAAATTTATTATTTGAAGGTACTAAAGAAGATTTTAAAAAATCAAGATATTGGGACAAAGCAAAAGAAGTTTATTTAAAAGATAAAAAATTAAATAAAGCATTCAGTGCATTGCAGTTTTATCTTATGACAAATAGAGTACCTAAAACAATGACATATACTTTACCTGAAGTAGAAATAACACCTGGTAATACACAAGAAGAAATGAAACCTAAATATAAACAAGGTGGTACTACATATAAAATGACAAAAGATATTAATGAAGCTAAAGAATTATTATCTTTACTAAATTCAAAACTATAAGACTATGACTGATCAAAATAAACAACAAGAAATATTGAAAATGGTTGTAGGAGCTTTACAACAAGGAGCAGAACCAGAAAGTGTTTTAAAAGAATTAGTTAAACAAGGTTTAGATGAAAAACAGTCAGTTGAAATAGTTCAGGCAAGCATGCAATATTTAAGTAAGCAGGGTGGTTCTAATAATAATTCAGAAATATCTACTGGGTTACCTGATTATGCTGCAGGTGCAGCTGCTGCTTTATTAGCAAATCCACAAGTGTTATCAGCTGCTCTTCAAGCTGCTCCAGCAGTAATGAACATGATGGGTAATAAAAAAGATAAGCCTGGTTTTGGAAGTTTTCAAGCTGGAGGTGATACTAGATGGAATGATGAAATGTATGATGACATAATGGAGTATAATGATGGTGATCATGATACATATGTTACAGAAGTAGAGGCTAAAAAAAGATGGTGGAATAAAAGACCTAAAAAATATAAATTAAAATTTGCACCTAAAGAAGGTGGTAATGATGAAGTACAACCTAGTAACCCACAGTTTGAACCTAGAACTAGTAGTACACCTGTAGAGGAAGATATTCCTGTAAGAACGCCTTCTTTTACTCCTGATTATAATCCTGAAATTGTAAATTCATCTACAATGGGGTGGGAAAATAGAGAACAAGATTCATTTGATAAAAATTATAATTCAAGTAGTTTACAAAACTTTTTAAATTTTGGTGCTAATAGTGCATCAGATATCAATAGTTTAAAGCAAGACATGAGTAACACTGATACTTCTAATAGTGGATTAGAAACACAGATGTATGGAGGAAAAAAGAAATATCAATTCGCAGGTAGTTACTTACAGGAGTTAGAAAGTCCTGATGCTGCTTTTGATTTAAATGAAAATATGTTTCCAACAACAGATGTAAATCCTCAAACAGTTAATTATCAATCACCTCCTAAAGGTAATGTAAAAGGAGGAACTCCTGGTAAGAATGATAATAAACCTTTTGATTATTCTCAATCATCTAGAGATTTACAAAAATCATATAAAGAAGATAGTTTTATTAATTTTGATGATACTGATGATTATAACACTCTTACAGATAGAGAAAAAACAAGTCCTTTTAATCGTTACAGTAGTGATTTAGAAAATGCTGAAGAAACTACTGATGAAACTACTAATAAAACTAATGAAGAGATTGTAGAAAAAACTAAAAGCAGAGATGAAAAAGCTACTCCTGGTAATAAGTTTGGAGCTATAAGTGAAAAAAACTATGATGGTAATTTTATAATAAACCCTACAAATAGTAATTTTTTAGATATACTAGCAGGAATTGGTAATGTAGCAGGTGGTGGTACAAAAATGGCTAAAAATGTAGGTAGAAATATATCTAGTGCAAAACAAGGTGGTGAATTTAAACCACATATGATGTACAAACCTAACACTGGAGAAAGTGAATATGCAACAACTCATGAAGAACATATTACATTAGGTGAAAAAGGTTATGTACATTCAGATGAGTTAAAGTGGGGAGGTTCTTCTAAAAAAGATAGTTATGGTAATGGAGGTTCTTATGATGATTATGCAAAAGGAGGTTATACTGTAAGTCGTTCAAGTGATAGAAAAGGTAAAACTCATAAAGTTGTAAGAAATTCTGATGGTAAAACTGAATACTATGGATATCCAGGCATGGGTGAAAAAGATAATTCTAAATATGGAAAAGAAGCTTTTTGGAAAAGACATGCAAAGAATATAAAAAACAATCCTTTCTTCAAAGCATATGCTAAAAAAGTTTGGGAAGAAGGTGGAGAAATTAATCAACCTGATTTTATAGAATATGGTGAAGCTATGAATTATGCATCAGGAGGTAATGTACCAACTGATCCATCTAAATGGTCTTACTATAAAGGACAAGCTAAAAAGAAATTTGATGTGTATCCATCAGCATATGCAAATGGATGGGCTGCAAAACAATATAAAGCAGCTGGTGGTGGCTGGAGAAAGAAAGAAGAAGGTGGTTATGCAGAATATGAACAAGGTGGCTCATATAATAACCCTGGCTTTAATGCATTACCAGAATATGTTCAAAATAAAATAAAAGGTAATGCTAAATATGGAGGATTACCTAAACATCAAGGTACTGATGGTTCTTCTACTGTAGGTGGAGGTGTTGATTTTAGTGATATTACTTTTACTAACTCAGAAGGTTATTCTACACCTGATGGAACAGCGTATACAGATGGTAAAAAAGATGAAGCTATGACAGCAGAGAATTTGGAAAGAATAAATGCTGGTCAACCTCAACAACCTCAAGGACAATCAAGAGAAAAGTATTCTGCTGCAGATCAATTTATAGGTGGTATAAATCAAATAGCTCAAGGTCTTGAAGGATTTAAAGCTAAAAAACAATTTAAAGAAGATACAAGAAAAGGTAGAGACTCTAATAATACAATGAATGCAGCATCAACTAGTGAAAGTCAAAATTTTGTTTTTGGTAGTGATGAATATATGAATGCTAATGTAGGCAATAATATGTTTTTAAATAGTTATGACTATGGTAATTTAAGTAAATTAGGTGGTCTTTCTAAATTTATGAAAGGTGGAACTTCTTTGAAAAAAGGAGATGAGGCTTACATGACAGAAGAAGAAATGAAAGAGTTTATTAGAATGGGTGGTGTTGTTGAAATTATAGATCAAAAGAACAAAGGTTATTAAAAAAGCGTTATAATTTTGTATCTTATATATATAAGAACTGTTATAAAGCTTTAAATTTAAGAAGGTTATGTATAAAGTTAAAATAAAAAAAGCATGTGGAGGAACCTATAAAAAAATGGAAGAGGGAGGGTATTCTAATGAACCTCTTGAACCTTCAAATTTTATGGGACCTGTACCAGTTGAAGAAGCAAATATAGAAGTTGAAAAAGGAGAATCAGCATTTGGAGATATAAATGGTGATACCTTTGCTGAACTTATGTTTTTTGGTGGTAAGAGACATCATTCAGGTGGTACTCCTGTTAGTGTACCTCCTGGTACTTTTATTTTTTCTGATACTGCAAAACTAAGAATTAAAGATCCTGAGATTTTAGAAAAGTTTTTTAATATCAAAAACCCTAGAAAAAAAGGATATACTCCTGCTGAAATATCAAAACAATACAAAGACTTTAATAAACATATTGAAGAAGTTAAATCAGGAGAAGGCGATGACATTAAAGTAACAACTTCTGCTGTAATGGTAGATAATATTACAAACAAGCTGGGAGCATTAGCATTAATACAAGAATCAATGAAAGGGTTTCCTGATGGAATTCCTTCATTTGCTGAATCAGTAATGGGAACTTTAGGACTTGATCCTAATGAACTAGTACAGATGATGGCTCAACAAGAAGGAACACCTGTTAATGAGCAAATGCAACAAGAGCAAATGATGGCTCAGCAACAAGATCCTAGAGGAGAAAGTGTGCAAGTAGACATGCCTCAAGAACAAATGATGGAAAAAGGTGGTATGTATAAATACCAAAATGGTGGACAAAATTCTATTTATGAAAACCCTGATAAAATTGCTATATACAAAAACCTAGATATGCTTACACAATTTATGCCTAATCATGATAATACAGATCTTAATACATTTAAAAGAAATTGGGCTAATTATAATGTAAATAAAGGTGTTTTTGGAAGTATGGAAGAAGCTATGGAAAACTGGCAATATGAAACTAAATATGGTGATAACCCATATGGTAATTTATATAAAGGAGAAGGTGCAGGTGGCAATAGAGCAGGTGTTACTCAGTTTAAAAAACTTTTAAAAGATGAGTTTGAATACGATGGTCAAAGTATAAGTGATGGAAGTGTTGATGAAATATGGAATACTTTTTTAAGAGCATATGAAAACCCTACTGATAAAAATAAAGAAGAATGGAATACTGTAAATAGTAAGTTAGATTCTCCTTGGAGTGCAGGATGGTTTCCAGGAACTGATGAAAATCAACTTAAAGGTTTAAATAGTATACTTAAAGAAAGACATAGAGCTGATGATGGTGTAGCAGAAAATGAAGATAATGCTATAATTTCTCAAAGAGCTAGAAGTCTTATGGCTAAAGATAAAGAAATTATTGAGTTTTTGTTAAATTTAAAAGGAGATGATAGAATTACAGGAAGTCAAAGAATTGACTTAGAAAATAAACTACCTAATATTAATAAAGCTTTAAAAGATGAAAGAGTTGGTTGGAAAGAAGGTGCTTTAGATGATATGACTCCTTTTGGAAGAAATATGACTCTTGGGATGTCTCTGTTGGCTAGTGATAATTTTGGTTCTGGTAGCGGAATGAGTGGTCCTGGTGCTATGGCTACTGCTTCTCAGTTAACAAAAAGATTAGATAAACATTGGCATCAAGAATATGCTAGTGGTACTAATTATGAAGATGAGTTAACTAAAAGAATTGATTTAGTAAATAATTATTTAGGAGATAACAAAATAAAACAAATTGATAAAACTAGTGATGGTAATGATTCAAGCCTATATACTGCTTCTCCTAGTGAAAATCCTGGAGTTAATATATTTGAAATAGATGATTTAAATAGTCTTTATACACCACAAGAAACTTCTACATCTATTAATACTGAACCTGTAGAAACTGAAGAAGTTGATAATAATACTCAAGCAATAGATGATACTACAGGATATGGAGCTTCTGGAATTATAGTTTCTGATACAATACCTGATTGGTATGTTACTGATACAGGTAATTATAAAAAGTATACTAATGTCATTAAGTCTTTGGGTAAAGCTGCAAATCTGCCTGTATTTTTGGTCTTTTATAAAAAAACGACACAGGATAGCCTAACCTTTAAAGTTCAGCGTCTAAGCACCACCAATGGAC